>RCNC010000451.1_pt1 | contig 26097 bp, 27 predicted proteins | sample 2041301 | NCBI WGS metagenome assembly RCNC01 (sample SAMN09708231, study PRJNA481090) | Marine sediment metagenome, whole genome shotgun sequencing project. | biome: marine sediment; feature: ocean; material: sediment; isolation source: Sewage treatment plant 13A marine sediment (STP13A) ... | reverse complement strand
AACTCAGCGGCCCCAGGGCCGCCAAAACAAAAAAAGGGCGCCCAAACAGGCGCCCTTCACGATCGAAAACCGAAGGAAACTACTCGATCTCGCCACTCTCCAAACGCTTCTCGTAAATACCCTCGAGCTTGTACAGATCCTGCTGCAGCTCAAAGAAGCCGTGCCAGTGAGCGTAATCCGGCGCGCCCATCATCGCGCCCTGACGAGCGCGACGCCCCTCATGGTGCCACAGGTGGTAATAGGTGATCTGGAACTCATCCGTCCACGGGTTTTTCTTCAACAGGCCTTTCTCCTTCAGCTCATTGAGCATCTCGGTGGCAGGTTTATAGTAAGCTTCGTTATACAGGCGTACCGCCTTGTCACCCTGAGTGAAGAAATTATCGGTATGAGTCGATGAGTGACAGTTGCTGCACACGGTCTTCATCTTTTTCCTGCCAGCAGGACCATCGCCCAGCAAGGGGCTCATCACGTCATCTGAGCCACGCACCTTGGACTCCTTGGCCCACAGGTTCCAGTACAGGCGCTCGCTGACGTTATGCGTCACAGACAGCGCGCCAATGCCGCTCATGTGACAGGTGGCACAGGTCGGGCCGCGATAGTCGCCGGGCTCCCAGGCATCCGGAGCACTATCGAATTCCCACTCGTCACCCTCGGTGTTGTAGAGATGCCCGTGCTTGGAGTTCTCGAAGATTTCGATATTGGGATGGTCCGGACCCAGGTGGCAGGAGGCACAGGCGTGGGGGTGGCGCGCCTCGCCAATATCGAACTTGTGCCGGCTGTGACAGGTGTTGCAGCTGCCGGTGGAGCCGTCGGGGTAGATATTGCCCATGCCGTTATTCGGCCAGGTTTCCGCCGTGGGCCGGTTGTTCTCGTCCAGCTTGATTTCGGTGCCGTGACACTGCATACAACCGGTCTCTCCCGGCGCACCTGACAGTTCCGGATGGTTGCGTCCCTCGTGCACTATCTGCAAAGCGTGCAGGTTATCCTTGGGAATGATCTGGTGATAGGCGCGGTAATGCCCGCTGGCATCAAACTGCGCCTTGGCATCGACGTGACAGCGACCACAGACCTTCGGCGAAACCAGCGGGGAGACAAATACCGGGGTATCTTCTACGTTCGCATGCCGCATGGCATGGGGCTCGCCCTCAGCTACCTGGTGACAGTCGATGCAGGAGATACCTGCATGCGCATGACGGCTCTCTTTCCAATCCGCCACATGCCCCGGCGTGATCTGCTGGTGGCAGGTGATACAGGCCTTGCCTTCTACTGACAGCCCGCGATCGATCTTGAGGGTTTTAACGCCTGCCACGCTGATGGCGCTGGACTCGGCCAGCGTCCAGGGGCTTAAGCTACAAAGCACCAGTATAAATCCATATCCTAATAAGCGCTTCATGGTTGATCTCCTTCCTGCGGTTTCTTCCAGCCCAAGTCTTCAAGGTGGTAACCCAGACGATTGTGCCCTACGTTTTCGTGACAGCTGACGCATTTCCGGTCCGTTTCACCGCTGAAGTAACGCCGATGGGCGCGGAAGGCCATACGGCTTCCCTCGGTGGCCTCCTGCAGATACTTGTGACAGTTCAGGCACGCGGAATCGTAGACGAACTCTTCACGGCGTTCCCGAATGCCATGCCAGTCAATTTCGTGAGGATCCTTCAGCAGCTCCATGGTCGGGTCCACAATGCCGTGTTTTGCCTTAACCCAGAAGTAGTGCAGGGAATTATCACGGGGAAGATGGCAATCATTACAGGCAGCTCTCACGCCGAACTGGTTATTGCCCCCGTGCGTGTCTTCCCGATAGGACCGGGCTATGGGTTCATAGGCATGACAACTGGTACAGAATTCATAGTCGCCGGTGGCATGGAAGGCGGTATCCATCGCTGCCCAGCTGGCAATGACACCCACCCCCAGAACCGCGAGCACAGCCAGCACCTTGACTATTCGATTGCTAAAAAGGCTCACCGGATTGTCGTCCTTGTTATGTTATTGATGGTTCACGGCTGCGGCCACCGCGAGGGAGGCATCCCAGACTCCCCTGCAGTTCCTAGGGAAATAATAGCAGAGGACGGCTATCTGGCAACGACTTTCGCACAGTACTTTGCTGTCGAATAACCAGATGTGATGCATACGAACTGAAGTTGAACAAATTCTGTACAGAATCCACACAGAAACTCGCAGAGATCCTTGCGAACGGTTAACCTTGTGTCCGTAAAATGTCGGGGGCGCTCCCCGGAAGTAATTTCCCAGCACAGAGACCGCCAGCAGATGATCAACGTAAAAATGTGGGGCCGCGCCTTGGACCAGATGCCCAAGCTGTCGCAGAGCGAGTGGCAAACACTGGATCCGGTGGCCAAATGGCTGATCGCCTGCCGCGCCTCAGTGCTGTTCATGACTTTTACCGCTGCTGCCCTCGGTGGCCTGATGGCCTGGCGGGCCGGCGTCTTTCAATGGGACCTGTGGCTGGCCACTGTAATGGGCCTGATGTTCGCCCACGCCACCAACAATTTGCTCAACGACTATACAGACTCCCGCCGGGGCATCGACAAGGACAACTATTACCGCAACCAGTACGGTGTGCACGTGCTGGAAGATGGCCTGATGAATGAACGGCAATTCTGGCGCTACCTGGGTGTAACCGCTGCGGTCGCCCTGGCGCTGGGCGGTTGGCTTATCGTGCAGCGCGCCGGCCTGACACTGGACCTGATGCTGGCCGGCGCCTTCTTCGTACTGTTCTACACCTGGCCACTGAAATACTATGGTCTGGGTGAGCCAGCAGTGCTACTGGTGTGGGGACCACTAATGGTGGGCGGCAGCTACTACGTACTGGCCGGCACATGGAGTTGGGATGTGGCATGGCTGAGCCTGGTATTTGCGCTGGGACCGACCACCGTCCTGTTCGGCAAACATACCGATAAACTGGAGGCCGATAAAGGCAAGGGGGTAAGAACCCTGCCGGTGATTCTTGGAGAACGACTATCTCGCTACAGCGTGTTGGGCATGATCACCGCCCAATACCTGCTCATTATCGCCCTGGTGCTGGGTGGCAGCTTTGGCTGGGCACTGCTGCTGGTGCTGGTCAGTCTGCCGATGCTGCCGGGCTTGCTCACAGTTTACCAACAACCCAAACCAGAGGCGAAGCCCGCAGGCTATCCGGATGAAGTCTGGCCGCTCTGGTTTTCGGCCCATGCCTTTCGTCATACTCGACTCTTCACTTCCCTGTTTCTGGTGGGAATGGTCCTGGATACCCTGCTCGCCGGCTAAAAATCCGCTGGTACTGGAGCCGCGTCTGTAATAACTTGGCGCGTTAATGAGCAAAGAGTTGAAGAGGCAATGCTTCCTACGTTTTACGCGCAAGGGCGAGGTATCATGTCACTCGTCTGCGCCTTGTGGCTGCTACTTGGCGGATCCACCGCATACCCCAATGACAGAGATGTCGACGATACGGCTGGCACCGGGCACTGCCGCGAATGTCACGATTACGGCTCAGAATCCCAGATCCAGGGGCTATTGCAGGGTTCCCACGGTATCAGCGTGGAAGCCGGATTTCAGCACGGCTGCGAGGACTGTCACGGTGCCAGCGCCGCCCACGCGTCCGCGCCACGCGAAATATCCCCTGCCACCAGCTTTGGTCCTCGCTGGAGCAGCAGTAGTGCCTCACAAGACGGCCCTTGCCTTGGCTGCCATGAGAATAATACGCAGGCCGATTGGCAGCATTCACTGCACATGCTCAATAACCTCACCTGCGTAACCTGTCATGATATTCACAGCGATGTCGACCGGGTACTGTTCAACGATCTGCAAGCTGAAGTTTGCACGATGTGCCACAAGGCCCAGAAGAAAGGCGTACATGGTTTGGGGGAAGATTTGCGCGAGGACCCGCCTTGCAGTAGCTGCCACAACCCTCACAATCACGAATCAGCGCAGCCGCAGATGCAAAGCAACCAGTCCATGGGCTGTCGCCACTGTCACGACCTGGCCGCTATAGCTGACAACCCGCTGGTCAGCACAAAAGCGCGCAATTACCACCGGGCCATGCAACAGCCCGGGCGCACCTGTCTCGACTGTCACCAGGGCATCGCACACGCGCCAACTGATTCGGCGCCGCCGATACATACCGTGCCAGCACAGGCAGGGCGCATCACCCTGTTTTATCCAGGAATAGCCGCCAGCGACTGGCTGCTGCGGGTTCACCCGGGCTCACAGCCACTGCGCCAGGGAACCAGTTGCCAGCGCTGCCACCGCGGCGAAGAGGCGGCACTGGGGAAATCCCGCGCTGGGGCATTCGAGCCAGCATCGCGAGACGTAGAGCTATCATTCACCCTGGAGGACGAGCAGTTGGTTCTTACCCTGCAATGGCAGGGGTCACCTGATGATTCAAGTATCGCCCTGATGTGGGGCGACGCCCGCCAGGGTGCGCTGGGCCGCGGCGGTTGTTTTGCCGCCTGCCACAGCGACCTGCCGGGCATGTCACAAGATCAGGGCCAGCAAATCGGGAAATACCTGAAGGTCTCCAGGTTGCAACGGCCGGCCGTCGGGAAAAACGTCACGATCAAGGATGGGGAGGCCCTGCGGCAGCTGACGGAAGCGGGCGAAGCCGCACAACTTTGGCAAGTAGTGCTAGCTTCAAGTGCATTGCGACGAGGGCTTTTACTGGATGATGTCCACTGGCATTCGGATAATTTGATCTCGGTCGACAAAAAATACCTTGATGGTAAATGGACCCTGGTGCTGGGGATACCGATCAACACTACTGAACTGGGCATGGCGTTTACATCCCAGGGCAAGTATACCTTTGGTGTTGCCTTGAACAGCACAAGTAATCCGGGGGGCAAGCACTGGGTGTCCCTACCGATGACCTTGAGCTTCAATGGCGACGATACCGACTTCACGGCAGAGTGACTAACAATAGGGTGGGAAGCAGACCGCCCTCTAAATCCACTAGCAGATTCGTGGCAGTTGCTCACCACTGAGCAGATCCAATACCTGGCTGCTACCGAAAGCGCTCTCTGCGATCACACCTTTCCCGCCCTCAACCTCACCGATCAGGGCTGCGCCTTGTCCCAACGCAACCAGCGCAGCATCACAGTCTGTAGCTGGCACAATCACCACCATGCGACCCTCATTAGCGGCATACAGCGGATCCAGGCCGAATAGCTCGCAGACGGAAGCCACAGCCTCACTCACCGGCACCTGCTGCCGCTGAATCGTGAAACGCATCGCGGTAGTCGTGCTCAGTTCGGCCAGCGCTGTCGCCAAGCCACCGCGAGTGAGGTCGCGCAAGCAGTGAATGTCGACACCTGCTGTACCAAGTTTATGCACCAGCGGCCAAAGGTGCGCACAATCGCTGACAATTGGCGTCTGCAGACGCAGGTCTTCGCGCTGGGTGAGAATGGCGCTGCCATGGCGGCCAATGTCACCGGACACCAGGACCCGGTCGCCCTTTTGGATGCGATCAGGATGGCTGGCGTAACACTGCCTGCCGACACCGGACACATTGAGATAGACACCGTCGCCGTGTCGCCGTTCCACCACCTTGGTGTCGCCGGTAACGATGCGGGCACCAATTTCCGCAGCAGTCTGGGCCATGGAACAGGCCAGCTGATATAGAGACTCGGTGGCAAACCCTTCCTGGATAATCCAGCCACAACTTAGTACCAGCGGTTCGGCGCCACACATTGCCAGATCATTGCAGGTTCCGGTCACCGCCAGCTTGCCAATATCACCACCTGGAAAGAACAGCGGCTTGACGACGTAGGAGTCGGTGCTGATGACTGACACCCCGTCCAACTCGAATGTGGCACCGTCGTGCTCGGACTGCACTGTCACCATCGCCGCAGTGAATATGTCGTCTATCAGTTGCTGGGTGAAACGACCCCCTGCACCGTGTGCGAGGGTGACAACGGGATACTTCTGAAAGGGAAAAGAACATTCAGGCATGCGGGGATCGCTGCTCCACCAGGCGATAGTGATAGTAAGCGGCGCAGGCGCCCTCGGCTGATACCATGGTGGCACCAAGCGGGTTCTGCGGCGTACAGTCGTTACCGAACCGTTGACACTGGTCTGGCCGTATGCGTCCGGTTAGTACTTCGCCGGCACGGCAGAGATTTTCGCTGTTCGAACTCTGGATGGCGAGACTAAAACGATGACGCGCATCGAAGTCTCTATATTCGCGCCTGAAGTTGAGCCCGGACGCCGCCAACTCGCCAAGCCCGCGCCACTCCTTGTCGACTGGCTCGAAGACCCTGTTGATAGTTGCCTGAGCTGTGATATTGCCCTCACGGCTGACGCAGCGACTGTACTGATTCTCTACTTCGCCACGGCCAGATTCCAGTTGTAGTACACAGGCTTCGATGCCCAACAGCAGATCCACCGGTTCGAATCCGGTAACCACAATAGGTGTATTGTGACGCGCAGCAAGGGCTTCGTACTGGTGAAAACCCATCACTGTACAGACGTGACCCGCGGCCAGGAAACCCTGCACCCTGTTTCCCGGCGTCTTGATAATTGCTTCGATCGCGGGCGGCACCAGGACCTGGCTCACTAACAGCGAATAGTTATCGAGGCGCTCGGCTTGCGCCTGCAACACGCTGATCGTGTTGGCCGGTACCGTGGTTTCAAAACCCACCGCGAAAAACACTACTTGCCGCGCCGGATTTTCACGCGCCAGCTTCACCGCATCCAGTGGCGTGTAGACTGAACGGACATCGGCTCCTGTGGCCCTGGCAGCCAACAAATCGGTCTTGCTCCCGGGCACCCGCAGCATGTCGGCAAAAGTACAGAAGATCACCTCTGGGCGGGTGGCGAGTGCGATAGCCTCATCCACACAGGCGAGCGGCGTCACACAGACTGGACAGCCGGGACCATGAATCAATTCGATCTGTTCGGGAAGCAGGCGGTCGAGGCCGTAGCGAATAATGGAATGGGTCTGACCGCCGCAGACCTCCATTAGCACCCAGGGCCTTGTGGTAGCCGCCTCAATGCGCCTGAGCAGTTTTTGCGCCAGCACCGGGTCCCGGTATTCGTCCAGGTATTTCACGAGCCTGTCTCCGTGGTATCGCTCTCCACGGCATCCGCCGCCATTGAGTCTACAGCCACTACATCCGCCTCCTGCAATAGGGTGAACAGGCGCTCCGCCTCAACCTGATCGATGACGCTGATAGCACAACCCACGTGGACGATGACATAGTCATCGACAGCCGCTTCCGGGGTAAAGGCCAGATTGACTCTACGTTCGACCTGGCCGAAGCGCACCACGCCGGAACGTTCCAATCCATTTCCCTCTACTGACAAGATTAAACCTGGCACTGCTAGGCACATTGTCCCATCAACTCCTTTGCCGTTACCTGTTTTGCCTCGGCGACACACTGACCGATGGCTATGCCACCATCGTTGGGGGGAATATGCTGGTGGGTCAACAGGCTCAGCCCGGCTGCCTCCGCCTCCGCTAACATCAGCTCCACCAACATCCTGTTCTGAAACACACCGCCGGATAGTAACACCGTGCGGCTGTCGAACTTCTTACATAGCTCCACGGCGGCCGTTGCCAGAGCCAGGTGAAAGCCGAGCGCTTTGCTGGCTAGATCCTGCCCTGGATCTGTCAGCACCGGCAATAGCGGCCGCCAGTCCAGTTCATTAGCTTCGATGACGAAGTTCATGGTGGCAGGGTGCTCCCCGCGCCAGGCCAGCGCCTCCCATTCAATGGCGATCTGGGCCTCGTATTCGTTTTGCTCGCGCAGGCCAGCCAGCGACGCCAGGCCTTCGATGAGTCTGCCCATGCTGGTGCAGTTCACAGCGGCGCCTGTAGTATCCTCGCCCAGCAGAGCGGCTCCGATATGACCGGGGAAACGTGCGATGTCATGACGCGCCGGCAACTGGAATGGCCGGATACTGGCTACCCGCTGCCAACTGAAATCGGTATCGAAGCGCAGCCATTCACCGCCCCAAATGGTCTGATCCGGACCCAGTCCAATGCCATCCCAGGCCAGCACCAGGAACGGCGGCGGCGTCCGCTGCTCCAGCCAGGCAGCCATGGCATGAGCCACATGATGGGGGACACTGCTGGCGCGATAGTCCGCATCAATACTGGAAGCGTAGTCCGGATGCAGGTCGGTAATTTCGCGGCAGCTTTCGATATTGAAGAATTTCCCCATTAACTGTTTCTGTTCACGGTAGCGTTGGCGCGCCTGCGGGGCAGAGAGGTCACCGATATAGGGACCTGCGACAAGCCTGTCCCCGCTATGCAGGGCGATATTCACCTTCAATTGTGCGCCACAGCCCATGGTGTTCTCTCCCCGGGGAAGCGTATGCACCTGTGGTGCCAGGCCACGTCCCAGTCGCAGGGCCACTGCCTTGTCGCCCATCACCCGCACGATGGAATCATCGAGCCCCTGGCTCAATTCGAGGTCGTGCAGCAAGAAACAATCGGCGACATCCGCCAGCTGCTGCTGTGCCTCCGCGTTACCGATCAACAGGGGCACACCGGACACGTTGCCACTGGTGGCCACCAGTGGCCGTTGCAGCGCCTGCAGCAAACGCAATTGCAATCCCGAATGGGGCAGCATTATCGCCAGCATGTCGGTGCCAGGTGCAACGCTCTGGACCAATGAATCCACGCTGCGCAGTAAGACCAGCGGCGCCGCCTGGCTCTGCAAGGCTTCCAGTTCCGCGGCTCCCAACTCGGCATGTTGCCTGACCCAGTCTGTGTTCGGCGCCAGCAATGCCAGCGGTTTGCTGCGGCGCTTGCGTTGCCGCAGCCGAGCAACAGCTTCGTCGCTGCAGGCATCCACTATCAATTGAAAGCCCGCAGTACCCTTGAGCGCCACGATGCCACCATCGCGCAAGGTAGCGACGGCTTCGTCTATAGCCTTCTTCGCGCGGTTTGCCTGCGCCGTGAACAGCGTCGGCCCACAATCGGGGCAGGAAATACCGACGGCATGAAAACGACGATCGGCGGATGATTCAAATTCTTCGCGGCAGGCGCCGCAGAGGGGAAAGTCTCGCCAGGCTGTATTATCGCGATCATAGGGCAATGCATGACAGACAGAGAAGCGAGGACCACAGTCGGCGCAGTTGATGAATGGATATTGATAGCGCCGATCGTGTGGATCATCAAATTCACTGCGGCACTGCGGGCACAGCGCGCGGTCGCTCAATAGCGCATCGGCGATGCCGCTATTACTCTGGCTGGGACCGATATGAAAATCCGGCATGCGCGGCGCTGCGAGGCTCGACTGCTGGATGGTATCGATCGAACCGGGCGCGTCTCGTCTCAGCCGAGTGACAAATTTTTCAAGCCGCGGAGCATGCCCTTGCACTACTATTCGCACTCCCGAACTCTGGTTAATCACCCACCCGCCCAATCCAAGCGAACTCGCCAGACGGTAGACAAAGGGTCGAAATCCGACCCCCTGTACCTGACCAGAAACCATTAGTTTTCGGGTCTCAGGGTTCAGCAATATCTATACTCCGCAACAAAATATCCTGTGCCTGCGGATGATCGATATCATCGGAAACTTCGATTTCCAGGGAGGCGTTCTCGGCGATGCTGCCACCGGTTTCGTTTTTGAAGTGTTCGCGGAGGTGTTCGGCCGAGATGTGACTGAGCGCACCGAGCCAAACACTCACGCTGGTAACGGCAGTGGCGGACTCTCGTGCCGCCAGTTCGTCTATCTTGGATAACAGGTCCCGTATCAGTCCCGCCTCATGCACCGGCAAATTCCTCCACTAGTTGTTGCACCACTCTCCTCGCGGCCGCTTGCACCGCCCGCGTCAATCCCTCCACATTGGAAAAATCCTTTCCAACGATACCGATTATCCGCAGCCTCCGGGGCAGGCAGTCCAGAGTCCGTGCCATTTCTATTGCCTCCGCCAGACCCATGGCATGAGTGCTGGCACGCAAGCCGGTATCTTGCAGCGACTGATCGAGAGGATCGAGCTGCACCACGCTACCCGCTTCCAGCTTGCCTGAATTGACCTCGAGTGCATCGATGATCACTACTTCTTCATGCTGCTCGAAACAATCCAGTATGCCGGTCAACTCACCATCGCCGGTAGCCAACATCGCCGCCGGTAATGACCCGGCGAGCTGCGCAATCACGTGCAGACCAACTCCGTCATCGCCCCGATAGCGATTACCGATTCCGAGCAGGCTCAATGATGCCGCCATTGTTTACCTCTACCTTGAGAAAATGTGTAGCGCAGGAGATACAAGGGTCGTAATTGCGGATGGATTGCTCGCAGCGCCAGGTTAGCTCTTCCTGTGGCAACTCCAGGTTGGCAGCAACCAGATCCCGCAGATCGCCCTCTATGGTCAACTGATTCTGGGAGGTGGGTGGAATGATGTTGGCGCTCTTGATCAGACCTTCCTCATCGACTTCATAGCGATGAAATAACAGGCCCCGCGGTGCCTCCGTGACTGCCATGCCGACCCCGGCGCGTTGCGGTAGCGCCACTGCTGCCTGTGCCGGCTCCACAAATTCCTCAATAAGCCTGATGGCCTCATCGAAAGCATAAAATACCTCCAGCGACCGAATTACTACGCTCTCAAAGGCATTGTCCACAGTTCTGTCAAAACCGGCCGCACTGGCTAGCTGCCGTGTCGCCGGCGATAATTTGTCCCGGCACAGATTGTAACGAGCCATCGGCCCTACAAAATACGGCGTCCCGGCACCTTTGCGCACCGAGTGCAGGGCGTTGCTGTGCGCTACCTGCAGTTCCTCGAAACAGTCCGGATATTCCGTCGCCGCAATATTGAGCCCCTTCGAAGACACAATACGGCCCTCGTTAAACGGGTATTCGCTGTCATGCCTCAGGGCGACGAACTCGTAATCCCGGTGCAGCTCAGGGAATTCGAAACCCGCCGTCCACCACACCGTTTCTGCGGCAGCATCGCGGCCCCACTTCAGTTCCTCCAGTAGGCTGCGGAACTCAGTCAGCTCCGGTATCTTGTAGAAACCGCCTACCCTGACGTTGATTGGATGGATCTCCCGACCCCCCAGAAGTTTGACGATGCTATTACCTGCCTTTTTCATACGCAGGCCGCGTTTGACCGCCTCGCCATGTTGTTTTGCCATAGTGATGGCATCGTCGAAGCCGAAAAAATCAGGCGCGTGCAGCATATAAATGTGTAACACGTGGCTCTCTATCCATTCTCCACAATAGAGTAGACGTCGCAGTCGTCGAATGCCTTCGTCAAGCTCAACACCAAGAGCCTGCTCCATGGCATGTACTGCGCTCATCATGTAAGCCACTGGACATATGCCGCAGATGCGCGCGGTAATATCCGGCGCCTCGGTGAGGGCGCGACCCCGCAGGAAGGCCTCGAAGAAACGCGGCGGCTCGAAGATCTTCAGTTTCACATCTCGCAGCTTCCCCTCGTGGACATCAATCAGAAGAGACCCCTCGCCTTCCACCCGGGCCAGGTAATCAACTTCAATACGCCGACTCTTGATCCCGGCCTTGACGGGAATCTCTCTATCCACCATCGCTGCCGCTCTCCCTGGCAATGATCTGTAATTCCGGCGCACCTGCATTGTAACTCCGCAGGCTGCGCTCCATCTGGGCATCCGTAATACCACACTCAGTCTGCAACCAACTCATCAACTGTGGCACCTGGGCCTGCTCCTTTACTCCGTAACAGCCATAGCAACCTCGATTATAAGCGGGGCATAAAGCACCACAGCCCGCCTGAGTAATGGGGCCGAGACAGCTTTCTCCCTGAGCCACCAGCACACAGACATTGCCCCTGGCCTTGCACTCCATGCAGACACTCTCTCGCAGAATCTGTGGCTGCCTGCCCGACGCCAGCGCCAGCAATACCTCCATCAGCTGATGTTTATTAATAGGACAACCGTGCAGTTCATAGTCCACCTTGACGTGCGTGGCGATAGCGGTGGACGTCGTCAACGAGGAGATGTATTCAGGATGAGGATAGACTGTCTTGCTGAATTCAGCGACATCGGAAAAATTGCGTAGTGCCTGGATGCCGCCAGCGGTAGCACAGGCGCCGATCGTCACAAGCCTGCTCGAGTCCGCTCTCACCTGCTTGATTCGGTCCCGGTCATGGGCGGTGGTGATGGAACCTTCCACCAGCGCAATATCGTAGGGCCCCGGCAACATTCGCCGGGTCGCCTCAGGAAAATTGACAATATCCACCATCTCGGCGATCGCCAGCAATTCGTCTTCGCAATCCAGCAGGCTCAGCTGACAGCCATCGCAGGATGCAAACTTGAATACTGCAAGTCTCGGTTTATCCATCAGAATCCCTGTGCCATCAACAACGATTCGACCTGGTCATAAGAAAATACCGGCCCATCTTTGCAAATAAAGTGCGGGCCCAACTGGCAGTGTCCGCAAAAACCCACCGCGCATTTCATATTGCGTTCCAGCGAAATATGGATCTGCTTGCGACTCAAGCCGAGTTCCCGCAGCTTGTTGACCGAGAAGCGAATCATGATTTCCGGGCCACAAATCATCGCCACGCTATTAACTGCCTCTACCTTGGCCCTTGGTATCAGGCCGGTGATGACGCCGACATCACCGGCCCAATCGCCCGCGGCAGTGTCTACCGAGACAAACAGGTCCAGCAGGCCCCGTTGTTTCCAGGCCATGAATTCATCGGCATACAGTATATCGGCCGGCGTGCGGGCTCCGTAAAACAGTACGATCCTGTTATAGCAGTCGCGTTCGGCAAGGGCCTGGTACAGTACCGGCCGCAGCGGTGCCATGCCAATGCCACCGGCCACCAACACCAGGTCTTTGCCCTTCGCAGCCGCCAGCGGCCATGATTTGCCAAAGGGACCGCGAATGCCGATCCGATCACCATTGCGGCACTTGCCCAACAAGTCGGTGACATTGCCCACCGCGCGGATAGTATGAATCAGCGAGCCTGAACTGGCAGGATCACCGCTTATGGAAATTGCGGCCTCGCCGGCACCGGGCATATAAAGCATATTGAACTGGCCAGCGCCAAACGCCGGGTAATGGGCTGGAGCCTCAATTTCCAGTGTAAACACATCGTCACTGTGCACTTGCCGGCTCTTGACCGCACACAGGATTGGCAGCAACGGATCATTCACGAGTGACTTACCTTGCCGTAAAGGTCCAGCAGCTGCAATTGCGTAGCTTCCAGTCGCTGCGACATGATCCGCGAGAAGCGCTTCATCAGCTCGTAACCCATGCCGGGATCACTCTCACATTTTTCCCGCAGGCATTTACCATCCAGCTTGATAGCATGCACTTCCTGTAAAGCTCGGGCTTCGACGGACCAGCGATAGGGCGGGAACAGCCAGGACCAGCCCAGGATGTCACCGCCGTCCAGGGTTTGTAGCAATGCCGTGCCGGCAGGTGCCGCGTGTACCTGCATTGCTAACCTGCCCTTGCGGATTACGTAGAATTCATTAGCATCACTACCCGCCGCCGCGATCACCTGGTCCGGCTTGAACACCGTGTTCTTCCCACAACCGGCGATCAGCCCGACATAGTCCGGATCCAGACTTTCAAAGAATGGATGCTCCAGTAACTCGTCACTCAGTGTCTTCATGACTGCCCCAACTTGCTGATTTCTTGGGTAATATCGATGCCCACTGGACACCAACTGATGCAGCGACCGCAGCCGGTACAACCGGAGACGCCAAACTGCGCCGGCCAGCTACCGAGCTTATGTGTCAGCCACTGTCGATAGCGGGATTTCACCGATTGGTGCACCACGCCGCCATTGACATAGGAGTGGCCCTCGCTAAAACAGGAATCCCAGAGCCGGACATGAGTCACGTCTAACGATACCGGTTCCAACTGCTCACTGGTTGTTGAACAAAAACAGGTGGGGCAGACTTGGGTGCAGTTACCGCAGGCGAGGCACCGCGACGCCACATCATCCCAATGGGGATGATCAAGTCGATCAAGCAGCGCCTCCCCAAGATTACTCTGTTCGAGGCATCTACTCATCTGTTGCCGCGCCTGTTCGACGGCGGCAGTGCCCTGACGGATTTCCACTTCGGATACTTTATCGCCACCGATGATTTCCAGCAGTTTCCGCGCCTGCTCGGTATGTGCCTGTACCAGGTAGTATGGGTCAGCTGGATTGACCTCGGTGAGAGTCATGTCTGCGCCATCACCCACCGCCGGCCCATCGCCGGTTGAAGAGCAGAAGCAGGTGGCGGCCGCCTGGGAACAATTAACCGCTACCAGTAACAGCGCCTGACGTCGCTGCCGGTAACCGGGATCCGCTGTCGCTCCATTGAAAACACGATCCTGAACCTGAATTGCCGCCAGCTCACAGGCCCGCACACCGATAAATGCCATTGGCTGCGGCTGGCTGCGCTCGCTTACCAGCTCGCCGTTACGATACCTGAAGATAGCCTCGCTCGGGGGAAACAGGAACTGTTTCCAGGTTGACGGCCCAAGATTGTAACCAAACCGGGTCTGGTCACCACGGTGACGAAGACGATAGCGCCCTGCCTCCTGTTCATCACCCCAGCCGACGGGCAACTTATCGATGTCGCCATATGTCACAGCCTGATCCCTAATGCATGGACCCAGCACACGCCAGCCTTCGCTCTTGAGCGCGTCAACCAGTGCCTGCAGGTGAGTTGAGCTCCATCGTTGCATCATGTCGACTTCCAGCATTCCTCAGGCTGTCAGAATCACAGACTCTAACAGAGAATTACTATTGTGCAAGACAAGCCCTGCTGCGAGCAGCCCACTGCGCGGAAATGTGGAAAAAGCAAGCAGCGGGTTGTGTAAACTCTCTTGCGAAACCCACTCGCTGAATCTGAAAACTCATGCACTGTTTATGTCGCTTTCTGAAATCGTGCTGCCACTGTATCCGCAATACAGCGGCGCCACCACCGGTTCCACGTTTGACGCGCTGGCAGCCGATTTCACTCGCCGCCGCTGGTTGCCGGAGCTGCGTTTTGTGAGTCACTATCACGATAAAGAGGTCTATATCACCGCCCTGGCAGATAGTATAAGGGCCTGTCGATCCGAGCATGGCACTGCGGACAAGTTGCCTTTTTCCTACCATGGAGTGCCGCGGCGCTACCTGGAAGAGGGCGACCCTTACCACTGCGAATACCTCAAGACCTCCCACCTGGTGGCGCAGGAACTGGGCCTAACTGAAGCAGACTACCTGGTCACTTTTCAATCTCGCTTCGGGCGCGAGGAATGGCTGTAACCCTATACGGATGAAATCCTGAAGGGCCTGCCGGCACAAGGCGTAAAGTCGGTGCAAATAGTCTGCCCGGGGTTCTCCGCAGACTGCCTGGAGACGCTGGAAGAGATCGGCGTGGAAAATCGCGGCTACTTCATCGGTGCAGGGGGCGAGAAGTACAGCTACATCCCCTGCCTGAACAGTGACCCCGAACACATCGTAGCACTCACCGACTTCGAAGGCCCGGATCCCGAAGCCAGCCCTTCAGAATGCAAGCACCGGAGTCGAATAGTATTGCGGCAGATCAATTGCGGTGCGGGTCGTGGGTGCTAGTATTTCTTCAGGCATTTGGAGTTTTTCACGCTTGAGAGTGTTAGCGTCGTCAGTGGTAGGAATTATGTCCCTGGATAGTGAATGTTTGTGGCAGAAGCTTTGGCATACGCCAGGCTCGAAATGGATACCCAATGACTGGTGATGTGTGCCCACCCGAACAGCAGGTAGTTGAATTGCCTGCCCTGTCCAGCATGGAGTTGGCTGCAGCCGGGGCGGCCTGCGGCATCCTGCACAATGTATTCTACTTCAAACCCACGCATGCCTACCTCGATGAGATACGCCAGCAGGCTTTCCTCGCGCAGTGGCCAGACTACGGCGATGCAAGCGCAGACGCCCTGGCGGCAATCACCGCCAGCCTCGAAGCTGACCACTTCGAAGATATCGAGAAAGATTATTACAGCCTGTTCATCGGTCCGGGCGGCATGAAGGCCTATCCCTGGGGATCGGTGTACACGGATCGGGACAATCTGGTGTGCGGGGAAACCTCGCGGCAGTTCAAGCACTTCTGCAACGCCAGGGACATTCAGTTCAGCACCACACACTCCGAGCCCGAGGATCATATAGGGCTGGTGATTGGGGTATTGAGTCGCCTGTTTGAGCAGGCCAGCCGTACCGGCGAGGTACGTGACGTAGCCGAGTTACTGGGGGACCACCTGCTTCCCTGGAGCCACCGGGTTATAGAGCAAGTACGGGACAACGCTGTCACCGGTTTCTACAGCGGGTTCGCGCGCTTGTTGCAGGATCTACTCGCTTACTGGCAAAATCTTCTGGATATCTCCCCCCGTGAACTACCGCTTTTTGCCTAGAGCGAGGTGGCTGCCAACATGAGTCTGCTGGCCCGACGGCGCAAAATGGCTCGCAAGATTAAAACGAGAGATGCCCTGTGGCAGAGCCTGCAAAACCGATCCAGCATCGATAAGCTGTTTGTGGGTGCCACATCGCTTGCCGACGTGATCGAACTACTGGCCACAACCTGGGTCAGCACACAGCCGGAGGACACTGATCAGGAAGTGCCCCTACCGGAAGCCCTACACCAGGGGCTGGCCCATTGTCTTGGAGCACTGGAGGCGAAGCAGGAACTAACCCAGTCTGAATACCTGCTGGTATCGGTGGCCAAGGTCGTCATTAAAGATGATGTAGGCTGGACCGCGAACTCCGATACGCAACGAAAGGCAATAGCCGAACTCTGCGAGTCGATCGGCGTACAACTATGCCAGCGCCGCCGATCGGGCATGAATATGTTGAGCCCTGGCAGTCACCCAAAGACCTGAACGACTCTCATGTGCGTTGACTTGATACAAGTCAACGCATAGCCAATTCTCCCTTGTACCGCTTGCCAGATCAATTCAATTGGACTTAAATTGTATTTAGTATCAGGCAGGGCCAAGGGATAACTGTCCTGTCGCCGTGTATATTTATTTTTGTATTTGTTTCCAACAGTCAATTTCACGAGTCAGGCATATGCGCCCTTTTCACGTGCGGTTTAGAAAGCTGGTATTGATCTGCGGATACAGCGTGGGCAGTTTGTTTCTATTCCTCCAGCTCGCATTCCTTCTTCCAGCCGTTGCCGAGCAGGACGCCTCACAGGATAAACCCGATGTCGAAGCGCTGCTGCTGGAGAAATTCCAGCAGGGCAATTACTCCAGTGGCGGAGCGGATAGCTGCCTGCGCTGCCACGATGAGCCTGCAGTCGCGGCCTCCCTGTTCCAGTCGTCCCACGGAGACTTCGTTAGCTCACACAGTTCTCTGGCCGAGTTACAGTGCGAGGCATGTCACGGGCCCCGCGGTCGCCACAGGGGCAAGAAAGAGCCCATGATACAGTTCGGCGAGACCGCCAACGTCTCTGCCGAATTACAGAATTCCGTCTGCCTGAGCTGCCACCTGAAAGAAGCTGACAATGCCTGGCACCTCAACCAACACGATATCGAGGGCCTGGCCTGCGCCGATTGCCACCGTGTACACGCCCCCCGCGACCCGATAAGCGACCCGGTACAGCAGGTTGAGACATGCGGCAGCTGCCACCTCAATCAACTCGCCGCCTTTAACAAGCGCAGCCACCATCCATTGGCAGGCGTGCATGCTGGCAGCGACATGACCTGCACCAGCTGCCATAACCCCCACGGCAGCCTTACAGAAGGCGCCCTTAAGCAGCTGACCCTGAATGACAACTGCTACGAATGCCACGCCGAAACCCGTGGACCCATGCTCTGGGAGCACTCTCCGGTCACCGAGGACTGCTCCCACTGCCACGATCCGCACGGCAGCACCAACGATGCCCTGCTGTCCAGGCGCGCACCACAGCTCTGCCAGGGCTGCCACGCGTCCGCTGGGCACCCCAGCCGGGTGTTGGATAATGCCAGCGGCAGCTTCGTTATCGGGCAGAGCTGCCTGAATTGCCACAGCCAGGTCCACGGGTCCAATCACCCGTCGGGCGCCCTGTTGGCGCGCTGAAGGAGGTGAAAACGTGAAGACACGCTATCCACTGATCGCCATCGCATTGCTCGCCAGCAGTGGCCAGGCAGCAGATTTTTCCCTGGCCAACGCAAATACCAGTGATCTCGAACGATCGGGGTGGAAGTGTGAAGACTGCGCCCGCGCTGGCAGCTTCGGCGAGATCGGGGCCAGCGTCGGCGGCGTGGACAGCAGCAATGATCACATCGCCAATAAATTTGGTGCCACCGACGGCGGTTTTGCCGCGTTACAGGCAAACGCACAGCACCAGGGACAGGGCACCCTGTCCTATCAAGCGGGCAATCTGGGCATGGAGTCGGGCTACGGCAAAGCACGCTACCAGCTACGCGGTCTGGACGCCCGGGTGGCCTACGCCGAGCTCTACACCGTGGCGAGCGATACCGCTACCACCAGCGTCAGGCAGCCGGGAGATTCGTTTATCCTTGGCGAGGAAGAGCGCCGCATCACCCTGGACAAGAAACGCGAGCGCGCAGGCCTGGCCCTCGACTACGACTATAATCTGTTCGGCCTCGCCCTCAGGACCTTTGGCGATTACCGTTACGAGAAGCTCGACGGCAACAGCAGCAATTCACTGAACAACCTTGACCGCCGCCCCGTCAACTATGCCGAGCCGGTCGAATACACGCACGACAGGTTCAGCGCTGGCACGGAACTGAAAGGCGCTGATTGGCTGGCATCATTTTCCTACCTTGGCTCGCTGTTTAACAACGACCAGACCGGCGTATACGCCGAAAATGACGCCGCACTTAAGGCCCTGGCGCCGGAGAACGAGTCACACACCCTCCTCGGCCAGGCCAATTACGCCTTGGGCAACACACGCTTCAGCGCACGCTTCGCCCGGGAGTGGCTGGAGCAGGATGAAGATTACATTACCGGCGTGGGCGTCCCGCTGGGCATCACCCACTATAACGGCGACGTCGATATCATGAAGGGCAATGCCCGCGTCACCAGTGTCATCAACAAAACCCTGCGTCTTGGCGCGCGCTACGACTACTACGACAGGGAGAACAATTCACCCAGCTTCGCCTTTGACCAGTCGGTCACCGCTACCGGTTCAGGTAACCCGGTGCGCAATGTGACTTACGATGTTACCCGCCACCAGGCCACACTGGACAGTTACTGGCGCCTGACCCGTGACCTGCGCCTGGACGCTGGTTATTTTGGTAAATTCATTGAACGTTCACCCGCGGCGCGCGAAGACACCGATGAGAATGGTCTCTACGGCAAACTGCGTTTCAATCCAGCAGCTGGCCATCGTCTGTCCACAGAGCTGCGCTACTCCGAGCGCGACGGGTCCAGTTACCGCGATACCGATGCTACTGGCGAGAATAATGACCTGCTGCGGCAGTATCACCTGGCAGACCGAAACCGCGTGGCACTGGAATTCACCTGGTTGGTCATGCCCACCGATAGGCTTACCGTGGATGTCACCGGCCGCTACAAAGAAGACGACTATGACAACACTCAAATCGGCTTGTCAGACGTCCAGGACTACAGCTACGACGTCAGCGCCAGTTACGCATTGTCCAACACGGTCAACCTGCAGGCCTATGGTGGCCAGCAGTGGTTGGATTCGGAGCAGGAAGGAAGCCAACAGCTAGCCTCACCGGACTGGAGCTACCACATTGATGACCAGTACAGATATGTGGGCGCCGGTATCCGCTGGGATGGCTTGATGGGAGATAAACTCTCCCTGGGGGCCGACTACCTGTACAGCGAATCGGACAGTGACACGGACGTGCAACCCGGGCTCGACTACGGCGATTACTACCAGTGGTCGCACAGCACGCAGCTGTTCGCCGAGTACCTGTGGCGGAAAAACACATCCGTGCGGCTCGATTACCGTTACGAAAGGCACCGTGATTTCAATTTCGCAGATGTGCGTAATGAGGACATCGACGGCCTGACAACATTGGGGATCCTGGGTGACCGCTATAATGCCAACCTGCTCATGCTCTCATTCACCTATTCATTGCAGTAACCCGTCACGAGGTAAGACGTCATGACAATGGACCGACGCGAATTCATGAAATTAAGCGCTGCCGCGAGCGCGGTGAGCGTGGTATCCGCCTGTGGTGGCGGTGGTTCCTCGCAGGCTGTAGCCACACCGCCACCAGCGAGCACCACCGAAACCACAAACTTCAGTTCCTGCCTGGTAAACTGCGGCTCCAACTGCCCGCTGCGTATTATCAGCGACGAGGGCCGCATTGTACGCGTCGAAACGGATTTCAGCGCCACAGATGAATACGGCAATCACCAGGTGCGCGCCTGCCTGCGCGGACGCAGCATCAAGCAGCGCACTTATGCGCCGGATCGTCTGCGCAACCCGCTAAAACGCCGCGCAGGATCCAAACGCGGCACTGGTGACTTCGAAGAAATCACCTGGGAGCAGGCTATTTCCGAAATTGCCGCCAAGGTAACCGGACTGCGAGACCAGTACGGCCCCCGGTCCATTTACCACCACTACGGCTCCGGCGCGTATTACGGCTTTTCCAGCAGCGCCTGTATCCAGCGTGCGCTGCGCATGAGCGGCGGCCACCTGAGTTACTACGGCAACTATTCCTGGGCCGCCCTGAACGTGGCCGGGCCCGCCACCTACGGTACAGGGGGTACCTCGGGTACGCGGCTGCGGGAAATGCGCAACGCCGACCTGCTGCTGGGCTTTGCGTTTAACCCCTATGAAATCCGCATGTCCGGCTCCGGTGAGCAATGGGATCTCCTCAATGCCATCGAGGACCGCAAGGCCAGCGGCAAACCATTTCGCAATATACAGGTTGATCCGCGTTACACAGACTCTGATCTGGGCAAGGCCGATGAATGGGTACCGATACGCCCCGGGACGGATGCCGCGCTGGCCGAAGCCATCGCGCATGTGATGATCAGCTCCGGCTGGGTGGACGAGAACTCCAAACAGTTCCTGGATGAACTGTGTATCGGTTACGATCGCGCCTCCCTGGAACAGGCGAAAATCGACAACCCCGACTATGCCGATTACATAGACGTTGAAGAGAACTACAGGGACTACATTCTCGGTGAGGGCAAGTTCACCATGGCTCACAGCGCCGAGTGGGCAGCCCCGATCTGCGGCGTCCCCGCCGCCAACATTGAACGCATCGCCGGTTATCTCATGGACGCCCAGGCCCCCTTCATCATGGCCGGGGCCGGGTGCAACCGCCACGCTAACGGCGAGCAAACCATGCGCGCCCTTTACATGCTGCCGATCCTGACCGGCAAGATCGGCCAGTCCGGGGTCAACACCGGCGAACTGCCGCGGAATTTCGGCCTGTCCCGGGGCGGTATGTCTTCCGGTTCCAACCCCGAGAGCGCCAGCATCCCCTTCCACGTGTGGGCCGAGGCGATAGAGAGCGGCGCCGAGATGGACGAAAAGCGCTATGCCGTCAAGGGTCTCGGGGAGGATGAAAAACTCGGCACCAACATCAAGGCGGTGTTCTCTTCCACCGGCAACGCCCTGATCAACCAACACTCGGACATCAATTACACCAAGAAAATCCTGGAAGACGACTCCAAGTGTGAGCTGATCGTAGTCGCCGATTGCTGGATGACCTCCACGGCAATGTTCGCCGATTACGTGTTACCTGACAGTACCTGGGTCGAGTCGAACGACCTGGCCAACGACAGTTATGCCTCTGGTGAAACCGGCTACCTCACCTTTATGAGCACCTCCCTGGAGCCACTCTACAACACCAAAAACCTCTATAACATTGGCCTGGAACTGTCCCGGGAATGGGGTGTGGAGGCGCAGTACAGCGAAGGGCGCACAGAGGAGGAGTGGCTTGCACACCTGTACGAGCTGACCAAATCCAGCAACACTGATCTTGGCTTACCACCGTCCTATGCCGAGGCGCAGAAGGCCGGGTTTTTCCGCAAGTTCTCTCCAGAGACCTACATCGCACTGCAGGATTATGTCGAGGGTAATTTCGGTACCGGCGCCGCAGTCAGCGCGGACGATGCGCCGAAACTCGGTACACCTTCGGGCAAAATCGAAATCTATTCCCTGGACTGGGCAAAAAAAGAGGCAGAGTGGATACCCTCCTCTGATGAGGAATACGCCCAGATTCGGCCGCTCTCAAAATACGTAGTGACCTGGCAAGGCTACGAGGACGAGGATACCCGCGACGAGTACCCGTTCCAGGTGGTGGGTTACCACACGAAGGGGCGCACCCATTCCAGCTACCATAACGTTGCCAATCTGCGCGAGGCGGTAGAAGATGCCACTTGGATCAACCCGCTGGATGCACAGCGCCTGGGCATCGAAAGCGGCCAAATGGTAACCCTCACAAGCCCCGCTGGCTCACTGCGAATCAAGGCCAAGGTCTCACCTCGCATCATCCCGGGCGTGGTCTCCATGGCAGAGGGCGCCTGGTATAAGCCTGACGCCAATGGCGTGGACCAGGGTGGCTGCAGCAATACGCTGACCACTTACATGCTACACCCAGTGTCCAAAGGCAATCCGCAACACACCATGCGTGTGAAGATTTCGGTCTAGAGGGGAGGTAAAACATAATGGAAGTACAACAGCAATACGGCTTCTTCATCGATACCGAAAAGTGCACCGGCTGCAAAACCTGCCATGTTTCCTGCAAGGACCGCAAGGACCTGCCTATCGATGTGAAATGGCGGCGAGTCTATGAATACGGCGGTGGCGACTGGATGGAAAACGGGGACGGAACTTTCGAGCAGAGTGTCTTCAGTTATTACCTGTCTATCGGCTGCAACCACTGTAGCAACCCGGTCTGCGTCTCGGCGTGCCCCACCGCCTCTATGCACAAACGCTCTCTGGACGGGATAGTGCAGGTAGACCCTTCCCTGTGTATTGCCTGCCACGCCTGCGCCAAAGCCTGCCCCTACGATGCACCCCAGTTCGATGCAGTGAAGGGTGTAATGACCAAGTGCGACGGTTGTTCAGACAGGATCGAGGATGGCAAAGGTGCGATCTGTGTTGAATCCTGCCCCCTGAGGGCGCTGGAATTTGCACCCATTGATGAACTGCGCGAGAAGTATGGCGATAACGCTGACATCAGCGGGCTGCCAGATTCAAGCATCACCGAGCCCAACCTCGTGGTGAAGAAGAACCGCAATTCAGACCGGGACGACGGCGAATTCTGGAATTTCGCAGAGGTCTAGGTAGACTCGGCAAACAACAGGAGCTTTTTTTGCTGCCACTTGGCATCAGCGGCAGGCCTACGTATATTAGCGGCACCATGAAATATATCGGCACCCAAAATTTCAATCACGAAGCACCTTCCCGGGTTGGTGTTCTCATCACCAACCTTGGCACGCCCGCAGCACCCGAGAAAAAAGCGCTCAAGACCTACCTGAAGGAGTTCCTATCGGACCCCCGGGTGGTCGAGGTACCGCGCCTTTTGTGGTGGTTTATCCTCAATGGCGTCATCCTCAACATTCGACCGCGCCGCTCGGCCGCCTCCTACCGGACGGTCTGGACGGAGCAGGGCTCGCCCCTGCTGTTTCATACCGAGGCCCAGGCAGAAGCCCTGCGGGCACGCATGAGACAGCAGTTTGGCGATGAGGTGGTTTTAGAATTCGCCATGCGCTATGGCCAACCATCGATTCAGTCAGTGTTGCAAGGCATGTTCGATCGCGGTATCAGGAAATTACTGGTACTGCCCCTTTATCCGCAGTACAGCGGCGCTACCACTGGTTCTACCTTCGATGCGCTGGCGGCAGATTTCACTCAGCGGCGCTGGTTGCCGGAGCTGCGTTTTGTGAGTCACTATCACGACAACAAGGCCTATATCACCGCCCTGGCAGATAGCATCAGGGCCTTTCAATCCGAACATGGCACTGCAGACAAGTTGCTTTTTTCCTACCACGGAGTGCCGCGGCGCTACCTGGAAGAGGGCGACCCTTACCACTGCGAATGCCTCAAGACCTCCCGCCTGGTGGCGCAGGAACTGGGCCTGGCTGAAGCAGACTACATAGTCACTTTTCAATCTCGCTTCGGGCGCGAGGAATGGCTGCAACCCTATACGGATGAAATCCTGAAGGGCCTGCCAGCTCAGGGAGTAAAGTCAGTACAGATAGTCTGCCCGGGGTTCTCCGCAGACTGTCTGGAAACGCTGGAAGAGATCAGCGTGGAAAATCGCGACTACTTCATCGCAGCAGGGGGCGAGAAGTACAGTTACATCCCCTGCCTGAACGACTCACCAGACCATATTGCGGCCCTGGCAAGCATTGTCACCGATCAGCTGTCCGGCTGGTTGCCTATTCCTGCAGTAACTCCGCGATAATCACCTGTAGTTGCTCATCGCTAAGCTCCTGGTTATCCGCATGACGCTTGATATCAGCGTCCTTTGCCGTGGCCATAATTTCTGCGGCAGACATGCCTTCCCAATCTTCAGCAGGTTCATGACAGTCCAGGCACAGGTCTGCATCACCCGCGAATACCGGCGCTACAGCGGCGCTGACGCTTAATGCCAAAAATACTATGCCTGCACCAATTATATCTTTCATACGTAACCTCATATCCATTAAGTCCATATTCGTATCGCTTCATAGCCCTGCTGACTATTCACAGCAGGCTCTTCCGCTAACTGCATACTTACTTTATAACCAGCGTCTGACGCGTTTGCAATACTCTGGATAGTCGTCGGGAAAAAGTTCCTGCAGCATATTTTCCTCCGCACGGATAAATCGCTGATCAATAATCACGGCGAAAATCGCCGGAACCAAAAGTGTCGTAGTAGCGCCAACGGTAATGGCACAACCCAACAAAACACTGGTCATCCCCAAATACATGGGGTTGCGCGTAACACGGTAGAAGCCTGTAGTAACCAATGCGGTCACATTGCGAAAGGGTATGACATCAGTGCCGGCACGGGTGAACAGGCCATTGGCGCCGACCAGCAACAGCAGGCCGATCACAATGAGCACGCCACCGAGTACCTGTGCTGGCAACCCGGTAAAACGCGGCCCCGGATAGTACTCATTCAGGAAAAAGATCACGACCAACCCTATGGCCAGCCATATCGGTGGATAAATAGTACGCTTTACAGTCACCGCCCGCGTCTCCTCAATGGCCTGTAATGTGCATTCCGGCCGGCTCAACCCCGCCTATGGCATAGGCCACTGCAATGCCCAGCAGAAATGCCAGGGTCAACTTGACCCGGTCATGGCTGTGAAAATGCACCTCCGGTAACAGGTCACTCAGTGCAATACAGATAAACGCCCCCGCGGAAAAAGCCAGCGCGGCAGCCACTACATGATTCTGGCTATCAGCGAGGAAATCCACCCCGAAGAAGAACAGCAGGGCCCCCAGGGGACACATCAGGGCAAATACCGCATTGGTGGTCGCTCTGGCGCCCCTGCTCCAGCCACCGGCCTCCATCACCGTGACGATGGATATGGCATCCAGCGGTTTGTGCAACAGAATCGCCAGGAACACACCGATGCCGATCAGGCCCGCTTGCGCGCTCCCGCCAAGCATTACCGCACCCAATGCCACACCGTCGATCAGGGTGTGCAGGGCCAGGCCCAGGGCGATACCCACCCAGCTGAGACCGTGGGCCGGCGCCTTCCGGGCGTGGCTATGCGCGTGATTGTGGTCGTGATCCTGGTGATCGTGATGCTGCCCCTCCTCGGCACTGAAATCGTGCTGGTGGAAATGAAACAGGCGCAGCAGCAAAAGCATCACGATCAAACCAACCATCAACCACCACACGGCAATGTCGACGCCTCCGGCACCGCCTGCGAGAGCCACGCTATGGGGCAGCAGGTGGTAGAAAGCGACCCCCAGCATCAGTCCGGAGACCAGGCTCATCACCAACTGGGTGCGAGTGTGGGTCATTTTGACCCAGTTAGGCAACAGCCCACCCGCCAGGGAAAAGCCGGAGATGGCGATACAATAGAACACGAGTAACAGCGTTGGCGAGGTCGTCATGGACTCTCAAGTCGTTGTGTGGAGAAGCGCAACATTATTCCACATTCGACCCCGCTTGTAATTGCGCCAGTGGCGAAGCTGACCCTTTCGGATCACACCGGGCCTATCCGCTACCTGACCGTTTTCGTCACCATTAGCGTTCATCAAAGACATTGACAGTTAAACTAATGACCCTTAGTTTATCGTCATCATTTGAGGAGAGCGCCATGTCCATCTACGAACCCATCGC
>RCNC010000450.1_pt1 | contig 26140 bp, 26 predicted proteins | sample 2041301 | NCBI WGS metagenome assembly RCNC01 (sample SAMN09708231, study PRJNA481090) | Marine sediment metagenome, whole genome shotgun sequencing project. | biome: marine sediment; feature: ocean; material: sediment; isolation source: Sewage treatment plant 13A marine sediment (STP13A) ... | reverse complement strand
GGACAGGGTGGGCGTGCGCCTGGCTCCCAATGGAGCCTTCAACGGCATGGGTTCGCCCGATTACCGGGAAACGTTCACCTACGCCGCCCGGGAACTCGACGCCTACAACCTGGCCTACCTGCACCTCGTGGACGGCCTCGCCTTCGGGTTCCACGATCTTGGCGATCCCATGACCCTCGAAGAATTCCGCGCCGTTTTCAAGGGCACCCTGATGGGCAACTGCGGTTACGACAAGGATTCCGCGGCGGAAACCATTTCCCGGGGTGCGGCGGACCTGATGGCCATCGGTCGGCCCTACATCAGCAACCCCGATCTGGCCGAACGCTGGCAAAACGGTTGGCCGGAGGCCCCGCTCTCGGAGCCGGCGTCCTGGTACACACTTGAGCAGACCCCCGCCGGCTTCACCGATTATCCCGCCTACCAACCGGGCGAATAGGCAGGCAAGGAGCCCGTGTTGGACAACCTGGACAAGTCGTCGCGCAGTGTCCTGTTTCGGGGCAATACCGGGCATTTTTCCGGCGACACCTTATTGGCCAAGGTCGCCCGCGCCGTGTGTGAAGCCGAGTGCCTGCCCCGCAAGGAGCTGTTCGAGGCCTGGGAAACGGCCAAACGCGTCCGGCGTGGAATGCGCGGCGGTCCAGTTACCGAACTGGCCGCCGGCCATGGGCTGCTCTCCATGCTGCTCATCCTGCTGGACAATTCCACCGCAACGGCGACCTGCGTCGATATCCAGCAGCCCCCCAGCCATGAAACGCTCATGACGGTCATGGAAAAGCACTGGCCCCGGCTTCAGGGGCGAGTCCGGTATGTCGAGGACCGCATCGAGAACACGGCTATTCCCCCAGGGGCCCTGGTGGCATCGGTCCATGCCTGCGGTGTTTTGACTGATCGGGTGCTGGATCTGGCCATCGAGACCCGGAACCGGGTCGCCGTTCTGCCCTGCTGCCATGACCTGGAATTGTGCGACACCGGAAATCTCGCCGGCTGGATGGATGGGCCATTGGCCGTGGACGCCACCCGGGTCGCGAGATTGCGCCAGGCCGGGTACCGGGTCCAGACGGCGCGGATTCCCCAGGAGATCACGCCCAAGAACCGGTTGTTGTTGGGGTGGCCGGGTAACTAGCATCTGGTTGCCGGCTCGTATCCTCAGATGAAATCATCCCCAGGGCGAACGGCTCTGGGATCCAGATCCCCCATGCTCACGGGCAAGGTGTAGAATTCCACCCGCAATTTGACCGGGCCGGTCAGGACCACGTGGTGGAAGCGTTCGGCGAAAATCACCACCGGGTGGTCCGGGTCGCAATCGAGGGGGTTGTCCAGCTCGTCTTCCCAGACGAACCGGCAGGCACCCTCTTCCACCACCAGCAGGCCGCATTTCCCTTTGGGTGCCATGTGGTTGGCGAGAATACCGGGTATGATGGTCTCTTTGGTCATGGTCGGCGTAGAACCGGCGAGTGCGGCCCCAGCGGGCATTTCTGCGTTCTGGAAGTTCATTATACCACCCAGGGAAAGCGATAACTGAATTGCGAACAATGGATTGCCTACATTAAACCCAAGTAGGCGCGGAGACAAGATCCCTCAACATTGAATCACATTGAGCCGATAACCCCATTTGACTACCTTGGGGTGGCACTATCGCCCCATTTTCCGTGTTCCGACCCGAACCCCAGGACCACCATGGCCAGCTACAACCTGTCCCACCTCAAACAGCTCGAGGCCGAGTCCATCCACATCATGAGGGAGGTGGCCGCCGAATTCGACAACCCGGTCATGATGTACTCCATCGGCAAGGACTCCTCCGTCATGCTGGACCTGGCGGCCAAGGCTTTCGCGCCCGGCAAGATCCCCTTCCCGCTCCTGCACGTAGACACCCAGTGGAAATTCCAGGACATGTACCGCTTCCGCGAGGAAATCGCCAAGCGGTACGACGTCGACATTAAGGTGTGGATCAACCCCGAGGGCAAGGACGTGGTCGGCCCGGTCACCCACGGTTCGGAGAAACACACCCAGATCATGAAGACTGACGGCCTCAAGCAGGCGCTGGACCACTACGGGTACGATGCGGCTTTCGGGGGCGCCCGGCGCGACGAGGAAAAATCGCGGGCCAAGGAACGGGTCTACAGCTTCCGCAACGAGTTCCACCAGTGGGACCCCAAGAACCAGCGGCCCGAGCTGTGGAATCTCTACAACGCCAAGGTCAACAAAGGCGAATCGATCCGCGTGTTCCCCCTGTCCAACTGGACCGAGCTGGATATCTGGCTCTACCTAATGCGAGAAGGCGTGCCCATCGTGCCGCTGTACTTCGCGGCCGAGCGCCCCGTGGTCGAGCGCGACGGCATTCTCATCATGCTGGACGACGACCGCTTTCCCCTGAACGAGGGCGAAGTGCCCCAGCGCCGAAAAATCCGCTTCCGCACCCTCGGCTGCTACCCGCTGACGGGAGCCGTGGAGTCCGAGGCCGAGACCATTGAGGAAATCGTGCAGGAGATGCTGCTGACGACGACCAGCGAACGTCAGGGACGGGTCATCGATTTCGACGGTGCCGCCTCCATGGAAGAGAAGAAGAAGGATGGCTACTTCTAGCTATCGAAATACACGACCAGAAGGAAAAGCATTGAGCGACCAGGAATACAGGATCCAGGACGAAGACCTCCTCCGCGGCGACATCACCGCCTACCTGCGCAAGCACGAGACCAAGGACCTCCTGCGTCTCTTGACCTGCGGATCGGTGGACGACGGCAAGTCCACCATGATAGGCCGCCTGCTCTACGATTCGAAGATGATCTACGAGGACCAGCTGGCCGCGGTCACCCGGGACTCGAAGATCCACGGCACCACCGACGGGGACTTCGACCCCGCGCTGCTGACCGATGGACTCAAGGCCGAGCGCGAACAGGGCATCACCATCGACGTGGCCTACCGCTACTTCTCCACCGACCGCCGCAAGTTCATCATCGCCGACTGCCCCGGCCACGAGCAGTACACCCGGAACATGGCTACCGGCGCGTCGACGGCGGACCTGGCGATCATCCTCATCGACGCACGCTACGGGGTGGTCACCCAGACCAAGCGCCACAGCTTCATCTGCTCCCTGATGGGCATCAAGCACGTGGCGGTGGCCATCAACAAACTCGATCTGGTGGACTGGTCCCAAGAGATCTACGACCGGATCCGCGACGACTACAACGCCTTCGTTTCGCGTCTGGGGTTCGCCGACATCCACTTCTTTCCCATCTGCGCTCTCCACGGTGACAACGTGGTCACGCCCAGCGAGAACCTGCCCTGGTACGACGGCGCCACCCTCATGCACCACATGGAGAGCGTGAACATCGCCAGTGATCGCAACCTCATCGACATGCGCTTCCCGGTACAGTACGTATTGCGGCCCAACCTGGATTTCCGTGGCTTCAGCGGCACCGTGGCCTCGGGCGTGGTGCGGCCCGGGGACCGGGTCATGAGCCTGCCTTCACGGCAGACGTCCCGGGTCAAGTCGGTCCTGCAGAACGGTGATGTTGTCGACGAAGCGTTCGCCCCCATGGCCGTCACCCTGACCCTCGAGGACGAAATCGACGTGTCGCGCGGCGACATGCTGGCGCCCGTGAACAACGTGCCCCACATCGGCAACGAGATCGAAGCCATGGTGGTGTGGATGCATGCGGAGCCCGCCCGTCAGGGGCGCTCCTATCTCATCAAGCAGGCCACCAGCCTGGTGCCCGGCGTGCTGACCGAGCTGCGCTACAAGATGGACGTCAACAACCTTCGCAAGGAGGCCGGCGAGGCGAACACGCTGCAGCTCAACGAATTCGGCCGTACCCACATCACCCTGCACCGGCCCATCGCCTTTGACCCCTACGACCGCAACCGCGCCACCGGTTCGTTCATCATCATCGACCGGGTGACCAACGTCACCGTGGGCGCCGGCATGATCATCGACCGCGTTGTCCGCGATGAGCCCGTCGGCCCCAAAAGCAAGAACATCGCCGAGGCCCGGGGAACGGTTAGGCGGGAAGACCGCGAGGGTATGCTCGGCCAGAAGGGCCACACCGTGTGGCTGACCGGGTTGAGCGGCAGCGGCAAGTCGACCATCGCCTACGAGGTGGAGAGGCAGCTCGTCGAGGCCGGCCGCCTGTGCGTGGTGCTCGACGGCGACAACGTGCGCCATGGCCTGAACCGTGACCTGGGCTTCAGCGCCGATGACCGCACCGAGAATATCAGGCGCATCGCCGAGGTGGCCCGGCTCATGAACAGCTTGGGCGTGATCGCCATCACCTCATTCATCAGCCCCTACCGTAAGGACCGCCGCGACGCACGCGAGATCATCGGGGGCGCCAACTTCACCGAGGTGCACATCGACGCCTCGCTGGAAGTGTGTGAGAGCCGCGATCCCAAGGGTTTGTACAAGAAGGTGCGGGCCGGCGAGATCCCGCAGTTCACCGGCATCACCGACCCCTACGAGGTTCCCGAAAAGCCCGAGCTTCAACTTGCGACCGAAAACCTCAGCGCTGAGGATTGCGCCAAGGCGGTCGTGGCCGTGCTCGGGGATCAGGGAGTGTTGGGCACCGCCGGGGACTGAATGGCTCAACCTGGAATTTCCGGTTAACTTGTGGCGAAATCTTGTTGTTGGGTGTGACATCAGCCTGGAGTTTATATATGCACGTCAGGACCAGAGTTCTTCTTCCGGTCGTCTGCGCCGTCATCCTGTTGGCAGGCTGCAAGGACGATGACCCCGTCACTGCTCCCGGCCCCGGGCCGGGCCAGGTTCCCGACTTTTCACTGACGGATGTCAACCCCACCAGCACGACCTTCGACGAGGTCGTCTCCCCGCGCGACCACCTCCAGAAGGTATCGGCCTGGTATTTCGGGCACGCCACCTGAGGCTACTGCGTCGGCCAGTTCGGCCGGCTCGACAACATGCAGAAGGAACTCGACGCCCTGGATCTACCAGTAGCAGTTCAGATCCACGGGGTCAACCAGGCCGGTCACGAGAGCGGCAACCTGGGGGCCTGTCAGGGCAAGGATCTTCCTTGGCTGCAGGAAGTGCCGGAGCAGCCCGTATGGTCCCTGTGGTCCGTAAATTTCCGGGACGTGATCATCCTCAACGAGGACAACGAAGCAGTAGGCACCTACAACCTCACCGACAACAACCTGGGCGATACGGCAAAATATAACGCGCTGAAAAACATGCTCATCAATTTTGCCGGGGGCAACTAGCCGACCATGGAGGATTCGCCCCTGCCCATCGATCCATCCCTCCTTGAGGTCCACACTTGCCGGGACGAGGGTTTCCACCCCCAGGTGGACTTCGGCGGATGGCGCGTCGCCCTGCTCAATTTCATTGACCACCTGCTGCCGAAAAACCTGAAGGAAATGCAGCGGCACGACGAGACCGACGAGGTCTTCGTGCTCCTGAAGGGGCAGTGCATTCTGTTCGTGGGGGACGGAAAAGACACGGCGGGCATCATTCACGCGGTGGACATGGTCCCACAAAAAATCTACAACGTGAAGCGAGGCACCTGGCACAACCACACCCTGAGTGAAGACGCTTCCGTGCTGGTGGTGGAGAACCGCGACACCACCATCGACAATTCGCCGTTCTGCCAGCTGTCTCCCGAGCAGACGGCGGACATCGTCGCGGACACCCTCCGACTTTGGGCGGTCCCCGACGCCTAGTCGTCGCCCCGCAGGTAATCTCCCAACAGCCCCCGACTGTGCTCGGCCTCGTGGCAGTGGATGCAGAGATTTTCCCAGTTGGAACCGTCGGCCGGATTGTTGTTGTCGTCACCGTCGATGTGGTGGACGGTCAACTCGCGACGGTTGGCGGCCGTGAACTCCCGGGCGCACTTGGCGCAGATCATGCCGTGCATTTCCAGCGACCGCTCACGGTAGTTGAAGCCGGGTTTCCCCGGACCCTTCATGTCACGGACGCCCCGGGCGATTTCCTCGCGGGTGGGCAGACGCTCCGGCTTCGGCCGGCCGGCCTTGCGGTTGTAGGGGTTCCGGGGGGACATGATTTCTCCTCTGGTCGGTCTCGATCACAAGAATTCCGTCTCAGCTCGTGGCTTTGAGCGAGGTCACTGGTCACTTCCTCGCCGACCCATGCCGGCTTGTCGATTTCCTGATCTTCGGATTCGAGTTCGCACTCGGCCCACCGGATTCAGCCGTTTCTCCTTCGAGGAGCAGGACGGCAAGGTCGGCTTGCAGGTCCGGAAAATCATCATCCTGCACTAGGGTCCGGCCCGCCCACTAGGCCTCCCCCGAATGTGCCTGAACCACCTGGTTTTCATCCCCGATCGGGATCGTCCGCAGGAACGATCCGAATTCGGTGACCTCCTCCATGCGGCACGACCATACCAGCTTCCCGTCGTGGACCGTAATATCCGGGCAGCCGTCGCACATGCTCTGGTCACCGTTGGCCATGAAATCCACGGGCTGGATGAACATGATGGTCTGCAGATGGGACCGCTCGAACATCCGCAGGGGGTTGCGCAAAACCGACCCCCACCAATTGCGCAGGGCCTTGCGGGTGTGCGGATCGAACAGGGAGAACAGCAGCATGGCCCGGCGCCCGTGCCGACTCTCGTTAGGAGAGACATAGGACAGGTAGCGCCCGGTCTTGAGGTGGTACAGGGACATCGCCAGTTCCGCGAATTTCGGCCCGGTGTAGCCGTGAATCCGCTTGCGGTTGCCGATGCGCTGGGTCATCAGCCATTTCATGGCCGCCGGATCATGGGTGCCGTTCAGGTAGGCCGAGGGCATGAAGTCGGGATCGACCTCCTCCCGGGCCTTGGCCACCAGTTCCCGTGAGCCGATGGTAATGATCCGGTTCTTGTCCGAATGGTAAAGAACCTCGTCCCGTTGAACCTCCTGGTCCCCCGCCATCCACTTGAAGGGCATGTCCGGCACAATATGTCGGAAGCAGATGAAGACCATCGTCTGCACGATGTCCATGTGGTCCTGGGCCCACTTGATCATCCCCGGCACGTACTGGAGATTCTCCTGGTAGATCGTGGCGTTGAAGGAGCAGGCGATTCCCCCGATTTCGGCCACCATGGTGGCAAAGTGCAGCCGCAGTTCGTTGAGCTCCAGCTCGTTCATGCCGTTCCACTTGCCCGATCGCCCCTGGCCGCTGTCGACGTGGAAGGTGAACCCGAACAGACCCGCCTCTTTCAGCTGCCTCAGCAATGGTTCATCGAGGGCCTTGCCATTGGTATTGAGGATGGGCTTCCAGCCCCGACCCTTGATCTCGGCCACCAGTTCGACGATCTGTGGATACAAGAGGGGATCCCCGCCGGCAATCGAAATGCAGTCCGACTTGCGCTGGGCCTGGAACACATCCAGGTCGGACATCACCTCGTCGAACGGCTTGTGCGCGTCCTTCCGGTTTTCCCGGTAGCAGCCGTCGCACTGGAGATTGCACTCGGCCGTCGGCTCCAGCCAGGAAATGGCGTTGTCGGCCAGCGTCCAGGGAAAACGGTAGAGATCATTGTGATTGATGGTGGTGGTGTTCACGGCCTTACCTCTCGCATTCGAACTGGTCGTACCCAATATTCTCCGTCAACTCGAGAAAGGGCCCTGAGAGGATCGCCGCACCGCCCTTTTTTCGACCCGGCCATGGGGTGGATCCTAACATGTTTTTCGTCTATAGTGCCCTTGATTACCATCAATATCAATCCCTGTGCCCGAACCGGAATTTTCAGGCAACGACACATAACATGTTGTATTTTTGACAGTTATAATGCCGGCAGGCTTTCCCGGCAACATATGGTTTTTCCGATTGGTTATTCGATGACATACATGATCGTGTTCAAAAATGAACAAGATCATATCCTCGGTTTCGGCCGGCCACCACCGGGCTCCGGACAATCAAAAAGGGGCCCCAGGGGGCCCCTGTCTCCAGATGGAGTTCCAAGTTCCTACAGCATCTCCGTCAGCGTCCCGATCATTTCCTCCACGACCGGCCGTAGAATATCTCCGTAACTCTGTGTGTTGATCCGGCGCCAGTTGTCCTTCAGTCCCGGCATGGCCCTGGCGGCCATTTCGGAAAGGTCGGACTGGCCCTGGTCCGACAGGTCACCCTGGGTCTTGCGGAGGTTCTCGAATTCCTCGTTGATTCCCTCGAGAACGGGCAGGGCATCCTCGGCTGTCGGCCTGGAGGTGACTCCCGAGAGAGTGGCGGCGGGCCGGTCGAGCAGGCTCTGCATCAGGTCGCCGGCGCTCAATCCTCCCCTTTCCAGTTCGTGGGGCTTGTTTCCGCCGCAACCGGCAAACAGAGCGATGATGGACAACGCGACCATGACGGTGAGACTCAAACGGATCTTCATGGGTTTCCCTCCGGAGTGGGTTGGGCAATTTTGCCAAAGGCTACCGCAGAAGCGCGATTTTTTCGACCATGGCGTTCATCGACGGGCCCAGGATCTTTTTCAGGCCACCCATCTCGTTGATTCTGGCGGCCATGTTCTCGATTTCCGGCAGAGCTTTCTGGGCCTTCTTGGACATTTCGGCGCGGCCTTTTTCCGACATCTTGGGAACATGGTAGATCAGGTCGTCGAAATCATCGTTGATGGCCTGCAGCTGGGGAACGGCCGCCTCGGCGGTCTCCATGCTGTTGACGCCGCCCAGGGCACGCATGGTCCGGGACAGCAGGCCGTCCAGCATGTCCCCGGTGTTGATGCCACCGAGTTCCATGTCCTGGCTGTTGCCGCCACCGCAGGCGGCCAGGCCGAGCAGCAGGGCCAGGCCCAGGGTGATGGGGGCGATCCTGAGGTATTTCATCAGTGCTCCTTGGTCTGAACGGTCGATTCGATTTCAGGCTGGTGATCTTAGGAATACCCACGGGAAATGTCCACCCCTCACCGCAAGGTCGCCGTATTGTGTCATTCTTCGGCCCATGGTACTTTTGCCGGGCTTGAAATTGACAGGCGCCAATCGATGAAAGGTACTCCATGCACCGATATCTTCTAGCTGTCACCTTTTTTGTTCTGACCTGGGCCGGGACCGGCCCCGCCGGGGCCTGCACCAATTTCATCGCCACCAAAGGCGCCACCGTCGATGGCTCGGTCATGGTCACCTACACCTGCGACGGGGAATTCCATCCGCACCTGGCCCTCTACGCGGCCGCTGACCACGAACCAGGCGCCATGGAAACACTCACGCACTGGTCGGGAGAGACCCTCGGAGAAATTCCTTTGCCGGCACATACCTACCAGGTTGTCAAACTGATGAACGAGCACCAGGTGACCATCGCCGAAACCACCACCGGCGGCCGCGAGGAACTGGTCAACCCCGAGGGCATGCTCGACTACTGGACCCTGATGCGGCTGGTCCTCCAGCGATCCGCCACGGGTCGCGAAGCCGTCGAAGTGATGGGAAATCTGGTCGCCGAACACGGCTACCGCAGCAGCGGGGAATCCTTCTACATCGGCGACCCCGACGAAGCCTGGGTTGTGGAAATGGTCGGGCCCGGGCCCGGCGCAGACGGCGCCCACTGGGTGGCCTTGCGCGTGCCGGAGGGATACGTGGTCGCCCATGCGAATCTCGGGCGCATCGACACCTTCGATCGCGACGACAAGGAGAACTGCCTGGCTTCCCCGGGCATGGAAAAATTTGCCACGGACAGCGGCTGGTACGATCCGGACGGCGGCGAACAGTTCAGCTGGCGCAAAGCCTTTCACCCCACCACTCCCCAGCAGCTGCGCTACACCGAAACCCGGGTGTGGAGCCTCTATCGCCGCTGTGCTCCCTCCCAGGACTGGCCCATGGACTACCACCGCGGCGTCGAGGGCGCCGAGCCCCTCCCGCTTTGGATCAAACCCGAAAAGAAGCTCGCCGTGGCCGACGTCTTCGACCTGATGCGCGACCACTACGAAGGCACCGAACTGGACATGACCCAGGGCGTCGACGCCGGGCCCTTCGGCACCCCCAACCGCTGGCGCCCCATGGCTTGGGAAGTCGATGGCCAGGCCTACACCTGGGAACGCCCCATCTCCACCCAGCAGACCGGCTTTTCCATGGTCACCCAGTCGCGGAACTGGCTGCCTGATGCGGTCGGCGGCCTGACCTGGTACGGGGTGGACGACACCTACTTCACCTGTTATGTGCCCCTGTACTGCGGGATCCAGTCGGTACCAGAATCCTTCAACACCGGGAGTCTGGGCAAGTTCGGCTGGGATTCGGCCTGGTGGGTCTTCAACTTTGTGTCCAATTTCGCCAATCTGAAATACGAATACATGATCCAGGATATCGCCATCGTCCAGGCCGAGCTGGAGGGCGACTTCCTGGACCTGCAGCCGGCCGTGGAAAAAACGGCTGTCGAACTGGCGGGATCCGATCCCGCCCTGATGTCACGCTACTTGACCGACTACTCGGTCACCCACGCCGAGGCCGTGGTCGACAAGTGGCGCGACCTGGGTGAATATCTGCTGACCAAGTACAATGACGGCTACGTGAAGGACCCAAACGGCCGCGTGCAGGAAAAGGGGTATCCCGAAGCCTGGTTGCGCGCCATTATTGAACAGCATCCCGACCGCTTCCTGTTGCCGAAGCAGGATTCCGGCACCGTCCAAGAACCCGAAGACTACTAAGGAGAGTGGCATGGTAAAGCGCGTCCTGATCACGGTGATCCTGGTCCTGCTGGCCGCGGGGATGGCCTGGGGTACCGAGAACCGATTCGAGATGCCAGCGGACATGCAGAAACTCATGCCCGCCGACCCGGTGTTCATCATGGCCGTCACCTCGGTGAACGATCTGGACCGTCAATGGCGGGCCATCGAAGAGATGATGGATGACGGCCACAGCGCCGAGCGCGTCGACATTGTCGGCATGCTCAGCAAGGAGCTGCCCCAGTTCGCCGAATACGCCGACCTCGATCGGCCCCTGGCGGTGGCCATGGGTCTGCCGGCGCTCATGGGGGGGCAGAAACCTCCAATCACCTTCATCGTACCGCTCAGCGAATCGTTCAACGATCAAGTGAAGGAGGAAATGGAGGCCGAGGAAATGCTCCACTTTTTCGAGGGCGACTACGTGGCCTTTTCCATGGACCCGGCGTTTACTCCTTCGGGCCGGGCTCCTGAACTCGCGGCGGCCTTGAAGGCCGGATTCGTCACCGCCACGCTCGACCTGGACGCGGTTCTTCAATCCTACCGCCCTCTGGCGGATATGGGCCTCGACTCCATGGGCAATTCCCCCGCCGTCGCTGACACGGCCGGCGGCGCAGAAGATGCGGCTCCCCCAGCAGTCAATGCGGAAGAAATCCGGGCCATGCAGGACATGGCCAGGGCCATCATGGATTCGGCCCGCCGACTCGACATGGCCCTGCAGATCGAAGACGATGCCCTGACCCTTGTCACAGGATTTTCCGTCCACCAGGGAAGCCCCCTGGACCCGGGACCCCAGCCCGAATTCGAACAGGCCCTCCAGTTGACCCGGTTGCTACCCGCGGGAGGCCACATCCTGCAGGCCATGGCCCTGGACCAGACCCGGCAGTTTGAAATTTTCCGGCCCTTCTACATCGCCACCACGGAGAAGGAAATCGCCAAGATGGAGGCCGAGCAGGGTGAAGCCTACCGCGCCTGGGTCCAGTCCTACCTGGATTCCGTGGACCTGTTCGCCAACCCTTTGGCCGCGTCGATCCGTATGGACGGCGAAATGGTGGTCGCCAACATGGTCATGGAATGCCCTGACGCCGCAGCCGCCCTCGACCGGTTCGCGGAACTGTTCGACGGCCTGACCGCGGCCGACATCGGCCTCGGACTGAAAAAAATGCCCACCGGCAAGGTGGCGGGCGTCGAGGTGCGGAGCTGGACCGTCACCTACGATGCGGAAAAGCTGGCGGGGTATTCCCAGGAGCCCCGGAGTCCGCACCTGAGCGGCGCCGGCAGCATGCAGGCCGAGCAGATGATTGCCGTATTGCGCAAGGTCACCCCCAACGTCAACATGGCCGCCCGGGGCGACTATCTGGTTTTCAGCGCCGACCCCAACACGTCCAACCTGTCCCACATGATCCAGCTGGCCGGACAACGGCGCGGCGCCGCAATCCCCGAAGTCGCGGCCGCCGCCGCGGCCGCCGGCCCCTTCTGCCAGCAGGTGGTCACCGGCGATCTGATGTCCATCCTGACCTGGGTGACCGAGTGGATGGAAGAGCTCGAGGACGAAGAATACGCCGCCGTCAAGGGCAACCCCATCCCCTTCACCATTGCCTATACCATTGAGGACGCCGACTACGGGGCGGACTGGACCATGGACATGCCCGCCGTGCAACGCCTGGTGAAAGCCGTCCAGGATATTGAGGCCCAACATGACGACCAAGATGATGACCAAGGTGACGAAGAGGAAGTAGAGACCGAGATTTCCGACTGACCGGGTGGCGTAGGATAGGAGTGATTTTTCGGTCCTGATCTGCATATTGCCAGTCCATGGACGTCATGGAGGTCCCGGAGCCAAGGATGGCGGAGGGGCCGGAATGCCGAGGGGGGCAGCGACACGATGTCGCTGCCCCCCGTTCCATGGTACCGGCAATATGCAGATCAGGACCGAAAAACCACCCCTACTCCCCGTGACACTCCGAGCAGTTCGTTTCCTTCCACTCCTCCCCGATATCCTCGGGATGCACATACTCCACGCTGTCGAGCGAAACCAGGGTCTCTCCCGACTTGCGTTCCTGCGCAACGATCGTGTGACACACGTTGCAATCGCGCGACAGCGTCTCGCCTTCATCGGTCTGGTGCTGTCCACCGTGGCAGCGGAAGCATCCCGGCGAATTCAGATGCCCGATATGGTCGGGAAAGTTCTTCCAGCTCACCTTCATCTCAGGGAAGATGTTGACCGAAAACAGCCGCTGGGCGGTGCTGATGGCCGCGGTGATGTCATCGGCCCGGGAGGCTGCAAGGTCGGGATGATCCTCGGCAAAGTGTTTATTAACACCCTCTTCAATGGCCGCCAGGGCATCCTCGGTCGTCTCGTAATCTTCGCTCATCAGTTCGACCAGAAGCCATTTGATGTCCGGCAGGTCGTCCTTGATCTGATTCAAGGTCATGGCGCGGTTGATGAGAGTGCCCGGCGGATTATAGTGGTGGGTCGGGCGGTTGTGGCAGTCGATGCAGTCCATCTTGCGGATTTCGTGATCAGGCAGATCCTCTTCGCTGAAATCGGCATCGACATTGCGGAAGACCCTGACCGTTCCGTCGGGCCTGGTGGAACGAACCCAGGGAATTTCGAGGCGTTTCTCATCCGTGGCCACGTATTCGATGGTGTTGTTGATGTTCATGTGCCAGTGGATACCCTTGGCCGGGCCATCCTCACCCCCGCCGCCGATCTTCATCAGCATCTGCAGCTTCCAGTGGGCATTGTCCTCATCGTAGCCGAAATAATCGTTGATGACCAGTTTGTCATTGTAGAAATGCGCCGGCCAGTGGCACTGCTCGCAGGTGTCCCGCGAGGGGCGCAGATTTTTTATCGGCGTGTGGATGGGCCGGGGCACCTTGTCGAACAACACGGCGTAGACCTGGTACAGACCGGAAATCTTGGCTTTCACGAACCATTCGGCCCCCGACCCGATATGACACTTCACGCAGCCGACCCTCGCATGAGGCGACACCGAATAGGCCGTGTACTCGGGTTTCATCTCCACGTGGCAGACCGTGCCGCAGAAGGCATCGCTCTCGGTGTATTCGAAGGCCTGGTAGCTGCCGAAGGCGGTCAGGGCCAGGAACAGGACGAAGCCCCCGCCCACCAGGACCGTAGCCCGGAAGTGCGTCGCGTTGTTGAAGTCGATCTTGGGCAGCTGCTCCGTGCTCGACAGTCCCAGACGACGGCGGCGCTGCTGTCGCAGGACTCCGATAGCCGCAATCGCCAAACCGATGACCAGGAAGGCCGGCAGGATCAGGAAGGCAATGATGCCCACATAGGGACTGTGGGAGTCCGCGAAATACTCCAGGGCCATCATGAACAGGATCAGGAACAGGCTGATGCCCGCGATGGCCGTGCCAATCATCGAAATCAGGTTGTAGTAGGATGCGGGCAGACGCTTTTTCCGGGGGGCGGGATTTTTCTGGTCGGTCACGGAAATCCTCCAGGGACAGGGTGCCTGTCAAACTTAGAACAGGGTACCAGTAACTCCCAGTGAAAAAAAGGATTTCGGGCGATGTTGAATATCATAATCGGTTTGACACCGCGCCCTCCAGAGGGCCTGTCCCACTGCCACCCTGAAAGGGTGCTTCCGCATTCTGGATGACCACCCGGTACCCTTCGGGATCCTCGAACGTCCGGCCCCGGGCGTTCCAGTAGGGATTCCAGGACGCGACGGGACGGAATCCGGCGGCGGCCATTTTTTCGCAGACCCGCATCCAGGCGTTGCGCTGGGGATGGTAGAAAACCAGGAGGTTGTCCTTGGATGGCGCGAGGCCGGCGGGGTGCCCGGCCTGGTGGGTGAACTCGATCTGGTAGGGCAGGTCCCATTTTCCCAGGATCACGCCGTCGAAGCCGTCGTGGTCATCGAACTGGCCCAGGATCTCCAGGCCCAGTCCGTCGCGGTACATCCGGACGGTGCCTTCGAGATCGTCCGTGGGACGGGCCACGCGCAGGATGATCATGTCGCCTCCTGTTGCCACCATTTTGGGAACCCGAAATTTTGAGATACATTCAGAAAATTAACATCGAATTTTTTTTGCGAGACCCGAGGTCAGGAATAGTCACCGCGCCTGAAGATCCAGAACCCGGCCCCCGCGCTCACCATCCCCAGCAGGATGGGATAGGTCATGGCCCACGCCAGATAACCCTTTTGGCCGAAGTTGTCCAAGATCACGTAGGCCGAGGGCCCCAGGAGGACCAGCTGGGGGTCGAAAAGGAGCATGGAGGCCGTCCGGAATGCCTGCAGGGGATTGACCAGGGCGATCGCCACTGCGGATTCCGCCGGCAAGCCTTCCTGGATGAGGGCCCCCAGCAGGATGAGGTCCAGAAAGAGAAGAAGAAAGAGCCAGATGGTGAAAGCCGCCCCCTGGGCGACGTCCGTCGATCGGGACAGGGTGGAGATCAGCATTCCGAAGCCGAGAAAACACCAGGCCAGCGAGGCGAGCAGGCCCGTGTAGAACAGGACCTGGAACCAGGGAATCTCCACGCCCTGGATCAGGCCCCAGATGACCGCCGCCGCCATGGCGCCAAATACGGGCAGAAAGACCACCAGGTACCGGCCGATCAGTTTGCCCCAATACCAGGATCCGATTCCCACGGGAAGGGACAGGATATATTCGAATACTCCTGCTTCGCGATCACCAACCACCGAACGCACGGTGGTAATGAGCATGAATATGGGCAGGATTGCCATGGTGATCTGCAGGTACGTCACCAACATCCGGGACAGGCCCGTGAAGCCCATGATGCGAGATTCCGTCAGCCCTGAGGCGAACAGGCCGACCATCAGGCCGCCAAAAACAAGCGCATAGACAAGAAACCACCGCGCCCGTAGCGACTCGGCGATATCAGCCCGGGCCATCTGGAAAAGTTGCTTCAAGGCAGGTCCTTTTTTTTGATTGCCACAGCCCTATGGACCGCCCGCCTGGCCCTGACGGTTCTCACGTGTCCGAACTACCCGAACCGCCTGGTCATAAGTCAGGGTCCCCTCCTTGGCTTCAGAACCACCTACGGCTCCAAGTCCAAAATCCATGGGGGTGATGAAACCGGTTCGGAACCCAGAGGCGCGGGCATCCAGCCACTCCCCCGTTCCCGAATCGGTGACCCAGATCTCCGTGCGAGGATCGTCACGCCAGGGTTGTTCATCCAGCCAGAGGACGGCGCACCCGAAATCGTCAAAGAAGTGGAGTTTGGTCTTTCGTTCGGACGGCCCTCCGCGAACCTGCGCCGAGAAGTGCCGGTCGCTGACGGACATGATGCACCTTTCGCAGGACACCTTGTCCCAGCGCACTTCGCCCGGGCCGGTTTCCTGTCCGCCCGAGCAGGCAGCCAAAAGGGCCAGGAGAACAACTCCGACGAAAAGGCGGAGGTCAGGCACTATTTTCACGGCGGACCTCCTTCATTTCAATTCCCTGCAGCAGCCCCGCGTACCGCGACAACATCCCCAGAAAGCGGAGTCGGTCAGGTCCTGCCACCCGGCCGCGCCAGGTCCTGCCATCCTCCCCCGCGGAAAAATCCCACGCGGTGACGGCCTCGGCAAAAGCCGGATTCGGCTCCGCCAGGGTGATCGTGCATTCGAGCACGCTGGCCATGTCCACCTGATCGTCCACGTGGTCGTCCAGGACGATGCGGCCCCGGTCCAGTTCCACCACCCGATTCACCAGGGCCGCCACCTCATCCAGCCGATGGCTGGAGATGATCATCGAGACACTCTCGCGGCGTTCGGCCAGCAGGGCGAACAAGACCTGACGGGCTGCCGGATCGAGGTTGGCCGCCGGTTCGTCCATCACCAGCAGATCGGCCTCGCGTCCCAGGGCGATGCCGATAAGGAGCTTCTGCTTTTCTCCGCCGGAAAGCTTGACGAAGGGCCTGCGCTTCAACTCGTTGATGTTCAAACCGAGTCGTTCGGCAATCTCGGTCATGCGGGCGGGATCGCTGCCGCACAGCTGGGCCGCGAAATCGATCAAGGGGCCGACCGCCATCTTCAGGGGCGGCGGCAACTGGGGCACGAACCCGATGCGTCCCAGAACGGTGCAACGATGGGCACGCGGGTCCAGCCCATTCACCGTGACGACGCCCTCATGGGTGTACTCGCCCAGCAGGCAGCGGATCATCGTCGTCTTGCCGGCACCGTTGGACCCGACCAGCGCGATGCGGTCACCTGCTTTTATTTCCAGGTCCAGGCCCTTCAGAACATGGGTTCGGCGGAAGGACTTCTGCAGCTGTTCGAAACGAATCACTTGAGTTTACCCAGTCCCTTGAAGGTGAAGGACAGCGCATCGGTAGGGCAGACATCCATGCAGAGGCCGCAGCGGGTACAGTCCGCCCCGAGGTCGGTGTCCACTTCTTTGGCCCTTCCCTTGATCGTGCTGTCGAGCACGTGGGGCACTAGACACACCTGCCGACAGGCGCCGTCGTTGAAGCACTTGCCCACATTGTGGGTCACCTTCAGGGGCGATACCGCGCCGACCAGCCCGTAGGTCAGGCCGATGGGACAGGCGTACCGGCACCAGGCCCGCCGCGAATAGAGAATTTCGAACAGCAGCAGGGCCAGGACCCACGCCAAGGCCAGGCCGGGGCCGTAGATAAGGGCTCGGCTGAGGATCCCCGTCGGGGAGATGGTTTCATACACCGTGTAGCTCATGGCGAAAGCCAGCAGGGCGAAGGTCAGCCACAGCCAGGTACGCGCCCGCCGGTCGAAGGGGTGGTTCTTGACCAGCTTCCTTTTGACGAGTTTGAGATGGAGCATCTCCGCCCACTCGGCCAGCAGGTGGTAGGGACAGACCCAGGAGCAGAAAGTGCGCCCCCCCAGGAGCCACCACAGGATGAGGATGGTGACCACCCCGATCAGCAGGTTGATCAGAACCTGCTTGTAGGCCAGCATCACCTGAAGAGCGGCGTTGAGATCGGCCATGTGGAATCCCACGAACCGCGACCCGGTCAGGGCCCCTTCCACCAGTTGAATATCCAGCCAATAGGAAAGGACGAACAGCAGATTGACCCCGATCAGGACGGCCCAGCGTCGGCGGCGCCATTTTTTGGCACCAGCCGCCTTCTTCGCCCGTTCGGCCCGGATATGCACATGCAACTCACGAGTCAGTTTTTCGGCTTGCCCTTCATGCACCGCCCGGGCCTGAGCCGAAATCTCCTCGGGCGAGGGTTTCGTCGGAGTCTTTCCCAACAGGACCGCAATCGAATTCACCAATTCCTTCACGCGTGGCCTCCCCTTTGGGAAAGGTCCATGTCGAACACGGAAGGTTCGGCCGGGCAGATCATTTCGCAGACCCCGCAGCCGACGCAGCCGGCCAGGACCTCTGGCGAAAAAGTCCTGCGCCCTTCAATAACCCCGTTTTCGACGAGGCGGATGGCGGGCCGGGGCGGACACTGGTTCGGATCACCGGCGGGAGGGTTGCCCGCGTCGCACTGGGCGATCCGAATCTCGATGGGACACTGACGCACACAGAGATCGCAGACCTCCAGGTCATAGGGATGTTCCCTGACCGGGACCGGGTTCCAGCGGTCGATCTCCTCGTAGCGGAGAACCCCTTCGAAATCAGCCCCGCGAGCCAAACCCCGGAATCCTTCACCGCGCGTCGCCAGGCAAACTTTCGGGCGGGCGACACGGGCGACCGCCATTCTGGCCTCATGGGGGTAGTTGAGGTGGTGGGTGAGCGCTCCGGTCGGACAGGCCAGCACGCACTGCAGGCCATCGCAGGAAAAGTCACAGGCCTGCCGCCTGGGATCGATCCAGGGTGTCCCCACGCCGACGCCATCGGTGAGGTCGGACAACTTGATCGCTTCGACCGGACACACCTGGACACATTGACCACACTTGATGCAGGAAGCCAGGAACTCGTCCTCGGGCAGGGCGCCCGGGGGTCGCAATTTTTTTACCCAGCCACGCACGGCCGGCAGAACGCCCAGCAGGGAAGCTCCCACCAAACCACCGGCCATGACCAGGGACCGCAGAAATTTGCGACGACTTGATTTGGTCGGAGCCGATGCCGATGATGTTTTCTTCTGTTCCATCATGTCGGGCACGTCGATTCAGGGAGCGGCGATTGCTCCGCCCCTGGTCTCCATGCCCGCCTCCTCTTTGTTCAGCTTAGGTGCCGTGTCCCTGACCAGCAAACGGGGCTCGGTGAAGGGAGCCAGTCGCTCCAAAAAATCCAGGGTTTCCAGCAGGGGGGACCCCTTGAAGAACTGGGCGTAGGGAACATCCTTCCAGAGGCGATCCGCGTAGGCATGGATCTCGTGCGGGGTGTCTCCGATACCGTCCCGGTTCTGGTCGAATCCCTGGTAGTCGCTCCAGTAGTTGCCCCGCCACTCGTTCCGGTTGGCGGAATCTCCCCCACCCACCATGACCTGCGTCATGTTGTCGGCAAATTGATTGTCCTTGAAAATGTTTCCCGGCCAGTCGTTGAGAAACCGTACCCCGATGCCGTTGAAGGCGATGGTATTGTTGAAAAACCGGTTGGTGGTGTCCGGCTGGAACGGCGATACGTCGATGTACAGTCCGCTGGCGCAGTACAGGACTTCATTGTTTTCGACGAGCAGGTCCGACGTTTCCTTGAACCCGATCCCGACCCCGGTCGGTCCCGCCGAATTCAGTATGTGGTTGTTGCGCACCACGACCCCGTCGCTGTACATGAGGAAAATTCCCACCGCATTGCCCTGGTACCAGTTGTCCTCGACCAGGTTGTAGCGCGAATACATGAAATGCAGGGAATACCGGCTGCCCGTCGACCGGTTGCCGGTGATTTCGTTTTCCGCAGAGTACCAGACCACCATGTCGCGCACGTCGCGGCAGATATTGTCCTGGATCTTGTTGTGGAAGCTGTACCACAGGCGGATGCCGTCGCCGCGCTGGCCCAGATCGAACGGTTTGGAGGAAATCGTATTGCGCCGGATGATATTGTGCTCGGACTGCTGCAGATCGATGCCGAAGAGACAGTCTTCGATCCGGCAATCCTTGATGACATTGAAGCTGCCGCGGACCTGGATGCCGGAATCGAGATCGTTATGGGACTTGCCGGAATGGATCAGGTGCAGATTTTTGATCGTGGCCCCATCGGTATCCAGGTAGATCACCGTCCCCTGACCGCCGGCATCGATGGTGACCTGGCCCTGGCCGTCGATGGTCAGGGGAAATTCCAGGGTGATCGGGCCGGCATAAACACCCGGGGGCGGGATGAGGGTTCCGTTGGCAGGAGTCTCGTCGATCAGGGACTGCAGCGAGGGTTGGTTCGCAGCCGCCACGAGGGGAAGGACAATCACGGATACCAGAAGGGCGCCGCGCAAAAGCCCTTTATTCATCATCATCTACCGGTGCAGACGCCCGCTGCAACAGGGCGGCGGCCACTAGCAGGGCCGAAAACAGGACCATCAGCCAGAAGCCGTAAGCAGGGTAGGAATTGGTCGTGAACTGGGCGACCTTGCCCTGCCCGAACACCGTCGGCATGAAAGCCTTCAGGGTGAAAGCCCCCATTTCACTCATGTTGTGACCGTACCACCACAGCCAGGCAGAATACTCGATGACAAAAAACAGCGGCAGGCCCGCGGGCACCAGAAGCAGGAGGTTGTGGAACAGTCCCTCGGGCTTGCGCGCCAGAACCAGAAAGAGAATCATGACCAGAGCAATTCCCACGAACAGGATATTCCCTGCACGGGCCATGCCGGACACCATTGGACCGAGAATGGCCTGGTCCCGGAAATACCGGCCCAGACTTCTTTCGTAGTGCCAGACCAGAAGCTGGGATCCGCTGCCTTGCCAGGTTTCTCCGCTGGTCCCCTGGCGGAAACGGTCCTGGTCGAAAGCGTTCTGCAACGTGGCGATGCTCTTCCCTTTTTCCCCGAGCTGCTCACCTTCTTCGGCACCGGGCCCGTCCGCGGCCGCGCTTTCGGCCAGAGAGGCCTTCAAACGGGCGATCATGGCCTCCCCGGGCGAAAGAATCTCCTCCTCGCCTTCACCTGCGGGATCTTCACCCAGCGAGGTGACCCGGCCTTCGAGATACCGACCGCTGTGGAAACGCAGGCCTTTGTCACCGTAGTAGGCCATACCCATCCAGGCCACAATGGCGCCGAAACCGATCACCATCACGAGGGTGCGCGCGAGTGGCAGGCGCACCAGATACGCTGCCAGCATCACCCCTACCATCGCCAAGAGGAACAGTGAGAAAAAGAGCTCGAGAGGTCCGCCAGCGGCGATGGGGTACATGCCCACGTAATGGTTGATGGTGTCCATTTCATGGGTGCAGTCCAGGGCCTCGCCGTCCTGCACTCCATCCGAATCGAGGATTTCACACCCGCTGAACACACCGTTGAAGTGGAAGAGGATCTTCACCCCGTCGGGAAAGGATTCCTTGGGGTAGTTGGGTGCCTCCAGCGACACCCACCAGACCGGCGCGTGGTAGATGGGGATCAGCAGGGCGATCGCCAGGAAAACCAGGGCGCTGCTGATGATGGTTTTCTTCCTGGTCCCTTCCATAGCCCACTCTTTCGCGTTGCTAGTCGAAGTCGGGGTTCTTCCAATCGACCGACGGGGCCACCTTGTCCTTGGGGACGGGAATCCGTGAGACATAGTTGATGACGGCCTTCATGTCCTCATCGCTGAAGCCAGCGATCTGCTTGACCATGTCCGGGTTGGCGTTGCGACGTTTGCCGTCGCGGATCCACTCGAACTGACGCAGCATGTAGGTGTAGTGCTGACCCAGGATGAGCGGATAGAACTTCTCCGGGTTGCCCTCGCCGATTTCGCCGTGGCACTGGACACAGTTGTCCTTGTACAGCTTCTGCCCCTTGGTGAATTCAGGCGTGCCTTCGGCCCACTCCCCCTTGCCGTTGTCCGGATTCATGGGCAGCTGTTCGATATAGGCCGAAACGTCGGCCACGGACTGGGGCCCACCGATCGACTGAGGCAGGGCGAAGGGATACATGGTGGGATTGTCCCGGTTCAACGACCGGATATCGGCCAGCTGCTTTATCGCCACGGCCTTATGTTGCCCGGCCAGCTGCGGAAACGTTCCTTCCTTCGTACCCCAGCCTTCCAGAAGGTGGCAGGCGGCACACACCTCATAGACATCCCGGCCGTTTTCCAGATTGGGAACCAGGTCCAGAGCCTCGTCCTTTTCCCCGCCTTCCTCGTTCCAGGCCAGGGCTGCCGTCCACAGGCTCAGACCCATGAGGCCCACTATCACGGAGATCATCCAAGTTTTCTTCACGGTGCTTCCTCCTGCTTTATCTCCACCGAGGCGGCCAAACCTTCCTCGCGGATTCAAGGTTGAGCCGAGCTACCTCGGCATTGTCGAAACATATTCAGCCAGTTGGGCCATTTCCTCGTCGCTGACCAGGTGCATGATGCCCTTCATGCCCAAAACCGCCATGCTGTTGGCCCGGGCGCCACTCTTGATATCCCTCATCTGGGCGAGGGCATATTCGGCATTGTGACCGGCGATCCGGGGGTACTCGGGCAACAAGGGCGTCTTGCCGTCGGCTCCATGACAGGCGACACAGGTCTTGGTCTTGAAAAGTTTTGCTCCTGCCGATTCGGGGTCCAAAACCCCGGTGCCGATCTGCGCCTCCGCACCCAGTTCATTTTCGATGAAATCCGCCAGCAGGACCATGTCCTCTTCGGTAAGATCCTGGACAACCACCTTCATGGCCGCCGACTGCCCGTTGATCCGGCTGCCGCTCTGAATGTCCTTCATCTGCTGGAGTGCATAGGCCGCCCCCTGGCGGGCGATGACCGGGTAGTTGGGGAGCAGGGGCTTGGTGCCGTCGTCCCCATGACAGGTGTGGCAGGTCTTGTCCCGGTACAGCTGGGCTGCGACCGACAGCTGGGCGACCTGGGTCGCGCCTCCTCCGACCGCGTCCTTGCCGTGAATGCCGCGAATCTTGACCAAACGATCTTCCCGATCGCCACAGGAACAGCCCGCCAGACCAAAGAGTCCGGCAACCAGAACGACGAGATGGACGCTTCTCAGGCTTCGCTTCATGTTCAATCCCCTGGGAGCCCTGGCGACGGGTCCCCTGGCTTGAGGGTCAGGAGAAAGTGCCGGGTCACGAGCCCAAAGCCGTGACCCGGCAGGTGTCGAATTCAGATACAGGATAACAGAAATCCGAATATCCCGATCCTGCTACTTGACCTTCTTGGCGCCGTTCTCTTCCAGATGGGTCTTGGCTCGCAGGCCTAGATCGGCTGTTTTCACCTGGTACTGCCACCACTGGTTGGCCCAGAGCATGGCGTTCTGCCAATCCTGTTCGGCGGCCGCGGCCTCGGCCTTCTTCTTGGTCTCGGCCGCGAAACCCAGCTGGTCGGTGGCGTCCTCGACCAGGGCGACGACCACGGGGAATTCCTGGTAGTTGTGGGAGGTGATGAAGCCCACCACCTGGTCGATGACCTCCTGGGTCGCCACGTTGGTGGCAACCTGGCCCTCGTAGTCGGCCTGGGTGTACTTCACACCTTCCTGCATCTCGGCGCCCGTGGCCTGATAGCCCTTGGGCTGGATCAGAAGGTAACCCTGCATCTCCAGGTGCAGGGCCGAACAGAATTCGGTGCAGTAGTAGGGATACACGCCCGCCTTGTCGGCGGTGAAGGTGGCCGACGCCGTCTTGCCCGGCTCGATGGACAGCTGGATGTTCTGACCCGAAATCGCGAATCCATGGACCTGGTCTTCGGCGCGCTCGAGGTTGGTCAGATGGATCGACACTTCGTCGCCCACCTGCACCTCGATGATCTCGGGGGTGATGTGCGAGCGGATGGTGGTGCCGAATATTTCGACCCGGTTGCCGTTGCGCTCGACCCGTTCACGCCCCGCGCGGGCCCGGTGGGGCGACTTCTCGTCCTTGCGGCTGTTCCAACCGGTCTTGTAGTTGTTCACCGGATGCAGCTTGTCGGCCTTGATCGCGACCGCGTAGTGCGGTTCACCCAGCGGCACCGGCATGTCGTACAGCAGGGACATGTTGGCCCCGCTGATATCCAGCAACTGGTGGTTCTGGGGATGGAGGGGGCCGACGGGATTGAAGCGGTCGATGGAAAGCTTGTTCAGGGCCACGAGGTACTTGCCGTCGGGCGTCTTCGTGTCGCCCTCCATGGTCATCAGGTGGCCGATGTTGTAGTGGATGGGCAGCGTGTCGAGAATCTTGCCCGTCTTGTAGTTCCACTTGGTGACCTGGGAATCGACATAGATCGACGTATAGCAGACACCGTCCACGGAGTCGAACTGGGTGTGAAGCGGGCCCAGGCCCACGTTGACCGACTTGTCCAGCGCGGACTCCAGGGAGATGATCGGGATGTCGTAACCGTCCGTGCCCTCGAAGTTCCTGTCCTCGATGGCCTTCATGATCTTGTCGAAGCTGTAGACCCAGGCGTGGCTGTCCAGTTTTCCCGAAACGATGATGCGGTCGCCCTCGGGAGTAATGTCACATCCATGGGGGCTCTTGGGCTCCGGAACCAGAAACAGCAGGTCCTCGGCAATGGCCTGCTCGATGCTGATCAAGTACTGCCCGTTGACCTGCGGAACCTTCCCGGCGGCGACCAGTTCGGCCGCCTTTTTCCAGTTGGTGACGTGCAGGAAATCGGTGTCCTTGGACGAGCAACCGGCCTCGAAGGGAGGGCGGCCCCGCTCGATACCGCCGATGTAACGTTCGGAGCAGAAGGAGTTGGTGAATCCCCAGCCATAGCTGGGCCCCTTGCCGGCGTCACTCAGATCCTGGCTGTAGGGAGGCAGTTCGAAGGTGAAAGATTCCGCCGGGACGATACGGCCCGCTTCCCGGTTGAACTTCCAATAGGTGAGGCCACCCCGATACTTCTCGTTGAATTCTTCCAGCGGAACAAATTCGTCAGCGAAGGGCGCCGCGTACTGGCTGGCTTCCATGACGTACTCGGTGTTGGGCGTTACGAAACATCCGCCGTGGTCCGATTTGAAGAAGGGATTGGCGATGATCTGCTTGGTCTCGAAATCATGGAGATCGATGACGGCAATGCGGGGATTGGCCTTGTCGTTGATGAACAGGTAACGGCCGTCGTAGTCCCCCTCGGTCTCGGAAATGGCAGGATGATGGGAATCGCCAAAGGTGATGTCCTTGCCGTCGATGCGGCCCCCGGCCAGCACTTCCTTGGACTCGTCGTCGAAACCGTATCCCTGCCAGGGCTCGGGAGTGAACACTCCGATGTATTTCAGGATGCGCATGGAGGGAATTCCGTAGACGATGACCTGGCCGCTTTGACCGCCCGAACTGAAGGCGATGTATTCGTCACGCCCCCCGGTGGGAACATAGGTTTTCGCCGCCGCCAGGACGTCTTTTTCCGTCAAGCCCCGGACATCCATCACTTCCTTCAGCGTCTGGGCCTGGACCAGGCCGGTGGCCACCATCCCGCAAACCGCGATCATCAGAATTGCCGCAGCCAGGTTGATCCTTTTCATGCTCCACTCCCCTGTTGGGCCTGAGACACCAGACCATTGTAGAATGACGACGATATCTCTCCCGAGGAGAGGCCACCACCACCGAATAACAACCCGACAAAGGCCATTTTAGGATAAAAATGTCTTTTTATCCAAATTAAACACAAGACTCACGAGGCCCCGGAACTCCAAAAAATCGATGTTATTGCCCAAAAGGAGGATTACAGGTCTCGGAACGCCATGAATCAGGAGTTCACTCTACAACAGGCTGGGGAAAAAATCACCCTAAATCCAATGGTTCATATAGGAATTACTCCCGGTGGAGTCAATCATCGGCAATCGACAAATAGGCCAGTAGGGCTTCCAGGTCGTCCGCGCTCAGAGCTTGGATAGACTTGTCCATGGGTTTGTTTTGGCGTTGGCCGGTCCGGAAGAACTCGATTTGAAGGCGAATGTACTCCGAATACTGCCCGACCAGGCCCGGCTTGGCCCCCCGTCCCTGTACCGAGGTACCGTGGCATCTCCTGCATTTCCCATCGTAGATTTCTTTTCCCGTCGCGACATCCCCCTCCAAGCGTGGGACATTGAAAACCTTGCTGGCGATGAGAAGTTTTTCATAGGAGTCCAGGTCCGGATCGATTTTCGGCATCCGGCTGGGCAGTTCGATTTCCGAGAGATGGATCGAAATGTCCATCAGGTCCTGTTCCGGCATTTCCCGTTCATTGGCGTAAGGCCCCATGGCGATGCTTTCCCGCTCGCCGCTTTGGAAAGCGTACATCTGTTTTGTCAGATATTCGACGGGTAAGCCAGACAGACGAGGATACTCCCCATCTCCCCCCCCCTGCCCGTACTCGCCGTGGCAGCCGGCACACAATTCCATGATGTCCAAGGCGTTCTCCGGATCAAAGACATGCTCCCCTGTGGCTGGGGCATCCGTTTCAGCCCAACCGGGGTTAGGGGTCAGAACCATCCCCAGCACCACGACCATGGCCAAGGCGCCCAGGTTGCCGCCGAATGCCTTTGCTTCCCGTTTCATCGTCGACTTTCCGGCCGGCGTCGGCCTCTGTCCAGAAATACAAAAACCCTCCGGAGAGGATCCGGAGGGTATCCCGACA
>RCNC010002103.1_pt1 | contig 26185 bp, 14 predicted proteins | sample 2041301 | NCBI WGS metagenome assembly RCNC01 (sample SAMN09708231, study PRJNA481090) | Marine sediment metagenome, whole genome shotgun sequencing project. | biome: marine sediment; feature: ocean; material: sediment; isolation source: Sewage treatment plant 13A marine sediment (STP13A) ... | reverse complement strand
TTTCAGGATCAATGCCTGAATAAGGTGTGCTTAACCAGAGGTTCCTTCCTGTGAAATAGAGTTCTGCATACTGGAATATCTTTTTCTGAGTGGGAAAGGTGTAAGCGAGTGTAAGCTCACGCAAACGGACCCAATCGGCAGGTTCCATGGAAGCAAATGATGGACCTCCACCAAAGTTACTGCCAAAACCTTCAAACCAGTCCTCATCAAGAACAACAGGGGAAACGTTTTCAGCAGAGGAGGAAACAGGATTTGCATCCGCATCTACGCTGCCATATACACCATCAAAAACAACCAGGTTCTCTTCAGGAGTGCGATCAAAATCGATTGTTCCTTCATCAGTATAGTATACTTCGCGGTTAGCGGTCCGCTCATGAACACCAAAGTAGTTCATGGCATAACCGGTGCCATTGTACATCGATCCACCGCTCTTGATATCAATCAGGAAGGATAAGCGAACTCCTTTATAAGCAAATGTATTTGTAATGTTGGCTGTCCAGTCGGGATTCACATCACCAATTGGCACCATTTGCCTTTCATCGGTCATGGGATATCCATCCCTGTATGCATCGGAAGGATCATCGTTAATCAACACAGCATTGGTTGAGGGGTCTCTGTACCAGTCATTGCCGTAAATACTGCCATATGGGCGACCAGCAACTGCCCTGGTCTGGGGAACGGTAAAGCCACCCAGGAAGATACTTTCAACCCCTTCCGCAAGGGTAAGTACAGTGTTGGTCATTTTGGTGAAATTGGCGAATATATCCCAGGTAAAATCACCCTGGAGAACGCTTGCGTTCAGACTCACCTCAAATCCTTTGGATTCCATGGTGGCTGCATTCAAATAGAGTTCACCGTACCCTGATGACTCGGAAATGGGTACATCAAGCAGCAGGTCTGAGTTGGTGTTCTTGAAATAGGAGAAGTCCACCCCGATCCTGTTGTTCAGAAAGCGGAGGTCGGCGCCTATTTCATAGGAGGCCATTGATTCATGCTTCAGGTCGGGGTTTCCAAGTCCGTAACCCACTGCGAAGCCTGTTGTGCCCATATAGGGGAATGAAACACCATCGGTCCACCCATCTCCTGCACTTGCAGCGTAAAAATAGTTGGTGGTATTATAAGGCGTCGCAATGTTGGCAGTCTGCGCCCATGATCCTCGAATTTTACCGAAGGATAAGATGCTATTGCCTTTAAGAGCGTCAAGTTCAGTAAATACAAAACCTAAACTAACAGAAGGATAAAAAGCAGAAAGGTTTGCTTCCGGCATGGTGGTGGACCAGTCATTTCGACCGGTGGCACCCAGGAAGAGCATGTCTTTGTATGCCAGTTGGATATCGGCAAATACAGCCATGGTGCGGTAACCCCATCTTTCCACACCTGTCTGGTTGTCGGCTGAGTTATTCAGCTGATAAAAACCGGGGATCTCAAGTCCGATGGCATCACCAAACAGATCCCTGTAACCGGTATCAAACATGTTATGACCAATGGTAAGACTGGCACCCAGATCACCCCAGGTCTTATGGAAGTTCAGTAACAAGTCTGAGTTGAACTGCTTTGAAGTATAAGTTCCCTCTTCAACAGCACCCTGTGCTTTTGCATTTGAATTAATGGCAACCACGTCTTTCCTTGACCTGGTATAGGTATCAATCCCCACATTGTAGGAGGCGCTGAACCAGTCAGTGAAAGTAAAATTAAAAACAGCATTACCAATAAAACGGTCTACTTTGTCATCCAGGCCATTCTTATTGACGGTCCAGTAGGGATTGTCATAACCTCCACCGTTCCTGTAAGAGCGCTGGGTTCCATCTGCAAACTCATACCCTGCACTGTTATCAAATGAAGGGGGAGTCCTGAGCAGACCAAGCATCACACCTGAAGTGTTTGAACCTTGTTGAATTTGATTTGACCTGGAATTTGAATAGGTCATATTGGTCGAAACCTTCACCCAATCGGTGAGCCTGGCTGATGAATTCAACCTGATATTGGTCCTTCCATAACTTGCTTCGGGAACAATACCTGATTGCCGCACATCGGCTATGGAAAAATAGTAGCTTGCTTTATCGTTGCCAGCCGTGATTCCCAACCTATTGTTAAAGGTCAGACCAGTCTGAAAGAAATCATAGGCATCATACATCTTACCTGCCACTCCATTGGCACTCGGATCGTCTTTGTCGACATACCTGCCATTGGGATCCCATTTATAGTCGGGATCTCCGTCATAGGACTGGGTACTTACATCCGGTCCCCAGGAACGCTGGTGTCCACCAGCCCAAGCGCCATTGTTTCCCTGAACATATTTATTCTGTCTGCCGGGAAGCTGTGAAACCTGGTCAAAACCAAGTGAAGTGTGAAAATCAACCGACATTTTCTGAGCGCCTTGTGTACCACTTTTGGTGGTAATAATGATGGCTCCGTTGGCTGCACGTACACCGTAGAGAGCAGTTGCAGCACCACCTTTCAGAACAGTCATTGAAGCAATGTCCTCGGGGTTGATATCAATACTACGACTTGAATTACCAGTACCACCTACTACGTCACCGGTCCTGTTTGTAGTTGCAGGACCACCGCGACCCGTAACAATGGGCATCCCGTCGATAACAAAAAGTGGCTGGTTGTTTCCTGTAATGGATGCAGCCCCACGAATGGTCATGTAGGTGGAAGCTCCTGGAGAACCTGAAGAGCTGGTAACTGATACACCAGCGGTCCTGCCCGAGATTGCATTTACGATGTCGGAGGTGTTGGACTTTGAAATCTCTTCTGCATCAACTGACTGAACATTGTAACCCAGTGATTTCTCACTCCGGGTCATACCCAGGGCAGTTACAACTACTTCGTCAAGTTCTGTTGTTGAAGCTTCAAGGACCACATCAAGCACCGACTGACCTGCCAGTGGCACGGTCTGGGTTAACATACCCACAAAACTGAACACCAGATTAGATGATGCTTCAGGTGCGGTGATAGAATAGTTTCCTTCAAAGTTTGTCACAGTACCAACTGTTGTGCCTTGCACAACAACAGATACTCCGGGAAGTGGAGTGCCATCATCGGCACCAGTCACATTACCCGTAACTTCCACCCCTTGTGCCTGCAATAGGTTAAACCCTACAAACAACAGAAGTGATAGTACGAAAATAAATCTTTTCATAGATCAAGGTTTTAGGTTTAATAAGTGTAATATAATTGACTCTTTAGAAAATCAAATCTATGAAAAAAAAACTAATATGAATCAATCCTGACCCCAATGGCATCAAGCTCTTCAGCACATTATGCAGTTTAGTTTCGACCGGGGCAAATCAAGGTCATTTAACAAGCCCTTAACAAATACCGTTATTTTACTGATCATCAATCGGTTTGACCGATTCCAATTAAACTCGAAAATTTTAGACCCATTAATAATTCATGCCAATATATATTTTAGCTTTCTTCGTGAATGTTCAGAAGAGTCAAGGAGCATCTTTGCTTTCATGCCATACAAATATTCAATATAAAGCCAATCCATTCCAGAGTTAGCCCATAAAAAAAGGGGGCCGAAGCCCCCCTTTTATCTAGTTTGATAAATATACCTATCAAATATATCTAGTCAATTTGATCTCCATCTGTTATCATGTCATTGGCATCGATCTCATATTGTGGAATTCGCCAGTTAAACAAGTAAGAGTTTGCCTCAATATTGGTCTGCAGACAGAGTGTGGGATCGTGGTCCCTTCTGTCGAGGGGAATTTTCCACCTCTTAATATCAAACAAACCAAATCCTTCTCCCCAGAGCTCAAGCCTGCGCTGAAGCCTGATCGCCTGGATAAGTGCATCACCGGATCCACTCACAAGATTAGCTGCATCTGTGTCCCTGGCTTCAACTACCGCATTTACTGCAGCAATAGCCACTCCGTCCTGTCCGGCTTCAGCCGCAGCTTCAGCTTCAATCAGATACATTTCAGCAGCACGCATCATGATATAGTCAGCAGCCCATGAAGGGGTCGTAAACTTATATGAAACTAAGCCCGGTACAGGTGTTCCCCAAGGGTCAAGAATAGTTGTATCACCTGGCTCTACAAAAAGTTGCCTGCGAACATCAGTAACTGGAATGGTATCATACAAATAACGTGGTATTTGTTTCTGCAAACCAAGACTGGCATAAGAGAGCCTTAATGGATCCATGTGACTAAACCATGAAGCATAAGTCGTATTCTGTTCATCATTGATATCAAATCCCCACATCCATTCCCCAACGGTGAAATCATTGAATCCACCGGTCATCTCATCATTACTCATAAGGGAATAACCAGCCCTGGCTGCCTGAGCCATGGCAATAGCAGTGGTCCAGTCCTCCATATTCAGGGCTGCACGGGCTTTGATTCCCTGTGCTACCTGAATATCTACGTAAGACTTGGCTGGACGGCCTATGTCAGCAGAAGTAAATAATGCGATGGCATCATCCAGGTCTGTCATAATGGCGTCATAAACTGCCCCTAAAGTGGAAATAGCCAATTGCTCTTCTGAAGACTCGAGCTTCAATGGAACACATGGTTCAGATTCATTCCCCGCATAGGTGGGTGCATGATACTGTGCCAGCCACAGGTAAGCATGAGCGCGAGTGGTCAGAGCCTGGGCCTTAAGCCAGTCTCTTTCAGACTGTTCTCCAGCTACTTCATCTATCTCCTCAATAATTACATTGGAATTATAAATAATGTCGTAATTAAGGTTGTAGGAGATACTGGCAGTGGAGGCATCAGTAACCTGTCCACGTCCGGTGTAGTTATAATCGCTGATAAACCAGCCATAACCACGGGAATAAACTTTCATATCGTGACCCATCAGGTCACACTTCAGGCCAAGGGTTCTGTAACCCCAGTCGTCGTGATTGGTAAGGCCAAGCTGGTTCCAGGAGAACATCCAACGGTAGATTCCGTTCATGGCCACCTCGGCTCCCTGGGTGGTCTCGAAAATCACATCTTTAGAAACTGCGTCGGTGGGCGCGGTATCCAGGTACTCCTTGTCGCAGGAGACCAAAACTAGCACCGATAAACCGATCAACAGATAAGATTTTATTCTTTTCATAATTATCATCTTTTGCGTTGATTAAAACTTAACATTCAGACCAACTGTCCAGGTCTTGATCGGGGAATAGGCAGTGGCCGCTGTCCCGGCAAAGTCCTGCCGCGGGTCCATACCAGGATTCTGAGTCCAGATATAGAGGTTGTCGGCGGTAACAAATACCCTTAAACCACTGGCACCAATTTTCCTTGCTGCATTTTTTGGCAGGTTATATCCCAGTGTAATGTTCCTTACATTAAAGTAAGAAGCATCAAACATAAAGCGGTTGGAAGTATACCTCAGGTCGGTATTTCCAACTTCAACCCGGGGTGTGGTGTTGGGGTCGTAAGCAACCTGAACCACATCACCATCAGAATTTACTACACCTCCAGTTGGTAATCCACCTGCATCCAAGGATTCGGTCCAGTTGTCAAGGATATCGGTGTGCCATCCCATTCCAAGATCACCTTCTCTCATAAGCCATTGATAGTTGTAGTCCAAAAATGAACCACCTACCGAATAGGTCAGGAATATGGAAAGGTCAAATCCTTTATAATAGAAGCTATTGGTGATACCTCCATAGAAATCTGGAATTGACGTGCCGTTATAGTACCTGTCTCCTTCTCCACCTGGATCTTCTGTAAGCAGTCTGGTTCCGGTCTTTACTGCCTTGCCATCATCATCAATCACCTGCTGGCCATCACCATCCACTTCAATTTCATCATACCAGTAGAGTGCGGCTCCGGTTTCGGCATCGGCACCTGCATACTCCCAGGTAAAGAATTCATATACGGATTTTCCAACCATAAGCTTCTTCGAACCGACAATAATCTCTTCTTGAGGAAGTTCTGTGATTTCGTTCTTATAGTGCGTAATGTTGAAATCGATATTCCAGCGGAAATCTTCGGTGGAGATCGCATCGGCATTAAGAATAACTTCAATACCTTTGTTTACCATTCCACCTATATTTTCCCACTTGGTATCGATACCCAGTGAACGCGGCTGTGGCACTTCAAAGAGCAGGTTCTTGGAACCTCTAACGAAGTATTCAACGCTACCTCTCAACCTGTTCCAGAGAGCAAACTCAACACCTGTGTTAAAGTTGTTGTTCTCTTCCCACATCAACGAAGCAAGCTCTAAGGATTGTGCAAGTGCTCCAGAGTAGACATTATTATCGTACCCCAGTCCGTAAAGTCCCTGCCAGGGATAGAAATTATTTGTCCCATCTGAATTTGTTATACCATTATTTCCTTGAACACCGTAACTGGCCTTCAGTTTTAAGGTATTGATCCAATCCACCTGCATGAAATTCTCCTCGCTCATTCTCCAGCTACCACCTAAGCTCCAGAAGGTTCCCCAACGTGTGTCGGGATGGAACCTGGAGGATCCGTCGGTACGGATACTTGCGGAGACATAATATCTGTCGTTATAATCATAATTCACCCTACCAAAAAAACTTTCGATCTTGTCATAGTTCTCATAGGAATTGGATCCTTCACCTACGGACGCGGGAGCCAGCTCCCTGATTCCCTCAAACGGGAAACCACTCCTTGTAGCAGTCAGATAGTTAAAGTTATATTGGTAGTTTTCATGACCGCCCAGAAGATCCATGCTGTGCAAACCAAAAGATTTGTTGTAAGTCAGCAACTGGTTGAGGGTATAGACCATCCTTCTTCCATAGTTCTTGGTGATGCGACCATATCCGGCAGCATCCCCGTAGATAGAGTTCTGATAGGTAGTACCACTGGTACCGTTGAAGTCCACACTCAGGTTCATCCTTAAATTAAGTCCGGGAAGAATGGAAAAATCGGCATAGGTTCTGGCAGAAACCGCATCCACTAGCGAGGAGCGCTCATCTAGAGCCAATGAACCGGCCAGGTTGAAGGTTCCAGCATAGGGACGAAGTCCGGAAACTGTATTTCCATAGCCATCGTCGAAGCTCATATCAGCAGCACCAAAATCATATTTGGCATTGCCATCCGAATCTGTAATGATACTACCAGCTCCGGGTTGGTTCCAGGTATTGTATGCATATACCGGGAATACAGGACCTATAACCCTTGAAAAGAAGAATGGATTGGAGGTGGTGGAATTGCCATCACTGAAGTTGTTGGTCTTGTATGAGACCGCGTTGGCCGACAGACCGATCTTCAACCACTTCTTCACCTGCGTATCTACGTTCACCCTACCGGAGAAACGAGTCATATCTGAATGCTCCATGAGACCCTCTTCATTAAGGTATCCTAGGGAGATGTAGTAATTGGATTTATCGTCGCCACCATTTACGTTGATGTTATAATCCTGCTTATTTGCCACCCTGAAAAGGACATCTTCCCATTCATTGGGGTAAAGCAGATTGGCATTTGGATTTAGTTTGCCATCGGTCCCAACCAGTTGGGTTGGATTGACATCATAGGCGTTGTAGTTACCCAGCTGGGATACCATATTGGTGCTGTTGCCATCGGCATCCTGTCCGGATGAAGCTGCCAGGTTGGCATCGGCCATGGACATACCTGCACCGTAAACAAGCGAGTTCCTGTAGGCTTCCCAGGTCTTTTCATAATATTGTCCCTGAGAAATCCTTGGATACTCATTAATGGCCCTGTCAGACCAACCGTGACGTACCTTCACTTCCAGTTCCATTTTGCCTGACGTACCTTTGGTTGTGGTAATCACAATTACACCATTGGCGCCCCTGGCTCCATAGAGTGCAGCTGCGGAGGCATCTTTCAGTACGGTAATACTTGCAATGTCATCGGGATTGATCGAGTTCAGATTACCACCAAAAGGAACACCGTCTACCACGTAAAGTGGGTCGCTGGATGCATTGATGGATCCGATACCACGAATTCTGATTGTGGCATTTGAACCAGGCTGTCCGGAGGCAGTGGTCACCTGGACACCTGCTGTAGTTCCTTCGAGCATTTTGGAAACAGAGGTTGCCTGTATGTTATCGATCTTATCGGAACTGATGGTTTCAGCAGAACCGGTAAAAGAGGATTTTTTAGCAGTTCCATAAGCCACTACCATGACCTCGTCGATACCAACGGCATCGGTTTCAAGTACAATATCAATCACAGTGCGGCCGTCAACAGCCACTTCTGAAGTCCGCATGCCCACAAAACTGAACATAAGAACATTTGAAGATTCAGGTACTGTAATGGAGTACTTTCCTTCAAAATCTGTAACAGAACCGATTGTGGTTCCTTGAACCACCACAGAAACACCCGGCAAGGCGGTTCCTTCATCTGCACCTGTTACAGTTCCTGTAATCTGCACTCCCTGTGCATACAGAAAGGCGCCTGTAAGCACAAAAAATGCAAGAAGCATTGCTAATCTTTTCATAGATTAAGGTTTTAGGTTTATACTAATAAATAGCTCACTCAACTCTGAAAGGCTAAACTATGAAAAAAAATTAATAATTTAACATTGCTTAACATTTACAAGGCTTGTTAATATTGGGAAAATTAATTTTTAGTATGCGAAGATTTTGGTAGTGTTGGAGTAAGCCGATCCTCCTACTGAGATAATAAATGCACCTTCCATCCCTAAAAAGACCTCGTTATATCCCGGATCAACTGATTCGATCAGCTGCAGTTTCCCAGAGAAATCATAGATATTAAGGTTGGCGGGCGCAGAGGTATTATTCACCACCACAATATACCCCTTAGAACCTGCATATACATTGAAGATCTGGTTTTCCTGGTTGATCTCAATGCCCAAAGAAGCCTCCGGCTTCAAATTACATCCTTCGGAATTGGTCACACCCACATTATACAACCCAGGCAAGTAAGCCACATACTGGGGGGCCGTGGCCAGGGAGCTTTGAATCGACAAGCTGTCGAGGTGCCACTGGTAAGCTGTGAATCTTGATTGGTTTGTTACGGAGATAAGTTTATATCCCTGGTATTCGCTATCGCTGACTTTTAACAAGGGCAAATCGGGCTGAGGTGAGGTAATATAAAGCTTATTTGATGGCCGGATTCCACACTTATTGGAAACATTAACAAATAGAAAACTTGATTCGGCACCCACCGAAACCAGCACTGTATCCTCATCTTTCGGACCCGATATGGTCCAGTCGTCAATGGTTTCCCACAGGTAGGTATGCCCTTCGATGGGGACTACAAAAAACTCCTGATCTGACATGGCGCATGGTTTGTCCCGACTGGTGAGGATCTGTACCTCTCCCGGCTTTTTCTGAACTGCGATGGGCACCAGTAAGGTATCTCCATATCCGCAAGAATTACTGACTTTCAGTTCGATATTCCCCGATTCATAACCGGGAACATACTCCAGTTGATGCGTGGAACTGTTACCTAACCAATTGGCAGGAAGTGCCCACTCGTAAACTGTACCCAGGATACTATCTACTTCCACAAAAGAGAGTACATTGGCACAGGGTAGCGTATCTGCCATATATCCCTGGAGAACGGGAACACTCTCTAAGGGCTTAAGTAGTTTCTCCGATTCGGGTCCTGTACCACATCGGTTGCTAACCATCAGCTTTAAAGGACCATTGGTGTTGCCCACTGAGAGGTAGGCGCCTCCTGACATCAGGCTGTCCAAAGACCAACCCTCCGGAGCAGTCCATCGATAGTCCACCCCTGAAACTCCGGAAGCAAGGTATAATTCATTACTACCGCTACAGGGATAGGGCTCTCCCTGAATAATTGCAGTATCCTCAGGAGCTACAGTGCAATAAATGGCGTTGAATCCCCGCTTCTGGTTGATACTATCAGAAAGGAATCTCACAAAAAGGTGCCCGGAGGATGAATTAAATTCCAGGGTATCTGCATCCAAATCACCATGAAGCTGTGCCATCAATGGTGCGGTTTCATCCTGACCATCAAAAATATAGAGGATGTCTTTCTCCGTTTCGGTGGAAAAGAAGTCAAAATAGAGTTTAATGGGCAATCCATTTTCCGGTTCGATATGCCAGCCTGCATCCATATCAGGAAGATACTCAGGAGCGGAGGTAAGCTTAAACTCTCCATTGTTATCGGTGAGCTCAGTGACTCCAGTAGCAAAGTATTCATCTGTTAGGCCGGATAAGACAAGGGAGAAGTCCTGTAACCCTCCGGTAAGTGAGCTTTTGTGGGATACAACTACCTCATAAAAACCCTTCAAAGGAGTCTCTTCCAAAATCTGTTCTATATTATCCAGCAGGTTATCACCCCTGGTGGCCGCATTCTCTGGATGAAGCGGATCCAGAATAAAGGGACGGATCTCCTGACCATCCACCAGCCGTATAAGACGAATGTCCAGATCATTTACCAGGATTCTCTGCACGGGATTTAAAGATTGTTCAGGAACATCTCCCTGGGGATCGGTCCAGCAAATGGTTAATTTAAGAGCTTCGTTACCCAATGAATAAAGTTTTAAGCGATACTCCTCTCCCTCTGAAATTGACTCTTCCTGTACGCGGTCATAGTCCTCATCAGATAAAAGGTTGACCGCACTAAGGGTATTGAGAAGTCCCCAGCCAAATTTATAGTCCGGACCAATATTTCCGGCATCATCGGCAGTATGCAAAACAAGTCCTTTTAAACCAGCAGAAGTAAGATATGTACCATATAAGTCTGAATGGTGTTGCTGGATCAGTGCCAGTGAACCCGTTGCATTAGGTGCCGACATGGAGGTCCCAGAACTGGTCTGGTATTCATCATCTGCTCCCGAATAGGCAGATAAGAGTCTGTCGCCATTGGCCACCAGGTCGGGTTTGATCCTCCCGTCATCGGTGGGTCCAAATGCTGAAAAGCTGGTCAACTTCACCTTCTCCGGGCCGGTATATCCAGCAGGCAGGTCTCTAACAGCGCCTACTGTAAGTATATTCTTTGCATTTCCTACAGGTCCCATTGAGTCGAAGCCATCATCTCCTCCATCCCTCTGTCTGACATCCTTAGAAGAGGTCCATTCCCCGTTTTCCCATACATAATGCTCTGCCCCCGGAGAGGGACCCTCGCCCCTGTCGTTACCCGCCGATTTTACGATCAGGTAGTTGGGATACCTATAGGCAATCCTGTCATAATCATGAGTCTCACGGTGATAAAAACCAAAGAGATAGTCCTCATCCTCACTGATATTCAGGTCTCCCCACCACTGCCACCGATCTTCATCGTTATTATAATCCCAGCCAGTAATGAATCCATAGGAGTGATTGGAGAGCAATAATCCTTTGGCTGCAGCCGCCTCCATCTCTTGAAGATCGCGATCCCAGTCATAGCCTTCCATAATCACTTTTCCAGCCATTCCCCTGGCCTGATCGTTCAGGCCTGCAGCACCTATAGTTCCACTCACATGGGTGGCATGGCCCACCACTTCTGCGGCACCATCAATGATAATGGCCCGGTTGTCAAATTCAACATGGGTACTTCGATGAATCCCTCCATCCCACACCCCTACTACAACGCCAGTACCGTCCAGGTTGTACCCAAATCCTCCATCTAACCACACTTTATCGGTGGAAACAGTTCTGGCAGCCATGATGTTATGGGTAGTAAGGTACTCAGGTTTCATGTTGGCGTTAAAACCCCTTATGGCCACAATCCTTCCATCCGGGTATATAAGTTTTTCAGCAAGTTGAAGCGAGTCGGCCCTTTGAAGGGTAATTATTCGTTCATTGCTGGGTGCCATTGATTGGATCTCGGTCCGCCTTTGATCCACAGAACCCTCCCGAATCAATTGATCCTGGGGATAAGCAACTGCAGAAATAGCAGCCAAGCAAAACATAAATATTTTTCCCTTTATCCCTGTCACAAAGTCTGTTTTTATAACTGCACGAAATTAAAACATTATATTATACTTAAACAACATCAGTTTTCAAATGTTGTCCAGAAGGCAATTTTGGTGAAAATCTTTATGTTAATAAACAAGAACCTTTTCACTATATGCATATCCCGATCCAAATACGTTCACAATAAGGGCGCCTTTCAGGTGGGTATGAATTTGGTTAATGCCCGGTGATAAAAGTCTGCTCACTAATAGCTTTCCTGAAAAATCAAAGACCTTTGAAATGGCTTCTTTCTCAGTTCCATTTAAAATCAAGAGTGTTCCACTACTTCCGCCAAAAACTGCAAACTTTTGATCATTGTATGATACTTCAATTCCGTCATCTATATTTTGAGTTAAATAGCAGCCCAGGTCATTTGAAACTTCAACCGTGTAAATGCCAGGCAAATATGCAATATATGACTCGTCAGTAGCAAGGAGGCCTTGAATTGGCTCTCCGTTGTAACACCACTGTACAGTCTCAAAATACCATGGGTTATCTACCTTAACAGTTCTTAAGTTTTCATATGAGTTATTTGTTACCGACAAGTTGGGCTCAATTGGTTTTTGTATAGAAGTATAACTAAATATTGAGTTGCTGTATCCACACTCATTTTTTCCTATGATAAGTAATATTGTAGAATCAGGTCCGGTAAGGATACTTGCCGAATCCTCCTTAAACTCCTCCATAAGGGACCACGACCATCCATCCTGCAATCTCCAGGAATAGTCCACATCCTCTGCTCCCTTAAAACTAAATCTATATACAGAGCTCTGACAAAGGGTGTCAGTACTTACCTGCATCTCGACTCTATCTGGTATCGTGTTTGTTACCAGGGAAATCTTCTTCACATCCCCGTATCCACACCCATTTTTCGGCGTGACTTCTATGATTCCTCCCACTGATGTAGGAATAAATTCTAGTTTGTTGAACTGCAAACTCCCCCGCCAACCATCGGGTAGTGTCCAGTCGTAATCGGTCCCTCCTCTGCATACAAGGGAAATATAGCCCATCTGTCCAGTACATATTGCGGAATCCACAAGGACGGAATCGATAACAGGGCCAATGCCGGATCTGCTTCGCCGCATCGATTGTAGGGAATTACCTCCAATTGGCCAGTATCGCCACGGATGGAGAGCATTCCAGAGGTATATCCGGTAGGTTCAAACACCCAGTCGCTGGGTGTAATCCAATGATATTGGGTCCCTTCCTGTCCCTTGACAATATATTCTTCCTGACTATTTATGCATGGATAAGATTGTCCTACGATATAGCTGGAATCCTCCGGTTCGGTTGTACAATAGAATGCATGAAATCCTGTTCCAGCTTGCATCCCGCTGGAGAGAAACTCGATATATAACTGACCATCAGGAGCTTGTATTTCGATGCTGTCCTCACCACTCCCTCCCTCAATTTCGGCTAGCAAGTTCCGCTTATTGGAACTATCATAGATCATTAATTTCCCCTGGCCAGGTTCAACTGAGAGGGAATCGAACCAGAGTGTGATCAGCTGTTGATTTTGCGGATAGATAAACCAAGCAGATTCAATGGGATTTTGGTTTTCCTCACGGGTCCTGAAAGAGAATGCCCCGTTATTTTTGGTCAGGATGCGTGTCCCCTGATTACCAAAGGATTCTCGAGTGGAAATAAGAACTGCTACATCTTGCCTATTATTCTGTAGGGTCCCCTTATGAGTGATCACCAGCTCATATTCTCCCAATTCGGGGTTATCAATAAGTACCTGTTCAATATTATCCAACATATTATCCCCCTTTTCTGCAGGCCTCCCGGGATTCATTGGATCGAGTACCCAGGGTTTATACTCTTTCCTATCTCTTAGTCTGAGAATGCTCAAATCCAGGTCATTTACAAGTATTTTGTCCGCTGGATCTAAGCTGGCCTCAGGGACTGTACCAGGTGGATCTGTCCAACAAATGCTCACCTTGCATGGCCCATTGCCATCTATGCTGAATCGCTGTCGAATTATTTCCCCTGATTTGAGTCCACGTACCGAAATCTTATGATGGCTTGTGTCTCTTAAGAACTCCAAAGCTCCCAATGCGTTTAGCACTCCCCAGCCACTTAAGTAGTCCGGGCCAGAATTTCCAACATCTGTGGCCGTATGAAGAACTAGTCCTTTTAATTTGGATGAACGAAGATATGATCTGAATTTTTTATAATGAAACTCCTGTAAAAGGGCCAGGGATCCTGCAATATTGGGAGTAGCCATGGATGTACCCGATCCGATCGCATATGATCTGTTTCCCTCTGAGTATGCAGACAACAATTCATCGCCATTCCCTAAAATATCCGGTTTTATCCGTCCATCATCGGTGGGTCCGCTTGCTGAAAAATCCATTACCTGAACTTCACCGGGACGAAGTGCAGTTTGATTGATATCCCCAATGGCTCCCACTGTAATAATATTTTTTGCTGTTCCCACAGGACCAATAGTTTCATAGCCCTCTGATCCCCCATCGGTAGTCCGTATTGAATTTGAGGAGATCCACCTGTTATTGCTCCATACGTCATGTTCCTGGCCATCATCAGGACCTTCTCCTCTGTCGTTGCCTGCAGACTTAACTATGGTGTAATAGGGATGATCAAAAGCGATACGGTCATACTCTCTGGATTCAGGATGATAAAAACCAAACAAGTAATCTTCGATTTCGCTCACTTCGCTGTTGCCATACCACTCCCAACGCTTGTTATCCTGATTGTAATTCCAACCAACAACATAACCGTAGGAGTGATTTGAGATTAAAAGTCCGTGTGCCGCTGCAGAATCCATTTCAAGGATGTCATTGTTCCATTGATATCCTTCCAGTATTGCCTCTGAGGCCATCCCCGTGGCATCACTGTCAACTCCTTTCGCTCCAAGGGTGCCTGCCACATGTGTAGCATGGCCAGACAATTCGCCGTAAGGGTCTATAATACGTACGCGACCACCAAACTCTACATGGGTATCAAGAATATCACCACCGTCCCATACCCCGATCACAATCCCTTTTCCACGATTATTCCCGAAATAACTATTCCAAAGCATGTATGTTGATGTAGTTTCAGCAGCTTGTCGATTTGTCGTAGTTACGAACTCAGGCGATCCCACTTCTCCTATACGCCTGACTTCAATAATCTTGCCATCCGGATATATGGTTCTGAAAGGGTAGCCTGCACTTTTTAATACATCATGAGCCCTTGCCCTGTCGGCGTTAGGGGGTAGAGAACGAATTGTATTCTTTCTTGAATTATAGCTTTGATTCTTGATCAGGACTTCCTGTGCACTCAATTGAACCAGGGAAAAAGCCATTATGAAAGAGAGTATACGCTGAAGCATGAGAGGGTTTTGAATGGGCTAAATATAAGCGCTAATATTAGCTACTGACTTTGAACCTCCATGCATTTATTAACAATTTTGTCTGCTTCATCAATTAGATCCTCTCATCCACTCCTTGAAGAATCCTATTTCTCATTTTTGCAGATTCCTTCAACAGCTCCTTGCCCTCTTCGTTTATACGTTGCACCCTGGGATGGTCCTTTAGATCGGCAGAATTGATTTTTACATTAAGCCAGGCACCTTCCACACATGCAAGCATGGCCAGTGCACCCACACCCGCATCTGTCACACTGTTGGGATTCCCAGTCAGGACCATGGTTTCGGCAATCTCGAAAGCACCAAATGCTGTTAGCATGACTTCGAAGGGCACCTCAATGGCATAAAGGGTAGCTTTTTCAATGGCCTTCTGTCTGGCTTCTTTCTCTTCATCGGAATTTTTAGGGAGGCCAAAAGCCTGCATAATTGAATTAAAGGCCCTGGTATCTTCATCCACAAGCCTTAACAATTTTTCCTGCACCAGTTTTGCCTTGTCGGCCCATTCTGAAAACTCCTCCCAGCGTTCGTCCCATCCCCTCTTATGGGAAGAGAGGTTGGCCACCATGGCTGTAAGGGCGACACCCATAGAACCCATATAAGCACTTACAGAGCCTCCTCCCGGGGCAGGAGACTCGGAAGCTGTCTCCTCCATAAAATCCTGTAAGGATAGATCCACAAGTTGCCTCTCAGTTCCTTTCTTTAGTTGATATTCAATGATTTTCTCTTCCGGATTAAAGGGGCCCAACTCATCCAGGCCCATGGATTTAACTGCAATCTTAATAAGCTCCTTGTCCGAGACCCCGGTAGATCTTTTTTGCATCCTTAAAAAGTGCCGGCCTGCATCCAGAATGGCATGAAGAGGCACCAGGCCCACAAGCTCAGAGCCGCTTACCCTGATCCCCCTTGCCTGGGCTTTACTGCACACCTCGTCGAAAGCTACGTGCACAGGAGTGATTTGAATGTTTGTCAGGTTCATAGAAATTTGAGCCACCCCGTACTCTTCAATAAACCATCCTATGGCCTTAACAGATTTGAGAGTCCCCGGAACCATCTCAGGATTGCCGTGTGCATCTTTCATAATCTTCCCCGTTAGAGGATTTCCTTCCCGCTTAGCCCTTCCGCGTTCACGCACATCAAATGCAATGGCATTTGCACGCCGGGTGGAAGTGGTATTCAGGTTTACGTTATAGGCCACTAAAAAGTCACGCGCACTAACGGCTATGGCTCCGGTCCTGGTTATAAACTCAGCAGGACCAAAATCGGGTTTCCATTGTGCCTGGGAAAGTTTATCCTTCAGTCCCTCATACTCTCCAGACCTTACAAAAGCCAGGTTCCTTCGCTCTTCGATCAGAGCAGCGTTCTCATAACAGTAAACAGGTATACCAATCTCCTTTCCAATCCGTTCGGCAAGCTTTCGCGCATACCTCACGGTCTCTTCCATGGTGATCCCTGCCACCGGAACCAGCGGACATACATCTGTGGCTCCAAACCTGGGATGCTCGCCCGAGTGTTTGCTCATATCTATGATTTCAGATGCCTTCTTAACCGCCCGAAATGCGGCTTCAATCACCATTTCTGGAGGACCTACCATAGTCACCACAGTCCGATTGGTGGCTTTACCAGGATCTACATCCAACAGTTTTACCCCATCTACTGACTCTACCTCTTGGGTAATCTGCTTAATGATATTCATATCACGTCCCTCGCTAAAGTTGGGAACGCATTCGATGATTTTATCCATAATTTATGATTGAATTTCTCCGTTAATGATCACTTTTCGAATCTGGCTGCTTCCATATGAGTATGGCATAAAAGCAAAATCGGGCATGGGAACTGTAATCACCAGGTTGGCTAGTTTACCAGGCGTGATTGAACCAAGGATATCATCCACACCCATGGCGTAGGCACCGTTTTGGGTGACTGCATTGAGCACTTCGTAAGGCAACATTCTTAGCTGCGTGATTCCAAGGGACATGACAAACTCCATATTCCCTGAGGGTGAGGAGCCAGGATTGTAATCAGATGCAAGTGCCACTGGGAGTCCGGCCTCTATGAGTTTTCTGGCAGGAGCATAAGCCAGGCCCAGAAAAAAAGAGGCCCCCGGAAGCAGAGTGGGCATGGTATTTCCGCTTTTCAGGGCCTTCAATTCATCAGAACCCACATACTCCAGGTGATCCACTGAACGTGCCTTATATTTTACACCCACCTGAATCCCGCCTGAATAGTCCAGTTCATTGGCATGGATCTTTGGGATCAGCCCATATTTTTGTCCGGCTTCCAGCAAACGATCTGTCTGCTCTACTGAAAAAAAACCCCTGTCACAAAATACATCTATGTATTCGGCAAGATCCTCGGCAGCAACTGCAGGGATCATCTCTTCGATGATCAACTTAACATATTGGTCCTGGTTCTGCTTATAGGCCGCTGGAAATGCATGTGCCCCCAGGAATGTGGATCTGATGGTCAGCGGGGTCTCCTCTCCCAATCGTTTAATTACCCTGAGCATCTTCAACTCATCTCTGGTATTCAGTCCATATCCACTTTTAATCTCCACTGCACCGGTTCCGGATTTCATAATCTCCATAACCCTTGGTAAGGATTGGTTAAAGAGCTGATTCTCCTCAGTAGCTGCAAGGAGGCTTGCGGAATTCAGGATTCCTCCACCCCGCTTGGCAATCTCTTCGTAGCTCAATCCACGGATCTTATCCTCGTACTCCTTTTCGCGGCTTCCGGCATATACCAGATGGGTATGGGAATCGCAAAAAGCAGGCATCACCATCCCCCCTTTGCAATCAAGCACTTCATCGTCGGTAAAAGGAACTACCTCCCCGGTTCCGAAACAGGCAATCTTCTCCTGCTCGATCACGAGCCATGCATCCTCAATGACATTGATGTGCTCCATCTGGGAACCTGACACCTTAGGAATAGAGTCATTTTCAACACCGAATAATTTCCCAATGTTTTTAAGTACCAACCTCATACCACGAAGATAGGAAATTAAGGCCTATTTTAATAAATAAGCAATGGCCACTCCCAGGTAATTCCCAATGGCATATCCGATGACCCCAATGATCATCCCGGGAATCACCACCTCTTTGTTCTTTAAAGCAGCCGCTACCACTGGGACAAAAGGGGGCGAATTGGAGAGTGCCGTGGAGGTGATGATGTATTCATCCACATTGATTTTGAAAATCCAGGATAGAATGGCGTGCAGAATCAAAGATCCTACAATGACCAGGGCAATGTAAAGTAAAAGGTGCACCATCAGGTTTACATTTTCAACATTAAACAGGGCCATCAAATCTGCCTTGGAAGCCACAATGATGCAAAACACATAGATGAAGTACATCCCCAATTGAAAAGAGCTTTTGATCCGGTTAATGCCTGGGATCAGTGATGCTCCGATTCCCAGGGTGGTTACGGTGAGTACAGCAGCGGTATCCTTGGCATCACCATCAAACAGGTAAGTCATTCCATATCCAATCCCGAATATGGTGACAGCTACTCCAAAGGCCTTCAGGATACCCAGGAAATTTGCTCTCTTAAAAAAGCCCTCATAGCTTTCAAAATCAGAAACATCCAGATCAGGTTGAATTTCGTCTGTTGCGCTTTTTTTATAAGGTCTCAGAAACTTTCCAAAAAGAGGCTTTGCAGCTGTAATAAGGAAAAGCAGGACCAGCGCACCGATCACCAGCTCGGCCGTATGGGTGAGTAAATAGAGTTCCTCATCCACACCCAGCCCCCTTGCAATGGCTGCCAGATTGGGTGTTCCCCCCGTATATACCCCAATCATCATTCCTGATATTTTCCATATTTCAGGGATCTTATCACGGAAAATGAAATAGCCTACGAAAACCAGCACAACCACAGAAACCACACCCAGCAAAAGGGAAATAAAGGTGGTTTTGGCCATCTTAATCCATTTCACCACATTTTCGGAGAATAGCACCAAAGGTATGCCCAACAGAATGGTCACACCCATCAAATCACCCTGTAATCCGGATATGGATTCGGGGATGATGCTGATGTTTCCCATTACCAGGCCAATTCCATAGCAGAATACCACGATGCCAATCTTGTTGATGATAGACATCCTGGTGCTGTAAAAAAGAAGAAAGGCAGGAATCAGGAAATAGCTTGCAATAATGACTAAGCCCATGTTATTCCGGACAATCTTTGAAGCTCTTCTCGTATTGCTCAATAGCCCTGAAGCTCATTCCCATGCTGGAGAAGCCTCCATCGTGGAAAAGGTTCTGCATGGTCACTTTCTTAGTAAGGTCAGAGAAGATTGTGACGCAATAATCGGCGCAATCATCGGCGGTGGCATTTCCCAGCGGTGACATCCTGTCGGAGAAATCCTCCAGCTTGTCGAAACCACTCACACCACTACCGGCCGTGGTGGGTGTAGGTGATTGTGAAATTGTATTGATTCTGATGTGTTTTTCCCTTCCATACATGTAACCGAAACTTCGTGCAATAGATTCAAGAATCGCCTTGGCATCTGCCATGTCATTGTAACCGGCAAAGGTTCTCTGGGCTGCCACATAAGAGAGAGCAACTACAGATCCCCATTCATTGATGGCATCCATCTTCCGGGCTGTGCTTAATACTTTATGAAGTGAAAAAGCAGAAATATCCAGGGTTTTATGGTAATAGTCATAATTCAATGCATCATAATCGATGCCTTTTCTCACATTGGGTGACATGCCTATGGAGTGAAGTATAAAATCAACTTTTCCTCCAAGGACTTCCATGGATTTTGTCATCAGGTTCTCCAGGTCCTCCAGGTTGGTGGCATCTGCCGAAATCACTTCTGCCTTAACCTTTTCAGCCAGTTCGTTGATGGTACCCATACGAAGTGCAATGGGTGCATTGGTCAGAACAATTTCTGCGCCTTCTTCATAAGCTCTCTCTGCTACTTTCCAAGCTATGGACTGATCATTTAAGGCACCAAAAATGATTCCCTTTTTCCCTTTAAGTAAATTATAAGCCATGGTATAAGAATTAGATTGTTGGTTTTCTGCCCTATAAACAAATGAAATCCCAGTTTGTGCGATGAATGTTTTAAACACGCAATAATTCGCGCGCATTGGAGAGGGCTGCCTCTGTAACTTTCTCTCCTGAAAGCATACCCGCAATCTCCGAGATCCGCTCATCGGGAAGAAGTTTGCGTATTCGGGTATAACTGGCATTCGCAACATCCTCCTTATAAACCACAAAATGATCCTGTCCCCTGGATGCAACCTGCGGCAAATGGGTAATGGCCATCACCTGCCTGCCCCTGGATAACTGGTCCATAATACCTCCTACCTTATCAGCGATCTCTCCGCTTACACCCGAATCGATTTCATCAAAAATAAGTGTGGGCATTCCCTTTCGGTCGGACACCAATGATTTGACACAAAGCATGAGTCGGGAAACCTCACCTCCTGAAGCGACACGCGATAACTCCTCCAGGCTCCCCTGCTTATTTGCCGAAAAGAGAAACTTCACTTCATCGGAACCAGATGAGGTGTAATTCTCTCCCGATTCAACAGGTGCTTTAAACCTGGCGTTTGGGATCCCCAGCAGCTTCAACTGTGGTTCAACCGCTCTTTCCATCTCTTCCGCTGCCTCCAGCCTTTTCCTGTGCAACACTTCCGCCTGGCGTCTGACTGCCGCAAATAGCTCGGACGACTTCTCCTCTAGTTGTTTTATTTTCTCATCGGAGAAAGTTAAATCTTCGATCTGTTTCCCATATTGATCTCTGAGTGCCATGAGTTCCTCCAGATCCCTGACCCTGTGTTTTTGCATCAGTCCGATTAGCAGATCCATTCGCTCTCGTAGCTCTGCAAGTTTCCCGGGTTCAATATCTGTCCTCTCAGCCTGGCTGACCACCTCTGAAGTCAGGTCCTTCAATTCAATGTAGACTGAATCCATGCGATCGGCCATCTCCTTGGCAGGCGAATAATAATTTGATATATGGTTGATTTTAGCCAATGCTTCTTTCAACTGATCAAGTATTCCCTGGGTCTCTTCAGACAATAGGCCTGCTGAATGGAACAGGGCACTTTTGATCTCCTCAGCATGCTCAGCCCTTTGCAGATCTGCTTCCAGGTCAGTCATTTCCCCTTGCTTCAGATGTGCTGAATGAAGTTCGTTATACTGGAATTGCATATATACCAGCTCCTCCTTTTTCCTGGAGACTTCACTCTTCAGACTCTCAAGCTCCTGACTAGCGAGTCCATATGCTTCAAATGTAAGCTGATATTTGGTAAGCAATTCCCCTGTAGCTGCCATGTGGTCGATGACCTCCAGCTGGTAGAGGTGATCGTTCAACTGAAGGTTCTGATGCTGTGAATGAATGTCCACCAGACAATTCCCAATCTCTTTCAACTGACTCAGATTTACCGGAGTGTCATTGATAAATGCACGTGATTTTCCACCCGGGGCTATCTCGCGCCTGATGGTGGTGATCTCCTCGAAATCCACCTCATTTAGAGCAAAAAGGCCGGCCAACTCTTTCCCTGGTTTAAATGTGCCTTCCACAATGCACTTTTTTTCCCTGGTTTTAAACACAGAGGTGTCGGCCCTCTGTCCAAGGATCAGAGAAAGCGCTCCCATTAAAATGGATTTACCTGCACCAGTCTCTCCGGTAATGGTGGTAAATCCACTTGAGAACTGCAAATCCAGTTCATCAATCAGTACATAATTCTTAATATAGAGAGATTGAATCATCCAGGGCCTTCCTAAATTGTTTGCTCCAATATGGCCTTGTATTTATTGGTGTTGGTTTTATCTACTTCCACAAGGATGGCATGTGCCCTGTTTCGTTCCTCAGGGTAAGATTCGGAATAGACTGAAACTAACTCATCCGCCTTGGCATCAAAAACAATCCTCAAAAGGTACATATATGGATCGGGACGTTTGCGGTAAATCCCCTGAATTAACTCCAGGCTATTGGTGATTTCGGCTCTTCCCTCAGCCACCTTTGAATCCATCAGGTCCAGGCCCAGTCTGTGGTACCTGTAACTAAATTCTCTTAAAGGTGCATAATCTGTATCGATCATATCCTTGACAAGCCAATACCTGTTTTTATGTGCCATATCGTCCAGGGGTTTCCATCCGCTCTCGGGAGCATTCTGCGCATTTATCACAATACGTTCTGCATTGCCAAAGTAGGGAGTACCTCCCTGAAGTGAAAAGGTATCATAATCGAGACCGAGGATGTAATATGCATAAAATCCCAGAACGGATGTAAGGTTTGACATATGAGAATTAACATCAAATTCAAGGGGTGAAAACTCCACATACTTAAAATGAATGTCATTGTCGATGAAATTGAGTATGGTTGTGGTGTAGTTGGTGTTAAAGACCGGCCTGCTGGCTTGAATCGACAGTGTACCTTTAAATTCATCGGCCGATATCTGCTCCGTGATATTGATCATCATGTTGCATTCAATTCGTTCCTCCACCGTATAGACATGGTCGGTCCACACCCTGTTGTTCATGAACTCATAAATGGCATTTTGCATGGTTTGAAATACCTGTTTGTTAGATCCCTGGATCTGTTGGCTCACCACCTGAACATTACATCTGAGTTCCTGTCCAGAGGCGCTAAAAGAAAACAATAATCCGATAAGAAAAACTCCAGCCTTACGCATTTTCGATCATATTTATCACCCTATCTACCAAGTCAGTAGCTACCTGTGTCTTGGGTTTCAGTTCATATCTCTCCATCTTACCGGTCTGGTCCATCATGGTCACTCTATTGGTATCAGTTCCAAAACCAGCTCCCTCATCCTGCAATGAATTAAGGACCATAAGGTCCATATTTTTCTTTTGCATCTTCTCCTGAGCGTACTCAACTCCCTGTTCCGTTTCAAGTGCAAAACCCACAAACAACTGGTTTGGACTCTTTCTTTTGCCCAATTCTCCTGCAATATCCCTGGTGGGCTCAAGCTGAATGCTCCACAATTCCTTTCCTCTCTTCACCTTTTTACCAAAATTCTCTACCGGGGTAAAATCAGCAACAGCTGCATTAAAGACTGCCACATCCACAGAATCTATAAGCTCCTCACAGGCACTAAACATATCTGCTGCTGAGGTAACACGCATTATATCAATCTCTTTCACTTCAGTATTAATGGATACCGGACCGGAGACCAAAAATACTTTAGCGCCCTCAGCTGCAAAAGCTTCCGCAATGGCATAACCCATTTTTCCGGAAGAGTGGTTGCCAATAAAACGAACGGGATCAATGTTTTCGTGTGTAGGTCCTGCTGTGATCAGCACCTTCTTATTCAGAAGTTTTTTTTTTGAGGAAGAGATGTTCAACTGCCGTAAAAAATCCAAGATTTCCTCCGGCTCCTCCATCCTTCCCTTCCCTTCAAGTCCACTGGCCAATTCACCGCTGCCAGGCTCAATGACAATGCTTCCAGTCTCTTTTAACAACTGGAGGTTATGCCGGGTTGAAGGATGTGCATACATATCCAAGTCCATGGCGGGAGCCAGCACTATCGGACATCTTGCTGATAAATAGGTGGTAATAAGTAAGTTATCTGCGATTCCATGGGCCATTTTGCCCAGAGATGAGGCTGTGACTGGTGCAATCAACATCAAATCAGCCGATATTCCCATTTCCACATGGCTGTTCCAGTCTCCCGCTTCAGTGCTAAAAAACTCTGATAAGACTGGTTTTCCAGACAATGCAGAAAAAGTAACAGGACCTACAAATTCTTTGGCAGACGGGGTCATTATTACTTGCACATCGGCTCCTTCTTTAACAAGTAACCTTAGCAAATAAACCGCCTTGTAGGCGGCTATACTCCCGGTGACACCGAGTATAATATGTTTCCCTGTGAGTTCCATCAGGAAAGAATTTGAACTACTGTTTTTCTATTTCAGGAGCTTCGTTGATCCTGTAGTATATCTGGTCATCTGATAATTCCTGTAATGAGATCAGAGATGGCTTTGGCAATCTTTCGAAAAACTTGGAGATTTCAATCTGCTCCGGATTTTCAAAAACCTCTTCCAGGTTATCTGTATAGGAGGCAAATTCCTCCAGTTTTCTGTTTAGCTCATGCTTCATCTCCACGCTGATTTGATTGGCCCTTTTAGAGGCTACCATCACAGTCTGATAAATGTTGCTTGTGCCATCCAGTTCCTTCACATCCCTGGTCACTGTAGTAAGTGGGGCCTTTGTCTTTTTGTAATCCATCGATTATGTTTCCTTATTTTGAGATTCTAAATACTTGCTTGAATTTTCATAGAGCCTTTTGGCCTCCCTGGTATACGGGCCATCAGGAAACTCTCCAATGAAACTATAATATTCATCCACTGTAGTCTGAAATCGCTCCCTCTGTTTACTCGGAACGCTTAAGTCAGCAAGCAGAAAAGATGATTTTAATATGTAAAACATCAACTCTTCCCTGTACTTGGTGTCGGGATATTGATTCAGGCTGTTCCGTAATGCAAGAATGGCTGACTTATAATATCCAAGGTCAAAGTAAAGTTTTGCACTGATAAATGACTTTTCAACGAGCTTATCACTCATTTCAATGATAATCTCCTGACACTCCTTTACCCTATCCGAAGAGGGATACTTAACCATAAACATCTGCATGGCAGTAATTGTTCTGAAAGTATTGTCCTGATCCAGCTCAGCGCGTGGTGACTGCTTATAGAAACAGTATGCAGTCATAAAATCGGCCTCCTCCAAAAATTCACTATTGGGATAAGTGGCAGACAATTCTTTGAAATAATGACCAGCCATCATGTAATCACGCTGGCCATAATAACTCTTTGCCTGGTAGTATTTTACAGTGTCAGCTTTTGTTGTACCTCTATAGATATTTGCCACCTGGTCGAACAATGTGGCTGATTTCACAAACTCCTCCTTTTCGTAAAGCACCACCCCTGTATCATACTTCTTTTGGAAGTCCCTGCTCTTCAATAACTTTTCATACTCACCACAACCACTTAGCAGCACAATTGCTCCAATAATGGCACCAACACCTATGACCCTGTTTTTAAACATTTCGCAAAATTAACATTATTGAGTTAATAATAAAAGACTTGAATGAATATTTCCGTAAGATTATTAACAAATACCGTTCCAAAATATTGCATTAACCCACAGAATTTTCTTCAATCCTTAATGTGTTTGACCAGCTAAATATCGTTCCATTGAAAAAATAGTTAAATTTGCAGCCTATAATCACTAAAAATCACAACGTGGATATTTTTGAAAGAATTATCAATAACAGAGGTCCCATTGGTCAATACCAGAAGGCGGGACATGGTTACTTTGCTTTCCCCAAGCTTGAGGGAGAGATTTCATCTCATATGAAATTCCGTGGAAAAGAGGTTCTTACCTGGAGTCTGAACAACTACCTTGGACTTGCTAATCATCCGGATGTCAGGAAAGCTGATGCAGATGCAGCAGCCGAATTCGGTATGGCATACCCCATGGGCGCCAGGATGATGTCAGGACAAACCCGCAAACATGAAGAGCTTGAGGTGGCGCTGGCATCCTTTGTTCAAAAAGAAGACGCATTCTTGCTAAACTATGGTTACCAGGGAATGTCCTCCATCATTGATGCAGTGACCACGCGGAATGATGTGATCGTTTATGATTCAGAATCACACGCATGTATTCTGGATGGAATGAGAATGTCATTGGCGAAAAGGTATGTTTTCCCACATAACAACATGGAAAACCTTGAGAAGCAGCTGGGACGCGCGGTGAAACGTGCCGACCAACAAGGGGGTGGTGTACTGGTAATTACTGAAGGTGTATTCGGTATGGCAGGTGACCTTGGGAACCTGAAAGCTGTATGTGCTTTGAAAGAGAAATTCAATTTCAGACTGCTGGTGGATGATGCACATGGTTTTGGTACCATGGGTGCTACCGGTATGGGTTCAGGAGAACATTTTGGAGTTCAGGATAAAATTGACCTTTACTTCTCCACTTTTGCAAAATCAATGGCCGGAATCGGCGGATTTATTGCCAGTAATAAGGATGTAGT
>RCNC010000449.1_pt1 | contig 26189 bp, 25 predicted proteins | sample 2041301 | NCBI WGS metagenome assembly RCNC01 (sample SAMN09708231, study PRJNA481090) | Marine sediment metagenome, whole genome shotgun sequencing project. | biome: marine sediment; feature: ocean; material: sediment; isolation source: Sewage treatment plant 13A marine sediment (STP13A) ... | reverse complement strand
TTTGCCCAAAGAAAAGAACCAAAAGAAAGGGCACCCGTGTCACTCGGCCCTTCGGGCACCTTGCGCGCCCTGAAATCTGCCGGGAGTTTTAATACTCAGTTCAAACTCCTTAGGGCCCATTTCAGGGTGCTCAGCTACGTGCCAATGGGAATTGAACAACAGCCCCTTTGAGGGGCCACCAATGCCGGGCCCTCTGGACCCGGATATTTACTGAGGAGTTGCAGCGTTTATCTTGTGTTTTCGCAGTGATGGAACGGGAAGATGATTGAATTGTCAGCGCCAGCAAAGATTAATCTATTTCTTTATGTTTTGGGCCGCAGAGAAGACGGTTACCACGAGCTGGTGACCCGCATGCAGAAAATTGCTCTGTGTGACAAACTGATAATCCGCACTACTGATAAGCCCGGTGTTGAACTCTATTGCAGCGAAGAAGATCTTCCCACAGATGACAATAATCTAGCTGTGATTGCAGCTCAGAGATTCTTGAAAACTGCTGGTTTGCTGTCCCTCCATGGTTTACAGATCCACCTCGAAAAGAACATTCCGATATCAGCCGGACTTGGCGGCGGAAGCAGCGACGCCGGTACGGTTTTAAAGGGACTCAACACACTCTTCGACTATCCCCTTTCATCAAAACAGCTTGCTGACATTGCAAAAGCAATTGGAGCCGATGTGCCCTTTTTTGCAGTTGAGCACAGTGCCGTTGTTGCCACGGGGTTTGGCGAATGTCTGGATCCTGTGTCGGATATAGAAGGATACTGGATTCTTCTGATTAACCCTGGATTCAGTGTGTCAACACGTTCAATCTTTGAAAATTATGCATTGACAACACTTTCGAAAAATTCTAAAGTGGCTAGTTTTGGAAATAATGGACTCAACACCTTTTCCCCAGAACAGATGCATAATGATCTGGAACCGGTTACGGCGTCGAGTCACCCTGTTATTGATACGATTAAACAGTCACTTATTGAAGCAGGAGCAGCAGCAGCGTTGATGTCAGGAAGCGGCCCGACAGTATTTGGTTTGTTTCCAGTGGAAGAATTTACTGTTAATAATATTAATGAGTTAGCAGGTCAATTTGCAATAGTGTATGGGCCTAAAGTTTATGCAACCCGTACATATGTTGGGGCGTAGCCAAGTGGCCAAGGCACCGGGTTTTGATCCCGGCATTCGTAGGTTCGAGTCCTACCGCCCCAGCCATCGTTTTGAGTGTTGTTAGAAATCCCCTATAAATAAGGTTTGAAATCATGGGTAATATCATCAAAATATTTTCTGGCAACGCACACTTTTCGATGGCCCAGGAGATAGCAAAGCACCTTGAATTGACAGTTTCTGAAGCTGAGGTAAGGAAATTCAGCGATGGAGAAATTTTCGTCGAAATCAAGGAAAATGTTCGGGGTACTGATTCTTTTGTCGTGCAGCCAACGTGCACTCCAGTTAATGATAATCTGATGGAACTGGTGATAATGGTAGATGCCTTGAGAAGGGCCTCAGCCAGGAGAATTACCGCAGTTCTTCCATATTACGGTTATGCCCGGCAGGATAGAAAAGTTGCACCACGTGTTCCGATTTCAGCTAAAGTTGTCGCTGAAATGCTGATGGCGGTCGGGGTAAGAAGAGTGCTCTGTATGGATCTGCATGCCGGTCAGATCCAGGGTTTTTTTAATATCCCTGTCGATCATCTCTATGCAGCGCCGGTTTTGATCAAACATATACAGGAGCACTTTGATGACGTAATCATGGTATCGCCCGATGCAGGCGGTGTCGAGAGGACGCGTGCCTTTGCAAAAAGACTGAAATGCGGTCTTGCCATTATTGATAAGCGACGTGACAGACCCAATGAGTCTGAAGCAATGCATGTTATCGGTGATGTGAGAGGCAAGGTAGCAATATTGATGGATGATATGGTTGATACAGCAGGAACCTTGTGTAATGGTGCGGCTACCCTGCTACGGAATGGGGCAAGTGAGGTTCACGCCTGCTGTTCACACCCAGTTCTTTCCGGGCCAGCTGTGCAGCGTATTACCGAATCAGATATTAAATCTCTTGTGGTTACAAATTCAATTCCCTTGAGTGAAGAGGCGCAGGCCTGCGGGAAAATTAAATCCTTGTCGGTTTCTTCATTGTTAGCCGAGGCGATTCACCGTATTCATAATGAAGATTCAGTAAGCTCATTGTTTGTATAGATTTCAGGAAATTAAATTACTTTAGAAACACAGGCCAGGTCACTTGGGTGAATATGCCAATGATTTAGGCGGAGGAGGATGATATGATTACCAAGGAAATAAAGGCGACAGTTAGAGAATCCTTTGGCAAAGGGTCGATGAGACGACTGCGAGCCGCAGGTAAAACCCCTGGGGTTGTCTATTGCGGTGGTGAAACGGCTCTGCCACTCCAGTTTGAGACCAAAGTGCTTTTCAACGAACTTCTTGATTTACAGGGCCGTAACGCAGTATTTACCCTGAAAATTGAAAATGGTTCAGAGAAGAGCGTTATCGTAAAAGAGATTCAGACAGATCCTGTGAAAGATTCACTCTGTCATACGGATTTCCTTGAGATCGATTTGAAAAAACCATCTAAATTTGACGTACCGATCACGTATATAGGCATAGCGAAAGGCCTTGATCTTGGAGGTATAATGAAAGTTGGTAAAACAAAACTTGAATTGGAAGGGGAACCGTTAAATATTCCCGATGAGTGTGAGGTTCAGGTTTCTAATATGGCAATCGGTGACAAGATTTCAGCCGGCGATATTGTCTTGCCGGAAGGGGTTACACTGGTCAGTGCTGCAGACAAGGTTTGTGTGGCTATCGGAAAACCTTGATCATCTGAAATATAAACGTCTGGCAGGGGAAGTTCATTGTAAGGACTCTCTGCCAGTCTTCCAGTAATCCGGAAAGAGTATTCTTCTCCGGATTTTCTGGTTTTTACGGGAGTGGTTATTTCATGGGGTTTATTATTGCTGGGCTTGGAAATCCGGGCTCACAATATGAATACAATCGTCATAATATCGGCTTCATGCTTGTCGATTATCTTTCCACAAGGCATGGACTGCAGTGGTCGCGTTGCAAATGGGATGGGTCTGTTTCACGTTCATTACTCTGGGGAGAACGGGTCTGTCTGGTAAAGCCAACCGCGTACATGAATCGCAGTGGAAAGGCTGTCGCTGGAATTTCAAACTATTACGGAATTAACCCTGAAGACATCCTCGTGGTACATGATGACCTTGATATGAGTGTTGGCCGTATTAAGCTGGTAAGAGGCGGAGGTACAGGAGGGCATAACGGTATTCGATCTATTGCACAGGAGCTTGGATCTAAAGAGTTTTACCGTTTGAAATTTGGTATTGGAAGACCGGGTAACTCCCCAGTGCACCCCGACATGCCGGTAGATAAATTTGTTCTTTCGGATTTTACAGAAGAGGAGTCTGCACTCATAAAAGAGCGAATTGCACTGGCAGAAGATGGTATCGAGCTGCTGGTAAAAGGTGATCATAGCAGAGCAATGACCACATTAAACTGCATAAAATGAAATATCAGCACCATTTAATCTGGTAACTGTTTTCAATAATGAGAGGTAAATTGAGAACCTTAAGCAGTCATGGTTCCACCGCTCACCCGTCTGTCTGTCGCAGAGTCTTAAAAAATGGGGCTTTTTTCATTCAATTATGTTATAGTCTTTCTTCTTACAATCTCATTGTTTACCTGAAACGGGCAAAGTTTTAAACTTTGTAAACCCGATCTGTATTTGTCTTATTCAGAGGTGTTTGTTGAGTTCAGGTCTGATGACAACCAGAAAATTGTTGTCTCATTAATTCCAAGGGGGAATAGCGTGTTTACAGAAGGTGATATGGCTGTATATCCGGCACATGGTGTTGGGGTGATCAAGTCAATTGAAACGCAAACGGTGGCCGGTATTGATCAGAAATTCTATGTAATGGAAATTCTCGGGAATTCCATGACTATAATGATTCCAACGACCAGCAGCAGTACGGTAGGATTACGTTCAATTGTCAACAAGAAAGAGGCTATTCAAGTTCTTAACATCCTCAAAGATAGAGCAATTGAGATAGACTCGCAGACCTGGAACAGGCGATACCGAGACTATATGGAGAAAATTAAAACTGGGTCCATCCATGAGGTTGCTGCAGTATTACGAGATCTGTTTCTACTAAGTGTCGACAAGGATCTTTCCTATGGTGAGCGTAAAATGCTTGATACCGCCAAGAATTTGCTGGTAACAGAGCTTTCCCTCGCCCAGGAAGTTGAACAGGATCAGATTAGTGAAACGATCGACAAGATTTTTTCATAGATCTTTTAAAAGTTAATCCCTCACCCATTAATACAAAGATGACATTGTGACGGCGTGGAGCATATTGAGTTCTGTCCCGACACGCAGTTTCTTAAAATTACTATCACGAATGCGTTTCATAACGTACGTCTGGACCACTTTCTCGTCCAGATGGTCCCGTCGGATTTTTCACGTTCACAGGTGGCCTTATCCATCAAAACCGGCTCCATAAAAGTTAACGGTTCTGTTGTAAAACCTGGCTATCGTGTTAAATCCGGGGATATAATCGATGGACAGCTTCAGGGACGAGAAACTGAATATTCTCCAGTCCCGCAGCCCGTTGATTTTGAAATATTGTATGAAGATTCTTCAATCATAGTTGTTTCAAAGCCTCCCGGCCTCGTCGTTCATCCCGGCAGCGGTAATCCACAAAATACACTTGTTAACGGACTTCTCTTTTATTTCAAGGATCTTGCTGATGTCGGGGACCCGTCACGGCCAGGAATTGTTCATCGACTCGACAAGGATACCTCCGGAGTCATGGTTATTGCCCGAAACGGTTCGGCACATCAGCGACTTGTACAGGATTTTAAGGATCGAAAAACAGAGAAATATTACCGTGCACTTGTTCATGGAACCCCTCGTGAGAATAAAGGGAGGATAGTGGCACCTATCGGAAGGCACCCGGTCAATAGGCAAAAAATGGCAGTCAGAGAAATAACTGGTAAGTATGCGGCAACGAACTGGAGCGTGGAACGGCTTTTTGATCGATACAGCCTGTTGACGGTTAAAATAGAAACAGGCCGGACTCACCAGATCAGGGTTCATCTTTCTCATTTTAAAATGCCGGTTGCCGGTGACAGGATATACGGCGGAAATCGTCAGAATCAGCCCTTTGCTCGACAGATGCTTCACTCCTGGAAATTGACATTGAATCATCCTGATTCAGGAAAGACGATGACTTTTGAAGCTCCAATGGCTCCAGACTTCCAGTACGTTCTCGATTCAATGGAGAAAGCATCTTGATAGTTGGGGTAACAGGAGGAATTGGTTCCGGAAAAAGCAAGGTTGCCGCCCTGCTCGGTAAACTGCTGTGCGCTATTGTAATCAGTGCAGATGATGTTTGCAGGGAGTTACTTGAGCCAGGCGGGGAGGGCTATTTACAATTTGTCCATTCAGGTGGCAGTCATTTCCTTGATGGAGACGGAGCAATCAACCGTGTGACGTTGAGAGAGAAGATCTTTGCAGATCCTGATTTGAGAGATCAGCTTGAAGCTATTCTTCACCCCCTTGTTCTTGAAAAGATACAAAATGTCGCAGAAGGTGATCCCGAATCATTCGTTATTGCAGAAGTACCGCTTCTTTTTGAGAAGGACTGGCAGGATGAATTTGATACGATTATTTCAGTTTTTTCCATGGAGGATAGACTCATCGAGCGGGTTATGGAGCGTGATCGTATTAGCCGTGAAGACGTCGGTACCATTATTGCAGCTCAAATGTCGATGGAAGAAAAAAACAGAAGAGCCGATTATGTTATCAACAATTCTGCCCACTGGCAGGAGACTGAAAAGCAGTTAGTGGAACTTGCAGCCAGACTGAAAAAAATAAAGAGCGGCTGAGATCAGGAATTATGTTACAAAATCCTTGACACCATCTCCTTGAGCACGTATAAGGGAGAAAACAATCATGTCGGAATCCCGGCTTGACTAATCTGTATATACTCAATTTCAATATTTTCTCGAAAAATATAAAATAAATCTAAAACAAAAGTTTAATAAATATCAACTAACGCTGTATCAAATCAGGCTGTCGCCCACAATTCTTTTTATACCGTATTACTAACTAACCCTAGAGAACAAGCATATCGATTGATAACAAAGTTCTTTCTTTTTAGCGAACGGGTATTTGGGGTTAATTCTGTTTCAGGCGATGTGCAAGATTGTAACAAGACAGATAGTTTTTGATATTTTGACTGACAATCAAAATTATTGCCATACATATTAAGAGGAGACATTCATCGTGATGAACCTGGCAGAACTCAAGCTGAAGAAAATCGACGATCTGGTAAAACTAGCACGGAAACTTAAAGTTGATGGTTTTAGCTCATTACGCAAACAGGAGTTGATTTTTGCCATCCTTCAGGCGCAAGCCGATAAAGAAGGGCAGCTTCGGGGAAACGGCGTTCTTGAAATTTTACCTGATGGGTTTGGGTTTCTCAGAGCGCCAGATTATAACTACTTGCCCGGTCCTGATGATATTTATGTTTCCCCTTCCCAGATCAGGAGATTGAGTCTGAGAACAGGTGATGTCATTGATGGCCTTGTCCGGGCCCCGAAAGAGGGAGAACGGTATTTTGCCCTGCTCAAGGTTGAAAGTGTCAACTTCGACCCGCCGGAGGCAGCCAAACAGAAAACGCTGTTTGGCAATCTTACCCCCCTGCATCCCGATGAAAAATTTAACCTCGAGTGGCAGCCTGACAATTTCTCAATGCGTATAATGGATATGTTTGCACCGATTGGCAAAGGCCAGCGCGGATTGATTGTTTCACCTCCGCGTACCGGTAAGACCGTATTAATGCAGAAAATTGCCAACTCGATTGTTCGTAATCATAAAGAAGTGTATCTCATCGTTTTGTTAATTGATGAGCGACCCGAAGAAGTTACGGAAATGCAGCGTACGGTAAAAACCGCCGAGGTTGTCAGTTCGACCTTCGACGAACCTCCTCAAAGGCATATACAGGTTGCCGAAATGGTGATAGAGAAAGCCAAGCGCCTTGTGGAGCATAAGAAAGATGTTGTCATTCTCCTCGACAGTATAACGCGGCTGGCAAGAGCCTATAACACGGTTACGCCTGCAAGTGGTAAAATTCTTTCAGGTGGTGTTGAAGCCAATGCTCTGCACAGGCCGAAGCGTTTTTTTGGCGCTGCCAGAAATATAGAGGAGGGCGGAAGCTTAACTATCGTCGCAACTGCGCTGGTTGAGACCGGATCGAAAATGGATGATGTCATTTTTGAAGAATTTAAGGGAACCGGTAATATGGAATTGATTCTTGACCGTAAGATGGCAGATAGGCGAATTTACCCTGCTATTGATATTAAACGTTCCGGTACGCGCAAGGAAGACCTGCTCTTAAAAGATGATGTACTCAACAGGATCTGGATATTACGAAAATTACTTGCCTCAATGAATCCGGCAGACGGTATGGATTTTCTGGTGGATAAGCTCAAGCATCAAAAGAGTAACGAAGACTTCATCGACTCAATGAATAGCTGATCACTTGTAAACCCTGTGTTCTCCAGGTGTTTTGTGTGGGGGTTCTATTTTTATTGTAATTTATTGAATTATAATTATAATACGTTGTTCGAGTTTTAGTCATTTATAATAATCTGCAAACCCAATGATAAAGTTTTCTGGAGGGCTGAGGGATACATATGAAAAACGATATACACCCTGATTATAAAACCATTATGGCTGTTTGTGCATGTGGTAACGAAGTGGAAATCGGCAGTGTTCTGCCGGAACTTAAAGTTGAAATCTGTTCAGCCTGTCACCCATTTTTCACCGGTAAACAGAAACTGGTCGATACTGCCGGACGAATTGAGAAGTTCCGTAAGCGTTATGCAAAACACTATGATAAAAAGGAAGACGCTTAATCAGAGTCAGGTTCGGGACCACTAATCCTTTCTCTTTGAAATTGAGTCCGCAGTAATGATTACATTACTGTGGACTTTTTTTATGTATTATTTTCGGCAGTGGGGTGCTCATGTTAGAAAAATTCCATGATCTTGATAACAGGCTTTCAGATCTTGAAGGTCGTTTATCAGATCCGTCACTCATCAACAACCAGCCGGAATATCAAAAAGTTGTTCGCGAACATTCCCATTTGAGTCGTCTCTCTGAATTAAGTAATCTCCATCGTAAAATTTCCCAGGAGATTGCTGAAAACAAATCCATCCTTCAGGATGATAGAGAAGATGAAGAACTGCGTGAGCTTGCCAGAGACGAGATAGAAGATTTATCAACCAAACTGGAAAATCTGGAGAACGAAATCCGGCTCTTCCTGTTGCCCAAAGATCCAAATGATGACAAAAACACATTTTTAGAAATTCGTGCCGGGACGGGTGGTGATGAGGCGGCATTATTTGTCGGAGACCTTTTCAGAATGTATTCACGATTTGCTGAAACCCTTAAGTGGAACGTAGAGATCATGGACTCCAGCCCACTCGGCATCGGAGGGTTTAAGGAAATTATTGCATTGATCAGTGGAGACCAGGTCTACTCTAAGCTTAAATACGAAAGTGGCGTGCATCGTGTTCAGCGTGTTCCTGAGACAGAAGCGCAGGGGCGAATTCATACGTCAGCGGTTACCGTTGCAATACTGCCTGAGGCAGATGAGGTCGATGTCGATATTGATATGAATGAACTTAAATTTGATGTGTATCGCTCTTCCGGTCCCGGGGGGCAGAGCGTCAATACAACTGATTCTGCTGTACGGATTACCCATCTGCCGACAGGCCTGGTTGTTATCTGTCAGGATGAAAAATCACAACATAAGAACAAAGCCAAAGCATTGACGGTTCTTCGTGCGCGGTTGCTCGACCAGGTTGAGCAGGAACAGCATGACAAAATCTCAGAAGACAGAAGAAGCCAGGTTGGCAGCGGTGATCGAAGCGAACGTATCCGCACCTACAATTTTCCCCAGGGTCGACTGACCGATCATCGTATAAATCTTACACTGTATAAGCTCGATGCCGTCATGAATGGAAAACTCGATGATGTAATTTTTCCACTCATTGAGCAGGATCAGGCTGAGAAAATGAAGGCGCTGGAGTAGTCCATCAAACTGAGGCTGCAGCATGATTATGGTGCAAGACACATCGAAAGTCGGGGTTTTATTGCAGCATGGTATTTCAGAGCTTCAACAGGTTGGTATTGAAGAAGCACAGACTGATGCGACTCAGCTGCTGTGCTCCTGCCTGTCGCTCACCCGAACAGCACTATACCTTGCAGGCAACGATGATATCTCCCCTGATTGCACCCATCGCTTTTTAACATTGTTGGAAAGACGCAAGAACCGGGAACCGCTTGCTTATATTCTTGGTGAGCGGGAATTTTGGTCAATGCACTTCAAGGTGACGCCCGCTGTTTTAATTCCCAGGCCTGAGACCGAATTCTTGTTGGACAGGGTGTTGGTCAAGAGGAATCAGTATTGTTCAGATTTTAAAATTCTTGATATGTGTTGCGGAAGCGGGGTGATTGGTGTGGTACTCGCTGTTGAGCTGAAACAGCAGGTTACCGCCGCTGACATTTCATTTGAGGCGCTTACCGTTGCCCGGGAAAACAGCCGATACCATAACGTTGACGACCGGATTTCCTTTGTTCAGGCAGATCTTTTTAATACTTTCAAGGATGATAGGCCATTTTCTCTGATCGTATCAAATCCTCCATATGTAAGATATTCAGATATTATTTCAACCATTGAACCTGAAGTATCTCGTTACGAACCACTGATTGCACTCAATGGTGGGGTAACAGGCCTCCAGCTGATTGAAAGAATGACTGAGCATCTGGCTGATGTCTTGGACTATGGAGGTGACTTTTTTATGGAAATTGGTGAAGGGCAGGGACAAAAGATACAATCAATGTTTATAGATCGAGATGGTGATGAGGTATATGAATATGTAGAGCTCTATACTGATTATTCCGGCCGAGATCGTGTCATCCATATACGCAGAAAGGAACAATAGGATAAGCTGATGGAGAAGTTAATAATTGAAGGTGGAAAACCGCTGTATGGTGAAATTTCGATAAGTGGAGCAAAAAATGCAGCGCTTCCGCTTATTGCTGCAACCCTTCTCGCCCCGGGAAATCATGTCCTGAGAAATGTTCCTGATCTCAGAGATACCAGAACGATTTTATCATTGCTTGTAGAGCTGGGCGCAAACTGGAAACGTGATGGTGCTACGCTTCATATCGATACCACAGACATTGTTTACTGTGAGGTATCCTACGATCTTGTGAAAACCATGCGGGCTTCAGTTCTTGTTCTTGGACCACTCCTGGCGCGCTTTGGGAAGGCCAAGGTTTCATTGCCGGGAGGCTGTGCGATTGGAGAACGACCGATAAATTTTCACATTTCCGGATTCGAGAGATTTGGTGTCGAATGTGTATTGGAACAGGGGTATGTAGCAGCCCATATAGATGGTCGACTTCAGGGAGGCAGCATATATTTTGATATTCCTTCAGTAACGGGAACTGAAAATATATTGATGGCAGCCTCACTTGCTGAAGGGACCACCACAATAAAAAATGCGGCTCGAGAGCCTGAAATTGGCAACCTGATAGACATGCTGACAAACATGGGTGCTGATATTGAGGGACGTGGCAGTGATCATATTATTGTTCATGGTGTCGAAAAATTAACAGCTGCAGAGACAGAAATTATACCTGATCGTATTGAGACGGGTACCTATTGTATCGCTGTGGGGGCAGCAGGGGGAGAGGTTGTTCTTAACAACTGCAACCCTGCCCATCTGCCTGCGTTACTGGAGAAACTGAGTGCTGCAGGAATTGAAGTCGTAGCAGCTGAAAATTCGCTGCTTGTTAAAGCGAGACCGGAGAATAAGCGCTGGTTGAAAAGTGTAGATATTAAAACCATGCCTTATCCTGGTTATCCGACAGATCTCCAGGCACAGTTCATGGCTCTTATGGCAATCAGTAACTCGATATGTGTTGTCAATGAGACCATATTTGAGAATCGATTTATGCATGTCGCTGAATTGAGGCGCATGGGGGCAGACATTAAAACTGATGGAAACAGTGCTGTTGTCACCGGCAAGGGCACAGGTATAAGCGGTGCACGAGTCATGGCCACAGATTTACGGGCAAGTTCCTCGCTGGTAATTGCCGGCCTGGCTGCCTCTGGAAGAACCGAAATCTCCAGAATCTACCACCTGGAAAGAGGATATGAAAATCTTGTGAGTAAATTAAGTGGTGTCGGTGCCAGAGTCTGGAAAGAAAACGAATAGATGGTTGTTAATTATTGCTTAATGTTCTGGAGGTAACGGCAGGTAAACAGAAAAAATCGCTCCTCCGGGTTCAGTGTTTTTGGCGAATATGTAACCACTATGTCCGTCAATAGTCTGCTTGACGATTGCCAGTCCAAGACCGGTACCGTCAGTTCGTGAAGTGAAAAACGGCTCAAATATCTGATTTATATGACTCGGATCAATGCCGGGCCCATTGTCTCTGACAGCAATGTGACTCATCTCATAGTTGCCCGGGCCGATCTTGTTTTCTGCCGTTATTTCAATCTGTTCATCGCCCGGTTTGCAGAATGCCAGGCCGTTTTGGATGAGGTGGTTAATTACCGTGAACAGCTGTTGCTCATCGGCCCAGATACTGAATCGTGAATCCATTTTAAAGATTACCCTACAAGACGCTGGCCAGCTTGGATCAGCCCTGCATACTTCCAGAATTTCCTGAATACAGGGACGCAGCTGGAACCACTCTCTGTCAATAGTATCAGGGCGGGCAAACTTCAGAAAATCAGCGATTGTATTAATCAGGCGATCAGACTCCCTGAGAATAATTTTTGTCAGTTGGTAGTTCTGTAGTTGAGAGGAATCACCAGAAGAGTACTCCTGAGCGAGTATTTGCGCAGATCCGGAAATTGCCGTAAGCGGATTCCTGAAATCATGGGCAATGCCAGCACTCATCATTCCGATGGCAGCAAGCTTTTCTGCCTGACGCATCTGTGCTTCCAGCCGTTCGATCTCACTGATATCCTTAAGAGTAATAATAGTTGTAACTCCATCGTCCGGACTACCAGATTCATTGCTCTGTAGCGGGTGCTCAAGGGCTGCGTGAGCATAACCGAGACGAATTTTCTGTTTATCACTGCGTTCAAAATCACAGGCGTTTCGAGGTGAGGGATTGGTAAGGTCAATTAAGGGAAAAAGGTGGAAAAACTGTCTGCCGATCATCTCCTGCATTTGCAGACCTGTGATTGCAACAGTTGCATTATTTGCGGAGGTTATCGTGCCGTTAATATCCACCGTAATAATGCCGGTGGTGATATTGTCAAAAATCTGTTTGTAGAGCTGTGATAGTCTGTCAAAGTCAAGTTTTGTGCTGGTCAGCGCCTCTGCGGTGGTTTTCAGCCGAGCTCCAATCAAAGCGCTGAATACCGCAGCCAGGAAAAATGTAAGCCCCCTTATTGCAAACTGGTTGATGCTTGCCTGAATGCTCTGTGAACCAACTGAATTTAAAAACAAGAGATATTCAGGCATATAATGACCGTGCTCGAGACCAAGGATCGTTCCAAAGAGCAATGTTGAAGCTGCTGCTGCTATCAGTCCACCTTTAATCGGAATGAGCAGTCCGCCTGAAATAATTGGAAAAAAATAAATAGAGATAAACGCAGACTGCGAACCACCGGACAGGTAGATCATTACAGTACAAAAAACAGTATCCAGCAGAGATTGAATGAAGCCGAATATTCGAAAATTTCTTTTTGATCGGATCAGATAGAATGCAGAGCCGATGGTACTGATATAAACAATGAGAACAAACAGGATCAGCAGGTTCGGAGGAAGTGTTATTACCTCGAATTTATCATCCTGCAGCAGGAAACTGACGCCAAGAAGCAACGTATATAAAATGACACGAAGCAGCAGCATCCACATAAGCTGCTGTTTGAATGATGAATCTGATGAGCCAAGGCGATAGTTGATGTCCAAAGTATGTTTTAATCTCATAATCTGGATATCTTAAATCTCGTATTTTTTTACTTTATAACGCAGAGATCTGAAACTCACCTTGAGTAGATCGGCAGCCTTTGTTTTGGAATTGTTTGTTTTTTTAAGTGTCTGTATGATCAGTCTTTTTTCCAGATCCATGATCACATCGTCCAAACCACGATCAAACAGTTCTTCTTCGTTGGCCACCGCCTGAAACTCTGCTTGAACTTGAGACTCTCCCGTGCCCTTTTTGCGGATGGCGTTGGTAAGAGAGAGGCTTTCCGGCAGAATGATATTTGATGTCTCCAGCGCCACGCCTCGTTCAATTATGTTCTCAAGCTCTCTGACATTACCGGGAAAGTCGTAATCCATCAGTACCTGAAGCCCATAAGTCGATATTTCCCTGATATCTTTACCGAGAAGCTTTGAATATTTTTTTAGAAAGTGATCCACCAGCAGGGGGATGTCACTCTTGCGCTCTCGAAGCGAAGGAACCCTGAGCGGTACAACAGCCAGCCGGTAAAAAAGATCTTCCCGAAATCGTTTTGCAAGGATTTCCTCTTCAAGGATTCTGTTGGTTGCAGCTATGATGCGGACATTTATCTGCTGAGTTTTTATCCCCCCAACCGGTTTGATCTCTCTTTCCTGTAACACCCTGAGTAGTTTGGTCTGGATAATAGGGGTTAACTCGCCAATCTCATCGAGAAATGCGGTACCGTTATCGGCTTGCTGGAAAAGACCCGGTTTATCAGCAATGGCGCCGGTGAACGCCCCTTTCATATGACCAAACAGTTCACTCTCCATTAATTCTTCCGGGATAGCACTGCAGGTTATCGGTACGAAAGGCTCGGCGCTGACCTTGCTTTTTAAGTGTATGGCCTGGGCGACAAGCTCTTTTCCAGTGCCCGATTCTCCATAGATGAGAACATTGGCAGGTGTCGGAGCAATTCTCTCTATCATGTCGAATATTTTAATCAGCTCCCTGCTCTGTCCGACAATGTTAGGGAATAGTGACTGGGCGTTATTTTTATTAACTGGTGAGCTTTCTCTGTTGGTGGCTGAATGAATGACTGATTTAATTTCATCGACATTAAATGGCTTGCTTATATAATCATAGGCGCCATTTTTCATGGCCTGTACCGCGTCATCCGGTGAAGCAAAAGCGGTTATCATGATAACCGGAAGATCACCGTGATGCTCTCTGATTGATTCCAGTAATTGGAGTCCATTCATACCAGGCATACGAATATCGCTGATAACCAGATCACAGGATTGTTTGCCAAGAACAGAAAGTGCCTGATCACCGTTTTTTGCGGTAACCACATGGTGACCGTCTTTGACAAGAAGAATCTTAAGGAAATCCCTCATGCTTTGTTCGTCATCCACTACCAGTATCTTTATCATGGTCATGCTCGTTAGATTTTTTTATCAGGGAAGTAGAATATTGTAAAAGTTACTGTATAAAAGTTATGGTATTGTATCGTAATCAAATACAAAATGCCAACCATCCATTGCTATCTTTCGTTAATGAATACCAAGGGGGTGAAACTGTGATGGCAGTAAACTGGAAAATCTATTTCCCTTACTGCTGTCAAGTATCGGGCTAAGTCGTTGCAAAAAGATCGATCAAATGGTATTGATCTCATTGCAATTCCCACTATGACAAAAAGCAATAGTGTATCAAGAGATTATGAGTAAAACGGCTGAAAAATTCGATGACCAGACCCTGACAGAACATCTTCGAGAACTTCGAAGTTGTCTGATCTATTCTTTTGGGGCAATATTTATTGGCTTTTGCCTTTCCTACCTGGTCATCAGGCCGATCGGAACCTGGTTTTTCAAACCTCTGACAGAGGTATTGCCTGAAGGGACAAGTCTGATTTTCACCTCTTATCAGGAAGGGTTTTTTTTTATCTAAAGCTCGCACTCGTCTGCGGTATTCTGCTGGGCTGCCCCGTTATTTTTTTTCAGATATGGCGTTTCGTTGCTCCCGGCCTTTATAAGCATGAAAAGCGTTTAGTTCTGCCGTTTTCATTTATATCTTCGATTTGTTTTATCTCCGGAGCAGCATTTGGCTATTTCGTTGTTTTCCCGCCCGCTTTCAGATTTCTTGTCGGTTACAATAATGAGTTCTTAACGTCACTACCGGCTGTGAGCGAATATTTTTCTCTGGCAACTCGTCTCCTTCTTGCCTTTGGGGTCATTTTCGAAATGCCGGTAATGATGGTTTTTCTGTCAAAAGCTGGTCTTGTATCAGTAGCGCTTCTTAACAAATACCGTAAATATGCAATTCTGGTTAATTTTATTATCGCCGCAATTCTCACTCCCACACCTGATGTGGTAAACCAGATGATGATGGGTATTCCATTGTTGATTCTTTATGAAGTGAGTGTCATTTCAGTATGGTTTTTCGGTAGAAAAAAATTCAGTGGCTTTGACGACAAAAAGCAATAATATTTTGAACTGTTTACTGGATTTCTCCTGAGGTCTGCATTATTACATAATGACAGTGAATGTCTCGTTCGCACCCTGTTATGCATGCTTTTTTGAGGGAACGACTCTCAACAAGTCTGCGCTCTACAATCAAAAATATATAAAATCAGAATAGAAAATCATTTAATTCTGGAGGTAACTATGTCACTTGATACACTTTTTGACCGGGCACTCCATGTTGGGCGACCCCCCAACATAAAAAAATTATTTCCAAACTCCAGGGCGTTACTGGTGAGTGGTAAGGTTATTGACCGGGCACTGAGAAAAAAGGGCAAGGCCATGACAATGGCTGCCAATGGTCGAAACTCATTTATCATTAGAGGGGCATTGAAAGCTGCCCAGCGCGCAAATGCTGCATTGATCATCGAAATTGCCAAATCAGAGTCAAACTATTGTCCGGTCAATTTCTGGAACATTGCACGACAAGTTGATGCAGCCTGTAATGAGCTTGGAATCACTATTCCAGTTGCAATTCATGCCGATCATTATGGTTTGAAGTCAGACGATGACGTAGAGGCCGCCAGAATAGAAATACCCACAATATTTGAGGCAGGCATTACTTCAATTGCCATCGATGCATCCCATATGGCTGATGATAAGAATCTGCTTGCTAACCTAGCCTTAAAACAATTTGTTCCTGAATGGGCAGGGCTTGAAACCGAGGTCGGTGAGATAAAGGGTAATCAGGGACTTTCTACGGTCGAGGATGCTGCATTTTTAATAAAAGGGCTCAATGCACATGGTGTCTTTCCCAACTGGATTGCACTCAATAATGGCTCAGCTCATGGTATTGAAGCCAGCGGTGATGGTATTCAGGTGGAGCTGACTGCAAGAATCCATAAACATCTCGAACCGTATAATGTTTCGGGTGCTCAGCATGGAACTTCCGGCAATAACTCCGATCGACTCAGAGAAATCACCAAACTGACAAACACAACCAAGGCTAATGTTGCGACTGCACTCCAGATGGTATCCTGGGGCGTTGAGGTCAATGATTTCGGTAATGCCCTGATGCATGAAGATGGCAGATTCAGAAAGGTAACCGGCGAGGGCGTCACCGAGCAGGTCTGGGAGAAAATGACCACTTTGGCCGCTGAAAAAGGATGGTCCGGCGGTAATTACAAAAACCTCAATCTTGCTGTGGAAAACTGGCTTCTGGCACAACCGTCTGAGGTTCGGGAACGGATGATCAGCCGGGTGGAATCTTTTGTCCACACTATGCTGGTATCAGTGTTTAACGCTGCCGATTCTGCTCCACTTGCACTTGAAATGCTGGTCGAAGCAGGGTCCTATGATATTGGGCCAAACTCTCATAAAGTTGAGGATCCCGAAGAGTGGACTGAGGAGAAAATTGTGCAAAGAGCAGCAACGCTGGATGTGGACAAGGGTCCGGATGGTGATTTTGACGATTAACGAATAAAAGAAAACAAACAGTAATAATCCCCTGCGCTATTTGTTCAGGGGATTTTCCATGTGAGATCAACAGAGAGCGATTGATGAAAACAATTTTGGTTACCGGCGCGGCAGGATTTATCGGAGCGCATCTTTCCCAAAAACTGATTGACAACAACATCAGGGTCATTGGCCTGGATAACATCTGCGACTATTACGATCCCCAGCTAAAACGAGATCGAATGGCTGCGCTGGCCCAGGGTGATCTGTTTGTACATGAGAATTGTGATATGGCAGATCGGCACGCTATGGAAGATTTGTTCAAAAAGTATAGCTTTGACGCTGTTGTCAATCTTGCAGCACAGGCAGGCGTTCGCTATTCACTTGAGAATCCGCACTCATATGTTGATACTAATCTTGTAGGGTTTGTTAATATCCTGGAAGGGTGCCGCCATGGTGGTGTCAAACACCTGGTATATGCTTCTTCAAGCTCCGTGTACGGTGCCAATACCAATATGCCGTTTTCAGTTCATGACAATGTAGATCATCCTGTGTCGCTCTATGCTGCATCCAAAAAAGCAAATGAATTAATGGCTCATACATATAGTCATTTGTATGATTTGCCCACGACAGGGCTGCGGTTTTTCACCGTTTATGGTCCCTGGGGAAGGCCGGATATGGCTCTGTTTCTCTTTACCCGGGCAATACTGGCCGGTGAGCCAATTAATGTTTTCAATAACGGCAATATGGAACGGGATTTCACATACATAAATGATATTGTTGAAGGAGTTTACAGGGTGATTTTCTCAATTCCTTCAGGAGATACGTCGTGGGATGGTGACAGGCCGGATCCGGCAACCTCCTACTGTCCGTATCGGGTCTATAATATCGGAAATAATAACAAACAGAAGTTAATGCATTACATAGAAGTACTTGAAGATTGTCTTGGCAGGAAAGCTGAGAAAAATTTCATGCCTCTTCAGCTTGGTGATGTTCCGGCAACATACGCAAACGTTGACGATCTTGTCCGGGACCTGAATTATAAACCAGACACTGCGCTTGAATATGGTATCGCTCAGTTTGTTGAATGGTACCAGAACTATTATAAGTAAAAATCTCCACAAGACGTCTATAAGACGTTAAATAAAGAGATCAGCTTCTATCCTTAATTTTTGAAACTCCTGGCAACAGTGTCTGGGTTGAAATGACCCCGGCCCATTGCCTGATTGTAGATGTCATAAATTGTGATAGCAGTTCGGCATCTGAGGACAGGAGATCGCGGACCAGCTTAACTCTAATGATTATATCAATGGACCCGTGAACAGAGTGTGCCTCCCGCACTTCTTCAAGAGAGTCTAGTTTATCCAGTATTTTTTCTTCATGTCTTCCTTCGACGTTCATTAGAATAAATGCAGTTATCTCACGTTTCATTTCAGGATATTCTTTCTCTTTATGGGCTCCCATTTTTTCCCTGAATTCCTCCATGTTTTTCGGTATCAGCTTGTCAACTCCGATACCATATTGTCGTGATTTACCAAATTTCCATTGGTGAAGCGATATATAGAGATAAAGGTCATCAACGGTCCTATTATTGAAAGATTTTATCAGACCGCTGTTCTCTATCAATTTTCTGAGCGGCATATAGATTGTTTGATACCAGTCTGCAGCTGCCTGAATGGGGCTGATTTGTTCAGCTGATTCCTTTGATAGAAACTGGTGATGCTCCTGGATCTGTTCATTGAGATGTTTATACTGGCCGGGCTCTGTGAGTTTAGGAACGTTGGAGAGCTTAAACCTGTCACGGAATCCGATTTTCTCAATATAGAGTTTATTTTCGAGCGTGTCTGTTGAAGGGAGAAGCTCAAGGATGCAGGCCCTGATACTATCGTGGCCAAGATTCTTTGCAGCGGTAAAGCGGTGATGTCCATCAAGAATATAGTAACTGTCTTTAATCTGGTAGAGTGAAATTGGTGGAATTTTCCGCCCCTGCCTCATTGCATTTGTCAGTGCTCGCAGCCGTTCATCACTGCGGTAACTCTTGGGGCTGAATTTGGCATCAAAATCATGATAACGACCAACACTGCCGACAATTAGTTCAAGGGGGACAAGAGACGTGCCTCTGTCGATGGAGGTAAAAGCCTTTTCTTCATTACGGACTTTTTCAAAATGGGCACTATGCGGCAGTTGTTGCTGTTTGCCAACCTTCGGCTTGCAGAAAGCTTTTTTGAGTATATTTAAAGGATTATATTTGGATGATGTGATGGCCATAGCTGTTTATTACCGCAGTTTGTCGCACCATACTGATACGGTCTGACTCTTTTTCAAATTCCCTGTGGATATGCCCATGAATAAAGAATCGGGGGGAGTGACGGTTAATGAGGGTGTGATAACAATTAAATCCCCTGTGACATCTGTCTTCTGCGTCATGAATTCGTCTTGGAGGTGAATGGGTAATAACAACATCCAGACGCTTAAGCCGCCAGAGTTGAAACCAGAGTCGCCTGATCTGTGAGCGCATTTCGTGTTCCCGATACTGATTCTGGTTACCGTTATACCACCTTGAGCCTGAAAAACCGAGGAAGCTGATGCCTTCATGATGCATTATTCGGCCGGTAATATTAATACACCCGGCTGGCGCGGTGTCGTGTCGGATGTCGTGGTTTCCTAAAACGTAGAAAAGCGGGACATCATATTTATTGCGCAACTCACAAAGATACTCAGGGGGAAGGTCACCGCATGCCACGATGAGATCAATGTTTTGCTGCAGATTCCGGCCCTGCGATTCTACAAGGTTTTCTACTATGACATCTGAAATAGACAGAACATCCATTTTTTGTAGATACCTGTTTATTCTTTTATAGACCGAATTTATCAAAAACCATGACAGCGTCTATTGATTCATCAACCGCATGGCCGCCTCTGTTATTGACACCGAATTTATTGAGTTATTGCGCCATAGGGTTTTCTGCGGGCCGTGCTCTATAAAACGATCGGGATGAGCAAGCAGGCTGGTTTTGACATGGGATAGTCCACAACGGCTGAGAAGCTCGAGTACTGCGCTGCCGAACCCTCCCTGTCGAACGTTGTCCTCAATGGTTACAACTCGACCGGTCTGTGCCGCCAGATCGCATATCAACTCCTTGTCGAGCGGTTTGATGAAACGAGGGTTAATAACGGCAGCGTTGATCCCTACTTTTTCAAGTCCTTTTGCCGCCCGTAAAGCTGGATGAACACGATTGCCCACAGGCAGCAGGAGAATATCATTACCGTTTTTCAGTAATTCCCCTTTGCCGATTGGAAGTTCCTGGAATTGCTTACTAAGCGCTATATTTTCCCCATTGCCACGTGGATATCTGAGTGCTGAAGGACCATTGTGACAGATGGCGGTATAGAGGAGGTGCTGCAACTCGTTTTCGTCTTTGGGTGCCATCAAGACCATATTTGGGATGATTCGCAGGAAAGAAAGATCAAAAACGCCATGATGGGTGGGGCCATCCGCCCCGACAACGCCGGCCCGATCAATTGCCAGGGTGACCGGCAGGTTTGGAATACAGACATCATGAATAATTTGGTCGTAGGAGCGTTGAAAAAAGGTTGAATAAATGGCGACCACAGGATGCATCCCTTCTTTTGCCATGCCGGCAGCGCAGGTGACACCATGCTGTTCTGCAATACCAACATCGAAGAATCGATCTGGAAAGGTTTCTGAAAACTCCTTTAAACCTGTACCTTCAACCATAGCAGCGGATATTGCCACAATCTTGCTGTTGTCCCTGGCCATTCTGGTAATGGAATTGCCGAAGACTTCAGTGTAGGTCTTAGACGTGGGGGCAGCGGCTGCTTTCTTTTTCTTCCCGGAGTTCACGTCAAACGGCCCTATGCCGTGAAATGAGCGGGGGTCACTCTCTGCAGGCTGATAGCCTTTACCTTTGGTGGTTAAGACATGAATGAGAGCTGGTCCCTGTATGGTATCTCTGACTGTTTCAAAGGTGTCGAGCAGGTCTTCAAGATTATGTCCGGGTATGGGGCCGATGTAGTCAAACTTCAGGGCCTCAAAAAGCATGCCCGGAGTAAAAAAGCTTTTAAAACTCTCTTCACTTTTTTTCAGGACCGTGAGGATATTTTCCCCAACATTTGAGAGCTGACCGAGTCTGTCAACCAGATGATCTTTTAGGCGCCGCATGGTACGTCCCGTCAGTTTCCTGCTGAGAAAACTGCTGAGGGCACCAACGTTTGGTGAAATTGACATCTCGTTGTCGTTAAGGACAACAATCAGTTTTTCGTCCAGATGACCGGCCTGGTTCAACGCTTCAAAGGCCATACCAGCAGTCATTGAACCATCGCCGATAACGGCAATGGCTTTACCTGGGTCATTGGTCAGTGCTTTTGCTATACTCATTCCAAGAGCGGCTGAAATAGAGGTGGATGAGTGACCGGTTTCAAAGGCATCGTATTCACTCTCACTTATCTTGGGAAAACCGCTCATTCCCTGATATTGACGGAGGGTGTGGAAGATGTCGCGTCTTCCGGTAATGATTTTATGAGCATATGCCTGATGTCCCACGTCCCATATCAACCGATCATCTGGTGTATTGAAGACATAGTGCAGAGCTAAGGTCAGTTCGATGACCCCAAGGCTTGGTCCCAGGTGTCCACCGGTTTCGGATACTGAATTGATAATAAAAGTACGAAGTTCTGCAGCCAGCTGCTCCAGTTCCGAGAGGTTAAATGACCTGATATCTTTGGGGGAATTTATGTGGTTCAGAAGAGAGGTTCTTGCTCCTGAATGTGTCGTCTGTAGTAACATATATAAATAGGTGGTGCTGATAAGTTGTGGTTAAATGTTTTTAGTACTGGTTACAATAATCAATAATTGGCAAGTGTAAAAGGTAATGAGAGAAAAAAGCACAACTAATGAAGATATTCCACAGGCTGCTGATAACTAATATGTTCTGGAGGCTATATAGTCAGCGAGTTCACGGAGGGGATCAGCTTTCCCATCGAAAGATGATAATGATGATTTTGCGGCCTCTACCGTTTCCTGGGCAATCTGTCTTGTTTTATCTACGCCAAAGTAGGATGGGTATGTTGCCTTGCCATTTTTCTGATCACTGCCTGCTGTTTTGCCAAGGATTTCCGTTGTTGAAGTTGCGTCTAACAAATCATCGATAATCTGGAAGGCCAGCCCTATATGAATACCGTATTCTTTAAGACTGCGAACCTGTTCCCGGGTGGCATCAGCGCCAATTGCCCCAACCTCGACGGAGCACTTGATCAACGCCCCCGTCTTGCTGCGGTGAATGGTTTTTAACAGATCAAATGGGTACTCCTGGTTTTCGTTTGCGATATCAAGCGATTGGCCACCGGCCATACCTTCAGGTCCTGACGCACGAGCAATAAGGTTGGCAATTTGCAATTTCTTGTCTGCAGAAAGTCTGTTGGTGTGACTGGTAAGAAGTTCAAAGGCATAGGTTAACAGGCTGTCTCCGGCCAGAATAGCAGCAGCTTCACCGTAGATCTTATGATTTGTCGGTTTGCCTCTTCTCAGGTCGTCATTGTCCATGGCCGGCAAATCATCGTGAATGAGCGAATAGGTGTGGATACATTCAAGCGCACATGCTGTCGGGAGCAGATCAGCAACAATGTTCTGGTCATTGGTTATGGCTTCAGCTGCTGCAAGACATAGAATAGGTCTGAGCCGTTTTCCTCCGACGAACAAACTGTAACGCATTGCAGAAAAGTGATCGGAATAAACTCCTTTGGCCTCTGGCAAGAATGAATCCAGAGATTTGTCCACAGCAGCTTGCCGGGCTGTGAGGTATTGTTTAATCTTCATTATTTTGTTCACCAAAAGGCTCGATCTCAATCTGTCCGTCTTTCTCCAGAAGAATATCGACTTTGGTCCGTGCCTCGGCAAGTCTTGTGTTGCAGTAATCGGCGAGCTTGATCCCTTCATCAAATTTTTTAAGGCTGGCATCAAGGCTCAGATCACCGCTTTCAAGCTCTTCAGTTATTTGTTCAAGACGCGACAGTGCTGCTTCAAAGGTTTTTTTAGGCATAAACTGATCCGTGAGGTTTGAAGAGATTAGTTATCGTAATTTGATATGAAAAAAATGAGCATTAGTTTATTAGGAAGTAAGAATATAGTATAGAATCCGCACCACGCGCAAGTAATGTTTGAATGGTGCCGCTATTGTCTGTCTTTAGAAAAAATCTAAACTTCACTGTTTAAGGGAAGATGCAAGAATCAATTGCTGTATTCAAAAGCTGGCTGGAGAACGAAAAGGGATATTCTGATCATACGATTTCCGGGTATTGCCGAGATTTGACAGAATTCTCCAGTACCTTTGCCAATACAAAAAAACCTTCTGAAGTAGATAATAATGACATTCGAACATTTGTCTCCAGTCTCCATATAAAAAATAACGGAGCAACAGTCAGCAGGAAACTTTCTGCCCTCCGGACCTTTTTTAGATTTCTTATTCGTGAGGGGAAAATAACAGACAATCCATTGACTGGAATTAGCGGCCCAAAGAGCGGCAGATCAATACCTGTCTTTTTAACGGTTGATGAAGTCTTTTCACTTCTTGAAAGCCCCAATTCCACTGATTCGTTCAGGGGCCGCGATCGTGCAATTCTTGAGGTGCTCTATTCGACCGGAGTACGTGTTGCTGAGCTTGTTTCACGAGACATTGAAGACCTTGATTTCGAGAGCGAAATGCTTAGGGTGACCGGCAAAGGAAATAAGGAGCGAATTGTTCCCGTAGGCCGTCCTGCTGTAGAGGCCATAGTGGCATGGCTTCCGGAGCGTGAAACTATTATTAATAAACCAAAGGCTAAGGGATCGCGGGATAAACAAAAAGCTATTTTTATCAATAGCAGGGGCGGGAGGTTGACCACCAGAAGCGTCGAACGGTTTGTGGCAAAATACGCTGCCCGTGCAGGGCTCAGACAAGCGGTAACACCCCACGCGCTCAGGCATTCATTTGCTACTCATTTACTGGAAATGGGAGCTGATTTACGCTCTGTTCAGGAGCTGCTCGGTCATGCGAGTCTGTCGACGACACAGCGCTACACCCATTTAACCCTTGACCACCTCTCCGAGGTTTATGACAAGACTCATCCCCTGGCAAAGAATAACTGAAAATTACCAACAACGTTACCGAATACTATTAGATGGAGACCTGCATATGAAAATGAGATCAACGACGATTCTGTCTGTGCGCCATAAGGGGCAGGTTGTTGTCGCGGGCGATGGCCAGGTGTCGCTTGGAAACACCATTATTAAGCACAATGCACGTAAAGTAAGACGGCTTTATCACGATCAGGTAATCACCGGCTTTGCAGGAGCGACTGCAGACGCATTTACACTCTTTGATAAACTTGAACAGAAGCTCGAACAATATAATGGTAATCTCATGCGTTCAGCAGTCGAACTGGCCAGGGACTGGCGTACTGATAAAATGCTGAGACGGCTTGAGGCAATGTTGATAGCTGTTGATCAGGACTGTTCTCTGCTGCTCTCCGGCACGGGTGACGTAATAGAGCCCGACAGCGGGGTTATTGCCATCGGTTCTGGAGGACCCTACGCTCATGCGGCAGCTTTTGCGCTGGTGCAAAAGAGTGATCTTGAAGCTGAGGAGATCTGTCGTACTGCGATGGAAATTGCAGGGTCCATTTGTGTTTACACCAATCAATCAATTGTTATAGAAAAAATATGATTAATATCGAGTCACTAACCCCGAGAGAAACTGTTGCAGAACTTGACAAATATATCGTTGGCCAGGCAGATGCCAAACGATCTGTTGCGATTGCACTGAGAAACCGCTGGAGAAGGCGCCAGGTCTCATCACCACTGCGAGAGGAGATAGCGCCGAAAAATATTATCATGATCGGGCCGACCGGAGTCGGAAAAACAGAGATCGCCAGGCGTCTGGCGGCACTCGCACAGTCACCGTTTTTAAAAGTTGAGGCCTCAAAGTTTACCGAGGTGGGCTATGTTGGCCGTGATGTCGAATCAATGGTGCGCGACCTGATAGAAATTGCCATCAGTATGGTGAAGACTGAAGAGAAACAGCGAATAGAGGGCATTGCTGCAGCAAGTGCAGAAGATAAAATTCTCGATCTTTTGCTTCCGCCAGCACCGAAAGGAAAAAGCCCCTTAGCCGATTCAGGACCAGATAATCAACATTCATTTACTCTGGTTGGCAGAGAAGAGCAGCTTCCCGCCGTTGATCATCAGCACGAACCGTCAACTCGCGAGAAAATTCGCAAGATGCTCAGGGACGGTAAGTTTGACTCGAGGGAGCTTGAGCTTTCTCTGGATGGATCAAAATCAATGCCAATGGTGGAGATTATGACCACCTCCGGTCTCGAGGATATGCAATCAAATATTCAGGATGCCTTCAGCAAAATGTTTCCACGAAAAAAAGGTAAAAAAAAGCTGAAAGTTCCCGATGCCCTGGCTGCGCTGACCCAGGACGAAATGGAACGTATGGTCGACATGGATAAGGTCGTGAAGGAGGCCATAAAACGGACTGAAGAATCCGGTATCATATTTTTAGACGAAATTGACAAGATTGCCTCCCGACAGGGGGCAACTCATGGGCCTGACGTGTCCCGCGAAGGTGTCCAGCGGGATCTGTTGCCTATCGTAGAAGGTGCGACCGTTACCACCAAGTATGGGATGGTGAAAACTGACCACGTTCTGTTTATTGCCTCCGGAGCCTTCCATGTCAGTAAGCCGTCTGATCTGATACCGGAACTGCAGGGGCGGTTTCCAATTCGAGTGGAACTGCACTCACTTGGCAAAGATGAATTTGTCAGAATCCTCACAGAGCCTGAGAACGCTTTAACAAAACAGTACAGCGCCCTGATGGAGACAGAGGGGATAGAGCTTATATTTGAACCGGATGCTGTCGAAGAGATGGCAGGAATTGCGGTTGAGGTGAATGATCGCACACAAGAAATCGGTGCCCGGCGACTGTATACGGTGATGGAAAGGGTTTTGGACAATCTCTCTTTTGACGCCTCCGAAAGGGATAATGGTGTTCACACGGTGACTGCTGATTATGTCCGCGAGAGTTTACTAGAAATTGTAGAAGATCAGGACCTGAGCAGGTTCATATTATAGTCTTTCGGGGCAACGTTCTAGAAACCTCAAGGAATTAATCATCAATCATGTTTGATGGCGTCGTAAAAAGTCCGATCTCCTTCGTTGTAGGTTTTTGGCAGGTACTTGGCATACCATATGTATTGCCAAGTACCTGCCAA
>RCNC010000686.1_pt1 | contig 26190 bp, 24 predicted proteins | sample 2041301 | NCBI WGS metagenome assembly RCNC01 (sample SAMN09708231, study PRJNA481090) | Marine sediment metagenome, whole genome shotgun sequencing project. | biome: marine sediment; feature: ocean; material: sediment; isolation source: Sewage treatment plant 13A marine sediment (STP13A) ... | reverse complement strand
TCTAACTTCACAGATAAGAAGATCGGTTGTTTCTATTCCTTCAAATATAGCAGAAGGCTATGGAAGAAAGACAACCCTTGATTACATTAGGATGCTTTACATATCTTATGGTTCGGTTTGTGAACTGGAAACCCAGATATTATTAACAGGAGATTTAGGCTTCATTGATAAAGGTTATAATATATACAGCAAAAAAAGACATAGCAGAGATCGAACGAATGTTGAAAGCGCTGATAAAATATTTAGAAAACAAACACTTGAATCCTTGACCCCTCTTCTCCAACTAATTTGGAGAAGAACCATAAATAATAAAGACCCTGAAATGGTCAAACTTTTAAAAAGCCTGGACGCAAAATAATATGCATTACCACACTCTTTTGTAAGGCAGATCCAATGAATGACCGGGATTTTGTTACCCGTAACAATAATATGCCGTTTTGGAGGACAACTATGAGAAGAAAGTCGCTTTCATTTTTTTCAGGAATAATCATTCTATTAATCCTTTTAACATCCACCTTAACTGTTTCAGCAGGGAACCATGGTAACAATATGGTGTTTATCTTTGACGCCTCGGGCAGCATGTGGGGCCAGGTAAAGGGCACAGCAAAAATTCAAATCGCAAAGGAAGTGCTCACAGATATGATCAAGGACCTGCCGGAAGGTATCAATGTCGGGCTGGTAGCATACGGGCACAGAAAAAAAGGAGACTGCAGCGACGTTGAAGAACTATTTCCGCTCAGCGTACTGAATAAAGAAAAGATCATTCGCACAATCATGGCCATAAACCCGAAGGGCAAGACCCCCATCACACTCTCTATACAGACAACCGCGGACAGGCTTAAGGCCGTTAAGGAAGAAACCACAATCATTCTGGTCAGCGACGGCAAGGAAACCTGCGCGGGTGATCCATGCGAATTGGTGAGGAAGCTGAAGGAGAGCGGCGCCCGGTTCGTTATGTATGTGATCGGTTTTGATGTAAGGGGCGAGGAAAAGAAACAGCTTGAATGCATTGCAAAAGCAGGTGGGGGCGCATACTATGAGGCCAATGATGCCGTTGATTTCAAAGCAGCTGCAAAGAACGTAGTTGAAGACGCCGGGAAATGGGGTTTTTTCAGGATTACGGCTACAAAGAACGGAAAACCTTATAATCCCTGGGTTGAATTAAGCATTAAGGGTGAAAAGAAAAACTTTATGAACGGGCCTGTTGAAACGAAAAAAAGGAAACCCGGCAAAAGAACTTTCAGGCTGCCGCCCGGGATTTACGATATCAAGGTGATTGACAACAAAATACCCAAACAGCCATTTGTAAACTTTTCCAGCATCCGGATTGCGGAAGGTCAAACAGTAGAGAAAACAGCTGATTTTACAGGCGGTGCCCTGAAGGTAACAACTCTTATTAACGGCAAGCCGTTTAATGCCGCAGTTATCATATCCATACCTGATGGGAAGAAATATTGTTCTTTCTGGACCAGCAGCGGAGTTAAAACATTCGACCTCCCGACCGGAACCTATAACGTAAAGGTTGTTAACCACACAGTCCCTGTGATTCAGCCGGCTGAGACATTTACAGGGATCAAGATCGAAGGCGGGCAGGCAGTCGAAAAAACCGTTGATTTTCCAGTCGGTTTTCTTAAAGTCACAGCAAGCAAAGCCGGTAAGCCTTTCAACACCCCTGTGGATCTTTACACATCGGACGGCAAGAAATATTACACGCACTGGACCAGTGGTGGCGTGAGAGTGTTCAGCCTATTGCCGGGCAAATATGACGCTAAGGTGCTGGATATCCAGGAACAAGGCAAAATCAAAGCTTTTACCGGGATCCAGGTGGAAAAAGGAAAAACGCAGTCAATTGAAGCTGCCTTCTAGCGGCAAAACACCAGGGCGGTCTCAGCAATCGGCTGTTTCAATATTGGCATGAAACTTAACAGTGAGTGACGAACATGAAACAGGCCATTTAACGAAGCCCAACACCCGGCAAATGAAAAAAATGCTCCTTCGGCGGAAACAGCGTAATCCCTTTAACTAGTGTCCATCCAGAAATGAGATAGTTTTCGTGAGATCAAGGCGGATTCGAATTCTAACCGCAGGAATACATGTAAGTATTTTGAGGATTATAATTCGAATCCAACACAGATATCGCGGAAAATAGCCATTTATGGATGGGCACTAACTAACACTTGCCCTGCTGTCGAGATTTTAATCAGGCACGAACAAACCTGATCAGAAAGATTAATCCCATTAGTGAGAATAAAATACCAAATCCTAAAAACAGATAGGATGACGTGCTTACTCCCGGTTCGAGTACTGCCACTTTCGGATCCTGCGGATTATAAAATACGTTGACTTTTTTTCCTGTGGGATACTGACTTACAATTACGCCGGCACCTTTAGTGCTTTGCCCGAAGGTCACATTATTTGAAGTATAGCTCTTTCCTTTAACAGGGTATTTAAAATGAATTTTTGCATTATAGGTAACGGTTCTCCTTTTATTAGTGCCTGTACCGGTAGTGCTTTCACTTTTTACTACTTTTGATACAGTAATGATACCTTTTGCTGCGGGCCATTCGGCGCTGGCTTTTGCATTCTGAAGCACATGATAGCCGTAAATAGAAAAACCCACGCCAGCCCCGATAAAAACCAGGCAAAATGCTGCTTTTTGGATTTTAGCGCCACCAAAGCCGCCGGCAAGCAGCAGTATAGACAACCCCGCAAAAATCGATCCCAGTACGTAACTCTGGCTGAGTAAAACAGGGATGGCAATGATAAGAAATAAAATTCCGCCGATTCTTTTTAGCCATTTGAAACCGGTGCGGATTTTATTCCCGACTACGGAATCCGCTTTGGCTGCAAATTTTTTAATGTCCTGTTGCGTTTTTTTCTCAGCCTCTTGCTTTTCTTCTTCGCTCATATCCTTATATTTTTTCATTGTTTTGTCCTCACATTCTTATTGAACTTATGGAATCATTAAGTAAAACCAACCTATTGTTTTGACCAGATACGGGTGTTCAAATTCAGGTCTTCCACAATGCCGACGGCAATTTGTAAATCTTCAAAATATTTCTGTATTTGCAAAAAATCAATTAAAGTCTTAAAAAGACCGGGCTCAAAAAGCTCCCGGTTATAGCTTATGGCAATATAGGCTTTTGATGCAACAAATGAGATGAACAGTTCTTTATTCGTTTTTTTCTTAAAATCGACCAGTCGTTTCATTAAACTTGCAGATAAGATATAACGCGATTCAATCTGGTCTTCACCGTAGACAACGAACATTTTTTCAAATTCAAGGTCCTCAAGTTTGATTAATTGACCGCGCCCGACATTCACAGATTGCAGTTTTTGACCCAACCTTCCGAACAGTTTTTCCGCTGTATCCGGCAACACCAGGGTTGATCCCTTGAAGTCTTTATTAAAATCGGCTATGAAAAACAGCCCATTGAAAATGGGATAGGTTTTGGTTTCCTGTTTGCGACTGCTTCCGGTCCCCTGGGGGCGTCCGATCTTTTCCACATGTTTGGCGTTGATCTCTGAAAATCGGATTTCGGTTTTGCCGATTATCCCGGAAACCAGATCATCGCCATGATAATATTCGGCGCTTTGATTGAATATTTTACTGCTAACGAAATCTGTTTTGGGGACAAAACTGTTCTTCTCATAGGTTAGCCCGGGATCGATAAATTCAACAATTTCCCGGATCACCTTATCTTTAAATTCGTCCGCAAAGCCTTTATAAAAGGAAGAATAAAAACCAAAAAATATGATAAAGCAGATACAAAGCGGTATGATTAAAAAAATCATACCTAAACTGAATGTTGCAATGATTATAAATGATATGATGAATACAAGAGCGGCGATGAAGATAGACAGAATGAGCTTGTTTTTAACTTTTTTCCTTTGTTTTTCTATAATTAAAAGTTCGGGTAAAATATTTGTTTCATAGTATTGTTTTAACTCTTTTTCGCTTTTCATTTGCCCGCTCCTCTATTTGGATAAAAATGCTGCCCCTATCCGTTAAAAAGATTATCCACATCAACGTTTTTTCTTTCCGTTTCAGAAATTTCAAACAGGGTTTTCATTTTATATCCCATCAGGGAAGCAAAAAAGCTGGTTGGGAACATTTCGGTGGCATTATTATAATCGGTTACCGCAGCGTTATAAGCTCGCCGGGCAGCGGAGATTTGCTCTTCCACTTCATTTAAGGCTGCCTGTAATTGCGAAAAATTCCCGCTGGCTTTCAAATCCGGATAGTTCTCAACCGCCACCATAAGCCCACCGATCGATTTAGAAATTTTGTTATCCAGATCGACTTTCTCATTATCGGAAAGTTGACCGGAAACGACTTTGGTCCTTAACTCGGTTATTTCAGTCAAAACGCCTGCCTCATGTTTCATGTACGTCTTAACAGCACTTATTAAATTTGGTATCAAATCGTACCTTTTTTTAAGTAAGGCGTCGATTCCGCCAAAAGCGTTTTGAACCTGATTTTTTTTGTTTATCAGGCTGTTGTAAAGCCAAATGACAATTAATAATCCAAGCACTGCGGCAATAATTGCAATAGTCATAGCTACCTCCTGTTTCATGCAAGATTCAGGTAATAAATCATGTGTGTTTTTACTCTCGCCGGCCATATTCTTAACAACAGAATCTTAACGGCCGGCTTAAGTTTTATACTAAAGATTCTTAATATCGATTGAACGTCTTAAGGCCAAACAGGCCGTTCTTCGACTTCGCATTCATAATAATCATTGGGTACACATGCTGTTCCGTCATCATCTGCTTCAATAAGGCAATCAGCGATGAGCGCCTGCCTTTGCTGCGAGTCTTTATTATCTAATTTACCGCATCTGTGGTATTTGTTGTTTGGATCCTTCTGGTCAACGGTAACAAAAACCTCCTGGCTGCGGCAGTAGCCATGGAACATCATGTTTTCATATTCCTTTAAACTACCGTAAGACTTAACATGGTAAGAGGGATCGTAATAAATCCCTTTGAATTTATTGAGTACGTGTTCAGTAAAAACTCGGGCCGGCTTAAGGTTGCCCTGTGCAGGTGCATCTATGGCCACTATGTTATCGAAGCATAGCTTTCCGGGTATCGTCTTTCCTGCATTTTTCGGATAAACGCCGATTTTATCAATTTTAATTCCATGAATACCCACAGTATCTTTGAAGAAGTCCGCCCATGCGCCGCAAATGCCCTCACCTTTATCAAGCAATTCGTTAGTGGTACCCGGCGGTGTCGGTGTCTTATGTTTGTAGGCCAGGATTCCACCGCTCGGACAATCTGGCGGAGCCGGGATGTTCAAAAACTTTTCCCAGATTCGAAAAAAGGTCGTATCATCTCCAGTCGTTCCTTTCGCCCATTCACAGCCGAGTTCAACGGCGTATTTATAGGCGTTGGTCTCTTCTGTGGGTTCCTTGCCAACAATGTGAATCGTATGCTCGCTCATTCCAAGCTTAACAGTTATTTCTCCCGGCTCGTCCTTGAACTTGATTTTGCCTTCCCATTCCCACTGAACCTTGTGGGTTCCGATTACATTCTGGGGTGTTTTGATGATGAATTCGCCGGAAATCCGCTCGTCGGAAATTTTCAAATCCCCAACCTGCTCCAGCTCTCCGCCGAAGCCTTTTCCACCTTCTGGAGAAAGCACCTTTTCGTCGGCACGAAATTCGTCGGCAGCCTCGACCGGCCGGTGGCAATCAAAGACGGCTTTCACGTGAAAGGGGTGTTCGCGTACAAAAGCCGATGGCTCGTTCAATGTAGCACCGCGGACCCATTCCGGCGGCTCAATTGGATGTCTCGGGGCGTGGTACAAGAGCTGCAGGCTCTTCTTGTTCTGGCTGTCGTACTTGAAGGATACTGTGCGCAATTCCACGTCTATGGGTTTAACGGCTTTACCAAAAGCCCATGTGACGTTATAGGTTACATTCCCTACAGGGGACTCCGCCGGCTTGTAAGCGGGGCGTCTCATTTTTTCAGGCAGATCAGCCAAACTGATAGCAAATGAAGGTTTACTATTAGCATGGGCCGTCCATTTGCGATGGCTTTTCATTTCTCCGGAATCCGGAATTTTAAAACCCAGAAGAATATTGCCAAGGCCTATGCTTTTTTTGCGGTCACTGTAGCTACAATCGTGATCACTTCGGGACTTACCCGGAACAGTGGACGGTTGTGCGGCGAATCCACAGGTAAGATCGTAATAATCAAGAAGCAATTCCTGCCCGGGAATCTGAACAAAGTACTGTTTTTGATTGGGGGAAAGTTTATTAATACTGGGCGAAGTCAGGTGTTTCATTCGATTCACCCGCATTAGGCTACCTCGAGCCGTGGTAACCTTACCTATGCCCTTGTATGTGCTAATCAAAGGTCTACAATTCCTGGGTGGATTCTTCTCTGTAAGTGCGTCCTGATAATTGTAATAACCGGTCAAACCATCTAAAGAGTAATGGAGCATTACCGGTACAAATGCATGTTTGCCGGAAGTTTTCACGCTCCGGGGATCGAGTTCCATAGTCCCTGCTATTTGCATTAAAAGCGAACCGTTTCTATTTGTGGAACCCTTGTCGATGTTCCAGCTTATGTTTACATCGATCTGTGCCGGCAGGTTTTTTAGTGAGTCTGAAGCTGCATGGGACACAGCGCTTGTCAAAATCAGCATCAGTAGTGCTGCCCTAAAGCAATGTAAAAATACCATACGTACCATTTTTCCCCCTTTTTTATGCGCCAGGAATGAAATTTTAATATAAACTGTTGGATTGTTGATTTGCTTAGCACACCCAAGGTCACAGATTAATGGAAATCAGGTAAAAAGCAAAGAAAGGAAAAACCACAACAATTTATTTGGGTTAGATAATAGTAGCTCTGTTTACCAGTTAAATCAATGATTAAAAAAAACGGTAACTGCTCAGATTTGCAGTTCAAGGTGAGAAAGGATGAAGATTGATGAATTCGAGCTTTTACGAATTCATCATAATTATGGCATCCAGATATAGTAAAAACCTCAACTATGTTCTTAGAGACATCCTTTAGTTTTAAAGTTTTTATAAAGAAAATGACGTGAAAAGTGTGCAGAGTATCTCTTCTTGATTTATATTGTGCAAACAGCTTATATTACATTTAGTTAATCTTGGTAACTTTTTTAAATTGGCTCATTTGATAAATAGTGAAGGGAGAAAATTATGATTTTATTAAATCCTAAAAAACAAAAATATGAACACCTCGATGAAAGATCAAGAGAGATTATGCTGAAAACCATCGCGTTTTTTGAAAACAAGGGGAAAAAAAAGCTCAAAGAAGACGACCATGAGCGGTTATGGTATGCCGATTTTATAGAGTTTGTAAAAAAAGAAAAGATTTTTGCAACCCTTATGACGCCGGCCGGATACGGAGATGAAGATTCCCGGTGGGATACATTCCGTAATTGCGCTTTTAATGAGATCCTCGGGTTTTATGGGTTGTGCTACTGGTACACCTGGCAGGTCTCTATGCTGGGATTGGGTCCCATCTGGATGGGGGAAAATGAGGCGGTAAAGCAGAAAACAGCGCAACTGTTGAAAGATGGCGGCATATTCGCCTTCGGTCTTTCTGAAAAAGAACATGGCGCTGATATCTATTCAACGGATATGATGCTGACCCCGCTGGATGAAGAAAAATACATGGCGGACGGCGGAAAATACTATATCGGAAATGCCAATAAGGCTGCCCTGGTCTCCGTATTCGGGAAAAATTCTGATACCGATGAGTATGTCTTTTTTGTGGTCGATTCACAGCATGAAAAATTTGATCTCGTAAAAAATGTAACCAATTCACAGAATTATGTGGCTGAATTTGCACTTAATTCCTATCCCATCACAAAGGAAGATATCCTTACAGTGGGACGGGAGGCATGGGATTCGGCTCTTAACACCATCAATATCTGCAAGTATAACCTCGGATGGGCATCAATCGGTATCTGCACTCATGCATTCTACGAAGCCATCACCCATGCGGCCCATCGCAGGCTTTATAATAGACATGTTACAGATTTCCCCCACATTAGAGGATTGTTCGTGGATGCATATACCCGCCTGGCAGCAATGAAGCTCTTTGCTTTAAGGGCTTCGGATTATATGCGGAGTGCATCAAAAGATGACAGACGATATCTGCTTTACAATCCCATGGTAAAGATGAAGGTCACCACCCAGGGTGAGGAAGTCATCAATCTTATCTGGGATGTCATCGCCGCCAAAGGCTTTGAAAAGGATATGTATTTTGAATCAGCGGCAAGAGATATACGGGCGCTCCCCAAACTGGAGGGGACCGTTCATGTAAATATGGCGCTCATCATCAAATTCATGGCAAATTACTTTTTCAATCCTGATGAATTTCCGGATATACCGAAAAGGGATGACCTGAACAATGACGAATTTCTTTTTAACCAGGGTCCTACTAAGGGGCTGGGGGGCATTCGTTTCCACGATTACAATCTCGCCTATAACAGCATTGAACTTCCCAATGTAAACATATTCAAATCGCAGATAGAAGTTCTCAAGGAATTTCTCATAAAGGCGACGCCCGATAAAAAGCAGGCAAAGGATATCGATTTTTTGCTGACAGTGGGGGAAATTTTTACTCTGGTTGCTTACGGACAGCTACTAATTGAAAAGGCAAAGATCGACAATGTTGAGGATGATCTCATGGATCAGATCTTTGACTTCATGGTTAGAGATTTTTCAAAATTTGCACTCCAGCTCTATTCCAAAACGAGCAGCACGGATCAGCAGATGGAATATTGCACGAAAATGATCAAAAAGCCGGTCGTTGATGAAAAGCGTTTTTCCAGGGTATGGAACGATTGTGTTTATGTATCGAAAGATACTTACGAAATGAGCGAATAATCTTTAGATGTTACAATGAAATATGCCGTGGAAAACGGGGAATAAGTGCTGAAATGTCAATGAAGCTGCCCAAGGCTTTAGGAGGGAGTCCTCAGTTTTGATTTAATCTCTAAGTCGGCTAAATTATAGCAATATTGAGAATATTAGTTCTGTAGCGGCATAAGCCCAATTAATCAAGTAAAGGAATTGTGCCGACGCTTATAAGCAAGCCAGTTTTCCGCCGGATCAAGAGGGAAAATCGGTCTTGGTACATTGCGATAGGGCAATCGGTTGTAGCGTGGGGTGCAAAGAGCGCCACTGTCACAAACAATAACTTGTCCTGCAATCGGTTCGAACGCAGCGCGAAAGTGTTGCATTGATTTTAGCGCCACGACATGTTTGTTCTGCGGGTCGATACCAAATGCTTTAAATTGCTGCAAATCTAGTATTTGGCGGGCGATGGTGACTACCAATATCTCAATATCGCCGACGCGTAGAACAGCACTGGGGCCGAAACAGCCCATGAGACCATGGATCATTGGACCATCGCCGGTAAATCGCCCGTCGCTGATAGAAACAAGTTCGCCCTCAACGGCGAGTGGCCTACCACCGAAGCGCGGATCGCTTTTGCCTCCCAGCGCAATGTGAACCCGTTCACCAACATCAGCAACATGCAACTCCTGCGCTACTACCTCCCTATCCACCATGGGTCCAAAACAGGCATTCGTCACACCCGCCTCGAGCAGTGCGCGCAAGAGCTCAGTTGAATCGCCATATCCCCCGGCACCGGGATTATCCGCATAATCTGCAATAACCAGCGGACCTTCGTTAGGTTCGTATGTAGCTGCAATTGCTGCAGCTTCTTCAACGCTGAGATAGTCGTTCAGCACCTCAAAGCGTCTGTTCCAGATGTCATCAGCAATGGTTTCGGCGAAAGCATGGTGTGCTGCAAAATCCCCCTGACCTGTGACCAACACCGTTGGGCCAATCCTTGCAACATCTGCACTGGCGAAACCGGCATTAATGCTCACGGCGAATACGTCCGCCTTCTCCTCATACGCCCGCGCTGTTGCAATGCGCTCGATCATCGGGCCAATGTCGGTGCGCCCACCATTGACTTCTTCCAGCATAGGTCGAGTCACGAAAATCGTGTGCGGTTGGATCTCTCCAGCCATCGTCCTGTGTAAAATTTCTCCGGCATGGCGACCGGTGTCGCGCATATCAATATGCGGATAGGTTTTGAACGACACAATGATGTCAGCCAGAGCGCACATCTTATTACTGACATTGGCGTGTGGATCAAGCGTGATGGCAATTGGCATCTTCTCGCCCACCACGCTGCGGATACGCCAAAGCAACTCGCCTTCGCCATCTTCACAGAAATCAAGGTCCATTGCGCCATGCAACCCGAGGAGAAGTCCGTCGAATGTGTGCTGCTTGATGGCTAAGATGATTGGATCACAGAGCCAGTTAAACGTTGCCTGCCTTACCTTCCCACTTGGCCCCGCGGCTGCGCTGAGCACATGATTGATATGCCAGCCATGCGCTCGACCGGCGTCAAGGAAACCAGCAAGTTCAGTATTTGCTTGGCCGCGCTCGGCGATGGCTTCGGAGCCCATCAGAACATAACGGTTTCTAAATGCCTGTTCATCAGTTCCCTGACGACTAAAGGAATTGGTTTCATGGGACATTTCGGCAGTGAGGACCCTAAACGGCATCAGATAATTCCTTAATATTTGAACCTAAATTGAGCGATTTTTTACTCGCTCTGCACCAGCCTATTGAGCGCTAAGGCTTTCAAAAATACTCGACATATCCAATGGGTATGCACCCCAAGGGCATTTCCTGCGGGGCACCTCCGCTTTTTGAAAGCCTTATCATCTCAATATCTTGGCACATAGCTTCGCAAAAAATCGCTCAACTTAGGTTATAATAATCGATTTGGTTGAAGCCAAAATGCATTCACCTAACATATCTCGCTGATAAAAGCTTCAAAAAACGTTCAAAAAAAATATCACGGACGTCTGTTTTTCCGATCTTCAACCAGTAAAATGGCATTTTAAATAAGTTTTCTCTTGCTTTTTCTGGAAACATAGATACAATATTTGTAACTGTAAAATATGAAGGTTCAAAATTTGCCTGTCAAATGACAATGACATTGATAAACTGGAGACCGGTATGCCAAGTATGACAATCACACGCGATACGTTCCACGAAGACAATCAGGGCCGAAGGTTTTCCGATGTTGTGAACGATCCGGATCAACCTTTTGACGCAGTCCTTGAGTTCTTTAATGATCCCAACAGGCAGCGCCGGATGGAGGAGTCTGAGATTCACCACGACAGGCCGCCTTTGTCTGGCGTCGTCCGGGAGCTTGAATCTCAACCAGCCATTGATCGGTCCCTGGCAGATACACAGACTCAGCGGAGTAAACGCTTAAGACAGGCTGTTGGTGTGGTCATACGAATGATCATGCAGGCCAGAGGTTGGCGGAAGACTGGCCGAAAAGGGTCGCTGGGGGTCAGGACCACCAAAAATGGATTGGCCCTCAATCACAATATGGGCGGGCTCGCATTCTGGTTCATCCGTGCCGAGCGTTACGAGCGTGCTGAGGGGATGCCGTTTATATCAGTGCGTGAGCGCTGCCAGAAACTATAACCCATAGGGCCATGACAGTCGCAAAACGAGTGTTGCATGTTTCGGATGGCAACCCGGACCAAGGTGAACGACTTGTTCCGAACACGCCTGGTCACAATGAGTATGATACCTATGCGAAATTTTCGCATATAATTGTTACCTTACGCTTAGAGAAGTTTGGTCCGTTCTAAAAGCTTCTTTAATTTATGGTATGAAATATAAAGGAGTTAAGATAATGGCAATCATGAATGAAACGGCCTTAGCTTACAGTGAAAATAATGAAACGGCCTTAGTTTACTGTGAAAATCAATTTGGATTAGTTGACGGAAAAACGGCTTCAGGGCTCGTTAGGCACTCTGAAACCTATACCGTTGTCGGGGTTATTGATAGTTCTTTAGCCGGAAAGGATGCCGGGGAAGAATTAGGGGAAGAAAAAAATGGTATCCCCATTTTTGCCAATTTAAAGGATGCGTTGAGTAAACTTCCCGAGGTCCCGGATTGTTATATATATGGGAAGGCTCCTTTAGAAGCCTATATATCAATGGAAGAAAGGAATTTTATCTTAGAAGCGATGGGAAATGGAATGGACATCATTAACGGCTTGCATCAGTTCTTTTCTGAAGATCGAGAGTTTGTCAAAATGGCCGCCCGCAATGCAGTCCATATAAAAGACATCAGAAAGCCGCCGCGATTAAGAGATTTGCACGTATTCACGGGAAAAAGATCGGAAGTAACTGCTCCTGTGGTCGCCGTATTAGGTACCGATTGCGCCTGCGGAAAAAGGACTACCGCGGTTGAACTCAACAACGCCTTGAACAGTCTCGGAATAAATTCGGTATTGGTTGCGACAGGCCAAAGTGGCTTGATGCAGGGGGCGATGTATGGCGTAGCGATCGATGCGCTTGTTTCCCAGTTTGTAGTCGGTGAAATAGAAAATGCCGTTGTTCAAGCGTTCCATAACGAAAGCCCTGACATCATTTTAGTAGAAGGACAGAGTGCCGTCAGTCATCCCGCATTTATGGGCTCTCTCGGCATCTTGAAAGGTAGCAAGCCCGATGGCGTTATCCTCCAACATCCACCCGCCAGGAAATCCCGGTGTGATTTTCCCAATTTGAAAATGCCTGATGTTGAGAGTGAAATTAAACTGATTGAAGCGATTTCTCAAGCGAAAGTAATGGCTATTGCATTAAGCCATGAAGATCTTTCAGACAAAGAAATTTTAAGCATCATAGCAAATTATGAAAATAAGTTTCAATTACCGACCACAGATGTACTGAGCCATGGATGTCAAAAACTCGTTCAAACCTTAAGCAATCAATTTCCAAAACTGAGACAAACAATCAAGCGGAAGAGACTTATAAAAGCTCCTGCAATGGCAGCTTAAGAGTTGTAATCATTAGAAATATAATATGAAAATATTCTTGCCCAGGATAGAAATATCATTGCCTCAAATACGGGATAATGCCCGGATACTATCCGAACTTTATGGGCAAAAAGGTATTTCCATAATGGGAGTTTCCAAAGCGGTGCTTGGAGAACCTTCTATCGTCGAGGCCATGATTCAAGGTGGTGCCAGATTTATTGCCGACTCTCGCATTGAAAACATTGAAAAGATGAAAGCGGCGGGAATATCAACTCAGTTTGTTCTATTGCGAACACCATTAAGTCAGGCGGAATCCGTGGTTCGAAGTGCAGACATTAGCTTAAATACTGAGCTTGATACACTTAAAAAACTATCATATCATGCAAAAGCATGTAACAAAAACCATCAGGTAATTGTGATGGTTGAGCTGGGCGATCTTCGTGAAGGTGTACTTCCTATCGATTTATCTGAATTTATCCGGCAGACCATTTCTTTATCCCATATAAAAATTGTTGGTATTGGATGCAATTTGGCTTGTTACGGTGGCGTGAAACCTGCTGATAAAAACATGCATGAGCTATCTGAACTATTTGATATCATAGAAAAAGAATTTCATCTTGGTTTAACAATTATCTCGGGTGGTAATTCGGCCAATTATGAGTGGTATAAATCAACCAAAGATGTAGAAAACATTAACAATCTTCGCCTGGGTGAATCAATCCTTTTAGGCCTTGAAACGGTGAACCGAAAAGCAATCCCAGGATTGCACACGGGTGCTTTTCAGCTCGTTGCTGAAGTTATAGAGTCCAAGAAAAAGCCATCCCTTCCATTTGGAGAGATCAGTCAAGATGCTTTTGGAAATGTTCCCGTTTTCCAAGATCAGGGAATTCACCAGAGGGTGATTATTGCTTTGGGAAGGCAGGACATCTTGGTATCCAGCTTGAAATCGAATAACAGGGTAGAAATATTGGGGTCTAGCAGTGATCATATCATTCTCGACAGTAAAAACAACAACTTACATGTTGGAGATGAGATCAATTTTAATCTGGATTATGGTGGTCTTCTCGCAGCAATGACTTCCCCTTTCATTAAAAAGCAATTTGTAAATATAAATGACCACGCGGCGGCTGAATATCCTTACTGAACGCCGGCCACAACAGGGGGGACGTTCGTGCAGTCTGTCCTTCTCTATTTTTTACTTTCTCCCACAACTCAATAAATCAATGAATGTACCTAAGCCCGCCCATGCATTTCAGGCTGCTGAAGCTTTCATTATCGTCAGACCGCTTCGATCGTTGAAGGGGGTTTTGGGGCTATGTTGTACGTGACACTGACGATGCCTGGCACATCGCGGATAATCTCGCCGGCGAGTTCCTCGAGGATGTTGAAAGAAAGCGGTGTAGGTGTTGCGACCCGCGCGTCGATACTCTCCCAGCAACGTACCTCGATCTGCTGACCAAAATCACGCAATCCGTCACGCATGCCGGTCACACGGTCTTCATGCAGGATCGCCATATACTGGAATGCACCGCTGTTCTTGAGCAGCCGTTCGACCACAACGGTTGCCTTTCGAACCGTCTCGATGCGCTCCGGGGTTATTTCACCGATTACACGTGCCGCGAGTGCCGGACCCGGGAATGGAATGCGGTCAAAGGCTTTCGCCGGGAGCCCCAGAGCCTCACCAACCTTTCTAACGCCGTCTTTGCGAAGCTGAATGAGCGGTTCGATGATGTGATAGCCAAAAGCCTCTTTAGGGTCGATTCCGAGCTGCTCAAAGACATTGTGTTGCCGCTTTATCCCTGCGACGGTTTCGTCGATATCGGTCAATATGGTTCCCTGGAGAAGGTGTTTTGCGCCACTTTCCTTGACGAGGCGTCCGAATACGTCTCGGTAAAAAGCCTGGGTAATCGCTTCGCGCTTGTCTTCCGGATCCGTGATTCCTTCGAGTGCGGCTAAGAATTCTTTTTGTGCATTGACAACGTCAACCGTGACCCCAAGCTTTTTAAAAAGACCGACAACCTTTTCGGACTCTCCTTCACGCATAAGACCGTTTTCGATAAACACGGTCTTAAGGCGGTTCCCCAGAGCGCGGTGGCCGAGCATCGTGACTGTGGACGAATCGACGCCTCCCGAGAGCGCATTGATCGCCACTCCGTCCCTAACAACTTGTTGGATTTCTTTGACCTTCTCATCAATGAAGTTCTCTGTGTTAAGCTCTTGCGCGGTAATCTCCTTGACCATGTGACTGTCTCCTTTTAATTTAAATAGTTTTTGAGAAGCATCTGGGGTTGCATCCTTTATTATTAATTATTCGCTTTTAAGTCAACTTTTCCTTTTTCTCATCCTCCGGGGAATTTTGGGCACATCGGTTTATAAGTTGGCAAAGCACTTGAACTATGTTCTTAGAGGCGCTCTTTCAATTTAAAATTTTATCAAACAAATTGACGTGAAAAGTGTGCAATGCATCTATTCTTGATTTATATTGTACAAATAGCTTATATTACATTTAGTGTAACTACTCAGGTGGATAGGCTGAAGACTGTTAGGGAAAAGCGCATTTTAAAGCCATGGCGGTATAGTGAAAACAGTTAAGCGTTTTTTAAAAGGTTAAATCTTATGAAGATTACCGATGAAATATATCAGGTGGGCGGGAGTGGTTTTTCCTCACCTGAAGATGCAGCAATCTATCTGATCGTTTTTGGAAAGCACGCTGCTTTAGTTGACGCAGGCTGTGGTCGAAGTCTGGATAAGGTCATAAACAATATTAAGGCATGCGATAACAGTTTGCGACAAATCGATTATCTTTTAATAACCCATTGCCATTTTGATCACACCGGTGGAGCTAAAGCCATAAAAGACGAATTCCAATGCCAAATTATCGCCCATAAACTTGACGCTAAATATCTTGAACAGGGAAATGATACGGTAACTGCTGCAAACTGGTATGGATCAAGCCTTAAGCCATTTTACGTTGACAGGAAATTAACCGGCTCCAGAGAAATTATTAATTTGGGCGGTAGAAATATTGAAGCCATACATGCCCCGGGGCACTCTCCTGGATCAGTGGTTTATTTGACCGAGTCTCAAGGGAAAAAAGTCCTCTTTGCACAGGATGTGCACGGCCCTCTTGATTCAAGCTTCCTGTCGAATAAGAAAGACTACTTAAAATCCCTCAAACTGCTTCTGTCACTTGAAGCTGACATACTGTGCGAAGGACATTTTGGTATATACAAGGGTAAAAAAGAGGTGGCAAAGTTTATTGAATCATTTTTGATGGCGTCGTAGAAAGTCCCATTTACTGCGTTGCAGCGCTTTTTCAGGAACTCGGCATACTGCATGTATTGCTATCGTCCCTGAAAAACCTCTGCGCATTTTTATCCCGCTGATTTTTAGCGGGGGTATATGGAACTTTCTACTTAGCACCCCAAGGGCATTTCCTGCGGGTACCATCGGTGATACTTGTTACGAGACTGTCATTTTTGACAGCATTAAAAGATACCAAACTAGGTTTATGAGCTTTGCTTTGTAAAAGGGTATTATGAGGCTTTGTAAAAAATACGATTTTAAGGGAATCAAAGGATTTCAACTGGGCTGGTCTCTGTTCGGTCCGCCTTTGATGACGGTTTATTGCTATATATTCGGAGACTTGATGATGGATACCGGGCAATCCCATATGCAAAAAGAAACGCTTGAAATTGCCGGAGATCACAACATAAAGAGGATTTTTTTAACCCATCACCATGAAGACCACAGTGGTAATGCAGCAGCAATTAAGTTGAGCTATGATACAATGGTATTTGGACATCCGTTGACAAAGGAAAAGATGAAAGCCTCGTTTAATATCCTGCCGTATCAAAAATATGTCTGGGGAAAATCAGCGCCTTTAAAAATAGAGCCTTTTCCAGAAAAAATAGAGACATCTTTGGGAGAGATGGTTCCAGTTTATACACCAGGACATTCAAAAGATCATACGGCTTTTTATTTGAAAGACGCAGGTGTTCTGTTTTCAGGGGATCTTTACCTTGCAGATAAAATCAAATTTTTCCGTTCAGATGAAGATGTGGGAACCCAGATTATGTCTTTAAAGAAAATATTGAAACTGGATTTTGATACCCTGCTTTGCAACCATTATCCAAAGCTCGAACACGGAAAAAGACGGATAGAAAAAAAACTTGCGTTTTTAGAGGAATTATATGGCAACATCATCAGGTTTTGGGAAAAAGGATACTCTGAAAAACAGATATTTAGCGCCCTAAAACTAAAGGAGGATTATTTTATTAAATATTTTTGCTTTGGAAATGTCAGCATGATCAATGGTGTGAGATCGGCTGTCCGGCATTATGAAACGAAAAGTGGATAGTTTAATAAGTCCCCTGGAATCGCTTTTTTCAAACATTGATGTAGAGCAGAGACATTTTGTGATAAACTCAAAGAGCAGCAGTATACAACAATACTCTTGACAACATTCCATGGAATATGTATATTGTAACTATACATTATAGTGGAGGCAATCATGAAAGCCACGATAGTTGATTTAAGATACAAAATGAATGACATACTTAAAGCGCTCGATAGAAATGAAGAAGTAACCGTGCTTTATCACGGTAAAGCGAAAGGAATTATTATACCGGCAAAAGGACAGGTACTAAAAAAAATCAAAGATCATCCGTTTTTTGGTATGTCGGCAAAAAATATCCAAAAATCAGTGCTGGATGAACTCAATGATTTAAGAAAGTCAAGATACAATGATATTTGATACGGATATTTTCATTTGGGTACAGCGAGGGAATGAAAAGGCCGCAAGGCTTATGGAACAGGCGGAAAACAGATATTTATCGATTCAAACATACATGGAGCTTTTGCAGTCTACCAAAAATAAAACCCAGCATAAATATGTAAAAGATTTTATTACTTCATACGGCTTTATCGTACTTCCATTTACAGAGAATATTGGTCATAGAGCGTCAATTTATATTGAAGAGTACACTCTTTCTTCAGGTATTAGATCCGGCGACGCTATAATTGCTGCTACAGCAGTTGAAAATAATATGTCTTTTGTATCGAGCAATGCGAAGCATTTCAAGATGATAAAAGATTTAAAACTGAAACCATTTAAACCATAAACAGACTTTACTGCTTGAGCCAGTTCCACCGCAGTTATTCAACTTCGGTGGGTTTTGGAAAATATAATGACACTATATTCAATTATTGGGCTTTCAGTGGCTATGTTGGTTCTGGCGGCAAGTCCGGGACCTGGAGTATTTGCTACAGTTGCCAGAGCGCTTGCTTCAGGCTTTCGGCCGGCTCTTGCTGTAATCTGTGGGATTGTTCTTGGCGACATCATTTTTTTACTGTTCGCCTTTTTCGGGATGTCAGTGATAGCTCAGGCTCTTGGTGATTTGTTTTTTATCGTAAAAATATGCGGTGGCGCCTATTTAATATTTTTAGGTATAAGAATCTGGATTAGAGAACCTGCACTTGCTTCAAATGAAAACGGCAAGCACACCGGCCTTGGGTGGGGGAATTTTGGGAGTGGACTGATTATTACACTGTCCAACCCGAAGGTGATTCTTTTCTATTGCGGCTTTTTGCCTACTTTTCTTGACCTGTCAGCTTTGACACTCTCTGACTTAGCATTGGTAGTGGGTATCGTAACTATAGTCCTGGCATGTGTATTATCGACCTATGCGTTTATTGCAAGTCGTGCCCGTAGTATGTTCACGAACCAAAAGGCTTTACGAAGACTCAACAGGGCTGCCGGCGGCGTAATGGTAGCAGCCGGTGTAGCAATTGCAATCCGATCATGAAACATGATGTAGTGGGTAGAAATAAAACATTCCGATTTTATCCTGTCTGTGCAACAAGTTGCATACCTTTGTAAAACGGAGAAATACCCATGTATATGCCGAATAGTATCATAAATATTCCGCATAGTATAAGAATTCCATAATACACTTTTTTATTAAGGTGGCGAAAGCCTAAAAAAGCAAGCGTTGAAACAATTATATACCAGATCAAATCTCCGGCTTCGTGTCCCAGGAAAAAAGCAATAAGGTTAGGCCACTGCTTGAAAGATATATCAAACTGGATGATAAAAGCAAACCCGATGGTTGCCCACCACATCCACCAGTAAGGGTTGGTCATGGAAATCACGATCCCGCCAAGAATCGGGTTTCTCAACCTTGAGTTTTCGGTTGAAGCTGGTTTTTCCTCGCTGCTTTGAGCGGGATCAAGAAAACTTGTCGAAACACTGCCTCGAGACACATCTCGGATTATGGAAGCTCCGAAACCTATTAGTATCAGCCCCCCTATAATTCCTATGGAGCGTACAACAATGATATTTTTTAAAATAAATGAAAAGCCTAAAAGTAAAAATATGATAAGCACCATCTCAAGAATGGCATGACCGATTATGATCCATAGTCCCATCAGGTACCCGCGCTTCTTTGTCTGTACTGACTTGATAATGGTATAAGTGAGAAGTGGCCCCGGTGACATCGCACCTGTCAGGGCCACAAGAAAGGAAAAGGAGAATATCATCCAGAATGTAGAAAAAAGACTAAAATCCATCATAATGTGTAAATTCACCAATCTCTTTTCGTTTTGGCGCTGAAGATTTTTTAGCAGGATACCCCATGGGAATAATGGATACAAGTTCGTAGCCTTCAGGTACTTTTAGAACTTCTCTTGCCTTGTCATGGTCAAACAGGCCTGTGATTACTGTGCCCAGTCCCAGGTTATGGGCAGCAAGGCAGAGGGTCTGTGCGGCAAGTCCAAGGTCAAACATAAACCAGTCCCCAAATTTTGTTGTAACCATATCTTTATAGTATCCTGAACTTTTAAGCTTTGCGCACAGGACAAGAACCACCGGCGCAGCCACAACAGCCTTAGTTGCTGGATTTCCTTTTGGTGGGAAGGCAGCCTGGATTTTTTCTTTCACAGACATGTCTTTTATAACAACAATCTCCCAGCACTGGGTGTTGGCCCACGAAGGCGCCCATCTAACCGCTTCAAGTACCTGGTTTAGAATATCTTCCGGGATATCCTTTTCCTCATACTTTCTTACGCTTCTTCTTTCCCTTATGATTTCAAATAATTCCTGCATGGTTTTCCTCCTTGTTTAGTCAACTTTTAAAATCACGTCCTTTAGGCGTGGATACTCTATTTTTTCTTCAGCCATCTGCCTTTTATCTTTACTTTCCCTTAAACCGAATTATCTTGCATTCTTTTTCTTTAATTTCATCAATTTTCACCTTTGCTCCTTGGCACCTGCACTGAATCCATCTTTTGTTGCATTTGGGACATATTTCCATACTGCATCCAACGTGATGATATCCTCCGGGTTTAATATTGCAGTCCGGACATCGTTTTTGATTTTGTTCTTTTGTAAAAATACTTCCGGCTTTTTTATAGGGTATTGGGCTGTATTTCTTTTTATCGATAATTATAAAACTTTCGATACAAGACGATGCTCCGGTCTTTTCCTTTCCGCAGAACTTACAAACAGCCAATTTAAAAATTCCCCTAAAACCCGATGCTATCGTAAAAAGTCATTTTTCACCATAGAGCTCGCAGAGAACACAGAGAATATTTTGTTTTATTAATTAGTTGTCTCTGTGAGCTCAGTGTTCTCAGTGGTAAATTCAATTTTTTACGACGCCATCAAATATTAAACTTGCCGGATTCAATATATGGCACATCCTCAACATCCAGGGCATGAATAATATCTTTATTAAGTCTTTCTTTCAGCTCTTTTATCACAGCCCTCTTTTTGTTAAGGGTTTTGGCAAACGCAAGAACTTGATCCATAAGCTCGTTTATATGGCATGCTTTTGTTATAATATGGTGTTCTTCACATTCCTCGGCAGTAAGGCGCTTTCCTGTGTATTCCATCTCCTCTAATTTATACAAAGGTATTGCCTTTTTTAACATGGCATTCATGCCGGGCAGAAAAGGAATGCCCAGATCGACTTCAGGAAAACAAAAATATCCCCTGTCTGACCGCATGAATCTGAAATCAAAGGCACAGCATAATATCGCACCCCCTGCAAAAGCATGACCTGTTATCGCAGCAATGGTAATCATCGGGTATGTGACAATCCGTTTAAAAAGAGCGTTCATTTGATAAAAATAATCTTTTGCCGTCTTTATATCCCCTTTTTGTATAATGGGGGCAAGCCACTCAAGGTCAATGCCGTTTGAAAATATTTTTTCATGGGAAGATTTTACGACAAGTGTCAAAGCTGTGGTTTCATTTTCCACCTCATCCAACACATCAAGACAAGCCCCGAGGAAATCAGGGTTAAATCTGTTCTCATCTCTGTTTAGGGTTACCACTGCTACATTTTCATCCAAAGCATATTCAATAAATGACATCTGCTCCTCCTTTAGATTTTATCATATAGAAAAGGGCTTCGATCATCGCACCCCACTGGATTAAGACTGATATCCAGGCAAGAGTGTCCGCATTTATTGCCGAAACAAAACCTGTTTTAATCAAAAGCCCGATTAAGAGAATACTGCCGACATAGCCGGCAAAAAGATACCAGCCAGTCTTATCTCGCTTCTGTAGAAGCTGTCCGGAGCCCGGACACAACCACCCTGCTGCAAAAAGGCCAATACCGTACGGTACAGATGGCTTTATCCATTTATCATCAGAATGTAGAGAACCATGCATTAAACCTGAGATTGTAACAGCTATGGCAAAGTACCTGACTGTCTCCTGAATGAGATTACCGAAACTGTAATCTAATATTATCATATGTTCCCTGATGATATTTATCAGTGTGTATGGGTTTGATGCTGATAACTGTTCATTTTTAACCAGCAGGGAGATGCTTTGGAATAACTGCGTATATGCAGGAATAATTAGCAGTATTCCCAGAAGGTTCCCGGCAAGTAGAATATAGCCGAATTGACGATAACCGGTGTATATTTGACCTGCTCCCGGGCAGAACCAGGACATTGCTACACCCCAGGGTACACTTGCCTGTTTTTCCTGACGATGCTTTACCGCCACATCGACTGATGAAATCATGGCCCATAACCAGATATAATACATTCCTAAAAAGGAGATTCCGAGTGAAAGTATGGGTAGATCGGACAACACGGAACCACTGGACTGGTTAAGTCCTTGAAAAAGCAGGTCCATGATACGCACCATAATATCTATTACAATCCAGTTAAACCACACCAGGAAAAAAACGAACAATCCTGCTGTAATAAAACCTCGAAGGCGGGAGCCTGCATAGATTTCACCGAGGCCGGGGGCACTGGCGCCATAAATAAAGGCGCGATGTACACTTACCGAATTTTTATTATCGGTTTCTTTTACGGTTCTATGTGTATCGTTTGATGCGATCAATTGGAATAAATTACTCCCAGGCTTCGCCTCTTGTCATGGCATAGCCGAAGGCGAAGCATGATCGGCTACGCCGGGCAAGCCGTAATTTATTAGCTTGTAGCTCATAGCTGATAGCTCATAGCCTGAAGGATTTAATCCTGCTTCGCCTGTGGCTATGCAGGACAGGCCCTTTTACTATGAGCTATTTCCTTTAAGCCTTGTGTTTCTGTGCCTTTATTTAAAAATAGGACTTTTCGTTTAAACACTAAATAGTGCTTTGTACTCTTGACATACTCAACTCTATAACTTAAAGATATTGGATATTATTAAATTCAGACTTCATGGAGGTCTGTCTCAGCTTTTTTATTACATTACATGACACTACCTTAAAAATAAAGAAAGAATTTTCTAAGAGGCAGTTTCGAAATTGAACGTTTTGAAATTGCCTCTTAATACAGTTTTTAAAATTCAAGGAGGTCCCTTATGAAAACATTAATTGGAGGAGCAATTGCAGTTGCAATCGGTATCATTGGAGTGCTGGTTTGGTGGAAATCCTTTTTTTCAATTTTAGCCGGTTTCATTCCTGTAATGCTTGTACTTGGAGGCGGTCTGGCTCTTTACCTGGGTTTTGACGAGCTTAAAGACACCTGGGGAAAAAGTGATGATAACAAAGATGACGATCAATACAAAAGCCCGGTTGAAACACCAATAACAGAAGCAGCAACGGAACCAAAGAAAGAAGCAAAACCAAAGAAAGAAAAAGAGATGACTGCAGGCGATACTGTTTTGAATATTATCGAAAAAAACAGGGCAGGTGTTGATGTAGCCGCATTACAAAAAGAGACAGGCTTTACAACAAAAAAAATTCATAACATTGTTTACAAGCTGAGAAAACAGGGCAAAATCATAAGTGAGCGCAAGGGTTTTTATAAAAAAGCATAAACCACAATTAAGAATCCAAGCCCGTCGAAGATCCCGTGAAGCGGGGAAGGACGTGACATTGATTTACCCCCTCCAAGGGACTGTAAGATACACAAGGTTTAAAGTGCCTAAAGTTTAGATGTCCCCCTACTAATATTTCAAGCCGGGTAACATCATTTAGATTAAAATAGCCCAAGACAGCTTTTACGGGTATTTTTCACACAGTCTGTTCAGAGGTTATCCCTTCTTTAATCTCTTTCCTGTCTTCAGGAAATAATTCATAGATTTTTCCCAAAAGGTTACTGCTTCAAGAAATGCCTCTTCAGTGAAATTATCGATAAAGTCATTTCCTGCCGGCGTAATGGCTGTGTACGTATAGGAAATATCTACAAAAGAGCTATTCTCATCTTTGGATTTAACCGCTATTTTTAGTGCACACGTTCTGGAGTTATGCGTGAACCGGGCAAATTCAACTCCATATGTTTTGGAATCATGTTTCGTGACGATCCAGACTGTATCCTCTTCGCCTTCATATGGCGTACTGAATACTGCCCCTTCTTCAACTAAACCGGATTCAGAATAGAACATGTTATATCGCCACCCATCGAGCCAGTCAGTTTCACGTACTGGGCACAGTAGTGGAAACACTTTCGCTGGTGTTGAATTGATTGTTTGCCGATATTCTCTCGTTATTCTTTGAGGGCTAAATTCTGTGATTCCCACCAACATTCTCCTCTTATATTGATTGGCATAATAACGGCAGCCAGGTTAAACCATTTTATATCGTTAACAGTGTTTCTTCCTTTGTTAAAAGCTCCGTAAGCGGAACTCCCCAATATTTAACTTCTATATTCATTTTTTCTAATATTTCCGTAACTCCTAATTGATCTGCACAGGCTTTACATGCAGTTATGTGAACACCTGCATCTAATGCTTCCTTAACCTTTTTTTGCATTTTGACATCTTCACACACCAGTTTAGCAGGTGCGCCCCAAATAATGAGGGTAACTTTTTCCCACCAACCATGAATCAGAGAATTTACGGTATACATGAAGACCATCTTTTCTGCTGTTATCGGATTATCATTTGTCCATAATACATAAAGATGTGTTTTATTACTCATCTTTTAACTCCCTTTTAATTTTTGGTTTAAAGCTGTGGATCAACTGCCGGCGGTATGGCTTTTCAAGCTCTCAATGCACTAATGATAAACCGGCCAGCTTGTTCGATCAGGTGCATTAGTCTTGTTAAGTTGCCACTTGGCCACCAGCCCGTATCCAATAGATGATGCTGGCTAAGAGAAAGTAGATACCGACAAATTCAATTAGCAAGTTAAGAAGGTAGAACCAAAGGCGACCTATAAAGGGGACGGGAAGAATCGTCAAAATGGCCACGAAGGCAAAACAACCTATAGAATAAAAAGTATAGTAGTAACCCTGAGTAATAAGCCCAGACAAAAAGAACATAGTGATATTTATAATAATTAAGAGGTTGTTGAGTCGAGAGAGGTTTGCCCAGAATATCACCATATATTTTCTGAAGGACTCATCAATCCTAAAATACATACCCTGTTCCTTATAATAGATCGTTTAAAGACTACAAAACATCTAACTTGTTGTTTTCTATAGAAGACCCCTTAACCGTAAAGCTGAAGCAATTAATTGAAAAAACCAACAACACCCTCGGTATGAGAACTTAACGACCGAGATAAACCGCCCGACCCTTCAAGTCAAATACAATTGTATGTGTTTCTATCCTCAACTTTTATCTCCAAAGCTGCGCTTAAAGCTTATGTGTCAAATGAACAAAATTTATTGCTTAGAAGCTAAAATGCTTTCCTGGCCCGGGCAATATCATCCACGTCTCCCATAGTAATCAATGTCATTCCTGCGGTAAGAACCTGTGAGGCAGGTGGATTGAATTCTATTTCCCCGTTATCATGTCTTACGGCAAGAATAAGAAGATTGAATTTTGCCTTTAATCCTGATTCATGAAGATTTTTTCCTGCAATACTGGAATTTTCTGAAACTATTATTTGATGAATCCTTAAGTTACCCTGTTTACTGCGTAGCATCCTGTCAAGGAAATCAACGACTGTGGGACGAATCATTTCGGAAGCCATTCTAAGAGCCCCGATTGTATTTGGAGACACAACACTGTTTGCTCCGGCCATTTTCAGTTTCGGCTCGAGCTTTTGATTGATCATTCTGCTTACAATTCGCACTTTTTTATTTAACATTCTTGCGGTCATGGTGACATAGAGGGTATCTTTATCAGAAGGAAGGGTGATGATGATTCCGGCGGCATTTTCAATACCTGCAGCCACCAGATTCTCATCATCTGTGGCATCTCCTTCAACATATAGCAGGTCAGTCACCGATTTGCAGCGCTCGATATTTTCCTGATCCTGTTCGATCAGAACAAAAGGTTCCTTGTTCTTTGTAAGCTCTTCAATGACCGGACGTCCGGTTTCTCCTCCGCCACATACAATATAATGATTTTTCATTTTGCTTATTCGTTTAAACATCTTCTTTTTCCTTAAGATTCCTGAAAGTTCTCCTTCGATTATCAGAGCAGTAACGGTGCTTATTCCGTATAGAATAATACCCATGCCGAAAATAATAAGAAGCATGGTAAATATCTCGGCAGGAACATTTCCCGTAACCTCTATAACTTCACCAAATCCTACAGTAGTCAGGGAGATTACCGTCATATAGACACAATCCATAAATTTCGGCTCTCCACCGAACAAGATATAATATCCGGTGCTCCCTGCCAGGACTACAAGGGAAATGGAAAAAAGTATCAGGTAGAGTCTTTTTCTAATGCTCATTACGACGCCATCCAAAGCTTATTCAAATATTTTTTTTTAATGCATTAAATTTGATGAATTTGCCAAAAGCCCATTTTTAACATAGCCATAGAATATTTAGTTTATACGGGAAATAGCTATTTACAGACGAATAACTACTAATATAACAGCAGCAGTGTTACTGTAAAGCATTTTCTAAAAGATGATGGCGTCGTAGAAAGTCCCATCTACTGCGTTGCAGCGGTTTTTCAGAAACTCGGCA
>RCNC010000447.1_pt1 | contig 26231 bp, 28 predicted proteins | sample 2041301 | NCBI WGS metagenome assembly RCNC01 (sample SAMN09708231, study PRJNA481090) | Marine sediment metagenome, whole genome shotgun sequencing project. | biome: marine sediment; feature: ocean; material: sediment; isolation source: Sewage treatment plant 13A marine sediment (STP13A) ... | reverse complement strand
AATGAGCAATACTTACTGCAACCCTCCATGACAGAGACGAAGGCGCTACCGCCCTGGGCTCCGGGTTCTGGCAGATTATCGAACTTTTCTACCTCCGGAAATGACACGTCAACCGCCGCTTCACCGTCACGTCGCACAGACTCCAGCATCGACGGCAGACGGTGCAGCGTCTGCGGACCGAACACCATGTCCACTATGGGGGCACGGTCGATGATCGCCTTACCCTCCTGGCTGGCGACACAACCACCAACACCGATGACCACCCCAGGGTTTTTCTTCTTGAGTTGCTTCCACCTGCCCAGCTGCGAAAAGACTTTTTCCTGGGCCTTTTCACGGATCGAGCAGGTATTGATCAGGATGACATCTGCCTCGTCCTCGCGATCGGTCAATTCGAGATCGTGTGATTGCGCCAGTACGTCAGCCATTTTACTGGAATCGTACTCGTTCATCTGGCACCCGTGGGTCTTAATATAGAGCTTGCCTGTCATTGCATCATTCAGTCGTCAAAGTGAACCGCGTAGAATACACTCATGGTGTTTCTCCTGCCACGACAAATGGATGATTTCATTGAACGATACAACAACACTCACTTTGAACCCGCAACTACTCGAACGCCTTGGAACCGCGCGCCACGTCCTGGTATTGACCGGTGCGGGGATGTCAGCGGAAAGCGGGGTCCCAACTTTCCGCGATGCACAGACCGGGCTGTGGGAAAAATTCCGGGCTGAAGATTTAGCAACACCGGAGGCATTCGCCGCCAACCCTGCCCGGGTCTGGCAATGGTATGAAGAGCGTCGCACAAAGGTCAGGGCCGCACGACCGCACGGCGGACACCAGGCACTGGTAATGCTGGAATCACTGGTCCCGCAACTGAGCGTCGTAACGCAAAACGTTGATGGTCTTCACCAGATGGCCGGTTCAGGCTCGGTGACAGAGTTGCACGGCAACATCCTGCGTTCAAAATGCAGCATCACCGGGCGGGGCATCAGCGCGGACTGGTTGGCCGATTCGTCCCTGGATGTACCGCCATCCCCCTACCACGGCAGCGGGTTTGCCCGGCCTGATGTGGTCTGGTTCGGTGAAATGCTGCCCAGCGATAAACTGGAAAAAGCCATGGCCGCGGCGTCCGCTTGTGATTTCTGCATCTCGGCTGGCACCACCTCGTTGGTCCAGCCCGCTGCCAGCCTGCCACTGATGGCGCTGGAAAACGGCGCTGCCCTCGTCGAGATCAACCCGGAGGAAACACCGATCAGCATGCATGCCGACCAGTGCATGAGAGAGAAGGTATCTCTCGCGCTGCCGGCCATCGTAGGCCAGTTGCAGGCGTGGAAACGCGACGCCGATCAAGCCCCTTAGCTATAATTTGACGGATAATCCATCGGACTGGAACCGGTCCGGGAGAACGGGTGAATAATATGAATACACTGCAAAGATATCGCGACACACTGGAAGAAATCCGGGCTGCGGGGCTGTACAAGAAGGAACGAGTGATCACAACGCCCCAGAGTGTTGAAATCAAAGTGCAGGACGGCAGCGAGGTACTCAATTTTTGCGCCAATAACTACCTTGGACTGGCCGATAACGATGAGGTCATCGCGGCGGCCCACCAGGCTCTGGACGACCATGGGTTCGGATTGGCTTCGGTACGCTTCATCTGTGGGACCCAGGATTTGCATAAACAACTCGAGCAAACCATCTCGCAATTTTTCGGCACTGACGACACCATCCTGTACACATCCTGCTTTGATGCCAACGGAGGTCTATTCGAAACCATACTCGGGCCGGAAGATGCCGTGATCTCCGATTCACTGAACCATGCTTCGATCATCGATGGAATCAGGCTGTGCAAGGCCCAGCGACACCGCTATCCGAATAGTGACATGGCCGCACTGGAAGAAATTCTGAAATCGACCCAGAGCTGTCGTAGCCGCCTGATCGCCACCGACGGTGCATTCAGTATGGATGGATATATCGCGAAACTGGATGAGATCACTGAACTGGCAGAACGTTATGACGCAATGCTGATGGTGGATGACAGCCATGCCACCGGCTTCCTCGGGCCTACCGGCCGGGGTTCGGCAGAGCACCATGGCGTGATGGACAAGGTGGATATTTTCACATCCACGCTGGGCAAGGCCCTGGGCGGCGGCTCCGGAGGTTTCACAACCGGCCGACAGGAAATCATCGACCTGCTGCGTCAGCGGTCCCGACCCTACCTGTTCTCCAATACACTGCCACCGCCGTTGGTTGCCGCGGCTATCAAAGTGTTTGAAATGCTTTCTTCCACCACCGCATTGCGCGACCAGTTGGAAGAGAACACGCGCTATTTTCGCGCCAGGCTGAGTGCCTCCGGATTTGACATCAAGCCCGGCACCCATCCAATCGTACCGGTGATGCTCTACGACGCACCACTGGCGCAGGAGTTTGCTGCACGACTGCTGGTGCAGGGTATTTACGTGATCGGCTTTTTCTTCCCGGTGGTTCCGCAGGGTGAGGCCCGAATCCGCGTCCAGATTTCTGCCGCGCATGAAATCGAACATCTCGATCGTGCGGTCGAGGCGTTTACCCGGGTTGGAAAAGAGCTTGGCGTACTCGATTGAACCGCATCACATCAATTTGATTTCACGCAGTCGCTCAACCAGGAACTCATTTGCAGTCACTGCCTGGGGGTAATGGTCCGGATTTTCAGGGCCCACACAACCGGGTAAAGTCCTGATCAGGAAATCCGGATTGGGATGCAGAAAAAACGGGATCGAGTAACGCGGTTCATCGGACTTTTGGCCCGGCGGGTTGATCACGCGGTGGGGGGTGGAAGGTAACACGTGGTTGGTCAGGCGTTTCATCATGTCGCCGATATTAACGATAATGGTTCCCGGAATACTGGTGACCGGGATCCATCCACCGCCTCGCGACCGTATCTGCAACCCTTCCTCGCTAGAACCAATCAACAATGTGATCAAGTTGATGTCCTCATGGGTTGCGGCCCGCACGGCCGGGGTTTCCTTGTCGGCAATAGGCGGATAATGAATCGCCCGCAATATGCTGTTGCCCCGGTCAACATTGGCAGCGAACCAGTCCTGCTGCAGGCCAAGCGCCAGCGCAATAATCCCGAGTATCTTCCGGCCCAGCTCGTCCAGTGACTGGTAGAGCGCATAAGCATGTGTTTCGAATCCGGAAATTTCCGCAGGCCACGGGTTCGATTGAAGGATATCCGGCCAGGGGTTGTCCACCCCCATTTCCCGGCCCGTGTGCCAAAACTCTTTCAAATCAGGAATCTGCTGATCGCGGGCCTGCTCCACACCAAAGGGCGTATAGCCACGCTGCCCACCCGCAACGGACCGGTACCGCAGCTTCACTTCCCCGGGCAAGGCAAAGAACTGCCTGAAAACAGCGTATGCGTTATCGATAACCTGATTAGAAATACCGTGATTGACGAATCCGCAAAATCCGAACTCCCGATAAGCCGCGCCTACCTCACTGACCAACTGCTCGCGATCAGATGCGAAACGCTCGAGGTCAAGTACGGGAACCTGCTGCGGCACCGGGCTGCCCGTCAACCGCCCAGTTCGGTGCGAACCGTGTCAGCCAACTGCCTGGCCAGGCGGTCAACCAGTCCGGATTCCGCTCCCTCGAGGGTTACACGGATCAGTGGCTCTGTACCTGACGGGCGCAATATAACGCGACCTTTGCCGTCCAGCTCTGCCTCGACTTCAAGCAATGCGCGGTTTATGACTTCCGATTGCGCAAACTGCTCACGCCCGCTGGCAGACACCGGTACATTGATCATGGTTTGTGGAAACTTCTCCAGCCCCTGGCGCAATTCCTGCAGGCTTTTTCCACTACGCACCATCACTTCCAGTACCTGCAAAGCGCTAACGATGCCATCACCCGTACTGGTCCGGTCCAGCGAAAGCAGGTGCCCTGAAGCTTCACCACCCAGCATCCAGCCGTTTTCGGTCAGGGCCTTGTGAATGTGCCGATCGCCCACGTCAGTGCGGATGAACGGTATTCCCAGCTCGGCGAACGCCAATTCCAGGCCGAAATTGGTCATCACGGTACCGACAACACCACCCGTCAGTGTGCCCTCAGCCTGACGCGCCCGGGCGATGATATACAAAAGCTCATCACCGTCCACCAGTTCGCCATCACTGTCAGCAAACAACACCCGGTCACCATCTCCGTCCAGAGCAATCCCGAGGTCGGCGCCGCTGCGCAACACATGCTCCCGCATGGCCTGCGGATCGGTTGATCCGCAACGCTCATTGATGTTCATACCATCAGGACGATTACCGATCACTTTGACCTTTGCGCCCAACTCTCTCAGCACCGCAGGTGCCACCTTGTAAGTCGCACCGTTTGCACAGTCCAGGGCGATGCGCATTCCGCTCAGCAGCGCACCGAAAGGCATCGTACCTTTACAGAACTCAATGTATCGACCGGCTGCATCATCAACCCGTTGGGCCTTGCCCATACGGGCGGAATCCACCGTCACGAAGGGTCGATCAATTTCTTCCTCGATCGCGAGCTCTACCTCGTCGGGCAGTTTCTCGCCGTCGGCAGAGAAAAACTTGATGCCGTTATCTTCGTAGGGATTATGGGAAGCAGAAATGACGATTCCCGCACAGGCATAGAGTGTTCGGGTCAGGTAGGCGACTGCCGGTGTGGGCATTGGGCCCAGCAGCAACACATTAGCACCTGCCGCAGCCAGACCGGCCTCGAGTGCAGATTCAAACATGTAACCGGATATGCGGGTGTCTTTGCCGATCACCACGCCGCGCTTGTCATTGCCTGCCAGCACGATACCGGCGGCACGGCCCAACCGGAGCATCCAGTCTGCGGTGATCGGGTGTTCACCGACGCGTCCGCGGACGCCGTCGGTTCCAAAATACTTGCGGCTCATCAGGCAATTTTACCCGCTATCGTGCCGCCCTGCCTCTTTTGGTTTGGCCGGGGAGCTAACCCCGCGCAAAATCAAACCTGTTCGGCGGGACCGCCAACGCTCGTGCGGTCGCCGGTATCATCGGAATCTTCCTTGCCGCTGGGCGCATCGGATTCGCCGTCCTGCCAGTCGGCCGGTGGATCCGGTTCACGGCCTTCCATGATTTGATCGATCTGGCCACCGTCGATGGTTTCGTACCTCATCAACGCATCGGCCATCACGTGCAATTCATTGAAGTGGGTTTCCAACAGGTTTTTAGCCGTGCCATGCGCGGCATCGATGATTTCGCGAACCTCGATATCGATCAGGCGGGCCGTATCGTCTGAGACGTGCTTGTGCTGTGTGACCGAGCGACCCAGGAAAACTTCGTCCTCGTCCTCAGAATAGGTAAGCGGACCGAGTTTCTCGGATAGCCCCCACTTGGTGACCATATTACGGGCGATGGATGTGGCGCGCTCAATGTCATTCGACGCACCGGTCGTCACATGTTCAGTACCAAATACCTGTTCTTCCGCCACGCGGCCGCCAAACAGACTAGCCAATTGGCTTTCCAGTTGCAGCTTGGAAATACTGTACTTATCCTGCTCAGGCAGGAACATGGTCACGCCCAGCGCCCTGCCCCGTGGAATGATACTGACTTTGTATACCGGGTCATGCTCGGGAACGAGTCGCCCCACTATGGCATGGCCTGCTTCGTGGTAGGCCGTCAGCTTTTTCTCTTTCTCCGACATCACCATGGAACGCCTCTCGGTGCCCATCATGATCTTGTCCTTGGCCCGGTCCAGGTGATCCTGCATGACAGTCTTGGCATTGTCGCGCGCCGCAAAAAGTGCCGCCTCGTTGACCAGGTTGGCCAGGTCTGCGCCGGAAAATCCTGGCGTACCCCTGGCAATAACTTTTTCATTGACGTCATCACCAACGGGGACTTTGCGCATATGCACTTTCAGGATTGCCTCGCGTCCGCGGATATCGGGTAAGGGGACCACTACCTGGCGGTCAAACCTTCCGGGGCGCAATAAGGCTGGATCCAGCACATCCGGCCGATTCGTCGCGGCAATAACAATCACGCCCTCGCCGCCTTCAAAGCCGTCCATCTCTACCAGCAACTGGTTGAGTGTCTGTTCCCGTTCGTCATGCCCGCCGCCAAGACCGGCACCACGATGACGGCCCACCGCATCAATTTCATCGATAAAAATGATGCAGGGCGCATGCTTTTTCGCCTGGTCGAACATGTCACGTACCCGCGAGGCACCTACGCCGACGAACATCTCGACAAAATCCGAACCTGAAATGGCGAAGAACGGCACTTTGGCTTCGCCTGCAATGGCCCTGGCCAGCAGGGTTTTACCGGTTCCGGGGGAGCCGACCATCAAAACGCCACGGGGAATGTGACCACCCAGTTTCTGGAACTTACCGGGATTGCGCAAAAACTCAACCAGCTCACCTACTTCATCTTTGGCCTCTTCAACGCCGGCCACATCGGCGAACGTTACCTTGACCTGGTCCTCGCCCTGCAGTTTCGCACGGCTTTTACCGAATGACATCGCGCCCCGTCCACCGGCACCGCCGCCTTGCATCTGGCGCATGAAATACACCCACACACCAATCAATAACAGGATCGGAGCAACACCCAGGATCAGGTCAACGAAAACGGACCGTTCAGCCGGCGGTTCTGCAGTGATTTCAATTCGGTTCTCAACCAGATCATCTACCAGCCTGGGATCAGGCGGGCCGAATGTCTGGAATTCGCTGCCATCCACACCGCTGCCTGAAATGTTATTGCCAGCGGCATTGCTCTGAATATTAACCTGCGCAACCTGGCCATTCTTGACGTTGTTAAGGAATTCAGAGTACGACAGGGAATCGGGCACCGTACCGACACTGGAGTAATGGTTGAATATGGAAACCAGTACGATGGCAATGATCGCCCAGGTCAGCAAATTTTTAGCTAGGTCGTTCAAATCAATTCCTCAAATTAGATAATACAGCCGCGTTAGTGCCAATTTACTTGACTTGGCGGCCGCGGGCCAGCAAATAGACTTCCCTGCTTCGAGGCCGGGATGCCTTGGGCTTTCTTACTTGCACCTTATTAAACACAGACCGGACTTCCCGGACATATCCGTCAAAATCCGTTCCCTGAAATAACTTGACCACGAAATCGCCGCCAGGTTTCAATTTTCCCCGGACAAACTCCAGGGCCAATTCGGCCAGGTACATGGCCTTGGCCTGGTCAATCGTGGCCATGCCACTCATATTGGGGGCCATATCCGACAACACAAGATCAACTTGCTTACCGCCCAGTGCAGCATCAAGCGCCTGCAACGGTTCGTCCTCGGTGAAATCGCCATGAATAAACCCGACACCGTGAACCGGCTCCATTTCCAGGATATCCAGGGCGATGAGTTTGCCGGAGTCCCCCAGAAGTGGTTGCACTACCTGGCACCAGCCGCCGGGGGCTGCGCCGAGATCAACTATAACCATTCCAGGCTTTATCAGCTGGTACTTTTCCTGCAACTCCAGCAATTTGAAGGCTGATCTGGAACGAAAACCCTTTTGCTGGGCCATTTTTACGTAATGGTCATCAAAATGCTCCGACATCCAGCGGTTACTGCTTTTACTTCTTGCCATCCGGTCTTTTCCTTCGCGTGATAGAATGCGCGCCTCAATTCAAACCCATTTTACGACATCAGGAAGCCTACATGCCCCTTAGCAACCAACAACTTCGCTACCTGCGAGGCCTCACCCACCCTCTCAAGCCTGTCGTGATGGTTGGAGACAAGGGCTTGAACGAAAATGTCATGGCTGAAATCGAGTCCGCACTCGACTACCATGAGTTGGTGAAAATCAAGCTTCGAGGCGAGCGGGAAACCCGCACCGCCTGGATAGAAGAGATTGCCCGGACATTCCACGCGGAACCAGTGCACGCGATCGGTCAGGTAGCCTGCTTTTTTCGTCGTAACAAAAAAAAGCCAGTGATCGATCTTCCCGGCAAAAAAACAAAGGCCTGATTCGAGAGGGCAAGCCCGCATGGACCTGACACTGGAAAGACCCGGCGAACACCTGTTTGTCCGCTCCGTGAATGCCGAAGGTATCAAGGTGGTAGACGAAATTTACACCGCCCCCATCATCCTTTCAGCACAACAGGTGATTCCGGACTGGCCGGTCACGCGGGTTGAAGACATTGAAGAGTCCCACCTGGAACACATACTGGAGCTCCAGCCGGAAGTTGTATTGATCGGCGGCGGCGAAAAACAGTCTTTTCTTTCGCCCAGGCAAATGATGTTTTTTTACAGTCGGAATCTGGGTGTCGAAGTGATGACCACGGCAGCAGCCTGCCGAACTTTCAATGTTCTTGTTTCAGAATCCCGCAACGTCGTCGCAGCTCTGATACCGCTTTAGTCACCGAACGGCAATTCCTGAAACCCTTCACGGCGGGAAATATCCCGCAAGCGCGCCAGCGCAGCCAGTTGGACCTGGCGAACCCTTTCGCGTGTAACACCCATCAGGTTCCCTACCTCTTCCAGCGTCCGCCTGCCATGGCCGTGCAGGCCAAAACGGTGTTCCACCACTTCGCGCTGCTGCGACGGCAACTGGTCCAGCCAGCTGCTTAGCAAGCGCTCGGCGGCAACGCCTGCGTAACGTGTTTCGGGGCTGCTTCCGTTTTCGTCTGCGATAAAATCAAGGATGCCGCGCCCGGGTGTGGTGCCTTCAGCCTCGTTGGCCGAGGAAACCGGTTCATTCAATCCAAACAAGCGCTCCACTGCGGCAGTAGCCACATCCAGTTCCAGAGCGACTTCTTCGGCCGTCGGTATGCGACTCAATTGCTGTTCGAGCTTGCGCGACGTGCGCAGATAGATCGCCAATTCCCTGATGACGTGTATGGGCAGGCGAACAGTGCGGCATTGGTTCATGATGGCCCGTTCAACTGACTGACGAATCCACCAGGTGGCATAGGTGGAAAATCGACAACCGCGATCCGGGTCAAATTTTTCAACCGCCCGAATCAGACCCAGATTTCCTTCCTCGACCAGGTCAAGCAAAGGAAGTCCCCGCTTGATGTAAGGACGCGCTACATTGACAACCAGGCGCAGATTCGATTCGATCATGCGCTTTCGGCTTGCCATGCAACCCTCCCGCGCCGCCCGCGTCAGAGAAATCTCCTCAGCAGCCGTCAGTAGACGGGCTCTGCCAATCTCGCTGAGGTATATTCGGGTTACATCATGACTTAGCGCACCCTGCTGGCGGCCAGCGACAGGTGGCTTTGTTGGTTTTTTCTTAGCGTTAGCAGAAGGCTTACGCGAACGGGAAACTTCCTTGTGTCCGCTTTGGGCATCATACATCCCCCCTCCTCGCACTTAATCAAGCGCTGGATGACCGGCCCACCCCGCTATGACAAGCTCCCCGGCCGTCCAAATCAGATTTTAGTTGACAAGGTGGACCATGGACGCTAGCACAAAATGCTTAAAAAGTCTCAAAAACTGACTTAGATCATGGCGTAGCTAAACGATTGGCGCTAGCCAATCTAGCGCCTGGGGAGGTATTTCAGAGGATCCTGCGGGTTGCCATTCACCCGGATTTCGAAATGCAACATGGCCTGATTGCGGTCGGTCCTTCCCATCTCGGCGATGAGTTCACCCGCAGCCACTTTCTGTCCTTCCTTGACCAGTCGTTTACGATTATGTGCATACGCGCTGAGCACCCGCTCACTGTGCTTAATGATGACCAGCTCCCCATAGCCGATCAGGCCGCTGCCACTGTAAACCACTTCACCAGCGGCCCCGGCAATCACAGCCTGCCCTTCCTTGCCACCGATATCGATCCCCTTGCGAGCCGGGTCGTTGGGTTTGAAGTTACTGATGATCCGTCCTTCGGCCGGCCACAACCATTTCTTTGGATCTCCCGCTGCCACCGGCGACCCAGTGGTTGGCTTGCTGCTGGCTGCAGCAGTGTCAGGCGTGGCGGTGCTGCTGGAACTCCTGGCGGGAGCGGATTTGGCCACCGGCTTGCTGGTGGTGGTGGACCTGGACTCAAGCGATTCCGTAGTGGTCGTGCCTCGCGGGGCTACGGCGGCCGTGGTCACCCCTTTTTGGCTGGCCGTGCCTTTAGGCACAGAAAGCACCAATTCCTGGTCAGGGTAAATCGTGTAAGGCGAGCGGATATTGTTCCACTTGGCGATATCTCGCCAGTCCTTGTTGAAATTGAAGGCAATGGCGTGAAGAGTGTCACCACGTTTTACGCGATAACGGCCATCCGACGTTGCCTGGTAATTGCTGTTACCCGCCGCCTTGTCATCCGCCGGGTTCCAGCCGGACGAACATCCGCCTGCCACGGCCAGGCAAAACACAACGATGGCGGTCACTACCGCTCTGGGCATCGACGAGAGTTTCATTTTCATCATCAGGAAAGACCACTCAACAAAGGTACGAAAATTACACCACCGAGGTCTTCCTGATCAAATCCTTTCTCGGTTCGCCGGATCGCCAGTAGCCGCTGAGCACCATTTTTCTCAACCGGGGTAACCAGTACTCCTCCGATCCTGAGTTGTGGAATAAGTTCCTCCGGCAGACCTGTTGCAGCAGCAGTTACTACGATCCCGTCGAAAGGCGCCTGACTGGGCCAGCCAAGGTGCCCATCAGCATATCGGGTATAAACATGATGCATGCCCAGTTTGTGAAAACGCCGCCGGGCCAGCTTAAGCAGTTCTTCAATGCGCTCAACGGTGAAGACCTTGGGTACCAGGCTGGCCAGGATTGCTGCCTGATAACCAGAGCCAGTGCCTACCTCGAGCACTTTCTGTGGCGCACCGCCGTCCAGCAAGGCTTCGGTCATTTTCGCGACAACCCAGGGCTGTGAAATTGTCTGGCTCAGGCCAATCGGAAGCGCCGTATCTTCGTAAGCGCGACTGGACAGTGCTTCATCGACAAATTCATGGCGGGGAACGGTCGCGATGGCCTTGAGCACGCGTTCGTCCTTAATGCCGTTATTACGCAAACGTTGCACCAGCCGGTCCCTTGTGCCCTGGGACGTCATTCCAATACCCCGCGGCACACTCTTGAGGTTTCGCCGGTGGATCATTCAGCTTGCTCCGGCACCGCACACCGCTCAAAGGAGATCTCAGACACCCAGCCCGAGACCTGCTCCAACGCCTGGTACCGGGTCAGATCCACGTGGATGGGAGTTATTGAGATGAAACCCCGGCGAATGGCATCGAAGTCCGTACCCTGGCCGGCATCCTGACCCGGGCCTGCCGGACCAATCCAGTAAATCGGGCGCCCTCTTGGATCCCTGGCTTTGATCACCGGTTCGGCCCGATGGCGCTGACCGAGTCGCGTTACTTCCAGCCCCTTGATTTCCTCCCAGGGTAAATCGGGGACGTTAATATTCAGTATCGTATCCGCCGGCAAGGGATCTTTTCTCAATCGGTCAATCAGCAATGCCACTGCATCAGCCGCCGTGGCGTAATGGACTGGCCGTTCGTTGAACACCAGTGAAACGGCAATGGCAGGTAATCCAAGGAATCGCCCTTCCATTGCAGCGGCAACCGTCCCGGAATAGATGACATCGTCACCCAGGTTGGCGCCTGCGTTAATGCCTGAAACCACCATGTCCGGATCCTTTTCCAGTAGGCCGGTCAGCGCGATATGAACACAATCTGTAGGCGTGCCATTCACACTGAAAGCCCTTTCACCGATTTCCCTGATGCGCACGGGCGACTCCAGTGTCAGCGAGTTACTGGCGCCACTGCGGTTCTGGTCCGGAGCCACTATGGTCACCTTACCCAGTGAATTCATTCGGTCCGACAGGACTTGAATACCTCTCGCCGTGATCCCATCGTCATTACTAATCAGAAAATGCATGCCAATTCCATTGTGGAAGTTGCTATTGTAAGGCCTTGACCGGTTGACTGAAATGGATTCAGAAAAGAAAAATTCGAATGACGGCAGCTTCCATGAAGCCATGGCCGACGTGACGCCGTTAAGGGCCACTGAACGAATCGAGCCAATACCGAAAATGACTCCGGCACGGGCGCTGCAAAGGGAGCGTGACGACCCGTCTGTACTACAGGAATTGCTGGATCACGACCGCGACCTGGCCGAACTGGAGACCGGAGAGGAGTTGCTGTTCCTGCGGCCCGGCTACCAGAAGCGCCTGCTGAGTCGCTTGCGGCGGGGACAATTCAGTGCCGTGGACTCAATCGATCTGCATCATATGAACCTGGAAACTGCCGGAAAAGTCCTGCTGGATTTTCTGGAACATGCCTTCGAACAACACTTCGGGTGCGTTCGGGTTGTGCATGGCAAGGGTCTGCGCTCGAAGGGATTGCCGTTACTCAAGAACATGACCAACCGGATGTTGCGCAAGCACCCACGGGTCGTTGCGTTCGCCTCCTGCCGGCCCGTCGATGGGGGCACAGGGGCCACTAACGTGCTGCTGACCTCACAAAAAGGAAGGCACTCGTGACCGGATTACTGATCCTCGTGCTGGCCGGTTTCGCCGGAATCAGTTGGTGGCGACTGTTGAAGGGTAAGGAACTGGCGCGGCGTGCAGCGGCATCCACTTGCCGGGAGCACGGCCTGGTGTTGATTGACGACACCGTCATGCTGGATTCCGTACAGCTCAGGAAAGAGGATCCTGCCCGGGCCTGGGGGCTCAAATACCGTTTTGATTTCGCCCGAAACGGCGTTCCACGCCGCGGTGGTATCGTGCTGATCGCACCGGGCCGCCGACCGATAGTCGTGATACCGACCGACAGTGGTCACCTTATCGAAGAGGGGTAATTACTTGACGATTTTAAGGTGCGGGCGTTTTTCCGGCTGCCCTATGGGATCTGTGTCCGTGGGCGGCACTGTTTCGCCGTCCTGCGCAAACATCATTCCCTGCCCATTTTCCTTCGAATAAATGGCCAGCACCGCGTCGATTGGAACGGACACCCTGTGTTCACTGCCCGAGAAGCGGGCTTTAAATGTCAGCCATTCATTGCCCAGATCGAGTTCCCGCACAGCTGCGTTGTCAATGTTCAGGATGACCTTGCCTTTCTGAATCGCCTGGTCTGGAACGTCCACTCCATCGGCTCCGGCCTCGACCAGCACGTGCGGCGTCATACGATTTTCGGCAATCCATTCGTACAGCGCCCTTAACAGGTAAGGCCGGTTGGATGTCATGTCCGAACTCATGCAACTACTCCGCTCAGGAAGCCAGCATCAGGTCTCGTTCCGCCTGTGTCAGGCTCGCTTTAAAGGATGGCCTGGAGAAAATCCGGTGCGCATACGCTTCTACTGACGCGCCCGGCTTGCCCAGGATGACGCCATAGTGCGCCAGACGCCACATCAGCGGCCCCAGGGTGCAATCGACCAGGCTCAGCTCATCACTCAGGATGTAGTCTGAAATCCGGAACAGCTCATTGGCAGCGATAATGCCTTCTTTCAGCTGTTTTGCCGCAGTCTCCGCCTTTTTACCGGTGGAGCTTTCAATCTCATACGCCAGCGAATACCAGTCTCTCAAAACCCGGTGGTGCACCAGCCTGAGCTGGGCCCGCGACACGGGGTCAACCGGCATCAGCGGCGGATGAGGGTACCTTTCATCAAGGTAGTCGTTGATCACGCCTGCGTCGTACAGCACCAGGTCGCGATCAACCAGCGTAGGGGCCGTGTTATAAGGATTCAACTCAGCCAGGTCAGCAGCGGCCGATTCGTCGATGGAGACGTTGACGATATCGACGTTGATGCCTTTTTCGGCTAGAACGAACCGGACCCGATGACAATCCATTGATGTCTCGGATGAATACAACGCCATGGTCGAACGACCGCGAACTGAAACTGCCACATTACTCTCCTAATTCGTTAGTGCCCGCTGAAACTTTGCAGGAGGCGCTTGATTTATTGTACTTAGTGTACGTCCCGCCAGTATTCTACCTTTAGCGCATATGAGATGAGCGCGAACAGCGTAAGGAACAACAACACCCAGACGCCAACGTTCTTCCTCTTGACCTCGGCCGGCTCACCCAGATACTCCAGGAAAGTTACCAGGTCACGAACTGTGTCTTCATATTCTTCCGGTGACTGCAGGCCCGCTTTGACGATTGCCAGGTGGTCAACCACCTCGTGTCCGTCATGGGTCGCGTAAACCGGCTTCTGGATCCCCTGCAACTGCCAGAGCACATGCGGCATCGACGCATTGGCCAGTACCAGGTTATTCCAGCCACCGGTATCGTCCTGGTAAAACTTCAGCAGGTAGGTATACAGCCAATCCGAACCGCGTGAGCGCGAAATCACCGACAGGTTCGGCGGCACCTTGCCAAACCAGTCTTTCGCATCCTCGGGTTGCATGGCGACGTCCATCGTTTCACCGATTTTTGCATCAGAAAAAACCAGGCTATCCATGACCAGTTCTTCGTCCAGACCAAGGTCTTCAACCAGGCGGTTGTAGCGCATATAGTTGGCGCTATGGCACGACAGGCAATAGTTGACGAAAAGCTTGGCTCCACGCTGAGTAGCTGCAGTGTCGCGGATATTGACGTTCGCGTGCTCTAGCGCGCCGCCACCGGAAGCAAAGGCGGATGCAGACACAGCAAGCAGCATAACCAGGCCGAAAATTGCTGATAAAGATCTCTTGTTCATCAGTGGGTCAACCTCTCAGGTACCGGCTTGGTCTTGCCGCCTGGACTCAGGAAATACAAAAGGATAAAGAATGCAAAGTAGACAAAAGTCCAGACCCGCATTTCAATAGTCTGCGCCGGCGTGCCCTCTGCCATTCCGAGCATCCCAAGGCGAACAAAAGCGATGGCGAAAACGCCGACCATGATCTTGTACCAGAGGCCCTTGTACCTGATGGACTTGACCGGTGACCTGTCCAGCCACGGCAGGAAGAACAGGATCATAACGGACAGCCCCATCATGATGACCCCGAGCAACTTGTCCGGTACCGCCTTCAAAATGGCGTAATACGGGGTGAAGTACCAGACCGGCTTGATGTGCTCCGGTGTCACCATCGGATTCGCCGGTATGAAATTATCGTGCTCGAGGAACAAACCACCGGCCTCGGGCCAGAAGAAGATCACGAAGGCAAACAGCAGCAGAAACATGGCTACACCGAAAATATCCTTGACGGTGTAGTAAGGATGAAACGGGATGCCGTCTACCGGCATTCCGTTTTCGTCCTTGTTGGCCTTGATTTCGATGCCGTCCGGGTTATTGGAGCCGTTTTCGCGCAACGCCACCAGGTGCATCAGAACCAGACCGAAAATGGCCAGCGGCAGTGCGATGACATGCAAGGCGAAAAACCGGTTCAGGGTCGCATCTGAGATGAAAAAGTCACCCCTGATCCACTCGGTTAATGGCTCACCAATGGTCGGTATCGCGCCGAACAGGTTGATGATGACCTGTGCACCCCAGTAAGACATCTGGCCCCAGGGCAGGACATAACCCATGAAAGCTTCCGCCATCAACGCCAGGTAGATCAGCATGCCGAAAATCCACACCAGTTCACGCGGTGCACGGTGTGAACCGTACAGCAGACTGCGGAACATATGCAGGTACACGACTATGAAGAAGAACGACGCGCCGGTGGAGTGCAGGTAGCGGATGAACCAGCCCCACTCCACGTCGCGCATGATGTATTCCACCGATGCGAAAGCCAACTCAGCGGAAGGTTTGTAGTGCATGGTCAGGAATATGCCGGAAATAATCTGGATAACCAGCACAAACAGGGCAAGCGAACCCATGTAATACCAGAAGTTAAAGTTCTTCGGCGCCTGGTAACCGACCATGGTGGCATTCCAGAATGCCGAAATGGGCAGGCGCGAATCGACCCAGTTCCACAGTGCGTCTGCGCGCTTTGCGATGCTGCTGGCTGGCTTGGCCATCATACGGCTCCTTCCGGATTCACACCGATGATCAACGTCGTATCATCGATGAAGCTGTAAGGGGGAATTCTCAGGTTGGTCGGGGCAGGAACGCCTTTATAGACCCGACCCGCCATATCGAATTTCGACTTGTGGCACGGGCAGAAGAAACCACCTTTCCAGTTTTCTTCAAAGGGCTGTGGCCCGACCTCTGGAATGACCTGCGGAACGCAACCCAGGTGCGTGCAATGCATATTGACCACCAGGTATTTACCGCGCAATGCGCGGTCTTCATTCTGTGCAAATGCCGGCTGCTCAGAAACCTGCGACTCCGGGTCTTTCAGATCGACGTCGACTTCCGGAAGCAAGCCCAGGGTTTCTTCCGTTCTGTACAGAATACCGATAGTCTGGCCACGCCACTGGACTTTCAGCATCTGGCCGGGATCAAGCCCGTCCAACGTGACCTGTACCGGTGCACCTACAGCCTTCGCCTTGGCGCTTGGCTTCCAGGATTTAATAAACGGTACGGCTACAAAACCCGTGCCTACCGCGCCTACGACGGATGTTGTGGCGACGAGAAACCATCGCCTTTTTTTGTTCACGCCATCAGTTGGCATCTGTATCTCCAGCTGCATGAAAGCCCTGCAGGGTCTGTCACTTTATTGAGTAATCCGAGTTTGCGTCCGGTCTGATGGGTCGCCTGTTGCGGGCAATTCACTTCGCGCCGGTTCCTTTAAATTGCAAAACCGTCATTTTATCCGAAACGGGCCATGTGAAACAATGAATTTACCGATAGAATGGATAAATGTCACAAGTTAGCAAGATACTGGGCTTTATTATCCAGGCTTCAATAGCCGGCCTGGCGCTCGCATTTCTGCTCGTCTACCTGTGGCCAAGCCTTGCCCAACGCCTGACAACGCAGAGCCAGCCACAACCGACTACCCTTTCGGCACCGGCCTCTTATGCCGATGCCGTCAACCGTGCTGCGCCAGCAGTGGTCAGCATCTACACGCAGTCCATGCAGGTAAGGCCGGTCGATGCCATCACACAAAAACGACTTGGATTCAGGCAATTGTACCGCTTGCGTGGCGGAGTGGGCTCCGGCGTGCTAATCAGCGAGGACGGCTACATCCTGACCAATCATCACGTCATTGCCCAGGTCCAGGGCATACAGATTGCATTATGGGATGGCAGGGTAGCGCCGGCCCGGGTGATCGGCTCAGATCCAGCTACCGACCTGGCAGTGCTCAAGATCCAGCTTGACGGCTTACCCGTGGCACCCATCACCGAAAACCAGGAGGTCACTACCGGTGACGTGGTCCTGGCCATTGGCAACGCGGTGGGCCTGACCCACACCGTGACTATGGGGATTGTCAGCGCCACCGGCCGGAGTGTGCTGCGTATGCCGCTGTATGACGATTTCATCCAGACGGACGCAGCCATCAACCCGGGCAACAGCGGTGGAGCGTTGATCAATACACGCGGAGAACTGATCGGGATCAACACGCGCAACCTTGATGCGGCACAAGGCGCCCAGAACATTGGCTTTGCCATTCCAATCGGCCTGGCCAGAAACGTCATGGAACAGATCATCGACTACGGGTCTGTGCGACGCAGTTGGATTGGTGCGGAGTTCAGCAGCCTGCGGGCCACGCGAATGCCGGATGGCAGCAAGATCTATCGGGGCGTTGCCGTTAAAGAGGTGACCAGAGAGGGGCCCGCCTGGAATGCGGGACTGCGCCAGGGCGACGTCATCCTGGCCCTGGACGGCGCGCCGGTAGCGGACAAGACCGATTTCATGTTTTCCATTGCGCAACATGAACCGGGCAGCCGCGTAGAGCTAACCGTGACACGGGGTGACCAGACCTACGAGACTTATGCCACGCTATTGCAGCAACCGCCGCCGCAATAGAACGACCCTCTGTTCAGGCCTTGGGAAGCGTTACCCCCGTCTGGCCCTGGTACTTGCCGGCCCGATCGGCATAGGATTGCTCACACACCTCATCAGACTCAAAGAACAGGAATTGTGCCACGCCCTCGTTGGCGTAGATCCTGGCCGGTAACGGTGTGGTGTTGGAAAACTCCAGCGTCACATGCCCTTCCCACTCCGGCTCCAGCGGCGTCACATTTACAATAATGCCGCAGCGTGCATAGGTCGATTTACCCAGGCAGATGGTCAAAACATTACGCGGAATGCGGAAATATTCCACCGTGCGTGCCAATGCAAACGAGTTGGGTGGGATGATGCAAACATCACCGCTGAAATCCACGAAACTACTCTCGTCAAAACGCTTGGGATCCACGATGGCCGAGTTGATGTTGGTAAAAATCTTGAAGTCGCGGGCACACCGCACGTCATAACCGTAGCTGGACGTGCCGTAGGAAATGCTGCGCTCACCAGAGGCGTCGGTGCGCACCTGGCCCGGCTCAAAGGGCTCGATCATTTGGTCGGATTTCGCCATCCGGCGAATCCAGCGATCAGACTTGATACTCAATGCTCTATCCTCAAGTGTTAACGACGTTGATCTGTGGCATGTTCAGGGCCAGGTTACGCGGCGTCATGGCCAGCCGGGCGGCCGTATTGCGGGCAACTTCCCGGTAGCTTTCGGCAATTTCTGAGTCCGGTTCCGAGACGACAGTAGGCATCCCTTCATCGAGGTCTTTTCGAATCTTCAACTCCAGCGGCAACCGCCCCAGCAGCGGCACATCGTACTCTTCCGCCATACGGGCACCGCCGCCTGTACCGAAAATAGGTTCCTCGTGGCCACACTCACTACATATATGGGTACTCATGTTTTCCACGACTCCGAGCACTGTCATCTCCACTTTGCGGAACATCTGCACCGCCTTGCGGGCATCCAGCAGGGCGATATCCTGTGGAGTGGTTACGATCACCGAACCACTGACCGGTACCTTTTGCGCGAGAGTCAATTGAATATCGCCGGTGCCCGGCGGCAAATCAACCACCAGGTAGTCCAGTCCTTCCCAGTTGGTTTCGGTTAACAATTGGGTCAGGGCCGAAGTGACCATCGGTCCACGCCAGATCATCGGTGTGTCCTCTTCCACCATGAAACCGATCGACATCACCTGCAGGCCGTGGGCACGTTGCGGAACAATCCGATTGCCCTCGGTCTGCGGATGGCCGGACACGCCGAGCATTCGCGGCATGCTTGGGCCATAGATATCCGCGTCGAGTACGCCAACCCGGGCACCATCTGCCCGCAGTGCCAATGCCAGATTTACCGCGGTTGCCGATTTTCCGACCCCGCCCTTGCCTGAAGCCACTGCAATGATGTTCTTGATCTGCTCCAGCGGTTTCAAATCTCCCTGGACTGCGTGTGGAACGACTTTCCAGTCCAGGCTGACCGCCGCAGTTTCAATCGCGGCATCGGATTCAAGCGTTGCCTTGATACGCGCCGCCAGTGCCTCACGGATTCCGTCAAGCGGGTAACCTGCGCGCAGGTCTACCGAAACGCGATTGCCATCGATGCCGATCCCACGCAGCCATCCCAGGCTGATCAGGTCTGAACCGGAATAGGAATCGCTTATTTCTGCGAGCTGGTCTTTTACATATTGTTCTGAAAGTTGGGTCATACCTATTTGCCTGTTATCGCTGCCATGTGAGCCAAGCGGCATATTGTATATTTATTCTCTCTCGATCGGGAACCACGGTCATGAGACAATTCGTGATTAAACCTAAAAGACGATAGCCAACCCGGCAGATTGCTATGACAGACAAAAACCGACAAATACTGGTCACCAGTGCCCTCCCCTACGCCAACGGCGCCATCCATCTGGGCCACATGCTGGAATATATCCAGACGGATATCTGGGCGCGCTTCCAGCGCTCGCGGGGCCATGAGTGCTATTTCGCCTGGGCCGATGATGCACATGGGACCCCGGTCATGCTGTGGGCACGTGCCGAGGGCAAAACACCCGAAGAGCTGATCGACATGATGAACGAACAGCATAAGACCGACTTCAGGGAATTTGGCATCAGTTTTGATAATTACGCTTCCACCCACACCGAGACCAACCGCGAACTGGTAGAAATGATCTACGGCCGGCTGGACAAGAACGGCTACATCGAGCGCCGCAACATCGAACAGCTGTATGACGAAGAAGAGGGCATGTTCCTGCCGGATCGCTTCATTCGCGGCACTTGCCCCAAGTGCGGCACCGAAGACCAGTACGGCGACAGTTGTGAATCCTGCGGCAGCACCTACTCACCCACAGATCTGATCGATCCCCGCTCCGCCGTCACCGGCAGCAAACCGGTCATGAAGAAATCCGAGCATTACTTCGTGCGCCTTTCCGAGTTCGAGGACCGGCTTAAAGTCTGGATGGATTCCGGTGCACTACAGTCCGAAGTCACCAACAAGCTACAGGAGTGGTTCACCGACGGGCTGCGCGACTGGGACATTTCCCGTGACGAACCTTACTTCGGGTTTCGCATTCCAGGCACCACCGACAAGTACTTTTACGTGTGGGTAGATGCGCCAATCGGTTACCTGGCCAGTTTCAAGGACTATTGCCTGCGCGAGGGATTGGACTTTGAAGCCTGGTGGAGCAAGGATTCCAGCACCGAAGTTCACCATTTTATCGGCAAGGACATCATCTATTTTCACACACTGTTCTGGCCCGCCATGTTGATGGGCGCAGACCTGCGTACACCTACCGCGGTATACGCACACGGTTTCCTGACGGTGGAAGGCGCCAAGATGTCCAAGTCCCGGGGTACTTTTATCTCAGCACGCACCTACCTGGACCACTTGCACCCGGACTATCTGCGTTACTACTTTGCGGCCAAACTCGGGGCCGGCCTGGGCGATATCGATCTCAACCTGGAAGACTTCGTGCAACGGGTCAATTCTGATGTGGTCGGAAAGGTCGTAAACATTGCCAGCCGCTGCGCCGGCTTTATCGGCCGCCGCTTTGAAGGCCGGTTGTCCGACACCTTGCCACGGCCGGAACTGTACCAGCAGTTTGTAGAAGCGCGCGAAGACATCGCCGCTGACTTTGAAGGGCGCAACTACCAATCGGCGGTCCGCCGGATTATGAAGCTGGCCGATGATGCCAACCGCTATATCGACGAGGAAAAACCCTGGGTGCAAATCAAGGAGGAAGGCCGCGAACCACAGGTACAGGCCATTTGTACGCAAGGCATTAACCTGTTCAAGGTTCTTATCAGCTACCTGTCCCCGATCCTGCCGTTTACCGCAGAACGGGCGAGTGCTTTTCTCGGCCGTGACATCAGTGACTGGAGTACCATCGACGAGCCCCTACTGGGCGTTGAGGTGAATACGTTCCAGCCATTGTTAACGCGAATCGACCCGCTGAAAGTAAATTCCGTAATCGAGGCCTCCAAAGAGTCGCTGCAACCCGCAAAACAGGAGACTTTACCGCCAACCGGACCGGTCATCGAGGACCTGGCAGAAGAAATCACCATAGATGACTTCAACAAGGTGGACTTGCGCGTGGCCCGGATTATCAGTGCAGAGTCCATCCCCGAAGCCGACAAATTGCTGAAACTGACCCTGGATATAGGCAACGAAACCCGGACCGTATTTGCCGGTATCAAGTCAGCTTACGATCCGGCACAGCTTGAAGGCCGGTTCACGGTGATGGTGGCCAACCTGAAGCCCCGTAAAATGCGCTTTGGTACCTCCGAGGGAATGGTCCTGGCTGCCGGGCCCGGTGGCAAAGACCTGTATATCCTGGAACCGGACGAGGGCGCCGTACCGGGACTGCGGGTAACCTGACCGGTTCATGACCGAATACTTCCTGATATTGGTCAGCACGGTATTAGCGAACAACTTTGTCCTTGTCCGCTTCCTGGGACTGTGCCCATTCATGGGAGTATCCAACAAGCTCGAAGGCGCCATCGGCATGTCGGTGGCCACGATGTTCGTGCTGACCTTATCGTCGATTAGCAGCTACCTGCTGAGCGCCTACGTGCTGCGGCCGCTTGGCCTGGAATACCTGTCCACTCTCGGCTTCATCCTGGTGATCGCAACCGTAGTGCAGCTAACCGAGATGGTCATGCGCAAGACCAGTCCGCTGCTGTACCGGATCCTGGGAATTTTTCTACCGCTGATCACGACCAACTGTGCCGTGCTGGGCGTGGCCCTGCTGAATGTTCAGGAGCAGCACAACCTGTTGCAGTCCGCATTGTATGGATTCGGGGCGGCTGCTGGTTTCGGGCTCGTGCTGGTCATGTTTGCCGCGATGCGCGAACGGGTTGCCCACGCAGATGTACCCGTACACTTCCGCGGCGCACCGATCGGCCTGATCACGGCTGGCTTGATGGCGCTTGCATTTATGGGCTTCACCGGCCTGGCCAGGCTCTGAACTGCACAATGATTACAGCCATCATTCTCATCACATTACTCGGCAGCCTTTTCGGCCTGGGACTTGGCTGGGCCGCGGGCAAGTTCAAGGTTGACTCCGACCCGGTGGTTGACCAGATTGACGCCGTACTGCCCCAGACGCAGTGTGGCCAGTGCAATTTCCCGGGATGCCGCCCCTATGCAGAGGCCATTGCATCGGGTGAGGCGGACATTAACCAGTGCCCGCCTGGCGGCGAAGCTGGAATCCAGGCACTGGCCGACCTGCTCGGCCTGGAAGTCAGGCCACTCAATCCGGAAAACGGTGTAGAAAAGCCCAGGACCGTTGCGATTATTGACGAGGCAGTCTGTATTGGCTGCACTTTATGCATCCAGGCCTGCCCGGTCGACGCTATTGTCGGTGCAGCCAAACTGATGCATACGGTCATCGAAGCCGAATGCACGGGTTGTGATTTGTGCCTGCCACCCTGCCCGGTGGATTGCATTGAGATGGTGCCCGTAGCGCCTGTAAATGGTGCATGGAGCTGGCCCAGACCCGCCACGGGTGAAGCCGGATGAAGATCGATCCGCTCAGCCAGGCCCAGTCTGCCGGTCAGCAGTTGCACCATTTTCATGGCGGGCTGAGGCTACGCCATAACAAGAAGATCTCCTGCCAGACGCCGGTAGAGAAAACCCCGCTTGCAACCCGCTACTACGTGCCGCTATTGCAGCACAGCGGACGCGCGGCCGAATCCATCGTTAGCCAGGGCCAGAAAGTCCTCAAAGGCGAGCAGATAGGCTGTTTCGAGCACCTGGGCCGCGGCTGCATTCACGCACCAACCTCCGGCACAGTAACCGCCATCATAAGCCACCCCATCAGCCACCCCTCCGGGGCCGACGGCCGCTGCGTGGTGATCAAGCCGGACGGCCTGGACCAGTGGAAAGACCTGGAGCCCATTGTTGACTGGGAGCAAGCCAGCCCGCTCCAATTGCGACAGGCCATCGGCTCGGCTGGAATTGTCGGTCTGGGCGGAGCGGTGTTTCCCACCGGATTCAAAGTAAATCAGGCCAGTGAACGGGGCATCCACACACTGGTCCTGAACGGCTCGGAATGTGAACCCTACATCAGCTGTGACGAGATGCTGATGCGCGAACACCCCGGCTCGATCGTCCTGGGAGCGCGAATCCTGCAAAAGGCGGTCGGTGCAAGCAGAACGGTAATCGCCATCGAAGATCAGATGGGTGCCGTCAACGCCGCGCTGGTCCGTGCCGTTGAGAAATCCGGGGCGGGAACCATCGATATCGTCAAAGTCACCACCATCTACCCGGAAGGAGGTGAGAAGCAGCTGATCAAAGTACTGACCGGGCTCGAGGTACCGTCCGGCGGACGCCCCACCGACCTCGGTCTGTTGTGTCAAAACGTGGCCACTGCGACCGCGGTGGCTCGTGCCGTGACAGAAGGCAAACCATTGATCGAGAGAATCGTCACCATTACCGGTAACGGCGTGCGCAAGCCTCGCAATCTGCTTGCCCAAATCGGCACTCCGATTTCCAACCTGATTGACCAGTGTGGTGGCTACACTTCCGATGCAGCCCGGATGATTCTCGGCGGCCCCATGATGGGATATGCACTGTCTTCTGACGGCAACCCGGTCATCAAGGCAGCCAATTGCATCCTGGTTTTGAGCGCGGATGACATCCGTCCACCACAACCGGAAATGCCCTGTATCCGGTGCGGCGAGTGTGCCCGTGTCTGCCCATCCATATTGTTGCCACAAGAGCTGAACCGCGTCATCCGCAACGGAGTGTGGGATGACGCAACGGAGCTTGGCCTGAGTGATTGTATCGAGTGTGGATGTTGTGATTTTGTCTGCCCCAGCCATATTCCACTGGTCGACTGGTTCCGTTTCGGCAAGTCCGAGTTGCATTTACTGGACCAGGAACGGGCCCGTGCCGAGGCGGCCAAACAACGGTTCGAAGCCCGCGAAGCGCGGCTTGAGCGGCTCAAGCTGGCACGCAAGAAACGGATAGAGGACAAAAAGCGCGCACTGCATGAAGACAACAGTAAACAGCAGAAAATTGCAGCCGCTATCGAACGCGTGCGCTCGCGCAAAGGCCGGAACCCGTGAGCCGCAGTTTCGACACCGGCGGCGCACCTCATTTCCCGCCCCATTCAACGGTAGCGCGCATCATGCTGCAGGTGATCTTTGCGCTGATCCCCGCGATAGCCGCCCATGTCTGGTTTTTTGGCCCCGGAATCCTCGTGCAGATTGTGCTTGCCTGCTTTTTTGCACTGGGCCTGGAAGCGCTGATGCTGAAACTTCGCAAACAACCGATGCGCCTTTTCCTGGGTGATTTCAGTGCGGTGCTGACGGCCATTCTATTCGCCTTGTGCATACCACCACTGGCACCCTGGTGGATTGCCCTGACAGGTATGCTGTTTGCCATTGTTATTGCCAAGCACCTTTACGGCGGGCTTGGCCACAACACGTTCAACCCCGCGATGGTCGGCTACGTCGTGGTTCTGATCAGTTTTCCGCAGGCCATGACTGCCTGGCTGCCGCCCTCATCTATTGCACCGATAGCCCTGTCATGGAGCGATGTCCTGGTGACTATTTTCAGCGGCCAGCCGGCTGGTGGATTGAGCTGGGATGCCATCACCGAGGCGACCCCGCTGGACTCGATAAGAACCAGCGTTGCCACAGGAAAAATGATCTCAGAGGCCCGGCAGCTGCCCGTCTTCGGCGATTTCGGCGGACTGGGCTGGGAATGGATTGCCAACTGGTATGCGCTCGGCGGCCTGTGGCTATTGTGGCGCCGCGTTATCAGCTGGCATGTTCCCCTGACCATGATAGGCACGGTACTTGTACTTGGCGGACTCACCTATTTGCTGGACCCGGGAAGCAATACGGCACCGCTGCAACACCTGTTTTCCGGAGCGCTTGTAGTGGGTGCATTCTTTATCGCGACCGACCCGGTCAGTGGCTGCACCAGTACGCGCGGCAGGCTGATATTCGGGGCGGGAGTTGGACTGATCACGCTGGTGATAAGGCGCTGGGGCGGCTATCCCGACGGTGTGGCCTTTGCGGTGTTGCTGATGAACATGGCCGCCCCGCTGATTGACCATTACACCCGCCCGAGGATATTCGGGAAATGAACCGGATAATCCGTAGTGCAGCAGCGCTGGGCCTGGTCGCAATTGTCTGCACCAGCGCACTGACGGCTGTCGATAGCTTAACGGCGGACCGCATCGCGGCGCAGGAAAGAAGAGTTATCCTGGAACGGCTCGGGCAGATTCTGCCCCAACAGTATGACAACCCACTGCTGGAAGACCACTTCACCTTCAAGGATGACCACTTTTTTCCGAATGGTCAGGAGGTTGTTGCCTACCGCGCGCGCTACCAGGGGAGTCCGCAGGCCGTCGTTCTCAAATTCAATGCAGTCAGCGGCTATAACGGTAACATCGGACTACTGGCCGGTATCAGCTTCGATGGTACGCTGCTCGGTGTACGGGTGACGAGTCATAAGGAGACCCCCGGATTGGGCGACGCCATTGAGGTCGAAAAAAGCGATTGGATCCTTGATTTTTCCGGAAAATCCCTCGGCCGGCCGGAGGCTGAACTGTGGACAGTGAAGCAGGACGGCGGAGTTTTCGACCAGTTCACCGGCGCGACCATTACACCACGCGCCGTGGTGGAAGCAGTGCGCGGTGCGCTGGCCTATTTTGAAGCTAACAGGGACTATCTGTTCGACACCGCCTCGCAAGCTTCCGGAGTGGCGCCATGAGCTACAAAAAGATCTTCTTTGACGGCCTGTGGCAGCAAAATACCGGCCTGGTTGTGCTGCTTGGGTTGTGCCCACTGCTCGCCGTGAGCGCGACTGTGGTGAACGCCATAGGCCTGGGTCTGGCCACCACCCTGACCCTGGTGTTTTCAAACCTGGCCGTGTCCCTGGCCCGTCGGGTTCTGCGGCCGGAGATTCGCATCCCGGCGTATGTGATCATCATTGCCACCGTGGTCACGGTCATCCAATTGCTGATGCAGGCCTGGTTTCACGACCTGTATCGAGTCCTGGGTATTTTCATCCCCCTGATCGTTACTAATTGCGCAATCATTGGACGGGCCGA
>RCNC010000444.1_pt1 | contig 26276 bp, 22 predicted proteins | sample 2041301 | NCBI WGS metagenome assembly RCNC01 (sample SAMN09708231, study PRJNA481090) | Marine sediment metagenome, whole genome shotgun sequencing project. | biome: marine sediment; feature: ocean; material: sediment; isolation source: Sewage treatment plant 13A marine sediment (STP13A) ... | reverse complement strand
CGGATCTCGGTGGTACCCTTCGGAACCTATAAATCATATAATTTCCAAATCAATGCCAAATCGGGAATTCTTAGCGATCTGAAATACAACAAGAGGAAGTCCTGGCAGGATAATTTCTAAAATTGTTACTTATGAAACGAATCATTCACACTCAAATGGCACCTGCTGCAGTGGGACCCTACTCACAAGCTGTGGAAGCAGGAGGAACACTTTACATATCGGGACAGATCCCATTGGACCCTAAAACCGGAAGTATCGTGACGGGAGGAATCTCTCTACAGACAGAGCAGGTAATGAAAAACATAGGTGCCATCCTTAAAGAGGCTGGATATGGCTTTGAAAATGTGGTTAAATCCACGTGCCTGCTCTCTGATATGGCCAACTTCAAGGCAATGAATGAGGTCTATGCAAGCTATTACCCTTCAGAGCAGCCTGCAAGGGCCGCATTTGCAGTAAAGGAACTTCCCCTGGGAGTTCTTATCGAAATTGAATCCATCGCCATAAAATAGCCTTACTTGAAGTTGTGATACAGCATATTTGGCCATAAGAATATCCATTCTCTCTCTCCTATGGATTAATATCGTTTAACATATTACTGTAATCATTTAACAATTATATGTGAACAATTCACAATTATCAATGTTTGTCAATCAAACGGAAACTTGAGAAACGATCAAGTTGCAAAACGTTTCCAGAGGATGGAGGAACAAATTGACAGAAGTATACTACTTGGTACAGTTCTAAATCTGTACAGCCGTTATGGGATCCGGAGTGTAACCATGGATGACATTTCCAGAGAGCTGGGAATGTCCAAGAAAACCATTTATCAGCAGGTAGAGCATAGACAGGATCTTGTGCGCAGGGTAATGGAATATGAAAGCTCGGAGAGCGATCAAATTATGGATCAATTTCCCAAATCGGGGATCAATGCCATTGATCAATTGATAGAGGTGAATAGCCTAATGCATAAAACAAGGACAAAGCACAATCCCACATTCTATTACGATTTAAAAAAATACCACCCGGAGATCTTCAAAGATTGGATTAAAAAAAAGAGAAATCGTATGTATTCGCTTCTCATTCAAAATATGATAAGAGGAAAGGAAGAAGGGCTATACCGAAAGGATTTGAACCATCACATCATTGCCCGGCTTTACATGGCTCGTTTGGAGATGTTCAACAGTACGGATGTTCTTGAAGATGATGAGCTGAAGTCCCAGGATTTTTTTCGTGAGATACTTGTCTATCACATACATGGCATCTGTAATTCAAGAGGTCTGAATTATTTTTCATCGAATAGAGAACAACTATAATGATTAAAAACTAAAAATATGAAGAGAACGTATATCACCATGTTACTGCTTATCATGGTAATAACAATATGGAGTCAGGAACAGGAGGATGATACCCTGTACTTTTCATTGTCGATGTCTCTTGAATTTGCCATGGAGAATAACCTGAATGCCGAAAATTCGCGGCTTGAAGTTGATATTGCCGACCAGCGGGTCTGGGAGACTGCTGCCCTGGGATTGCCGCAGGTGGATGCCAGTGTGAACTATAACTATAACATTAACCTGGCCACAACACTCATTCCTGACTTTCTTGGAGATCCAAATGATAAGATTGAGATTCAGTTTGGGACCAAACATAATGCAAGCGCAGGTTTTGTAGGAAACCAGTTGATTTTTAGTGGACAGTACATAGTTGGTCTGCAAGCTGCTAAGATTTTCAAAACCTTTGCGGATAGCAACCGAAAGCGCACTGAGCAGCAGGTTCGTCAGACAGTGACGGAGAACTATTACCTGGTGTTGCTGGGAGAGAACACACTGGAAGCTTTGGTAGGTAACCTTAATAATGTGAAACTGACCTACAAAGAAACATCCCTGCTCTATCAAGCGGGATTTTTAGAGGAGATCGATGCGGATCAGCTGGAGGTAACCATGACGGATCTTGAGAACAGTGTGCTCTCCATGGAGCGGCAGGTGGTGGCCTCCAGGAATTTGCTGAAGTATCAAATGGGCCTTGACAGAACTAAAAACATCATTCTGACCGATAGCCTTGCCGATTTGGTTGCCAGTATCGATTATGAATTAGCCCTTCGGGCCGACCTGATTCTTGAGGAGAATCTGGATTATAAAATTCTTACTGAGCAGGAGCAACTGGCATATATGGATATGAAGTTGAAGAGAACGGAATATCTGCCCTCCCTTTCGGCCTTTTATTCGATGGATTTTTCTGCACAGCGTGATGAATTCAACTTTTTAAATTCGGATCAGAATTGGTACAAAGCTTCACTACTTGGGCTCTCCTTCAATGTCCCCATATTCAGCAGTGGGTCGCGAAAAGCGGGTGTATCTCAAAAGCGAATCGCCTATGAGCAGGCCCAAAACAGCAAAGATTTTGCTGAAGAAGGGATTCAGGTGGAATTTATCCAGGCTAAATACGATTTTGCCAATGCATTGGAGAAATATAGAAGCGTACAAAAGAATTTGGAGCTGGCTCGTAAAATTACCAGGGTGACAAAAAAGAAATATGATGAAGGATTGGTATCCAGTCTCGAACTGACTCAGGTAAATGATCAGTTTCTTTCCATTCTGAGCAGTTATACTTCAACCATGGTGGAAGTGCTGAATGCGAAAATCAGAATAGACGTATTAATGAACAAAATTTAAAAAAAATCACAATGAAACATCATCTAATAATAGCATTGCTGGCCATTCTGGTTTCTTGTTCACCTGGTGGGACAGACAGTAAAAAGGCTGAAATAGAAAAATATAAGAAGAAGGTGAGTGACTATACGCAAAAGATCGCAGCTCTTGAAAGTGAGCTGGGAGACGAAGCCTTACCGGTAAAACCCGAATCTTCACTGGTGGTGGAAGTAAAACAAGTGAGTTCCGAGAAGTTCTCTCGTCATTTTGAAGTGACAGGCTATATGGAAGCTGTCCAGGATGCTTTTATCAGTCCCGAAATCAATGGACAGATAGATAATATCCTTGTAAAAAGAGGTGCCAGGGTCAGAAAAGGGCAGCTGCTTATTAAGCTCAATACCGATGTGACCGAAAAGAACATTGACGAGGTAAAGACTAACCTTGAACTTGCCACCCGTTTGTTTGAAAAGCAGGAAGAGCTGTGGAAGCAGAACATTGGTAGCGAGATCCAGTACCTGGAAGCTAAAAACAGAAAGGAATCTCTTGAAGCACGTCTGGCTACACTCGATAAACAGCTTGAGATGGCCCAGGTTAGAGCCCCTTTTAAGGGCATTATTGATTACATCATGGTCAGACAGGGAGAGATTGCAGCACCAGGTATGCAGCTGGTTCGACTTGTTAACCTGGGATCCATGCGGGTTTCTGCAAGAGTTTCAGAAGCATACCTGACAAGTGTAAAAGAAAACGATATGGTGGAGCTCAGATTTGCCTCTTATCCTGACATGATACTGAAATCCGGTATCACCCGATTGGGTGAGGTGATTGATCAGGTAACCAGGACCTTTACCCTGGAGGTTATTCTTGATAACAAAGACGAGCGATTAAAACCCAATATGCTCACCACAGTAAGAATTACCGACTTTTCAGAAAATAATGCACTGGTGGTACCTACCATTATTCTTAAAGAAGACTTTAAGGGAACATTCCTGTTTCTATCCATAACTGACGGGGATAAATATAGAGCACAAAAGGTGTATGTAGAACGGGGCATTACGGTGCAGGATCAAACCATGATTTTGGATGGAATTAGTCCTGGTGATCAAGTAATCATGAAAGGTTATAACCTGGTCTCAGATGGGACTCCTTTGAAAGTCAATAATATATAGATTGGTAAAAATGGAAAAACTGAAAGAACGGGATTTCAAGCTCTCAACCCTTGCCCTTAAAAACCAAAATACCATTTTCCTGCTGACGGGAGTAATCATCCTGTTTGGAATTCTTTCTTACAAGAGTTTGCCCAAGGAACTTTTCCCAGAGATTGTATTGCCCACCGTTCTGGTAAGGACCATCTATCCGGGAAATCCTCCACTGGATATCGAAAACCTGATTACCAGGCCCATTGAAAAGGAGGTGGAGTCTGTCAAGGGGGTGAAAGAGATCACATCCACTTCAACTCAGGATGCTTCTTTGATTTTTGTGGAGTTCAATACCGATGTAGATATAAAAGTGGCGCTGCAGGAAGTAAAGGATGCAGTTGATAAGTCCAAAAGCGAACTCCCAAACGATTTACTATTGGATCCTTTGGTTGAAGATATTGATTTTTCAGAGTTTCCTATTATCAATATTAATCTGTCTGGCGATTTTAGCATTGAGGAACTAAAGGGGTATGGGGAGTACCTTGAAGACAAGATCGAGGCTATACCGGAAATCTCAAAAGTGGAGATCAGAGGTGTTGATGACCGTGAAATAAAAATCAATGTGGATCTACTGAAGTTGGAGGCCTATGCACTCACATTTGATGATATAGAATTTGCCATAGCTCAGGAGAATGTCTCTATTTCCGGAGGGGAGATTAAGCTTGGAGATACACGAAGGTCTGTGAGGACTGTGGGTGAATTTGAGTCCATAGAAGACTTAGAGGGCATCATTATCAAGCGCGAGGGGCAGGTAGTGGTCTATTTGAGTGATGTGGCTGATGTGATTGATGGCTACGAGGAACCTCAAACATTCACAAGGCTTAATGATCAGCCGGTTGTGAGTGTTCAGGTGATCAAAAAAAGTGGTGAAAACCTACTTTCAGCCACCGATAACATATTTGCAATTCTAGACCAGGCCAGTTCTTCCGGGGCCATCCCGGCAGATATGAGTGTGACCTTATCCAATGATCAGTCAGAAACCATTCGCAATCAACTAAGCAACCTTGAGAATAGCATGATCATGGGGGTGATCTTTGTCATTCTTGTACTATTCTATTTTCTGGGTACACGTAATGCTCTTTTTGTGGGACTGGCCATTCCTATGTCCATGTTTCTGTCCTTTATTATTCTGGCAGCGCTGGGCTATAAAATCAACCTGATTGTTCTTTTTTCACTGATCCTCGCCCTTGGATTGCTGGTTGATAATGCCATTGTGGTGGTGGAGAATATATACAGGTATGTGGATAAGGGCTTCGAACCCTTTGAAGCGGCCCGGCTGGCTGTAGGTGAAATTGCATACCCCATCATCACATCCACTTCAACTACAATTGCAGCTTTTCTTCCACTGGCCTTCTGGGGAGGAATAACCGGGGAGTTTATGAAAAATCTCCCTATTACACTGATCATCGTATTAACCTCATCCCTTTTTGTGGCCCTGATCATTGTCCCGGTCTTTTCAGCTACATTCATCCGGGTCGGTCCCGATCGAAAGAACAACATGCCCAATGTAAAAAAGGGATTGCTGATTTCCGGAATCCTGATTATTATTGGCGTCCTGTTTTACCTCGGGAATAGAAATGTTCTGGGATCACTATCCATGATTTTTGGAGTGATGGGTTTATTAAATGCTGCCTTCTTTCGTAAAGCCGAACAATGGTTCCAGAATGTATTCCTCCTGTGGCTTGAGAATTTCTACCTGAGGGTATTGAAGTTTGCACTAAAAAGATACAACCCCATATTTTTCTTTGTGGGAACCATATTCCTTCTGATTTTCACCATTGCATTTTTTTCCATGCGGGATGTGAATGTCACCTTTTTCCCTGATAATGAACCTGCCTATATCAATGTGATTACAGAAATGCCCATTGGAACAGATGTGACAGCTACCAATACATTCGTCTATGAGTTGGAGAACGATATATCCGCCATCATTGAACCCTATGACAACATTATAAAATCAGTTCTGACCACTGTGGGTGTGGGGAATGATCAGTTTGAATCGGGGAATGTGCCCCATAAGGCACTCACTACAGTTTCTTTTGTGGAGTATGAGCTTCGGAAAGGAATCGTTACTTCCGATATCATGCGCCAGATGAGCGACCAGTTGCTCTATAAGTACCCGGGTGTGATTCTATCCATTGAGAAAGACGAATCGGGGCCACCCGCTGGAGACCCCATCAGCCTGGAAATAATAGGCGATGATTTTGACGGATTGCTCCTACTTACAGATTCCATATTAAGGCGTATCGACGAATCGGGGATCGAAGGGATTGAGGGTTTGACCATGGATCTGGATGTAGGAAAACCCGAACTTCTTGTGAGGCTAAACCGGGATAAACTTCGGAGGTATGGACTCTCCACTTACCTGGTGGCTAATACCCTACGGACCGCTCTGTTTGGCAGAGAGGTATCAGATTTTAAAGTGGGAGAGGAGGAGTATCCCATCAACATGAGATTGAAAGAGGAGTACAGGTACAATTCATCCTCACTGCTAAATATGCCCATAAGCTATGTGGATAATGGGCAGACCATTCAAATACCCCTGTCTGCCATAGCCGATGTAGAGTATCGAAGTACCTATGGCTCTGTGCAACGAAAAGATCTGAACAGGGTGATCACAATCTCCTCCAATGTGATTGAAGGTTACAATGCCACGCGAATTAATGAGCAACTTGCCGACTTAATGTCGGGCTATGAGCTGCCGGAAGGATACGAATTTGCTTTCGGAGGTGAACAGCAGGAGCAGATGGAATCCATGAAATTTCTTACAAGTGCACTTTTGATCGCTGTGTTATTGATTTTGATGATTTTGGTTACGCAGTTTAATTCCCTGGTGAAGCCGGCCATCATCATGGCCAGTGTATTATTCAGTACTATTGGTGTATTTGGCGGAATAGCCACCTTCAAGATGGATTTTGTAGTGGTCATGATGGGTATTGGAATTGTATCCCTGGCAGGAATTGTGGTCAACAATGCCATTGTACTGATTGATTACATTGAATTGCTTAAGCAGCAGAAACGAAGAGAGATGGGATTGCGGGAAGGAGAATTTTTACCAGTGACAGTGGCGGTGGATTGTATCATTGAAGGGGGGCGGACCCGACTGAGGCCTGTTCTTCTTACAGCCATCACCACGGTGCTCGGACTAATTCCCCTGGCAGTTGGCCTCAATATCGATTTTGGTGGGTTGCTTCGGGAATTTAAGCCCAACATCTATTTCGGTGGAGATATGGTCGTTTTCTGGGGTCCCATTTCATGGACGGTCATATTTGGTCTTACCTTTGCCACTTTTCTCACCCTGGTGATCGTTCCTGTGATGTATAAGATCACAGTGAACGTTAGTAAAATAATCAACAGCAGGCTTATTAAATTACGTAAGCAGCAATAACAAAAAAAAAGTGAGTGCCCTTAACAGACACTCACTTTTTTTTCATATTATTTGATTCCTTACTCGGAAACGATTTCAAAAGGAATGTCCACAAGTACTTCCTTATGAAGTTTAACTGTGGCTGAATAACTCCCAATCTCTTTGATCAGGTCATCCTTAATGGAGATGTTCTTTCTCTCTATTTCAAATCCTTTTTCAATGAGGGCTTCAGAAATCTGGATGGTGTTCACCGATCCAAATATTTTCCCTTTGGTACTGGTTTTGGCACCAATACTCAGAGATACCTCTTTTAGCTTTTCAGCCATGGCTAGAGCAGCATCCTTCAGTTGCGCCTCCTTATGCGCGCGCTGGCGAAGAATCTCTGCATGTACTTTTTTGGCCTGAGCTGTTGCATTTATAGCATATCCCTTGGGAATCAGATAGTTTCTTGCATATCCGTCCTTTACCATAACGATATCATCCTTATGTCCAAGGTTGGGCATATCGTGTTTTAAGATCACATTCATTTCAAGTTCCTCCTATTACTTTAACATATCAGTTACATAAGGGAGCATAGCCAGGTGCCTAGACCGCTTAATGGCTACTGCTATTTTTCTCTGGTACTTCAGTGAGGTACCAGTCAGACGCCTCGGAAGGATCTTACCCTGCTCATTCAGGAATTTCTTCAGGAACTCGGGATCTTTGTAATCAATGTATCTAATGCGGTTCTTTCTGAACCTGCAATACTTCTTTTTCTTTATCTCTACCGTTGGTGGAGTTAAATATCTGATTTCTGAATTATCTTGTGCCATTATTATCCCTCCTGCTTGTTTTCAATTGATTGCTTCTGTTCTGCTGATTTTCTTGCTCTTTTCTTCTCTGCGTAAACCACCGCATACTTTTCCATCTTCATGGTCAGGAAGCGGATGATTTTTTCATCCCTGCGGTACTCAGTTTCCAGTTTGGCAATTAATTCAGGTTCAGCCCTGAACTCGATCAGGTGGTAAAAGCCAGTAGATTTCTTCTGAATGGGATAGGCCAGTTTTTTAAGGCCCCAATCTTCTTCATAGACGATTTCACCTTTATTATCGGTGATCACCTTTTTGAATTTGCTGACCGCTTCCTTCATCTGAGCTTCAGACAAAACGGGAGTACAAATGAAAACGGTCTCGTATTGGTTCAACATGTATAAAAATTTAGTTAATGAAAAATCGACTGCAAAAGTATGAAGTTTTTGATTAACAGCAAAGAAAGAAGCCATTTTTATAGGGTTTTCTCACTTTAAATTCCCCCCTTTGTGACTTTATATACTTTATGACTTTCGACTCGCATACTTTATGACTTTTTTACTTTCGACTTTACAGACATAGTTGCTATCTTAGCGCTTGCAAATGGATAAATTTATTGTATCGGCCCGGAAGTACAGACCAGCAAGTTTTAATGATGTGGTTGGCCAGGCTTCCATTACCACCACCCTTCGAAATTCCATATTAAATAACCACCTGGGGCATGCTTATCTCTTCAGTGGTCCAAGGGGAGTGGGAAAAACAACCTGTGCACGGATTTTTGCAAGGACCATCAACTGTTTTAACATTACAGAAAAGGGAGAAGCCTGTGGAGAGTGTGAATCCTGCAAGTCTTTTAATGAAAACAGATCATACAGCATTCATGAGTTGGACGCAGCCTCCAATAATTCAGTGGATGACATCCGGACCTTAACTGAGCAGGTAAGGATTCCCCCACAGATCGGTTCTTATAGCATCTATATCATAGATGAGGTACATATGCTATCCCAGGCAGCATTTAATGCCTTTCTTAAGACCCTTGAAGAGCCTCCCGCACATGCTATTTTTGTGCTTGCCACTACTGAGAGGCACAAGATTATTCCTACAATCTTATCAAGGTGCCAGATATTTGATTTCAATCGAATCAGGGTAGAAGACGCGGTGACTTATCTGGCTCAGATTGCTACCAGGGAATCCCTGGAGTATGAAGAGGATGCTTTGCACATGGTTGCCCTGAAAGCTGATGGTGCCATGCGGGATGCCCTTTCCATATTTGATCAGGTTGTCAGTTTTTCGGGGAAGAAGATCACCTACCAGGATGTTATTAATAACCTGAATATCCTGGATTATGAATATTTTTTCAGGCTTACCTTTGCTATTCTTGAGGGAGATGTGGCTTCGGCTCTGTTGCTGTTTAATGAAGTTCTGAATAAGGGTTTCGATTCCAGGAATTTCATCAATGGGTACGCAGCTCATTTGAGAGACCTGATGGTATGCAAAAATCCTGAGACCATTCAGCTTATGGAGGTAGGAGCCGGGATCAAGGAAAAATATTTAAAACAATCTTCAGAAGTTTCGCTTCCCTTCCTTTATGCAGGTTTGGATATTTGTAACCAGGCAGACATTCAGTTCAGATCAAGCCGCAACCAGCGACTTACCATTGAACTGGCTCTTGTAAAGCTGGCTAATCTTTCCGAGACTCAAAAAAAAAAACAAGTAACTGAACCCGTTGAGAAGGTAGCCCAGGCTGTGCCTGAAGAGAAAACAAAACCTGTTCCTGCAGAACAATCTTCTCCGGATCCGGCTGATAAGGAGACAAGCGAAAAGAGTGCCAAGGGATCGAACGGCGTAGTAATAAAACCTGGCATCTCCATAAAAGATTCACTGAGAGGAAAAGCTCCATTAAAAGAGACCCCAGTCAGGAAGGAGATTAAAAATGACCTCCAAACACCTGAACCTAAGGTAAATGAAAAGCCTGTAGATCCTGATGCGATCATTAAAGCCTGGACCGATTATGCAGAATCAGTTGCAAAGAGCAAGCCGCGCCTATACAGCACCCTGGTAAATAACAGACCGGTAGTTAAAGCCGACGGAACCATCATGGTCCTGCTAAACAGTGAATCACAAAAAGAAAATTTTGTAAAGAATATTAAATCAGATCTAACCCTGTCTATCCAAAGCTCCACGGGCATTAATACCATAGAGATCCTCACTGAGGTAGCTGAAGTGGAGAAGAACGGCAAAAGGATCTATACCGAACAAGATAAGCTCGAATCTTTAATCAAAAAGAATCCTGAGTTGGGCCAGTTAAAGAATCGCTTTAGTCTCGATTTCGATGATTGAACATTCCAGGGTAATAATTGTATTCTTATACATGAAACACAATCAAAAATAACAATATGAACGGAGAAAAAATTACCAATCAACTAGGAAAAATTACTGTACCTGATTTCCCCATTGTTCCCTTTATTGAAGGCGATGGAACCGGTCCCGATATATGGGCATCTTCGGTGAGGGTTTTGGATGCAGCAGTTGAAAAAGCGTACGGTGGCAAGAAGAAAATTATTTGGAAGGAAGTACTGGCCGGTGAGAAGGCTTTTAACAAGACAGGAAAGTGGTTGCCAGAAGAAACATTGGATATTATTCATGAGCATTTGGTGGCCATTAAAGGACCGCTAACCACTCCTGTAGGAGGGGGCATCAGATCACTGAATGTTGCACTCAGGCAAATACTCGATCTATACACCTGCCTGCGACCTGTTAAATATTACAAAGGGGTTCCCTCTCCGGTAAAAGACCCTACAACTACCGATATGGTAATTTTCAGGGAAAATTCGGAAGATATCTATGCGGGAATCGAGTGGATGACCGGCACAGAAGAAGGAGAGAAAGTGAAAAAATTCCTTATTGAAGAGATGGGTGTATCCACTATTCGCTTCCCCGAATCAACATCCATAGGGATTAAACCCATTTCCAAAGAGGGCACATCACGCCTTGTCAGGGCCGCCATCCAGTATGCTGTAAGAAACAAGCAACCTTCGGTTACACTGGTACACAAAGGCAACATTATGAAGTATACCGAAGGGCAATTTAAGCAGTGGGGATATGAACTGGCCGAAGAGGAATTCGGGGATCAGGTGTTTACCTGGAACCAGTACGATCGGATTGCCGAAAAAGAAGGCAAAGATAAAGCCAATGAGGCTCAGGATGCTGCACTGAAGGCCGGAAAGATCCTCATTAAAGATGTGATTGCTGATGCTTTCTTGCAGCAAATATTAACCAGACCAGCCGAGTATTCGGTGATTGCCACCATGAATCTTAACGGGGACTATATTTCAGATGCCCTTGCAGCCATTGTTGGCGGAATTGGTATTGCTCCCGGAGCCAATATAAATTATGAGACCGGGCATGCCATTTTTGAGGCTACCCATGGAACTGCTCCAAAGTATGCTGGCCTGGATAAGGTAAACCCCGGATCTCTCATACTTTCAGGAGTGCTGATGCTTCAGTATATGGGATGGGACGAAGCCGCCGACATGATTATAAGCGGATTGCAGAAGGCCATCTTAAAAAAGACTGTAACTTATGACTTTGCCCGATTAATGGATAATCCCACAGAACTGAAGTGTTCAGAATTTGGTACTGCCATTATCGAAAGTATGTAAGAAAGTTAGTGAGTTAGTGGGGTAGTAAGTTAGTAACCCATTAACCCACTAACCCACTAACCCACTAACCCACTAACCCATTAACCCATTAACCCATTAACCTAACAACCATGCTACCAAAAAAAGTAGAAGAAATACTCAATGTTCAAATAAAGAAGGAAGACTATTCATCACAATTTTACCTCGCAATGGCCTCATGGGCTGAGAATAACGGATTCGAAGGTGTTTCAAACTGGCTCTATGCGCAGGCCGAAGAGGAACGGGTTCATATGCTTAAGCTTATTAAATATGTGAACGACCGGGATGGGATCGCAGCAATTCCTGGAATTGATGCCCCTCCAACCGATTTTGGAGATGTATTCACTCTTTTTGATAAGGTTCTTGCACATGAACAATACATCTCAGCTTCCATCAATGAAATTGTAGCTGTTTGCATTTCCGAAAATGATTATACCACGCAGAATTGGATTCAATGGTTTGTCACCGAACAAATAGAGGAAGAGGCTGCCGTAAGGGCTATCATTGATAAGCTCAAGTTGGTTGGAAAGAATAACCTTTACATGTTCGACCGCGATATCATGACCATGCGCGGCAGCGGAGCAGATACCACCGGAGCATAACCCACCCTCCTCTATTCTTGTGGCAGGTTTCTAATTTTGACTGGGATATTTATCCCAGTGAATTATATATCTGCCATTTTCGCGCTTTTTATAGATTGGTACGCTATTTGAAAGATCAAGACCGATAAAAAGGGTAAATTTGTCCTTTCAAAATCGTAATAATAACTATATAATCACATCGGATCATGGATGTTGGAAAGATCATAGGAAAGTTTCTTGGCAATAAGGCAGATAGGGATATGCGTGAAGTAATGCCTTATGTAGATAAGATCAAGGAGGCTTACAAAAGCATAGAGGGAATAAGTAGTGACAAGCTTCGCGAGCGTTCTGAAGCACTCAAAGTCAAGGTGTCCGAATATGTCGAAAAGGAGAAAAGCACCCTTAAGGAACTTAAAGCAAAAGCCGAAGATCCGGATTTTCCCGTTACAGAAAAAGAATCTGTATACAAAGAGATTGACAGCTTGGATGAGGAGATTGATGAGAAGTATGAGGTAATTCTGAATGAGATCCTTCCTGAAGCGTTCTCTATAATTAAAGAGACAGCCAAACGGTTCAAAGAAAATGAACAGGTGGAAGTTACAGCCCAGGAATACGACCGGACTCTGGCAGCTTCACGAGAATCGGTGGAGATCAAAGGTGAAAAAGCCATCTGGCAGAACAAATGGATGGCAGGAGGAAATGAGATCACCTGGGATATGGTACACTATGATGTGCAGCTTATTGGAGGTGTAGCCTTGCATAGCGGAAGGATAGCCGAAATGGCTACCGGTGAAGGAAAAACCCTGGTGGCTACCCTGCCCGTTTTTCTGAATGCACTGACCGGCAAAGGTGTTCATTTAGTTACCGTTAACGACTACCTGGCCAAGCGTGATTCAGAATGGATGGGGCCCATCTATGAATTCCACGGACTTACAGTGGACTGTATTGATAAGCACCAACCTAATTCTGAAGCAAGACGTAAAGCCTATAACAGTGATATAACCTTTGGCACCAATAACGAGTTCGGATTTGACTACCTGCGTGACAATATGGCGCATACTCCAGGGGAGCTGGTTCAGCGAAAGCACAACTATGCCATTGTGGATGAGGTGGATTCCGTACTGGTTGATGATGCCAGAACTCCATTGATTATTTCTGGTCCCGTGCCCAAGGGCGACAACCAGGAATTCGAAGCCTATAAACCCAAAATTGATAGGTTGGTGGGTACGCAGCGAAACCTGATCAATGGTGTATTTACTGAAGCGCGCAAATTGCTGGCTGAAGGAAATACAGAAAAAGCCGGTTTTAAATTGCTTCAGGCCCACAAAGGATTCCCTAAATATAAGCCACTGATTAAGCTATTGAGCGAGGAAGGCAATAAGTCTCTGATGCTCAAAACCGAGAATCATTATATGCAGGAGCAATCCAAGAACATGCACCTGGTCACAGACGATCTCTTCTTTATCATTGAGGAAAAAATGAATTCAGTGGAACTGACTGAGAAGGGCATTGACCTGATCACAGGTGATTCTGATGACCCGGCATTTTTTATTATGCCTGATATAGGGTCCGAAGTAGCGGAGATTGAAAAGTCTGATATGGCGGATAAGAAGAAACTGGAGGTTAAGGATAAGATGCTCCAGGATTATGCTGTAAAATCAGAGCGGATCCATACAGTTAACCAACTGCTGAAGGCTTACTCCATGTTTGAGAAGGAGAATGAGTATGTGGTCATGGACAATAAGGTGAAAATTGTTGATGAGCAGACAGGCCGGATCATGGAGGGTAGAAGGTACAGCGACGGATTGCACCAGGCCATTGAAGCCAAAGAAAATGTGAAGGTAGAGGCAGCCACCCAGACCTGGGCCACCATTACACTTCAAAACTATTTCAGAATGTACCATAAACTGGCAGGTATGACCGGTACAGCGGAGACCGAGGCTGGCGAATTATGGGATATCTATAAACTTGATGTGATGGTTATTCCCACCAACCGTCCCATCGTACGTGACGACCGCGAAGACCTGGTTTATAAAACCAAGCGTGAGAAATACAATGCAGTGATCGATGAGCTGGTGCGACTCAATAAAGCAGGCAGGCCCTCACTGGTGGGTACTACCACTGTAGAGGTCTCTGAGCTTCTCTCTAAGATGCTTAATATCCGTAAGATCAATCACAATGTGCTGAATGCAAAATTACACCAGCGTGAAGCCGAAGTGGTGGCACAGGCCGGTAAGGCAGGAACTGTAACCATTGCCACCAACATGGCTGGTAGGGGAACTGACATCAAGCTTTCCAATCAGGTAAAATCTGACGGGGGACTGGCCATTATCGGAACAGAACGACACGAATCAAGACGGGTGGATCGCCAGTTGCGCGGACGTTCGGGAAGACAGGGTGATCCGGGATCATCACAATTCTATGTCTCTCTGGAGGACGATTTGATGCGCCTCTTCGGATCGGATCGCATTGCCGGAATGATGGATAAATTGGGATTAAAAGAGGGTGAAGAGATTCAGCACTCGATGATCACCAAATCCATTGAAAGGGCCCAGAAGAAAGTGGAAGAGAACAACTTCGGGATCCGAAAGAATCTGTTGGAGTATGACGATGTGATGAATTCCCAAAGGGAGGTGATCTACAAGCGCAGAAAACATGCCCTGTATGGAGAAAGAATTGGCCTGGACATCGCCAATATGATGTATGACGTCACCGAAAGTATTATCGACTCTTTTCATACCAGCGGGGATTACGGCGGATTCAAACTGGAGCTGATTCGTTATTTCTCCATCGAGTCTCCTGTTTCAGAAGAGGAGTTTAAAAGTATGAACAGCGATGAGCTTGTGGATAAAATCTATGAGATATTGCTAGAGGCCTATAAACGCAAGCAGGCGAGTATATCAGAACAGGCCATGCCCGTAATAAACCAGGTGTATGAAAAACAGCGTCAGGTTTACGAAAATATCGTGGTACCTGTATCGGATGGGACGCGGGTATTTCAGGTCCTGGCTAACCTGGAGAAATGCCATGTATCAGAGGGGAAAGAGCTGGTCAGATCCTATGAAAAAAGTATCATTCTGGCCACCATTGACCAGTTATGGCAGGAGCACCTGCGCGAACTGGATGATCTGCGCCAATCTGTGCGAAATGCACAGTACGAGCAGAAGGATCCCCTGTTGATCTATAAATTCGAGGCCTTTGAGCTTTTCACTGTGATGATCGACAAGGTGAACAAGGATGTGGTAGCCACACTGATGAAGGCACATATTCCCCTGCGTGATCCAAACAGTGTGAAACGGGCTGAAGCTCCCAAGAAGATGGATCTAAGTAAATTTGAAGCCAACAAGGATGACATGACCAGCTACAACGATCCGTCCGGTGGTGGAAAAACCAAAGATGGACGTTCACAAGCTCAACAGCCTGTCAGGGTAGAAAAGAAAGTAGGTCGAAATGAACCCTGTCCATGTGGAAGTGGAAAGAAATATAAGAATTGCCACGGCAAGCCCAGTTGAGCTGGTTGATTACAACTGTAGCTGACGATCCAGCTCAGTAATTTCCTGATACAAGTTACTGCTCGCTCCAATCAGGGGCAGACGCAGTACATTTTCAATCCAACCCTGGATCTCCATGGAGGCTTTAACACCTGCTGGATTCCCCTCCTTAAAAATGGCTTTCATCATGGGAAATAGCCTGTAGTGAACTTCACGTGCCTTCTCATAATCTCCCGACAAAGCGGTTTTGGCCAGTGTAGACATTAATGAGGGGTATGCATTTCCAATAACGCTGACCACTCCATCCCCGCCGGCTGATATCATTGGAAGAGTGATGGAATCATCCCCTGATACCACCAGGAAAGTCTCCGGTCTGTCTCTAAGTACTTCCATCACTTGCTCAAAGTTTCCGGAGGCTTCCTTTACAGCCATAATGGTTCCTGTGAAATCGTGAGCCAGACGAAGCAAGGTGTCTGAAGTCATATTCGAACTGGTTCGTCCCGGGACATTGTACAACATCACCGGCAGTTCTGAAACTGCTGCGATGGCTGCAAAATGCTGGTAAATCCCTTCCTGGGTAGGTTTGTTATAGTAGGGACATACACTTAATAAACTATCCACTCCGGGTATTTTCATGGACTTCACCAGTTCTACTACCGACCTTGTGTCATTCCCTCCGGCACCCACCATAATCGGGACCCTTCCACCATTGGCTTCTACCACACAGCTTACCACATCAGATTTTTCCTTCGAAGAGAGGGTAGGGGTTTCGGCCGTTGTACCAAGAACCACCAGGTAATTAATCCCATTATTTACGAGTTTTTCGCTAAGTAATGAAAGTTTGGTGAAATCGATCTCTCCATTCTGTTTAAAAGGTGTTATCATGGCAACACCTGTTCCTCTATATTGATCTGAAAAAGTCATTAAACTCATTTATTATGAAGGGTTTAACATGGAGACATAGTGCTTGAACTGTTCGCTGAGGTATCCGGCATCATCCTGATTGGTCAGGTTGATCATCAGGTCATAATCGTTCTCTTCCTCTGTATAACAACCGATCTTGAATTGTGCCCTGGAAAGTTGTACCAAAAACTGCAATTCAAGGGCGACCTCCTTGGTAAAGTCAAAGAGTATATCCGGATTCAAAGAGAAAAACAAATCAACTACCTCTCCTGATGGCTTCTGGTACCAATTCAAATCACGTTTGGTGATAAATGAATAGTTCTTCAGGAAGAGTAATTCCTGAGGTGTCTCCTTTTGCTCCACATAGCCGAAAATGTCACATTGAAGGCCTTTTGATTCCAGAAACTTCCGAAACTCCTTGATGGCAGGAAAAGAGTCTGGATCGGTAGTATCAAACAGGATCACAGTCGATTTGGCAGTTTCAAAATTATGAACGTGTCTGAAGCGTTCAAAACCTTTAAACTTCTTTTTCAGAATCCTTCTGCCTATATTCTCTTTTATTCCGGCCATTGCTCAAACAAAAATACAATTAAAAATGGATTACATGGCTAGGATAGCATAGATAGAAACTCATCTTCCGACAGGATGGGTATATTTAATTTTTGGGCTTTCTGATACTTGCTGGGTCCCATGTTGGCACCTGCCACAATGTAATCAGTTTTTTTACTGATTGATCCACTGTTCTTTCCACCATGCTGATCAATAAGTACTTTGAGTTCATCTCTGGAGTGCCTCTCAAATACGCCCGATATTACAAATGATTTCCCACTCAGGTTCTCACTCAACTTCAGGGGGCCAGCCTCCATCTCAAACTGCAGGCCATGGTCCCGCAACTTATGAATCATCATCTGATTCCCGGTATCCTGAAAATAGGCAATTACCGACTCAGCGATTCTTTCCCCAATTTCATCAACCTCCTCAAGGGTCTGAATATCAGCCTCCATTAGCTTCTCCAGGCTCAGAAATGCCTCCGCTAGTTTTTTAGCCACCGTCTCACCCACGTATCTGATTCCCAGGGCAAAAAGCACGCGTGGAAAGGGAATCTGTTTTGACGCTTCAATACTATCAATGAGGTTTTGGGCAGACTTATCCCCAAATCGCTCAAGCCCGATGATGGCATCGTAATTCAGATTGTACAGATCGGCCACATTTTTCACCAGACCTCCTTTAAAAAGCTGATCAATGGTGGCTTCCGCTGCATTAATGTCCATACATTTTCTCCCTATGAAGTGCTCTATCCTGCCCTTTATCTGAGGAGGGCAACCTTCTACATTGGGACAGTAGTGAGCTGCTTCGTCCTCCTGTCTCACCAATTGTGTGCTGCATTCGGGACAGTGGCTTAGAAAATGAAAGGGGGTGGTAGTAGGTTCCCTTTTCTCTTTGGCCACAGCTATTATTTTTGGGATGATCTCTCCTCCTTTCTCCACATAAACAAAATCACCCAGACGGATATCCAGCAGCTCTATCTGGTCTGCATTGTGGAGTGAGGCACGTTTTACCGTTGTCCCGGCCAGCTGTACCGGATCCAGGTTGGCCACAGGTGTAATAGCTCCTGTTCTTCCCACCTGAAAATCGATACTCTTTAACCTGGAAAGTGCCTGTTCCGCCTGGAATTTATATGAGATGGCCCAACGAGGATTTTTTGCCGTGAAACCAAGTTGCTTTTGCAGGTGAATGGAATCTACCTTAATTACAACGCCATCTATTTGAAACGGTAATTTGTCTCTTTCCGACTCCCACTGGTCAATAAACTCTAAAACCTCTTCTATTGAGTAGGCCAGCCTATTGTATGAAGGAACTTTGAATCCCCATTTTTGTGCACCCATAAGGCTTTCATTTTGGGTATGGAATAGAAGCTGTTCGCCAGGAATGTAATAGAACAGGCAGTCCAGTGGTCGCATGGCCACTATGGATGAATTCTGCATTTTAAGAGTTCCTGATGCTGCATTCCGGGGATTTGCAAAGGCTGGTTCTCCATTTGCTTCCCTTTCCCTGTTCATCGCTGCAAATTTCTCTGTGGGGAAGATTACCTCACCCCTGATCTCAAATTCAGAGGGATATTCTGATCCCTGAACCTTGAGAGGAATACTTCTGATCGTTCTGATGTTTCGGGTTACGTCGTCACCACGCTGCCCATCTCCCCGGGTGAGGGCTCTGTCCAGGGCTCCCTCCTTGTAGGTCAGGGCCACAGCCACCCCATCATATTTAAGCTCACAAAAGTAATTTACATCCGATCCAATCCCTTTCTTAACCCTTTCATCAAATTCCAAAAGTTCCTCTTTGCTGTAGGTATTACCCAGAGAAAGCATGGGGTACTTGTGAGAGAAAGATTCAAACTCCCGGTTGAGATCACTTCCGATCCTTCTTGTGGGTGAATTATCACTATCAAACTGGGGGTATTTCTTCTCCAGAGCCTGCAACTCATTGATCATCAAATCATATTCGAAATCGGATATTTTTGGTTCTGATTTTACATAATAGTTGAAATTGTGTTGCTGAAGTCTTTTTCTAAGTTGGTCAATCTTCGCTTTGGCCTGCTCTGGAGTCATCTGGTATTGCTTTTAAACAAAAGTAAAAAATATTTCTCCTTTAGCTTTAATTCTCTACTTTTAAGCACATCATGGGTATCACATATAAATACAGCTTATTGATTATGGGGCTCCTCTTTGGATTGGGGATTAGCTCACTGATGGGACAGCTCCAATTTCCGGGGAGTCCCATGGGAGAGCGCAGCAAATTGAAGGCTGCAGATGTTTTGTATGTATTGCCTCCGCTTGATCCATTACAGATCGAATCTGACAAACAAAACAGTGAAACGGGTCACTTGAAATCTTATCATTTTGCACGTGAGAGATTGGTGGATCTCACTCCTGAATCCCATGGCAGCTGGGAAACCTTCGAGGGCCATAGAATATGGAGGGTACATATAATTTCACCCGGAGCACTTTCACTTGGTTTGGTTTTAAACTCCTACAGGCTGGAGGACGGAGTTAAGTTATTTGTCTACAATCCGGATATGACCCAGGTAAAGGGCGCATTTACTTCGGGCAACAACAAATCTTCAGGAGTGCTTCCAGTGGGACATCTGCCCGGAGAAGAGTTGATTGTTGAGATGCAGGTTCCTGAGGAGGTAAGCGATTATGGCGAGATCAGGGTTGAATCTGTTTCACATGCCTTTAGGTTAGCAGGACAAAGCCTTGGAGTGGCCATATGCCCTGCCGGAGAGTTTGGATGCTCCCAGGGATGTATGCTTGATGTGAACTGTGAGGAGGGAGCCGACTGGCAACTTACGAAACGATCGGTGGTCAGGGTATACACCACCACCCTTTATTGCACTGGAGTCCTTGTCAACAACAGCGCCTATGATGGCACTCCATATATTATAACTGCCGAGCATTGTATCAATAAACAGTATTACGCAGATCGAACTGTATTCCAGTTTAATTATGAGAGTCCCACCTGTTTTGGGACCAATGGTCCCTTAAATATGTCGATATCAGGGGCCGAGCTGATCACAGTGGGAGACAGCATCGATTTCAGTCTGTTAAAACTTTCTCTTACTCCCCCTGATGATTTTGATGTATACTATGTGGGCTGGGACCGCTCCGATTTTCAGACCACGGCCACCACCACCATTCACCATCCCTGGGGAGATGTAAAGAAGATTACCAGCGATTACGAAGCACCCTCCAGAACCACCAAACCCAGCGATGTACCTTACAATGATCTGGATGATTATCATTATTTTTCATTCTGGTGGATACGCTGGTGGGATGAAGGCTCCACCCAGGGTGGCTCTTCCGGTGGCCCGCTTTTCAATGCAGATCAGAAGCTGATTGGCATTCTGAGTGGCGGTGTGGCTGCCTGTGGAGATTCCATTGGATATGACTACGAGAAGGAGCGTGTAATCTACAACCAGACTTTTAATTATGATGATTATTATACCCGTTTTAGCATGGCCTGGGATTATAATGGAGAGAGCGGACCTTCCCTGAAACCCTGGCTGGACCCCGGCAATACGGGAGTGATGGCATTGGGAGGTTACGAGCCCATTGGATTGGAACCAACTACCCACCTATCCGTAGGTCATTTTACACTTTTCCCCAATCCGGTGGGAGACCAACTCTATGTTTCAGTACCCGATGGCTTAAATGATCCTGTCTCTTACAGGATTTATAATCTCTCCGGAGCATTGGTTCTGGAAGGGATTCTCTATCAGAAGTTTTCAAACCAGATAGAGACAACTCTTCTTAAGGAAGGCATCTATGTGATCCAGCTGGTAAGTAGTCCCATTCAGGAGGTTCATAAAATTGTTATCACACGATGAAGAAGGTCTACGGGGCTGTTTTGGCAGTGATAATACTGGCCAGCTGCAATCGGACCTCTGAAATAGATTCGGCAAATAGAGAAGCGGAGGGACCCTCCTATACTAAATATGCCTCTGGCTTTGAGGTGGACGATTATGGGACTTTCAGAATGCTGCATGTTTTTGATCCCTGGCAAAGCAGTAAAGGGGTAACCTTCTCCTATGTACTTGCGAAGAACAGAGAATTTGTACCCGACTCCCTTGGACACCTGACATTTATTCAAACACCGGTGAGCCGGGTGGTTACACTCTCCACCACCCATGTAGCCATGATCGACCAGCTGGGTAAGGGAGCTTCCATTAAAGGAGTATCCGGTACGGGGTTTATCTATAACTCCTCTCTGAGAAATAGAATCGAAGATGGAGATGTAAGAGAAGTGGGATATGACCAGGGGCTTAACTATGAGGCTATTGTTGGGCTCCAACCCGATGTGCTTTTTATGTATGGAGTGGATGGCAGTGTGATGGCCACCTCCCAGAAACTGGCGGAGCTGAGAGTTCCTGTGGTCTTTTGTGGCGACTATCTTGAACCTCATCCTCTGGGAAAAGCTGAATGGATCAGGTTTCTATCGCTATTTTATGATCTGGAAGAGCATGCGGATCGTTTTTTCTCGGAGATAGATTCGGCATACAATTCCTATAAATCACTTACCAACGCGATTCAGAACAGACCCCTTGTTTTAACCGGATTGCCATGGAAAGACACCTGGTATATGGCCGGGGGCGAAAGCTTTGCCGCCAGGCTCATCAGGGATGCAGGTGGGGACTATCTATGGGCAGATAACCCTTCAACTCAAGCGGTGCCTCTGGACCTTGAATCGGTTTATGCAAGGGCTATTAAGGCTCAAATATGGATCAACCCGGGAGCTGCCACCTCATTGAACGAATTACAGAACTTCGATCAGCGTTTTACAGAGCTTGAGGTCATTCAGAACAAAATGATCTTTAACAACAATAAAAGGCTGAATTTATCCGGAGGGAACGATTACTGGGAATCGGGTTCTGTTCGTCCAGATCTGGTACTGGCTGATTTGATTCAGGTGTTTCATCCTGATTTATTGACAGATCATCACCTGTTTTACTACAGGCAATTGAAATAATCCTTACTTTTGAATACAATCAACACCACAATCCATGGCTAGCATCAGGCTCCTGAAGAAGGATATTAATAAACTTGCTTTCGATCTGCTTCAGGAGTGTTTCTCCTACAGGCACTATACGGATGGACTATCAGAAGACCGGTTCGACGAAGTAATAGGCAAGCTTGTGTTGCTACGTAATGATCTGATCACCAGGACAAATAATCCAGAATCCGATGCCGTTTCCTCTACACTGAAAGCACATTATAAGCAGGTGCAGCTTGACCTTCTTAAGCTGGAAGAAGTTGTTGAGGATTTAAAGAAATAGGGTGTGAAATTTCGTTCCGGTAGTTTACTTGTTATGGCTTTGCTATTGCTGCTGCTTGTGGTACTGGCATTGATTGATATAAGACTGGGTAGTATTTCAATCACTTATAAGGAGATGGCCAGGCATCTGGCTGGTTCCTCCTTGCTTTCCGATCATCAACTCATTATTTTAAATAAATTCAGACTTCCACGACTGGCAACGGCATTGATGGCAGGAGCCGCACTGCCCGTATGTGGATTGCAAATGCAAACGCTTTTTAGAAATCCACTGGCCGGACCTTATGTGCTCGGAATTAGTTCTGGGGCCAGTTTTGGTGCAGCACTGGTAGTGTTTGGTGTAGGAGCCACCGGTATTGTTGCTACCTGGAGCCTTGCCATTGCAGCATGGATAGGAGCAGGTACTGTGATGCTTTTGCTGCTTTTTGTTTCTTTCAGGATCAAGGATGTGATGACCATCCTTATATTGGGCATCATGTTTTCAAGTGGATTGGGTGCCATCATCAGCATCATGCAATATTTCAGCCAGGCTGCAGCCCTAAAATCTTTTGTGATCTGGAGCATGGGAAGCCTGGGGAATGTCACCGGGAATCAGATGCAAATCATGGCCTGGGCCATAATACCACTCCTTTTTCTCACTTTTGCTTATTCGAAAATCCTGAATGGACTGATGTTGGGCGAGGAGTATGCAATCACCCTTGGAATCAGGATTCGACGTACCCGGATCATCATATTTGCTGTAACCAGCATCCTGGCAGGGACCATTACAGCATTTTGCGGACCCATAGGCTTTATCGGAATTGCAGTTCCACACATGGCTCGTTACCTGTTTAACCGGTCTGACCATCGCATCTTACTTCCTGCAACCATGCTTACAGGAATGGTGGTGATGGTATTCAGTGATATTGTATCACAACTTCCCGGAACCGAGAGAATCCTTCCCATCAATGCAGTCACTTCACTTATCGGTATTCCTGTGGTGATCTGGCTGGTGATTATTAATCGAAAAGCACACGCTCTCTGATGTTTGAAACAGGAGGGAAGCATATCATAGAATTAAAGAACCTTTCCATAGGCCATCAAAAGGGGGAGGCGCTGCTAAAGGAAATTAACCTGTCGGTCCACCCCGGTGAAATGGTGGCATTAATAGGCCGAAATGGAACCGGAAAAAGCACCCTGCTCAAGTCCATGCTCGGCTTGATTCCCTTAATTCAGGGAGCCTGTTACCTGGATGGGGCTCACCTTGATACTTATGACCTTCGGGACCGGGCCCGTATGGTGAGTTTTGTATCGTCTCATCTTTCTCAATTGCCATCTATATCGGTGAAAGACCTGGTTTCATTGGGCCGCATGCCATTCACTGGCTTTATGGGCCGTCTCACTGCCCAGGACCAAAAGTTCATTGACAAGTCTCTGAAAGAGGTAGGATTGAGCTCGTTTGCAAAACGGAAACTGGATCATCTGAGTGATGGAGAGAGACAACGAACCATGATTGCCCGGGCATTGGCACAGGACACCCCTCTGATGGTGCTGGACGAACCTACAGCATTTCTGGATATCCCCAATAAGAACGAGCTTATTCAGCTTCTGGGAGGATTCAGGGATGGTGGCAAGTCTGTAATCTATTCAACCCATGACCTGGATACCGCCATGCATTACGCAGATAAAATATGGGTAATTCACCAGGAAAAGATCCTTGAGGGAGCTCCTGAAGACCTTGGTATCTCAGGTCTGTTTGATAGCCTCTTTAAAAAGTCCGGCATCAGGTACGATCTGGCTTCAAGGCGCTTTAAATACGACACCCTCCCAAAGGGATCTATCCGACTGGAAGGGGAAAAGGGAGTTCAATATGAGTGGACCAGGACCGCCATGGAACGATTGGGCTATGATGTGGATGATTCCGGGACAACTGTGATTAAACTGGATAACCCTGATGGAGTTATGCGATGGACGCTCTGTCAATCAAAGCAAATCAAGGCCTTTGACAATCTCTATAATCTGGCCCGATTCTTGAGCAATAATATTTGATTCCATAATTTGAACAGTTAACTAAACCTATTGAGATGAGAGTTAAAAAGACTATAGCTTATACCCTTTCAATCCTGGTACTGCTCTTTAGTATCGTGGCTATTCTTGGAATATGGGAGGTAGTGAACATTGAGGATCTTATTGCCCGCATGTTCAAATCATTGATGGTAGTTCTTGCAGCAGCAGCTGTTGTGGTCCTGATCTTCTCAATTCTGGACAGGCCTGACAGACATCAGGAAGGCGAAGGTTAAGCCATAATCCTGAGGATCTTTTCTGCATTGGCCTTGTTGGAGAAATCTACCAGGGCCTTTTTTCTTTCTGCAATCTGAGCTTTTTTAAACGGTTGTTTCATCAGATTGTCAATAGATTGCTGCAATGTTCTGCCTTCTTTAGAAATGGTGCAAAGGTCACTTAATCCGGTACCTTCAACCATGTGGGGATTAACCAGGCAGTGACGACCGGCAAACAAGGCATGTAGGAGTTTCAATTTAATTCCTGTGGGCTGAGCTGTATACAGCAAGTTTATATGGGCATTAAGAATCAGTTTATCCAGTTCAGGTTCTGATGGATTTGGAACCACCTGGATATGAGAAAAAGGAGCTAACTTCTTAATCAAGCGTCCGGATGGGTTTTTCCCTGCAACAATGATGGGGATCCTGATTTTCGAAAGCGAATACCTGACCAGTTTTAGAAACATCTCAGAATTATCAGGTACGCCCAGGTTTCCATGGTATAGAATATAGGTGCCCGATCCATCCAATGAGGTTACATCCTGGAATTTATGAAAGGCAGGAATAAAATGGGTATTCCCATATTTGCTTTCAAAATAGCTCGATTCATGCCTTGCAATGGAAAGTATATGGTCTGTATTGCTTAATATGCTTTCGTATCGTTTAAGTTTCCTCGCTTCAGTTCTCAGAAATAATTTTCTCAACAGGTTTCTCTCTGACCTGGAAAGAGACTGATAGTAGTTATGCTCTATATTGTGTGCCCTGACCAGGGTTGTTTTATTTGCTGCCTGGCACCTTTCAAGCATAGCGGTAGAATGCAGGCCTTCAAATAATACAGGAAAAGAGTCTCCCAGGATACCCTTTGGCATAGTATTTGCGTTTCTAGTAGCAACAATATATGGATCTGAAGTCAGGAAGTATTTTATTCCCGAAGTACGGTGATAATAGTGAACTTCGAAACAAAGATCCTCAAGTTCTTTGGAAGGTTGGCGGCCGTAAGCATAACAGTGAAGTATGATCTGCACTCCTGCATTTTTAAGGGCCTTTATTTTGTAAAAAATATCAATTACACCTCCATAGTCGGCGGGATAGGGGATATTGAAAGAAACTATATGAAGGTATTTAGCAGACATATTAAACTTTGGCTCCCAAGAGAGTCTAACTGTTAAAGTAAGGCAAAGATATTAACATTTTTTAAGATATTTTTTTAAGTTTTAGCGCAACTTTTTCTTTAATTGTGCGTTATAAAAGTGTAGAAAGCTTATTGATTATCAATTAGATAATTTCGTTCTTTAGTTCTACATTTCTTTTCATAGATTTAGTTTTAGGGTTAGTTTAGTTTTAAGATCCTCTGGCACTCGCCAGGGGATCTTTTTGGTGCGCCCGGCATGGGCGATAACTATAGGGTGCAAGTCCCGAGCGGGCCGAGTTGATAGGAACCGTTAGCTGAAGGCAAGGGTGTCCATCGTGAGTTGGAATCTGAAGGAAGCCGGCGGCAAAATCCTGGTCTGACGAACAGAAACTGCATATTAGGC
>RCNC010000443.1_pt1 | contig 26280 bp, 20 predicted proteins | sample 2041301 | NCBI WGS metagenome assembly RCNC01 (sample SAMN09708231, study PRJNA481090) | Marine sediment metagenome, whole genome shotgun sequencing project. | biome: marine sediment; feature: ocean; material: sediment; isolation source: Sewage treatment plant 13A marine sediment (STP13A) ... | reverse complement strand
ATACGAAACTTGGAGATTGCTTCGGTCGCTTTCGCTCCCTCGCAATATTCGCAATTTGTGTGACCGTATTTATGCGCATGGGTACTTAGGCTGGTACCGCGTTAAGATTGGACGGAATTGGGTGTCAATAGAGAAGACACGCAAAGGCGGAATGTAAAGCCGTTTTCACGCGCGTTTCTTCCGCCAGTTTTTTCCTTGACAATCCGGCTATAGTTAGCGAGCATATACTCTAATTATTTCATTTCTACCGGAGAAATGCGCGATGCCTGCGAAGGGACTCTGGAAATTCGTACTTTCGATCCTTCTTCTTGCGGGTGTATTGCCGAATGGAACCCTTGCGGCGACCCAAATCCGCACGGTCTCAAGTGACGCCCAGGGCATCGTGTTGGAGTTCGATGCTCAGGGCTTTTCTCTCGAGCAAGTTCGCGAGCAAGGGATCACCTACTGCAAGGTGGTTCTGCCGGGGGCAGGAAGGTCCTCAAAGGAGGGATACCCGCTTCTGCCCCTGAAAGGCTTTCTCGTCGGCCTGCCGGAGGAGGCCGAACCGTCTGTTCAGGTGCTCGAAACCGATTACAGCGATCGGCCAGACACGCAGGTCTACCCCTGCCCGCGCAGATTGCTGAGGGAGGAAGACGGCCGGCAGCGGTTCGTCTACGAGCCTTATCGACTGGAGGACGCTTACGATTCTGAGGGCTACTTTCCCGGAGTGCTGGTGGAACTCCAGGATGGGGGATACTTGAGAGGGCTGCGGGTGGCCAGGGTCGTCATTCATCCTGCCCAGGCCAATCCCGCCGAAAGACAGTTGCGCCTCTACGCGCGGATCCGGTTTCGCCTGGCCTACGGAGCTCCACTGGTTTCACAGGGGGTGCAACGGCCTTCAGACCGGGAGCCAGAGAGCTACGCGAGAATGCTGGCAGAGCACATCGTGAACTACGACGCGGTCAAGGATGCCCCCGGGAAAGACCCCCATGCCGAATCGGAACGTCTGCTGGACAGCCTTTCGGCAGCAGCATCCCGGGACATGGCTGGCCCAAGCGTGAAGCTCGGGGTGGAGAAGACGGGGATCTACCGCGTGGAATACGGAGACTTGGTCGCTGCGGGGTATGACGCAGCAAGTGTCGATCCGAGGAATGTACACGTGGAAAGCCAGGGCATGGAGATCCCGATCTATCTGTCTGGAGAGGAGGACGGTATTTTTGGCCCTGGGGATTATCTGCTCTTCTACGGTCAACCCACAGACACGATCTATACGGCTCGGAACGTCTATTGGGTCTATGCGGATGGGGAAGCAGGGCTGCGGATCGAGGAGCGGGTCGTACCTCCCGGGGGCTCTGCGCCGGCCCTTACATCCTTTCACAACACGATGCGGGCAGAGCAGAACACCATCTATTACCAGAATCCCGTAGGGGACGAGACAGTGGATTACTGGTATTGGGACAGGTCGAGTGCTCCGACGGCAAAGAGCTACGCCGTCCATCTTGAAAATGTGTCGACCGAGACGGGTACGGGTGCCCTGCGCATCAGCCTCAAGGGTTCCTCGGATACCGTCGTCAATCCGGATCATCACACCACAGTGGCGCTCAACGGGAACCCCGGTGATGGAGCCTACTGGGACGGCTTTGTCGAGTACGTCCACGAGATCCAGATAGCTCAATCCCAACTGGTGGAAGGTGACAACACGATTGGCCTGTCAGCCCCGGGCGATACCGGCTCTCCGGTGGACGGCTTCTACACGAACTGGATCGAGATCGACTACCTGGATTCGTATGTGGCAGAGGGCGATCTGCTGGCATTCAACGGGGAAGGCGACGGTTCCTTCCGTTTCGATATCACAGGATTCTCCCTGGCCGGTGTAGAGGCATTTGATGTTTCAGATCCCCTCCGCCCGGTCCGACTGACAGGATTCTCGGTAACGCCGGACGGGGATGACTATGTTCTGAGCTTCGAGGACGATCTCCATGGACGGACAGACTACATCGCCTTCACTTCGGACCGCGCTGAGGTGCCCTCCTCCGTGGAGCTCGACGCACCCAGCGATCTGCATTCATCCGCGAATGGCGCGGATTATATCGTGGTCACCACCCGGGATCTCGCGGGTGCCGCCCAAACCCTGGCCGCTCACCGAGCTTCACAGGGACTTCGTGTAGAGGTGGTTCTCGCCGAAAACATCTATGACGAGTTCAATCATGGAATCCTGGACCCACAGGCGATCAAGGACTTCCTGGAGTATGCATACGAAAACTGGTCGGCGCCGGCGCCGTTGTACGCACTGCTTTTTGGAGACGCGACCAGGGACTTCAGGGGCTACCTTGGCCCGGTTTCTTGGGAACAGCTGCCTCCTTTCATGCACCATCGAACGCCTTCAGGCCAAACACCCACGGATCATCCTTACGCCTGTGTTTCGGGGAAGGACGACCTCCCTGACCTGTTCCTGGGCCGCATCTGCACCACGTATCCGTTGGGGGCCGCACGGATCGTTGACAAGCTCATTGCCTATGAGAGCTTGCAGCAATCCCTGTGGATGAGAAGGACGATCTTTGCTGCAGATGAGGGTGAGGGTTTTGGGGATATTAGCGAGGGCATGATCCAGGAAACGATTCCAGACAATTTCCTTCCAAGGCGGATCTACATGGATGATTACTCGCTACCGCCCTATGCCAATTGGGATCTCAAGAATGCTATCAACGGCGGCGCCATCCTGACTGCATACACGGGGCATGGCTCTATGATCAGCTGGGGAATGCACGTTCTTCTTGATGTTGAAGATCTTCAGACACTGGAAAACGACGAACGCTGGACCTTTGTGGTCGTGGCAAGCTGCAACTCCGGCTTCTTCGTTCATCCAATCTATCGCACGTTATCGGAGGCATTCCTTCAGAACCCCACCAGGGGTGCCATTGGAGTGTTTTCACCTATAAGCGCCTCCGGTCTCTACGCGGATGCAACGATGGTAACGGAGCTCCTCAAGCAGCTCTTCGTGAGTCGGAATAGGGAGCTCGGGCCGGCCACAACGGCGGCAAAAATATCGGCCTTTACCAACTACGGTGTCGGCAGCGACGTCTTGGAGAACTACGAATACTTTGGTGATCCTGCCCTTTCGCTGAAGGTGGAGGACCCGGAGGACGACCCGGACGGGGACGGGCTCATCAACGACGTGGACAACTGCCCGTTTACCGTGAACCCGGACCAGGAAGACGGGGACGGGGACAACTGGGGTGATTTCTGCGACAACTGCCCCCTTACGGCGAACCCTGATCAGGTCGACCGGGACAACGACGGCCAGGGGGACGCGTGTGACGAAGACCCCGATCCAAACCCCTGTCTCATGGAGGCCGCTTTCGCCGGCGACGGGGCGTACGAGAGACTGCACGTTCTGAGGACCTTCCGGAATCGCTACCTGGTGCACAGCGACCTGGGACAGGCTGTCGTCAGCGCCTACGACAGCTTCTGCCGTCCCTTGGGAGAGGTTGTGCGACCGCAGGAGGGCATACGGTTCCTGCTTCGCATCCTGCTTATGCCGGTGGTGGGCCTCGCCTTCCTCTTTGCCTAGACCGACCCAACCTCATTTGTAAACATTTTGAATATCCCCCATCCGCTTGTCTATTTCATAACGAATCATTTTATAGCGAAAAACTTGTTGACTCCGAGGCGGAGCGGAAGTAGTATGAGCCCGCAATGCTGTATGAGTTAACACTGTTTTAGAAGCCATGAGATTTAGGATTATTCTTTCACTCTAAACAAAGGGGGTAACGATGATGAATTTTATCAAATTGAACACAGTTTTACTATTTGTGGTGGCCCTCATGTGGATGCCCCTGACCGCGCACGGTGCGGTTTCCATAACTTGCTATTGCACGGACAATGACGGCGACGGCTATGGGAATCCCGCGAGCAGCGATTGTACCTATGAAGAGCTGGACTGTACTGACTCCCCTATCGACGACCCGGCCGCCTGCGCAACGGACACGTGTATATCCTGTGGGGCGCCCCAGTGCGCTTCTTGTGCAAAATGCATTCATCCGGGAGCATCCGAAATCTGTGACGGGTTAGACAACAACTGCAATGACATCATCGACGAGGATCCCGCGGCATCTGCCAGCTGCGATAACAGCGTGTTCTGCGACGGGGCGGAAGTCTGCGAGGCCAGCTCGTGCCAGCCGGGCAGTGACCCGTGTAACGATGGGAGTGCTTGTTCGGACGACTCCTGCGACGAGGAGGCCGACACTTGTGACAATCTGTGCCTTGCCACAGGATGGGAGGACCCATGCTGCAGCGATCCCGCTTGCTCGGGTGACCCTATCTGCCAAAAGGAACCTGTATGTGGTGACGGGGTTATAGACCCGGGCGAGATATGCGGAGAGCCCGGGCTGGAGGAGGGTTGTCCGGTGGATGCCCCGCTCTGCCTCGATTGTGTTGACTGTGGCATCCCTGTAGAACTGATCTACTTTCAGACAATCCCCGGATCCGATGCTGTAACGCTTGTTTGGGAGACCGCCGCCGAGATCGACACGGCCGGGTTCAACATCCTGCGCAGCGAGTCCCAGGACGGAGCGTTCGACAAGATCAACGACGTACTCATTCCGGGTGAAGGCGGGCCGACCCAGGGCGCGGCGTATTCGTACATCGACGGCGGGCTGCAGAGCGGAGCCACCTACTGGTATCAGCTCGAGGATGTAGACGTAACCGGCGAAAGCTACATTTACGACGTCACCGTATCGGTTACCCTCACCCAGGGGATGTGCAGTGGGGCCTCCGAGGCGCAGGCCTCTGCCATAAGGGGAACGACCGGGGAAAGCGCCAAGCCTCTCAACTCGATCGCCCTCTTCCTTGTGCCGATCGGAGCCCTTCTGATCCTCAGGAGGAGGCTGAAGAAGTAACCTTGATGTAAAGGAAGAAGACACGAATTCAGGCCAGGGGACCTCCGTCCCTTGGCCTGAATTCGTTAGGAATACCATTGGCCCGGATGGAACGCCTGGAACTCAACCCCTGCCGTTCAGGTATCGGTCGAGGAAGGCGCGTTGCGTCGGCGTGATGATCGTGTGTTCCCTCAAGTCGTACATCCGTCTGATTGCATCTTGTGGGCTCAGTGACTCCTTGCGCCCCAGCCACGCGCCCAACACGGTCCCTGTCCGGCCGCGTCCCTCCAGGCAGTGAACCGCCACGCCGTAGCCTTCATCCAGACAGTTGTCAATGAATCCGATCGCTCGGTCCATCCCCTCCACGGAGGGGGGGTCACAGTCCTCGATCGGTTCATGGTGGTTCAGAAGGCCCGCGGCCGTGTATTCCCTGCCATAGAGATTGTCTTCCGTGAGGGTCAGAATCGCACCAATGCCCTGCTCTTTCAGCAGCGCAAGGGTCGGCTCCATCTTCGTGGACCAGGGTTCCGACATGCCTGCCACGCGGTACGTGTGAAGATAGCTGAAACGGATTTCATCGAGTACGGTGGGCGCCATGTCTGTTGCTCAATCTACACCAGCGGATCCCAGCCGATGTACTCGGGCGAGGTGTCCAGCGGAGCGAAGTGGCTCTTCATCGTGGCTTCCAGCATCTCGGCCAGGTCCTCGACCTGCCACCCGTCGGAATTGTGGATGCTGCGCACGATCCGGGGCTGGGAAAAGAGATAGATTTCCTTGCCACGCACGCCGAAGACCTGGCCGGAAATATTGGCGGCCTTGTCGCCGGCCAGGAACACGGCCAGGGAAGCCACGTCTGCGGGACTCATCTTCTTGAGCTTTTCGACCCGCTTCTTCTGTGCCTCTGTTTCGGTGGGAATCGTCGCGGTCAGCCGCGTCCAGGCAAAGGGCGCGATGCAGTTGGAGGTCACGTTGTATCGTTTCATGTCCATGGCCGTGATCTTGCTCAGGGCAACGACCCCCATCTTGGCCGCCCCGTAATTCGCCTGACCGATGTTTCCGATCAGCCCGGAAGTGGACGCAAAGTTCACGAAGACCCCCGACTTCTGTTCCTTCATGTGAGGGGCCGCAGCACGTATGCAGTTGAAGGTTCCTTTCAGGTGCACCCCGACGACCGCGTCCCATTCCTCCTCGCTCATCTTGAACACCATCCGGTCCCGTGCGATCCCCGCGTTGTTCACCACGATGTCGACCCTGCCGAAGTGATCGAGGGCGGTCTGTACGATTCGGTGTGCCCCGTCCCAGGACGCAACCGAGTCCGGGTTGCTCACCGCCTCGCCGCCGGCGACCTTGATCTCATCGATCACCTCGGCCGCCACGTTCGTGTCTTCTCCTTCACCCCGGTCGGAGGCGCCCAGGTCGTTCACAACCACCTTGGCCCCCTCTTTGGCCATCATCAGGGCAATCTCCCGCCCGATACCGCGTCCTGCACCCGTTACGACCGCTACCTTGCCGTCTAGATAAGCCATGTGGTGGTCCCCTTCAGATAGGTGGTTTGGTGCCCGACATCCAACGGGCCATCACGGTCAGGTCTCGCGACGGATGATGAGGGCGCAGCTAACACCCCCACCCCCACAGATCGAAGCGACTCCGAATTCACCATCAACCCGTTTGAGGGCGTGATACAGGGTAATGACGATACGGGCGCCACTGCATCCCGTAGGGTGGCCCAAAGCAATTGCGCCTCCGTGAACATTGACCTTGTCCCGGTCCCACCCGAGAACCCGCTCGTTGGCTATGACCTGTGCGGCAAAGGCTTCGTTGACATCGATCAGATCCATATCCGCCAGGGTCATTTCTGCTTTCTTCAAGGCCGCAGGGATGGCCTCACCGGGCCCCTCCCCCATGACCGCGTTGTCCACCGCAACAGAGGCGTGGGCCACGAGCGAAAACAGCGGGCGCGGCCCCCGACTCGCCGCCTGCTCCCGGGTCATCATCACCATGGCGCAGGCACCATCGGTCATCCCGCAGGCGTTTCCAGCCGTGACCGAACCCTCCTTCTTGAAGGCCGCCCGCAGCTTGCCGAGCTTCTCCACGCTCGTGTCCCGCCGGATCGACTCATCCTTTTCGAACAAGAACCCCGGCTTTTTTCCCTTGGCCGGCACCTCGACGGGCGTGATCTCTTCGTCAAACCATCCATTGTCCTGAGCCTGAGCCGCCTTCTGTTGGCTGGAGACCGCAAAGACGTCCATCTCTTCCCTGCCGATCCCGTACTTTTCGACCAGATTCTCTGCCGTGATCCCCATCCCGTAGCCGACAACAGGGTCCACAGAGTCGCCCCAGCCGTCCTCAAGGACCTTGTCCCCCATCCGGAAGCCCTCCCACCGGGTCCCCTTCAGGAGATAGGGAATCGTACTCATGCTCTCCATCCCTCCCACGAGCATGATCTTCGCCTCTTCCAGGCACATCATTTGAGCCGCAATGATGGTGGCCTTCATCGAGGAGGGACAGGCATTGTTGACTGTGGTGGCGTGCACAGAGGTGGGAATCCCGGCAAACAGGGCGGCCGTCCTCCCAGGGTTCGGGCCGTTGCCCGCCTGCCGGGTATTGCCGTAGAGCACCTCGTTGATCTCGGCGGGCGGTACGCCCGCCCGCCGGACGGCTTCGCTCATGGCCTGCTTCCCGATCTCGTAAACAGGCATATCCCGCAGGCTTCCACCGAAACTGCCCATGGGAGTGCGTACAGCGCTGACGATGACCACATCTCTGAGATCCATCGTCTTCCCTCTTTCTACAATAGAGTCGCCGAAGGGTCTGCTAGTCCTTGCCGATGATCGCGAGGCCGCAGACGTTCCAGGACGGGACGCCGCCCAGGTTGTGGGTAAGACCCATGCGCGCGTTCTTCACTTTCCGTTCATCCGGCACCCGGTCCAGCAACTGCTCATACATGGCATACAGCATCCGCAGGCCCGAGGCGCCGATCGGATGTCCGAAGCACTTCAGACCGCCGTCCACCTGGCAGGGCACCTGGCCGTTCAGGTCATAGAAGCCGTTCAGGACATCGTCACATGCGCCACCCTTGGGAGAGATATGAAGATCTTCCATGGTGACCAGTTCCGTGATGGAGAAACAGTCGTGAACCTCCATCATGGAAATCTCTTTCCTCGGGTCCTTGATGCCCGCCTCTTCGTATGCCTTGGTGGCCGCGACACGGGTGGTCATGAAATGGGCGCCGTCCCACGAAGTGAATTGAGCCTCTACGCCCGAACTGACCGATACCTGGAGTGACTTGACCTTCACGATGTCCTGGTTCGGCTTCAGGCTCTTTGCAATCTCCGGCGTGGTCACGATCGCAGCCGCTGCACCGTCGCTCACGCCGCAGCAGTCGAACAGACCCAGCGGATAGGCGATCATGGGCGCCGCCTTGATCTGCTCTTCGGTGATCGCACGGCGCAGGTGGGCCTTGGGATTCATCGCACCGTTGGCGTGACTCTTTGCCGACACGTGGGCGATGGCATCCTTGATCGTCTCCATGGGAGTGCCCCACTTCCTGCTGTAGGCCGTCGCGAGCTGAGCGAACAGGCCCGGCGCCGTGCCGTTTGCACCCAGCATGTAGCCGTCAACAGAACCGATACCCGGCAGGCCGCCGTAACCGGTGTCTTTGAGTTTCTCCACACCCAGGGCCAGGACGATATCGTACACACCCGCGGCAACCGAATAACAGGCCGCTCGAAAGGCCTCGGTCGCCGTGGCGCAGAAGTTCTCGCACCGCGTCACCGGGATGAAGGGCAGTCGCAGGGTCATCGAAAGGGGCGTGGCGCCCTTGGAGACATTCACCTCATCAAAATGCGTACCCAGGTACGCCGCCTCAATCTCCTTCTTCTCGATACCGGCATCTGCCAGACAATCCACGAACGCTTCGACCATCAGGTTGTAGGCGCTCGATTCCCATCGCTCGCCAAATCGCGTACACCCCATACCCAGAACGGCAACCTTGTCTCTGATTCCATCAGCCATCTTACTTCACCTCCTTGACCGGAACGGCCTTCCAGAAATACCCGGAAATATCCCGTTTCTCGTCATAGTATTTTCTTCGAAAACTCATGGTCACCGGCATACCCGGAGACAACTCGTCCAGGGCACAGTCCGTAAAATCGAACATATATTTTCCGCCCCCTTCGAATTCCACCTGCCCGTAGATGGCCGGCGGGTCGAGCGACGCGGCCAGATTGTCACCCGTAAAACTCGCGATGTGTCCCAGCTTGTCCGAGAACCGGTAGGGTTCCAGGGTGCCCACGGCTTCGCATTCCGGGTTCACACAGATATCCTGGGCAGGGATCTGGGCCGTACCGCACTTGGAGCACTTGCCGCCGTAAAGGCCGAGAAGCATCTTTCGGACTCGCCACATGGCCGAAAACCGTGTCCATGAGTCCTCTTCGCCTCTTTTGCCGAACTCGGCCGGCAGGATGTTCCGCCATACCAGGAACTTCGTGTAATTGTCCAGCTCCGCCCTGTTGGCAAGGGCAGCGCTTATGCCCCGTCCGTCCCGCATCTTCTCGATCTCTTCGGTCACCTCGAAACAGAGGGCGTCGCAGCCGCTGCCGTAGCTCACCACAAGGATCTTGTCTCCCGGCTTCGCGTCTTCGAGCGCATGCACGAGCATCACCAGCGAATGGGCTACGCCGGACTCGCCCACCTCCGCCTGGAGATTCGTCTGTTCCGCCTCCGGGGCGATGCCCAACACCTTGGCGAGCTTCTTACGGGCAGCCGGATAGTGAATCGGATAGATCACGTTGGCGAAGTCGGCCATCTTGAGACCGGTCTTCTGGAGCAGCCCGTTCACCACCTCGGGGATGAACTGATCGATCCCAAGGTCCCGAATCCACCGGTCTTCCCACTGGTTGTCGAACTTCGACTGAGCGCCGCGGAAGTGATCCCCGAAATCGTAGGTCACGGAATATGAATCCTTGAACTCCGCGATCACGTTCTCGCTGCCAACGAGCAGGGCAGCGGCAGCATCCCCGAAGATCATCTCCTGAGGGGATGCGGGCTTGCCGAGGCGACAGTCCGCCGCGGTCACGAGCAGTTTGTTCACGCGCTTGCTCTCCACGCCCTCCAGAGCCGTGAGCAGTGCCGTGGTGCCCGCCTTGAGCCCCCCCGTGAAATCCGCGGCCCGCACCTGATCTTCCATGCCGAGTGCGCAGCTCACGATGCCCGCATTCAGCCGCTCCTTGTAAGGCAGCGTGGTCGAAGCAAGATACACCCCCTCCACCTGCGACGGATCGATTCCCCGCAGGGCATCGATGCCGGCCGCGACGGCCATGGTAATGCTGTCCTCATCGAAACTGGCCACCGCCTTCTCGCCTCGGGCATTGGCGATGTTCGCCGCGTTCATCCAGCCCATGGCCCCAAAGATGATGCCGCGATTCAAGCGATAACGCGGCACGTACCCACCGTACGAACAAATGCCAGCCATCATTCCCTCCTTCTTTCACGAAAATTGTCTAAGGGCCCGTTAATCTTGTCCGAAGCACTGGTTGAGATAGACTACCACATCTCCTGCCAGGGAACCGCAGAAGACCTTCTTGACGCCCATCTCCAACAACGCGTCTTCATCCACCGCAGGAACGATGCCCCGCGCGATCAGGAGAACATCCTCCATTCCGTGTTTGCGCATCTCGGCCACGATCTTCGGCGCGAACGTCAAATGCTCACCCGAGAGAAAGCTGATGCCGATGACGTCCGCGTCCTCCTCCAGGGCGCTCTGGACCACCATCTCCGGGGTATTGTATAGCCCGAGGTAATTAACTTCAAATCCCTCCTTCATCAGGAGAGCAGCGAGCACCTTCACGCCCCGGTCGTGGCCGTCCAGACCCACTTTGGAGAGCAGCACGCGTGTTTTCTTTCTTGCAGCGATCATCGGGCACTCCGCACAATTGTGGATATTGCGAGCCGAAGGCGTGGCAAGCTCCTAGCCGAACTTGCTGCGACACAAGGGGGATTTCAGCGAGAATCCGCTCGCAAGAAGGGATCCGATCTAAGGATAGGCGTACCAGCGGCCGGGGATTAATTCCAGGAATTCAACGTCATGTCTATCGAACAGGGACCGCAGCTTGCTCAGGTCCGACGGGTCGGCCCCCATCATCAGGGGATCGTGGTGCTGGGGAACGATGATTTGCGCACCGGAAGCCAGGCCAAACTTCACCACCTGCTCTTCCATGCCCTGCAGCGTCCTGCCGGGTATCACCTGTAGCAGCGTCATGAAGGACCGGGTGTTCCGGGCAACCTCGATCAGGCTGGGGTCCGGATACGACCCGGCCATGTAGATCCGCCTGCCGTCGCCGGTGCTTATCACGAAATTCAATTGCTCTCCGGCCGGATACTTGAGCATCCATTCTTCCAATTGTTCGGGCGGGCTGATCGGTCCCAGGAATGCCTCCAAGCCTGCTCGCAGCATCTTCGAAAAATCACCGCCTGTTTCGCCGGTGATCTCCTTGCCGGTGAGCCGCTGATACTCGGCGATGAAGTCCACGTGTACACCCCGGACCACCTCCACCTGAAGTCCGTCGCTGTCTATTATGTCGCCTGCAGTAATCGAGGTAAAACGTTCCGGGTCGATGCCCTGATGTTCGATCAAGGCATTCGTGACCTCTTGGCTACAGTAGATGGAGGGCCGGAAGCGTTCGGCCAGCTTGCCCACGTCCAGAACGTGGTCGTAGTGCCCGTGGGTGAGCAGGATCGAGTCGCACCCCTCGATTTGATTCGATCGAATCGGTGCACTCACGGAGTCGTCCAGATACGAATCGATCAGGATCGTCTTCTGGTCGTCCAGGTTGATTTCAAAGCAGGCCGTACCCAGCCATCGAATTCGAAAAGCCATGGGAATCCCCTCCTGATTCGAGCCATACATGAAGCGGATCGTTTGCCCCTCAGATGCGGTGATGTGCTGTTAAATGGTGGAACGACAGACGGAATCTGTCAAGGATTTCTCTGGAGGGAGAGAGAAAGGGTCCCTCACTTCGGCGCAAGATTTTTTTGAAACCCCATCGTTCGGTATGGAATCCAAAACAATAAGTTGCAATTTATCATGATTTCTTGGTAAGAATGAGGGAGACGATTTCCTTGACGACCTACTTTGTACTCAAACACCATTCTATGTAGTTCCGTTTGGAGGTGTTCATGGGTCTGATCACCACTGCAGGCAAGTACTGCTATATCCAGTGCGATCGTCGGAACTGCAACAGGAAAATGGAACACGTGGATCTCAACCTTCTCAGGGATCTTGCCAAATTGTGCGGTTGGAAGAAGGATGCCAACCGATGGACCTGCCCGGACTGTGTGGGGCAGCTTCAGCGCAAGAAGGCCGTGAAAGCAAGACAAAGACCGCTTCGAGCAGAACTGGAAGTCTGAAGAACGGCCCCGACACCCGTCGCCTGGCCCTGCAGAGCCACGCCCTCGTCGCATCCCACCCCCCCTTTGGTCTGTTCAAGCCCTCGAGATTCCATGTCCAAAAAATAATTCTTGACACAGAATCTTCTCTATAGGTATAATTTCACGATTATAGAAGTTTTAGTAAACTTTAACCTCAGTCGGAAAAGGCTCAATACCATGGTGGAAACCGCCCCATTGTCTGCGACGAACAGGGACCACTGGCTGGCCGAAGAACAGAAGCTGGCGGATCGAATGCAGGAGGCCATGTTCCCCGGCGGGGAGAAGGCAATCCAGAAACTGGCAAAACAGAACAAGCAACTGGTACGGGACCTCATCGCGAAACTCATCGATCCGGGGACCTCGTTTCTCGAGCTGGGGATGCTCGCCGGCTTCGGCATGGACTACCCCGACGTACCGGATGTAATCGGCGGGGGGGTGGTCACGGGCATCGGCAGGATACACGGAAACTGGACGATGATCATCGCCAACGACAGCCGTGTGAAGGCGGGCGCCTACTTCCCGATCACGCTGAAGAAGCATCTCCGTGCCCAGGCGATCGCCGAGAACTGCGGGCTGAACTGCGTGTACATCGCCGACTCGGCCGGCGCCTTCCTGCCGATGCAGGACCAGATCTTTCCCGACGACGGGCAGTTCGGAAGCATGTTCTACAACATGTGCCGCATGTCCGCAGAGGGCAAAAAGCAAATCACCCTATCCACCGGCGGGAACACGGCAGGCGGGGCCTACATCGTCTTCCTGGCCTGCGAGTCGGTGATGATCAATCAGATGTCCTACTCCTTCCTCGGAGGGCCCCCGCTCGTGAAGGCCGCCCTGGGGGAAGAGGTGACGGCCGAGGAGTTGGGCGGGGCCTACGTGCACACCCACATTTCAGGAGGTTGCGATCACATTTGTCAGTCCCAGGATGATGCGATCGGAAGAGTGCGGGACATCCTGGCCCACGACCCACCGCAGCCGGTGCACATCGACCGCCGCCAGGAGATCGCGCCCTACTACCCGATCGAGGGGTTGTACGACACCCTGCCCGAGAACATCTACCGCGCCATCGACGCAAGGGCGGTCATCGCCCACATCGCGGACGGCTACCCCTTTCGAGAGTACAAGAAGGACTACGCACCCGGACGGGGCGACAACACCATCTGCGGGAAGATCTTCCTCAAGGGCATACCGATCGCTGTGGTCGCCTCGAACAACAGCGGCATCATCTTCCACGAGTCCGCCCAGAAAGCGACAGAGTTCATCATCCGGTGCAGCAAGGACAAGACGCCGCTCCTGTTCCTCCAGAATTCGCCGGGGTACATGGTGGGCACCGCGTCCGAACAGGCCGGGATCGGCAAGTACGGGGCAAACATGGTGCGGGCCGTGTCGAACGCGCGGGTGCCACGGATCCAGATGGTCATCGGCCCTGACCACGGGGCGGCCAACTACGGCATGTCCGGCCGCTCATACAAACCCCACTTCCTGTTTTCCACGATGCGCGCCCGCACCTCGGTGATGAGCGGAGCGTCGGCCGCCTTTGTGCTGCTGACCCTGGAGAAGCGGAACAGGAAGCTCAAGGGCCAGGAGATGGGCCAGGAGGAGGAGGTGGCCTTCCGGCAGCGCATGGTGGGCAAGTACGACGGGGAGGCACACCCCTTCTACAATGCCGCCCGACTCTACACGGACGGCGTGATACGCTTCGCAGACATCCGGGATGTCCTGGCCACGGCATTCGAGGTTTCCCTCCTCAAACCGATCCCGGACACGGTACTCGGAAATTTCCACTTCTAGTAAGAAACCATTCAGGGAGGAAAACAAGATGTCGCACCACAAATCATTCGACTACCCGAAGAAGGTAACACTCGGTGACATCACCGTACGGGACGGGTTCCAGCACGAAGAGAAGTTCATCCCCACGGACGCCAAGATCTGGGTCGCGGAACAGCTCATCCTGGCCGGATACAAGCGGCTCGAGATCACCAATTTCGGCCCCCCCAAGCTCATGCCGCAGTTCAAGGATGCGGACGAGGTGATGAAGAAACTCAGGGCGAGCAAGCGCTTGAAGGACAAGATCGCGGACGTGGAACTCTCATGCGTCACGATCAACGAGAGAAGCGTGGATCGCGCCGTGGAGGCACGCAAGGAGGGATGGGGACCGGACCGAATCGTGATGATGGTCTCGACCAGCGAGTCCCATCACAAAAGGAATTCGGGCACCACGCTCGAGGAGTACTGGAAAATTGCGGAACGAGCCGCCCAGAAGGCCCACGACGTGGGGATGACGCTGTGTGGAACGGTGAGCACCATCTGGGGATGCCCGATCGAGGGGCCCACCGATCTTTCCAGGGCGGTGGAGTTCACGAAACGCTTCCTGGACATCGGAGCGGACGATATCGAACACGCGGACCATGACGGGTCGGCCCCCCCGCACAAGGTTTACGAATACTACAGCATGATCCTGGACGCAATCCCGAACCCGGAACTCCATCTGGCGCACTTCCACGTGACCCGGGGATGGGGCCTGGCCAACGTGCTGGCCGCCCTCCAGGCGGGCATCACGGTCTTCGAGTCCACCCTTGGAGGGTTGGGCGGACAGCCGGCCAATTTCGTGGACGGCGTGCCCGTGGGAGGCACCGGAAAGTACTACTACAAGGACCCAAACGTGGTGGGACTGGTCTGCACCGAGGACATGGTGGTCATGATGGACGAGATGGGCATCGACACGGGGTTGGACGTGGACAAGATCCTCAATATCGGCAACATGGTGGAGAAGATCGTGGGGCGCAGGCTTCGCTCCGAGTCGATCCTGAACGGAAGGATCCCCAAAGAGCCGAGGCCGGAGTTCAGATAAAGCGAAAACAGCAGGCGAAAGGGAAAAGGGCAAAGGGTCAAGGGTTGGTTGAAGTTTATGAAGATTGTCCTTTCACCTTGGAAGCTGGCCTCGACGCCAAAGATGGGTGTCTTTCCAAGACCTGACGGACTAGGAGCATAATGAATCTTGGCGCAGTCCTCCGCAGGGAACGGAAGAAGCGAAAGCTTACCCTGAAGGTCGTCTCCGAAAAGGCGGGGATCTCACAGGGGTTCCTGTCCCAGATCGAGAACGATGTCAGCTCGCCGTCGGTGGACACCCTCGTGAACATCTGCAGCGCCATCGGTGTCGAAGCCGGCCATATCATCAAACAGGCGAAAAAACAGGAAAGGCTTGTTGTCATCCGAAAGTCCGACTGGGAGGACGTCGACTTTCCCCCTTCCGGCTTCGTGACGAGGCGCTTCTTTTCCCCGGAGAACCGGAGAGTGATCGACAGCTCGGTCCTGGCCATACAACCGGGGGGCGGCATCCCGGTCAGAAAGAACATGCGAAACGGCCAGGAAACGCTCTGTCTGCTCGAAGGCTCTGTCGAATTGGTGCACGGCGACGACGTCGTGGATCTGCATGCGGGAGACTCGGTACACTTCTGGTCCATCCCCGAGAAACAGAGGATCACGAACACGTCAAAGTCCGTCGCCGTGGTCTTCTGGGTTGGAACTCTCTGAAGCGGCAACGCCGCAGGCGAAAGGTGAAAGGGGTCAGGCCCATCCACACCCTCGTTGTGGACATTGCGAGGGCGCGACAGCGCCCGCGGCAATCTCCACGCACCTTGGCGGTCATCCCCGCGGAAGCGGGGATCCATTGGCGCAATGTACTAAGGGATTCCTGCCTGTCGCAGGAATGACGGAGAGGTAGGGGGACAGAACGTTCGCACTCCCGGGGGAAGAGAGACATGGAGCAGAGTAGTAACCCTTGTACGCTGGCAGACCCCAAGGTCAACGCAGTTCTCGACCGGCTCCACCGTGAGGCCAGAGGCGATGAGCTGCGCTCCGGCTTGAAGCTGCTCCCCTACATGGTTCAGAAGCTCCTGGGCCGGAAGCCCTCCTTCACGGACCAGTACCAGCGCATGGCAAACCTGAGCATTCCCGTATCGGCCGAACAGGGGATTTTTGCCTACCTCATGGCACGGTCGATCGGTGCGCGCAGAATCGTGGAATTCGGCACTTCCTTCGGAGTGTCTACGATCTACTTTGCCGCTGCTATCCGGGACAACGGTGGGGGCATCGTTATCGGGTCGGAATTCATCCCATCCAAGGCAGAAAGGGCAAGGGCGAACATCGAGGAGGCAGGCCTTACCGATTCCGTGGACATCAGGGTAGGCGATGCGATGGAAACACTTGCCGACCCGAGCGGCGACATCGATCTGCTCCTGATCGACGGGTCAAAAGACCTGTACCTGCCCATCTTGAAGATGCTCGCCCCCCACGTGCGTCAGGGAGGCGTGGTCCTCGCCGACAACGTGCTCTCTCCGTTCATCAAGAAGACCCTTGCCGGATACGTGGCCTACATGCAGGACAGCCGCCACGGGTTCACCTCTGTAACGGTCCCCTTCCCCGACGGGTTCGAGTATTCGGTCAAGGCTTGACCCTCCCGCGCGAAGTATCCAATTTGCGGACATTGCGAGGGAGCGGCAGCGACCGCGGCAATCCCCCGGTAACGACGCCGTCAGTTCTTCTGAAAGGCCCCGGTCAGGGCCGGAATAAACATCACGGCAACGATCGCCTGTAGCAAGACGCTGACTCCAAGCACGATGGCCATGTCGCTCTGGAACTTCATGCCGATGAAGAACCAGGGCGCCATGCTGGCGAATGCCAGCGTCCCGAGGAAGAGGACACATCCCGCCGGGGCGATCGATGCACTGCCTGCTCCTCCATTCCGCCGGATGAGGTAGGTCCCGAACACGGCCCCGAACCCCGCGCCGACCACTGCTGCAGGAACCGCAGCCAGGCTGACCGGCCAACCGACGACCGTCATGAGCAACAGCGTCAGGGCCTGTCCGGCCGCAACGGAAAGGGTAACGATCAGGCCCAGGGGCGCAGAGCGCGTCACGACGAGTCCCACGAGGAACACCGTGACAAGGGCAAGGAACATTGTCTTCCTATAATCGTCCCGGGTGCCGTCGTTGATCGCCTTCGCCTTGGCGAGCAACCCACCCCCGAGGCGGAAGTCGGCGTATTTCGACGGATGCTCGTCGATGTATGTCTGCATGGCAGACACGTACTCGTCGATTCGATCCGTCTCTCTCTCCGGGAAGAAGGAGACGATGGTCGCCTCGGAAAAGGATTCGTCCACCGCCAAATCCAGGGCTCCCGAGAAGGTGACCAGCCTTGACAGGCCTTCCATGTCCTGCTGCGAGGCAGGCACGGTCCACCACTTCGGGTTGCCGTCCATCAGGGCCATACGTGCCAGCTTCACGACCCAATCGAAGGCAAGGCTCAGGCGAACGAGGCCCTTCGCGTTCAGATACGTGCTGAAGTCCCCCATCTGGTTGATCGCCTCGGGATCGAGGAGCCCTCCCTCCTCTTTTGCCTTCACGTGCACGAGGAAACTGTAGGGGCCGTTGAATCGCTCGGCCATCACGTCGAAGCCTTGCGTCCAGGGATGGGTGGACCGGACATAGGCGGGCCCGGGGACATTGTCGCCCACGTTGAGCCCCCAGACGCACACGAGGCCTGCCACGAGTATCAGGGCGAGAAGAAGGGAGATCCCAACCCTCCCGCTCCCTCGGGCGACCCCTGTCAACCCCTTTGCAAGGGCCTCAAACATGCCTCCGGCACGCTCCCCCTTCGCCCGGGCGGGTCGGGGCAGCAGGGACATCAGGACAGGACAGATCACCACCACGACGACAAAGGTCCCAACGGCCCAGAACAGGCCGAACCAACCCAACTGCCGAATCATGGGAACGCCGGCGGCGAGCATGGCCAGGCACACCAGACCGGCGATGACCACCGAGGCCGCGACCGACGCACTTCGATAGGTCGCAACGATCGCCTGCAGCTTGCTCTCCGTTTCGGCGTTCCTCCTGTCGTACTCCTTCATGGCCATAGCACTGCAAACGAGAGACAAAACCCCCAGAAGCAGAGGGAAGAGAAAGGCCATGGGATTCAATGCAATCTTGCTTGCACCCAGGAACCCGAGGCCCCAGAGCACCGAGAGAGCGAAGGCGAAGATCGGCACCAGGGCCCCGCGGAAGCTCTTGAAATAGCCGGCAAGGAGCCCGAGCATGACGAGCATCATGGCGCCCGCGGCAACCGGGACCTGCTCCCGGGCCATCGATGTCAGCTCGGCCGCAAGAAGTCGGTCCCCGGTGAAGTGGAGAATGTGGTTCTCATCCTCTTCCTTCGCCTTCAGGGTGTCCACAAGCCTGAGGAGCCTCTGATGAAACTTATCCATTCTCCATTTCTTGTACTGATCGATCGAAAGGTCGGCGCTTTCCTTGTCAACCCCCTGTTTGTATAGGGTCTCCGCCTTCAGGTCGAGGTCTGCGATGCCCGCCATGATCATGGTCGCCTTACCGTCGTATGAGACGACGTGGCCGACGCCGAACGGGTTCACCGCGACCCTGCGTTCTACGGCCTGAAAGTCCTCTTTCGTCTCGGGTGTAATACGTCCGAGTATGGGCTCCCCCATCAACCCCTCTGCGGTGTTGTCGTAGTGATTCATGCCTGTGTACAGGGAAATGATCTTCCTGGGTATGAACTCTTCCACACCCATCAGTTCACGGGTTATCCGTTCGATTTTCTTCACGGTCTCCGTGTTGTAGACATCCCCCTCCTTCACCTCGACAATCCCGATCAGGTTCTCCGACATCTCGCCCATTTCCTCGATGGCACGCAAGGCCGGGGAGAACCTGTGCCCGGAGGGAATCATTGACTCCGTAGGATCTTCCGCCATCTCGATGTGGGCGAGTTGAAGGCACAGGAAACCCGTCATCACCAGGAACAGGATCAACACAACTGCACGGAACCGAAGCGCCAGCGATACGACACGAGCCAACCCACGAACCTGTTCCCCACCGTTCGTATGCGTCATCTGTCAACCCTCTCCCGTTTCGCTTGAGGTCACTGCCAATGAATGGCCCGATCCACGATGTGACCGAAGGTTCCTCTCTCCCCGACGACAAGACCGGCCACCTCGCCGGAACCGTTTCTCTTGAGATCCACACCGCTCAAAAAGGCCCGCCAGACCTTTTCCGGGACCTCGACCTCACGCCAGGTCGACCCTCCGTCCGAGGTCTTGATCACGTGCCCGCCCGTGCCTGCGGCCAGGCCGAAGGCCCCAACGAAATCGATGCAGAAGAGATCCGGTTTCGCAAAACCGGTGTCCCCCACGGTCCAGGACTTTCCCCGATCCTTGGAAAAGGCAAAGGTGCTGTCGATACCGGCCGCATACAGGGTGCCAGAATCGTACACAACGGCGTACAGGACTCTCCCCATCATCGACATCTCGTCATACAGGGAGGTCTTTGTTTCCACCCAACTCTCGCCGCCGTCTTCGGTGATGAAGATCCTTCCCATGTCGCCGACGGCGCAGATGTTCCGCGTGTCGATCATGGCGGCGGCAAACAGGGTGACATCGTCGAACAAATCGGCCGAGGTCTTCAGGGGGGACCTCTTCCAGGTCGCACCGCCGTCGGACGTGGTCAGAACCGTCGTGTCCCTCCCCACGACGATCCCGTGAAGGGGGTCCAGGAAATCAACGCCCAGGAGATACGCATCCACACCGGGGGACTGGGCCTGCCATGTCTTGCCTCCGTCCTGGGAATGAAGAAGCGTCCCCATCTGGCCGGCGATCCAACCGTTCCGATCATCCGGGAAGCAGACGGAAGACAGGGCAAACCGGGTGCCGCTTTCGATCGCCTCCCAGGTCTTTGCCCCATCGTTCGACAGAAAGATCTTTCCTCTGTCCCCGACCATGATGTAGGCCGTGTCCGAGACGACCGCCGATGCAAACAGGCTGCCGCCGATCAGGGCAGATTCTGCCCGGATCGCGCCGGGGTGGATCGCTACGAGCAAGAAGGCTGCCAGCAGAGTCGCCGCCGGCACGAAGGAGGGGTTCCTCGAATTCATATGCGTCTCCTGGCGATGGGAGGAGAAATGCCGGCCCGCCGGGCACATCTGCTGGATAGGCGGGCAGTTCTAGTCTTATACAACAGGTCCCTCACGTATATCAACAGAGCACGCCGCTCGTTCGAAGGCAGGCTCATTTGGGGGCGAAACTGCCATTTTGGCCTCTCCCTGTTTGACCGCAACCGAGGAGTCTCCTATCCTATGTACTTGCCTCGTCCGTCCAAGAATTCGATGATCCGATCGTGTTGTGTACGCAAGAAAGGAGGTTGTTCATGCATCTCGACCCGCAGAGCTTCCGGGACCTAGACCCGGGAAGCCGTGTACTCATGGGGCCCGGCCCGAGCGACGTCCCGGCACGTGTTCTCCAGGCCATGTCGGCCCCCTGCATCGGCCATCTCGATCCGTATTTTCTCGCCCTTATGGATGAAACCCAGCAGTTGCTTCGTTTTCTCTTCCAAACCGAAAACGAGCTCACCATCCCTGTGTCCGGCACGGGCAGTGCAGGGATGGAGGCCTGCTTCGTCAACCTCGTCGAACCGGGGGACGAGGTGGTTGTCTGCGTGAACGGGGTGTTCGGCACACGGATGACCGACATCGTCGGCCGCCTCGGCGCCAAGCTCACCCGTCTGGACTTCGAGTGGGGACGGGCGGTCGACCCGGAGGCGGTCCGGAGCGCGATCCAGGGGAAAGCGCCCAAGCTCGTCGCCGTTGTCCATGCGGAGACATCGACCGGGGTCTGCACGCCCCTCGAAGACCTCTCAAAGATCGCGCACGACGCAGGCGCGCTGTTCCTGGTGGATGCCGTGACCTCTTTGGCCGGCATGGAAGTGGCTGTAGACACGCGGGGCATAGACGCCGTATACAGCGGCACGCAGAAATGCCTGTCCTGCCCACCCGGGCTCTCCCCGATCTCGCTCAGTCCGGCGGCCCTGAAGGCCCTCGATTCCCGAAAGACCCCGGTGGTGAGCTGGTATCTGGACATGAGCATGGTCCGTAATTACTGGGGCGGTGACCGCAAATACCATCACACCGCACCGATCAACATGATCTACGGCCTTCGCGAAGCCCTGCGCATCGTCGCCGAGGAGGGTCTGGAGGCTCGCTTCGCCAGGCATCGCCTCAACCACCTCGCCCTGGTGGCTGGAATCGAAGCGATGGGGCTTTCCATGCTCGTTCCCGAGGAGGAACGTCTGCCCATGTTGAACACCGTACGCATTCCGGAGGGAGCGGACGACGCGAAGGTGCGGGGATCCCTTCTCCGGCAATTCGGGATCGAGATCGGAGGGGGCCTGGGCGACCTGGCCGGCAAGGTTTGGCGAGTCGGACTCATGGGACACGCCTCCTCGCCCCGCAATGTGTGCCTGTTCCTCGCTGCTTTGAAAACCGTTCTCAGGGATGGGGGCGTCAAGGTCGGCGCCGGGGCACTGGAGGCGGCCGCGCAGGCCTATTCGAGGTAGCCATGGACCCTCGCTTCATTCGAAGACTTCGGAAGATCGTCGGGAAGGAGCACGTTCGCTCCGGCCCGGCCGATCTGGAGGTCTACTCCTACGATGCCTCCCTTGCCAGGGCACGGCCGGGAGCGGTCGTCTTCCCTGCCGACACACGGGAAACCGCGAACGTGGTCCGGGCCGCCTCGGAGGCGGACATCCCCTACGTGCCGCGCGGCTTCGGCACCAACCTGTCAGGCGGAAGCGTTGCGCCCGAGAACGGGCTCATCATCTGTCTGTCACGCCTGAACCGGATCCTTTCCATCCGGACGGACCGACGCTGTGCCCAGGTGCAAGCCGGAGTGACGAACCTGGAGCTTCAGAACGCCCTCGCCCCGCTCCGGTTCTTCTACGCCCCGGACCCGGCCAGCCAGAAGGTCTCCACACTGGGCGGGAACGTAGGCGAGAACTCGGGCGGCCCTCGATGCGTGAAGCACGGCGTCACCAAGAACCACATCCTGGGCCTGGAGGTCGTCCTGCCCGAGGGCGAGGCCGTGCGCATGGGCGGTCAGGTGCTCGACCCGCCGGGTTACGACCTGTGCAGCATCCTCGTGGGAAGTGAAGGCACGCTAGGGATCGTGACCGAGATCACGGTTCGGATCCTTCCGTCGGCGGAATCGGTCGTGACCCTGCTGGCCGTCTACGACCGGGTAGCGGATGCGGCACGCTCCGTCTCCGAAATCATCGCCGAGGGGATCGTGCCCGCCTCCCTGGAGATGATGGATGCCCCGGTCATGCGGGCCGTGGAGGAAAGCTACCCGTGCGGCTACCCGCTGGACGCGGCCGCCGTCCTGATCATCGAGGTGGATGGGCCGACCGTGGGGCTCAAGGGACAGGCGGAGAGAATTCGCGAGATCTGCTCCGCCCAGGGCTGCCGGCAGGTGCGGGAGGCAGGGGATTCGGGCGAGCGCGACCTGCTCTGGGCAGGCAGGCGGGGCGCTTTCGGTGCGATCGCACGGCTTGCCCCCAGCTATCTCGTGGCCGACTGCACGGTTCCGCGAACGAAGATCCCCGAAGCCCTCGAGCGGGTTCGAGCGATCGCGGAACGCCATCAGCTTTCCCACGGGAACGTGTTCCACGCCGGCGACGGGAATCTCCACCCCCTGCTCTTCTTCGACTCCCGGGATCCGGACCAGTTGCGCCGGGTGCACGAGGCAGGGATGGAGATCATGAAGGAGAGCGTTGAACTGGGCGGGACGATCACGGGTGAGCACGGCGTAGGCATCGAGAAGCTCGATGCGATGCACCTGATCTTCTCCGAGGACGACCTGGATGCCCAGCGTGCGGTGCGGCACGCCTTTGATCCGGAACAGAGGTTGAACCCCGGCAAGGCGATCCCGGCCCCTGCCCGCGCGCAGCCTGCGGAAGAGGCCCGGGGGCGGGAGATTTCCGGTGCAGAAGAACTCGCACCCGCCACGGGCGAAGAGGCGTGTGAGGTCGTCACCCAGGCCTTCCGGGAAGGCACTGCACTCCTGCCCGAAGGAAAGGGCCGCTGGCGAAGATTTGGCAACACCACCGACTGCGACTTGCTTGCCCTCCGGAGCAAGGGGCTCGCGTCGATCGTCGAGTACGATCCGCCGAACCAAACCATCACGGCGGAGGCCGGGATCTCGTTGGAGGAACTGCAGGGGGCCTTGAAGCCAAACAGGCAATGGTTGCCCATCCGACCCTTTCTCGGAAAGACCACGACCCTCGGCAGCATGCTAGCCCTCGGCGCCTGCGGGCCGGAACGATTGCGTTACGGGGCACCCCGCGATCTCCTTCTCGGGCTCCGCTTCGTCTCCGGAATGGGACGGCTCATCTCGACCGGAGGAAAGGTGGTCAAGAATGTGGCGGGCTACGACCTCGGACGTCTGCTCGCGGGTTCGGCCGGAACGCTCGGGTTTCTGACGGAGATAACGCTCCGCGTGTCAGCCCTGCCCGAGTCGTGCCGCGAAGCCCGTTCGTGTGGTTCCCTCGAGAAGATCGCTTCCGCAGCCGGGGAGCTGTTGCGCTCGAACATCGAGCCCGCCTTCGTTGTCGCAAGCCCGCTCAACGGAGCAACATCCGGAGCGGGGGCAGAAACTGAACAAGCGAGTTGGAGACTCTCGGTCGGCCTCGAGGGATTCGGCGAAACCGTAGAGGCCCAGGCGGAGCGCTGCGCAGACCTGTTCGCCAGGAACGGCCTGCGGGGGGAAGCGGCTCGAGGCTATCCGGTCGAAGACGAGCTCTTCGCTGATACCGACGAATCCCTGCATCGCGCGCCGTTCCTCCTGCGAGCCGACCTGCCCATGGACAAGGTCAAGGATTTTGTGGACATGGCGGCCGGGGCAACGCAAACGGAAGGCCTTTTCGCCGACTTCGGGTGCGGAAGGGTGCGGGCGGGAATGGAGGACCTATCGGAAGAGGCCTGGGAGAGGCTGTGCGGCCACGTGGGGGACCTGGACGGCCACATTCTGCTCGAGAAGGCGCCGGATGATTTCAAGAGACGGCAGGACGTGTACGGGCCGTCTCAAAGCGCATGGAAGGTGATGCACAAGGTGAAAGAGGCGCTCGACCCGAAGAACATCTTCGCGCCCGGCCGTCTGCCGGGAAGGAAATGAACTGCGGTCCTTGAGGGGCCGATTTTGGACACCCTGCAATGAAGATTGCCGAACACGATCAGACGATTGCCATGTGCAATCGATGCGGCTTCTGTCAGGTCGCCTGCCCGACCTTCCGCGCCACAGGACAAGAAGCGGGTGTCGCCCGCGGTAGGGTCGCATTGCTGCGGGCCCTGAACGAGGGGCGCCTGGAATGGTCGCCCGACCTCGAGGAACCTCTGTTCGCCTGCCTGCTCTGCGGGGCGTGTACCACGAACTGCTTTCCTGCGGTCCCGACAGCGGATCTGATCGTCGATGCGCGAGAAGAATACCTCGAAAAGGTAGGACGAAAGCGTATTCACAAACTGCTCTTCGAGCATTTGCTCCCTTATCCCGAACGTCTCAGGCGAGTGGCCAGGGCGGTTGCCCTCGGGAAGAACAGCGGGCTTTCCAGCGTCGCCCGGGCCCTCGGTCTGTTGCGGATCTTCGGCCGGGACTTCCCGAAAAGCGAGAAGATCATCGGACGGATGCCGGGCTACGCGTTGCGCGAGAAATTCCCCCCCGGGGTCCTCCAAGGCAGGGGCAAGGAACTCCGTATCGGCTACTTTGTCGGCTGCGGGATGGAGATCATGAACCCGGTTGCAGCCGAGGCCTCCATCGACCTTTTGCGCGAGGCAGCCCTGGAGGTCCATGTCCTGGAGAATACGTGCTGCGGCCTGCCGGCCGGGAGTTACGGAGACCGGAAAGCGGCGAGGAGACTCGCAGCCAAGAACCTGGAAGTGGTCACTGCGCAGCCTCTCGATCTGATCGTCACGGACTGCTCGAGTTGCGCCAGCTTCCTGAAACAGTATCCGGGCCTGTTTGACGAGGGGGATCCCCTGCACGAGAAATCAAAGGAGGTCGCTTCCAGAGTCAGGGACATGGTGGAGCAGGCCCTTGCCTTCCCACCCCCCAAGCTCGAGGAGACGGAGCCGATCATCGTGACCTATCACGATCCCTGCCACGCCTCGAGAGGACAGAACCTGGTCGAACAACCCAGGCAGATCCTCGAATCCCTGCCCGGGGTCGAATACCGGGAGATGCCGGAGGCGGACTGGTGCTGTGGAGGGGCCGGATCCTACGCCCTGTCCCATTTCGAGACCGCCATGAAGGTCCTCGACAGGAAGATCGACAACGTGGAGAAGACCGGGGCCAACGTACTCACCACATCCTGCCCGGCCTGCATCATCCAGCTCGCCTACGGTGTTCGAAGGCGCAACCTCCCGGTCCGGGTTTGTCACCTATCCGAACTCATCCGAGAGCGCCTTCCCTGACCTCCCCCGCTGAGGCGCCTGCAAAAAAAAGGTGTCAGGAACCTTTTCTTCCGGCCAAGGGCTCTACCGTCGAAAAGGTTCCTGACACCTTTTTCTCTGAGGGGCTCGCTTGAAAACATTGCTACGTTTGAGGAGAGTCCCGCCTAGAAGGAACTGAATCCTATAATCTGGTAGCTCAGCAGGGCTTTGTAAAATGCGACGGCCACCCATCCAAGAATGGTCAGGGTAGCTACTGTCAGACAGACTTCTGCAACCCTCCCATTTTCAACTACCTTCTCCACCCAGGATTGAATAGGTTCCAGGTCCACGTGCATTCCATGGTCCATATGTCCTTGTGCTGTTACGTGTTGCATGATACTTGCCTCCTTTCGATGTCGCTGTCCTTCATTTGATGCTTGTTTGTTTTACTTGTGTTATATAGATACATTCGTCAAAAATTAGGATTCTCATTAGCATTAATAATTTAATAATATCAATTGCCTAGGAACGCGCTTAGCTGAATAATGAATCATTATTCATTATTGTGGTATTCTTAACGCACCGAGTCAAGCCCCTTCTACTCAGTGCCTTGACATTCTGAACATATATTCTTATAATTGAGGATTCGCTCCATAATTAGAATGAATATTCTACCCATTGAGGGGATGGCCGCAGCCTCCCCCCGGTCTCTTCAACCCCTCACAGCGACGGGGCCCGATGG
>RCNC010000442.1_pt1 | contig 26300 bp, 20 predicted proteins | sample 2041301 | NCBI WGS metagenome assembly RCNC01 (sample SAMN09708231, study PRJNA481090) | Marine sediment metagenome, whole genome shotgun sequencing project. | biome: marine sediment; feature: ocean; material: sediment; isolation source: Sewage treatment plant 13A marine sediment (STP13A) ... | reverse complement strand
ATCAGGACCAGTTGATCGTCGAACGACTGAAGAAGGCCGGCGCCATTACGATCGGCAAGACAAATACGCCTGAGTTCGGGGCCGGTTCCCAGACCTACAATGAAGTTTTCGGGGAAACCCTCAACCCCTATGACCTGACCAGGACCTGCGGTGGGAGCAGCGGCGGAGCCGCCGTGGCCCTGGCCTGCGGCATGATGCCTCTGGCCGACGGGAGCGATATGGGCGGCAGCCTCAGAAATCCGGCCAGCTTCTGTAACGTCGTCGGCTTCCGTCCCTCCCCGGGCCGTGTGCCGGTCTGGCCGACTCCCGCGGCTTGGTTTACATATGCGGTTGACGGCCCCATGGCACGCACCGTGGAAGACGTTTCCCTGATGCTCAGCGCGATTGCCGGGCCGGACCCACGGTCTCCGATCAGTATCGACGAATCGGGCAGCCTGTTTTCGCGCCCCCTGGGAAGGGACTTCAAAGGAACAAGAATCGCCTGGGGTCGAGATTTGAACGGCTTGCCTGTCGACTCACGCGTCACGGAAGCGATCGACGCTCAGCGCCACATTTTCGAGTCGCTGGGTTGCATGACCGATGATGCCGAACCCGATTTCACGGACGCTGACGAAGTCTTCAAGGCCTGGCGCGCCTGGTATGTGGAATTGTCTGTGGCGCCGTTGACGGAAACTCAGAAGAAGCTGCTCAAAGAGACCATCATCTGGAACGCGGAACAGGGACAAGGATTGTCCGGGCCCGACCTGGGACGGATCGAGATGAAGCGGACTCAGCTATATCACCGGGTCAGGGAGTTTATGGAGACGTACGAATTCATGATCCTGCCGGTCAGCCAGGTCCCGCCCTTCGACGTAAAGGAACGCTGGGTCAAGGAGATAAACGGCGTCAAGATGGAGACCTACATTGACTGGATGAAGTCGTGTTACTTCATTACCACCGTGGGCCTCCCCGCTGTTTCCGTGCCTTGCGGCTTTACGCCCGAAGGCCTGCCCGTCGGCGTTCAGATCGTGGGCAGGCACCAGGACGATCTTGGCGTGCTCCAACTGGCCTACGCGTTCGAGCAGGCCACCGGCTTCCACAAACAGCGGCCGCCGATTTGAGTCTATCTCGGCTCGTACATCGACTCCAGCAGATCCCCGTATCGCTTGATCACTTCCCGACGTCGAACCTTCATCGTAGCGGTCAACGTTCCGGTTTCCTCTGAGAACTCCTCGGGGATGATCTTGAAGGCCTTGACCTGCTCGTAACGGGCCAGGTCCTTATTCTTCTCGAGGACCACGGACTCGATCAACTCTATCACGCGTGGGTGTTCCGCGAGTTCCCCCGAATCCGCTGCTTCGATCCCGTTCGACGAGGCCCACTTGCCGGTCTCCTCCGGATCCAGGGTCACCAGGGCGCTCAAGTAGGGCTTCCGATCTCCGTAGACCATGACCTGGCTCACGTACGGGCTGGTCTTCAGGAGGTTCTCGATGTTCTGGGGAGCCACGTTCTTTCCGCCCGCGGTGATCAGGATGTCTTTCTTGCGGTCCGTGATCCAGACGAACCCGTCCGGATCGATCTTCCCCACGTCCCCGGTGGCGTACCAGCCGTCCTCGGTGAAGGCCTCCCGGGTCCCTTCCTCGTCCTTCAGGTATCCCTTGAAGACCATGCCGCTCTTTGCGAGGATTTCTCCGTCCTCTGCAATCCGGATCCGGACCCCCGGAGCCGCAACCCCGATGGAACCGAACCGGTACCTGTTCGTGAGGTTCATGGTGCACATGAGCGCCTCGGTGATCCCGTACATCTCCAGCGGCAGGATTTGGGCGGCGTGGAAGAACTCGAGGATCTCCCTCGAGATCGGAGCGCCACCGGATACGACGATCTGAATCCTCCCGCCAAAGATGTCCCGGAACTTCCTGAACACGAGTGCATCGGCGAGCCGGTATCGCACCTGGAGGGAAACGGGCAGGTCCTTGCCCTCCTGGAGGAGACGACTTCGGGCCAGGCCCACTTCGAGGGCCCACTGGAAGATCTTCTTCTTGACAGGGGAGGCAGCCTCGACCTCGCCCAGAATCCGGGAGTACACCTTCTCGAAGATCCTGGGCACACTGTAGAAGATCGTGGGCCGAATCTCCTTCAGGTTTTCTACGATCTTGTCCAGGCTCTCGGCGTAGTACCCCTTTGTACCGATGTAGGTTCCTGCAATCTGCGCAATGCGGCCGTAGATGTGGGGCATGGGCAACCAGATCACCGTCACATCCTGTGCCGAGAACACCTCGAGATCCCGCATGCTGCGACAGGCCTCCAGGATGTTTCCGTGGGAGAGCATCGCGCCCTTCGGAGGGCCCGTCGTGCCGGATGTATAAAAGATGATCGCCGTGTCCTCGGAGGTCACCGATGAAAACCGCCGTCTGTACTCCTCCTCCAGGCCTTCCCGTTCCTGCCGGCCCAACTCGATGACATCCTGAAACGCGAGGAGGCCCTGCCCCTCAGTGCCCGAAGGATCCATGATGATGTACCGTCTGACCAGGGGCAACTCCCGGCGGATCTCGAGGACCTTCTCCCATTGCTCCTTGTTTTCCACGATGAGGAATCGAGACTCCGAATGGTTGACCACGTGCTGGATCTGGGGAGGGGTGTTCGAATGGTAGCAACCGACCGACACCCCCCCGGCGCTCAGGGTTGCCTTGTCCGCCATGTCCCATTCCTCGCGCGTCGAACCGAGAATGGTCACCGGATCCCGGTGTTCCATCCCGAGGGCCATCAACCCGAGTGCGAAGTGGGTCATCTTCTCTTTGAAGGCACGCCATGTGACAGGGTCCCAGCGCCCGCCCCGCTTGAGGTGGTAGGCAGCCAGGCTTGCGCGGGTGTCGAACCAGTGCTGATACATCTCATGGATCGTATCGAACTCCATCGTGCTTCCTCTCCGGCTCAGGAAGGAAAATCACGGCCTTCCGTTCATAGAACACGCGGGCGTCCACGTTGTCAACGAAATCTATGTGGACAGGTCAGGCCGGGCACGATCGAGGTCGAGGTGCTGGATCCCGTCCCCAAGGAAGAGATTGCGAGTCGCCCGTGGGAAGACGTCATGGAAGACGTGCGGCAGCACGGGGCTATCCGATCCCCTGGACGGTTCTCTGGATGATGTTGTCCTGCGTCTTACGGCTGATGTCCACGAAGTGGGCGCTGTATCCGGCCACCCGCACGATCAGCTCGCCGTATCTCTCCGGGTCTCTCTGCGCGGAACGAAGCGTTTCATCGGACACCACATTGAACTGCACGTGATCGATGCCCAGATCGGCCCAGGTTCGCATGTAGGCCTTCCAGAGCTGATATCCTGCTTCCCCCGCAAGCTGTGTGGGCGAAAGCCGCTGGTTCAGGAGGAAGGCCCGGCCGTCGGTCACGTGGTCGATCTTGCCGCAGGACTTGAGAACCGCCGTGGGCCCCTTCTTGTCCAGCCCCGGCCCTGGCGATATACCTCCGTCGTACAGGGCGTCCCCCAGCCGGCGGCCGTTCGGCAGGGCCCCGACGATATTGGCATAGTGAATGTTGCCGCTCACGTTCTCCGGAAGGATCGGCCAGCTGTTGCCGCTGGGACACTTGAGCACACGGGAAAACCGCGCGCACTCCCGCAGGCAGCGGAGCATCACGTCATCCACGTAATCGTCGTCGTTGCCCCATTTGGGCGCGTTCCGCACGAAATCGAGGCGCATCTCCTCGTAGCCCTCCCAATTCGCTTCGAGGGCGGTAATGAGCTGGTCCATCGTGTACTTCTTGTCGTCAAAGACCAGCTTCTTGACCGCAGCAAGGCCGTCGGCGTTCTCCACCCAGGTGAAGGCCGTAATCCAGCAGTTCCCTCGCTCCCCTTCCGGGCTGCAGATGTCCAGTCCCGATTCCACCGACCGCTCCGAGATGGCGGACAGAAAGGGCCTGCCGAAGAACTCCGGGTCCTTGTAGCGGCCGAGGTTGACCGTCCGGACCAGGAGGCTGAAGAGCCACTCCATCTGTCGGACCCATGCCTCGAAGAGCTGCTCGAAGTCGGTGAAGGTCCTCGCATCCCCGGTCTTGGGCCCCATCTGCATGTTGACAACCTGGTCGTGCCCGTTGTTCAGGGCGTACTCGATGATCTTGGCGCAGTTGGCCGTTGCCGACGCCATGCGCATGGGCTGCTGCCCGTGCTTGGTGGGCGGACAGGGCGACATGCATGCCTGGTTCACCCAGAGCCTGGCCTCCTCGATCGGATGGCCGTGCCAGTGCATGGCGTTGGCCACCATGATCGGGTCGTGCCGGATGTTCGGATAGCCCAGCCCCTGACGAATGCATTCGAAGCATTCCCGCATCACCTCGTCCGTCACCTTCGGGTGCCACCGGAAGCTCAGCGTGGGGTTGGCCACCCGCACCAGCCTGGCCGCCTGCATCAGGGCGATGGTCATGTCATTGCAGGCATCGGAACCGTCCGGCTTCACCCCGCCGATGGTCCAGACCCAGGTGCCCGTAATCCCCTGGAGCCCCTCGCGGGCCCAGCGCGGGCCGAAGCCTCCCGCCTCATAGGTGCGGATCATGAACTCCCCGATCAGATCCAGGGCCTCCTCCCGGGTGATGTTCTTCTCAATGTTCACGTCCCTGTCGTAGTAAGGTCCGTGATAATAATCCGGCCGTGCGGGCCAGGCCCCCTCTCCCGCCTCGAGACGGGAGAGGATCTGAACGAAGAAGTCGTATTGCAGGGATTCCTGCAAGGTCCGCGGCGGCTTGGCAGGAACGCGCTCGCAGGTCTCGGCTGTCCGGAGGAGTTCCTCCTTCCGGTTCGGATCGCTCTCAAAGTTCTCTGCGATGATCCGCGCCAGTCTTGCGTAGCGTTTTGCATATCGAATGCCGGCCTCCAGGACGATCTTCATGGCCTCCCAGTTCTGGATCCGGTCGTAGAGGGAGAGGATCTCCGGTCCGGGGACCCCGATGGTCTTCTCTTCCGCGTCTTCGAGGTTCTGGTCGATCTCCTGGAGGATGTCCTCGAAGGCCCGCTTGCCGGTCATGAAGTATTCATAGTTCTTGTTCGAGTACCCGTAGGCCGAGGTGGGCACGCCCCACCCAATGGCGCCGCTCATGAACTTGACCGCATCCTCCGGGTCGAGCAGCCTGGCCACCTTGTCCACCGCGGTCCGGCCTGCCCAATAGTCGTTCAGCTCCGCCACCTTCTTCAAGGATTCCTCTTCGGGCTCTGTGTGGATCCCGGGCTCATTGTAAACCTCTTCATTCACCATGCTGGCACCGTCTACACGCCAGGAAATCGTGTGCGGCAGGCTGCCCATGTAGCCCACGATCTGGGCCTGGTCGGTGATGAAGATGGAAATGTTGTCCAGTAGGTGCGCGAAGGCCTTGGCCCGTCTCAGCATGACCGGGTCGTACTTCCAGAACTTCCACATGTCGGTAAAGAGCGTGGGCATCTCAAGGTCCAGCTTGATCCCTGGCGCATAGTTTCCGCCTATGGCTCCCTTCTTCCAGACCGCCTTCCGCAGATAATCGAGACGCTTCGAGCGCTTCTTCTCGGCAACCCACCACCACTCATGTTTGTCCTCGTTCTCAGCCATTTCCTTTTCGAGTTGGGCTGGTTCCGCCATGGTTGCCTCCTTTTTCATGCTCGGCGTTTCGGATCTACGGCTTCCTCTGGAAATTGGGACAGTCCCCTGCTTCTTCGTGAACATCGACAGGCTTGGCCTTGTAGTATGCCTGCCTGGGGTCCACCGCACGACTGACGCAGTCTCCCTTGTCCGGGTCCTCTTCCAGCGGGAAGAATTGCTTGCATTCCTTGCACGTAGGCATGGGAATCACCTCCTTGATTCTGCGATGTTGCATGTGCCTGTACGCCCGACGAACGACCATTGCCAGGAGTCAAGTGGCAAGAACGGTGCCAGAGACCTGAAGTGCCTCCAACCATCTAATTTTATTAACGAATATGCTATATTGAAGGATGAAGGAGAAAAAGGCCAGACCGCTCGATGTGGGTCATAATGTCTCAATGTGATTCTGCCTTTAGTTAAAAAGCATATATTACAGACTGATAGAATCAGGAAGGCCGATTGGGTCATTAAGTCCCAAGAAAGAAGCATTATGGGTCACATAGTCTCAACCTTGAAGCGGAGGCATCGAATTCTGGAAGAAGGCCGGGGTCGATCTTCACAGATCGCCGTACCGCTTCACCTTCCTGGCCAGCGTCTTGCGCGAAATCCCAAGGGCTTCCGCGGCCTTGCTCTTGTTTCCGCCGTAGCGCTCCAGGGCATCTCTGAGCGAGGCCCTTTCCAGGTTCTCGATATCGTGCTTGAGGCTGGACTCCGTCTTTTCCGTTTGCCGCCCCGCATTGAGGCTCACTCCGGGCGCATCCGGCACAGCCGTCGGCGGAATCGGAATGTCGAGGCGCCCCACTGCGACGTAACGCTGGATCGCGTTTTGAAGTTCCCTCACGTTTCCCGGCCAGTCGTAGTTGACGAGGGATTCCATCATCTGGCCCGGAATCGAAGGCACCTCCCTTTCTCCCGCATAGATTCTCAGGAAGTGTTCAACGAACAGGGGGATATCATCCTTGCGGTTCCGCAGGGGAGGCAAGTGGATGGGAATGATGTGGATCCTGTAGAAGAAATCCTCCCGCATCATCCCCTTCCTCACGAGATCCGTGAGGTCCCTGTTTGTCGCGGCGACGATCCGGAAATCAGACGTCTTGGTCCGATTGCTCCCGACCGGCGAGTAGCCACTTCCCTCCACAGCACGCAAGAGTTTGGCCTGCAGGGTGATGCTGAGTTCTCCCACTTCGTCCAGAAACAGGGTGCCTCCATTCGCCAGGTCCAGGTACCCCTGCTTGTCTGCGTACGCCCCTGTGAAGGCACCTTTCTTGTGGCCGAAGAACTCGCTTTCGAGGAGATTCTCCGGAATGGCTGCGCAGTTCACCGTCACGAAAGCACTGGGAGAGGGGTTGCTGATCTCGTGAATGGCCCTGGCTACTAGCTCCTTTCCCGTCCCCGACTCTCCGTAGATGACCAAGTTTGCGCTGGTCGCCCCCGCATCCAGGATGAGACCATAGACCTCCTGCATGGCCGGGCTCTTGCCCAGGATGTTCCCGAAGCGGTACCGGTCCTTCATGGAGGAACGAAGGCTCACGTTTTCCCTGCGAAGGTGTTCCGCCTCTTCCCGCATCGAGATTTCCCGCTGCTTGGCCTCCGTTATGTCTCTCGCCGTAAAAAGAACGGTTGGAAGCCCCTTCCACTGAATCAGGTTTCCACGGCCCTCCACCCAGATCTCCCTGTCGCTCTTCGTGACCGATCTCGCCTGGAAGAACCTCTCCCGGGTGACCCCCTTTTCAATCGCCTCGACCATCTCCCGGAAGTAGATCTCAAACCCCTTGGAAACGAGGCTCATCACATCCCTGCCGAGGAGTTCATCCGGGCCCGGGTACTCGAACATGGACACAAAGGTGTTGTTCACGAACACGATGCGGGAGTCCTGGCACAGCACGAGCCCCTCGGTCATGCGTTCCGCAAAGATGCGATAAAGCGCCTCGCTCTCGCGCAGCGCATCCTCTGTCCGCCTGCGCTCACTGATGTCCGTGCCCATTCCGATCAGGTAGGAGGTCCCTCCGATTCTGGCGCTGACACCGGTGAAGAAGTGGGGGATTCGCCTTCCGTCCCGGGTGAGCAGATCCGCCTCGGCAGCGCCCTGGCCCGTGTCAAAGGCCCTCTGTATGCTTTCTTGCAGCCGCCTCAGATCGTTGCCCTCGATGACGGTGAAGATATCTGTGTTCAGGATCTCCTCTGATGTGTAACCCGTGACCTTCTCTGCGTTCTTGTTCCACTTGTGCAGATTGAAATCCTCGTCGAAGAGATAAAAAATCCCGGGCAAACTTCGGATCAGCATCTCGAAGAACTGATTCTTTTGCTCATAGTCGGCGACGGATTGTCGAAGCGCAGCGGTCTCTGCCTCCAATTCCCGGATTCGTTCCTTGAGCTTCTCAGCCGATAGGGTCCCCGAGTCGCTTGCTGCCATAGATTCTTACCTCCCATCGGCCCGGCGAGCCCCTTCCGGCGCGCCTGAACCCTTTCCCTATTCCATGATCGTCTGATTCCGGATGATGGGCTTTTTTCCTCATGGCCCCTCTTCCCGCAACCGCAGCCACGCACTGCTTTCCCTTGCCCTCGGATCGGAAACGCCCACGTAAGCCTTCTCCCTCTCGCTCCAGGCAATCGCGTTAACCACACCGATGTGATCGCGCGTGACCATCTGAAGCCCTTTGCCTGCTTCCTCGAGTTCACGGACGAGTGAGGTGTCCTGCTCTACGATCAGCATATCCGGAAGATACTGATGGTGAAAGCGTGGGTGGGACATGGCTTGGGGAAGATCCATGCCAAGATCGAGCGCGTTCACCATCACCTGGAGCACGGCCGTGATGATGGCCGGCCCACCCGCACCGCCGAGGGCCATCACGGGCCTCGCATCCTTGACGACGATCGTGGGGGACATGCTCGACAGGGGCCGCTTTCCCGCCTCGATCGCATTCGCCTCGCTCCCTACGAGCCCGAAGGCATTCGGCGTGCCCGGCTGTGCACTGAAGTCGTCCATCTCGTTGTTCAGAATCACGCCGGTACCGGGCAGCGTCATCTTCGCGCCGTAGTTCAGGTTGACCGTCTGATTGACGGCCACGACATTCCTCGCCCGGTCGAGGACGATGAAGCTCGTCGTGTGCCCCCCCTCCGGACGGGCGGCTCCGTCTGAATCGGAGACAACGGCCGGCGCGGCCTTCCTCTTCATCATGCCCGTCACGATCTCTTCCGCGTAGGCCTTGCTGGTGAGGCGATCCACGGGCACGGGGATGAAATCGCTGTCGCCCAGGTAGAGGGCACGATCCTCGAAGGCCCTGGACATGAACCGCGAGGTCCAGAGAACCGAATGTGAATCCCAGCCCGACCTGCCCTCCAAAATCCGGGAAACCTCGAGCAGGTTCAGGATCTGAATCACGTGCACCCCGCCCGAACTCGGAGGCGGCATGCCGAAGACGGTGTAATCCCGGTACGAACCCACGACCGGCTCTCGCACCACCGCTCGGTAGTTGCGCATGTCTGCAAGGGTGATGAGCCCCCCCTTCGCCTCCATGAAAGCGGCAAGCCGCCGGGCAAACTCGCCCCGGTAGAAGTAGTCAGAGCCTTCTTTCCCGATCCTGCGGTAGGTCTCCGCGAGGTCAGGCTGCTCGAGAAAATCGCCCTCTCTCAACGGCGACCCATCGGAGCGAAAATAGATACGGGCCGAAGGGGCGTCCCGGCGCAGCGCCTCGATCGCCCTTTCGTACCTGGACAGGCCGTAGCGGTCGAGGGGGAATCCGTTCTCAGCCAACGATACGGCCGGCTCGACCAGTTCACCCAGTGACCGGGATCCGGCAAGCTCCAAGGCCTTCTCGTAGGCTGCCAGAATCCCAGGCACCCCAACGGCCAGCGGCCCCTCCCTGCTCAGGGCGGGATCGTAGCTCCCATCCTTCACGAACATCCCCCTCGAAGCGGCCGCCGGGGCCTTCTCGCGACCATCGATCGCAAAGACAGTACCATCGGACAAACGAACGAGCACGAAGCCCCCTCCCCCGATGCCCGAGTTGAACGGGTCCACCACGCCCAGGGCCAATCCCGTTGCAACCGCCGCATCGACCGCATTGCCTCCCTGTCTCAATACCTGCAGGCCGGCACGCGAGGCCGCCGGATGGGAAGAGACCACGAGCCCCGGCGGTTCCGTCGGGAAATCAATATCCTCGGCTCGTCTCTTGGCACTGCAAGAAAGGGACAGGATCGTCGCGGAAAGGAGGAGGAGGACACAAAGCCTCCGTATGGACACAAGCACCCGTCCGGATGGAATCATCTTTATGCCCTTTAGTCGGAAAGGTTGTCCAAAAACGCCAGGATGGCTTCTGCAAGTCGGTCCGCCTGCTCATGGTGCACCATGTGGCCGGCTCCCGGAATCTCGATTCTCCGGGCAGAGGAGACGCATTCCCGGTTCTCTGACGCATCCCACCGGAAGGGGCTCAGTTCACCGCGTACGCGCAGCACGGGTGCGGTCACCCGCAGCCAGAAGGCCCTTGCCTGTTCGAGGTAGAACGGCTGGGGTCCACGCGTACGGTGCACAGGGTCGAACTTCCAGACGAGCCCTCCACCGTTGTCCGCCGCCCTCGTTCCATGGACGGCCAGGTGAAGGGCAAAGGACTCGGAGATCCGCGGGTTGTACAACTGCAGCCTCTGCGCCGCTTCCTCGACCCCCGACAAGGGTCGGGTGTTTTGCGAGCGGGCCTCGCGGACGGCCGAGATCCATCCTGCCATGAGGGCAGGCGCGTCCGAGGGTTGAAGGCCCGGAGGACCGGCCCCCTCGATCGAAAGCAGGGCCTTCACGCGCTCCGGGTATGTGCCCGCAAACAGGGAGCACACCATACCGCCCATCGAATGGCCCACCAAAATGACCGGGCCCTTCACAAGGGCGTCGAGCACATCCGTCAGATCGAACACGTAATCCTGGAAATAGTAGTACCCTCCCTTCCCGATCCAGCCGCTATCCCCGTGACCCCTTGCATCGACGGCGATCACCCGATACCTCTCCGCCAGGGCCTCGGCAACCGGGTCCCAGGATCGGGCTTGATCGAGGAATCCATGGTGCAGGAGGATCGTCTGATCGGTGTGGCCGGTCCACTCGACCACATGAACCTGAAGACCCCTGCAATCGATCAAATGCTCTTTCATGTTGCGTCGTCCTCGTCCTCGATCATGTTACAGGGAGAAAGAGACAGAGCCCAAACAAAATCGAATCGGAACAGAGATAGCACATTAGACATCGGGCCGACAACGATGGGTCCCCCGAAGGGCTGTAAATGGGCGGGCCGTTACTGTAATCTGTTGCCATGAGCGCAGAACAGGAAATCACCGCCGCCTATGTGGGAATCGGGAACGAACTCCTGTCGGGCAGCATTCAGGATGCGAACTTCCACTACCTCGCTCAGGCCCTACGGGAACTCGGGATCCGGCTGACGCGAGCCATCGTCATCCCGGATGAACAAGAGGTCATCCGGGAGACACTCGATCTCTTTCGAGGCCGTTTCGACCACATCTTCACCTCGGGCGGGCTGGGCCCCACCCACGACGATGTCACGGTGGAAGGCGTGGCCTTGGCCCTGGGGGTCCCGGTGGTACGGCACCCCTTCCTGGAGAAGAAGATCAGGGACTTCTACGGAGACAAGCTCGAGGAGGCGAGCCTCAGGATGGCCGAGATCCCGGAGGGGGCGGAACTCCATCTTCTCGACGAAATGTCCTTTCCGGTCCTCTCCGTAGAAAACATCTACCTGTTCCCGGGGGTCCCGGAGCTTTTTCGGCAGAAGTTCGAAGGAATCAAAGAGCACTTCCGAACCCGGCCCTACTACACCGAAGAGGTCATCTCCCATCGGCGTGAGTCGGAGATCGCTGACCTTCTGTCCGAGACCCTCGACCGGTTCCCATCGATCAAGATCGGCTCGTACCCCCAATGGGGGGAGACGGACTATCGGGTGAAGATCGTCGTGGAGAGCAAGGAGCGGGAGTCTGTGGCGAGCGCGGCGGAACACCTCCGCAAGGCCTTGGCCTAGCAGGCTAGTGCCGCCTTCTCTTGGACGGCCCTCCGGCGACGCTCTTCTTCGCGGCAGGAGCCTTGTCCCGACCGTTTCTCACGGGCATTGCCTGCACGTGCGTGCTTAGGGCCTTCAAGACCGGATAGCCGCGTTCATGGAAGTGGTCCCGCAGGAAGAGCTCGATCCTCATGTTCATAAGGAGCGGGTTCTCCACGAGTGCCGTGTGCGTGCCCCTGGGGATGACGAGGAACTCCGCACCCGGAATACTTCGCCACATCTTCTCCATGACGCTCAGGGGCGTGAAGCGGTCGTCTTCGCCCGCAATGACGAGCGTGGGGGTTCGGATCGTTTCGAGGACATCCTCTGCGGCATGCTCCTCCATGGCCAGCAAGGCGCGAGCGGCCAGGCGAAAATCCAGGGAGGCCATGTGCCGGAAGTAGTCCTCCATGATTTCCCGCGGGCAGAGGTACCAGTTGACGGCACCGCCCAGACGGGCGAGCGGATCCGGAAGCCATGTGCGCAACAGCGGTTTCAGGACCCGGGCGACCGCATCTGCGTGCCTCTCTCCGGCCCGCAGTAAGGGAGAAACGAACCGCTCCGGCCACCGCATTCCATAGAACGTCCGAAAGGCGTGGGCAGAGGTCCCGCAGACCGGAAGGAGGGCTGCAACCCTTTCCGGATGCCTGCGATAGAACTCCAGGATGACCTGGACGCCCATACTGTGTCCGAGCAGGACCGCCTTCTCCACCTCCAGTCTGTCGAGCACGGCTTTCAAGTCCCGGCAGTAGGCGCCGATGCTGATGCGGGACAGGTGGGTGGGAAGCTCTGAACCGCCGTGGCCACGGTAGTCCCAGACAACCACCTTCGAGCGGTTCCGGAAGAAGCGTCGGAAATATACCCAGTAACCGGAAGAGCAGAGGACGCCGTTGCAGGCGACCAGGGGGAATCCTTCCCCTTCAGCCCGGTAGTAGATTCGGGTCCCATCAAACGAGGGCACGTGGCCCTCTTCGGCTTCTTTCATGCCGGTCCCTTCTCTTCGAGACCAAACAGCTCGTCCGGTCGAGACCTGTCGGGAGGGAGAGGATCGAGGGACAACCGTCCGCTATCCGGATCCAGCCACTTCAGGGTCCCTGAGGAATCCCTCGAGGGAAACCAGATCGTGAGCGGATGCGGAGAGAATGCGGAGCCCCATGCCCGGGTTGTCGGTTACAGGCTTCCCAGGCTGAAACGCCTCGCCTGTCTCGGGAAAGGAGGGAGGGTAGATCACCCAGACGACCTCGGCGGTCAGCTCTATCTTAGCATCCGAACCCGGCAGCATGAGGCTCAAGTCCATACGGGTCCCGACCTCCTTGGGTTCCGTCGACTGGATGAACATCCCGTCTTCGCTCACGTTCTTGAGAATACCAACAGGGAAGGACTCGGTGAATGCCTCGAGGTAGACTGGAACAGGGATGCGGGTGGTCTGTCTCTTTTCTGTTTCTTCCATGGGAAAGGATCCTGCCTTTTCTGGAGAAGCGCGGGAAGGCCACCTGGCGTTATTCTTGGTCTTTACTCGGACGATGTCAAGAAGATTCCGGACAAACCGGAGAAGGGGTCTTCGGTGCGGAGGGGGAGGATGAGAGCGTTAAGGACGGCCCCCGGAAATGGCCCGTGAGGGGGAGAATCTCCTGAAAGGACCCTTTCCGGGAAGTCGATTCCCTGCTACTGAATTCCCTGAGGCGAGTAGGCGTTGGCCACCTTCTTCGAGGCGGCACGACTCGTCCGATGGAGGGCGGCCTGGGACCTCTTCCACTTCTTCTCTATCGCCCGAATCTCGGTCTTCGTCTTCGAGAGGATCGTCTGAATCGCCTCCTTCTCCGCTTCGGTCTTCGACGTTTTCATTTCCTTCTCCAGGAAGCGGCAGAAATGAGTCTTCTTGGTCAACTCGATCAGAATCGGAGGTGTGTCGTCTTCCGTGCCTGACGGGATGCCGGTGATGAACTTGGCAGAGGGGAGAGACGAGTACATGATAGTCGGTCCTCCTTCGGATTCCTTGGTCAGGAATCGTTAATCGTTGAGATCCAAATAAAACGCAACAAAAAGTGAACTGATTGTTATATTTATTAACTAACACACTGATTTCTAAGGGCGATTATCACAATGAATACTGAATCAGTATTCATTTTGCACAATATAGTGCCCCGAACACGCCGTGTCAAGGTTTTTTTATTTTTTTTTGAAGGGTCCCCTGGGAAGGATACTTCAGATACGATTCGAGTAGCGGTTGGAGGGCAAAAGACATCCCTTTGCCAGGGACGTAGCCCTTTGCCCTTATGCGTAGGTGAGGGACGGGTGGGCCGACAGGAAACTGCCGCTATGTTTTCAAGACCGACCGACTAGACGGTTTCCTCCTTCTCAACGAAGCCCGCTTCCCGCATCTTCTTGATCGCACAGAACTCGGCGCACATGGTGCAGACGTCTTCATCCTCGGGAAGGCTGCTGCCCCTCATTTCGCTTGCCTTCTCAGGATCGATGGACTCCCGGATCTGGCCTTTCCAGTCCATCTTCTTCCTGCATTCGGCCATCCTCCGGTCCCACTCGTACGCACCCGGAATCCCCTTGGCCAGGTCTGCCGCGTGGGCCGCGATCCGCGAGGCCATGACCCCGTCCCAGACATCCTGTGGCGTGGGCAGCCTGAGATGCTCCGAGGGCGTGACGTAACAGAGAAAATCCGCGCCGGCAGAAGCTGCCAATGCACCGCCGATGGCCGCTGTGATGTGATCGTACCCGGGCGCTATGTCCGTCACGATGGGCCCGAGCACGTAAAAGGGCGCACCGTTACAGAGCTTCTTCTCGAGCATCACGTTCGTGGTAATCTGGTCCAGGGGCACATGCCCCGGGCCCTCGATCATGACCTGAACGCCTGCCTCCCGGGCCCGCTGAGCCAATTCCCCGATAATGATCAGTTCCTGGATCTGCGCGCGATCGGTTGCATCCGCCACGCAACCGGGCCGGAAGCCATCCCCAAGGCTCAAGGCTGCGTCACAGGAGTGAGCGATCTCCAGCAGGCGGTCGAACTTCTCGAACAGCGGGTTCTCTTTGTTCTGGGAAACCATCCACTCGATGTGGAAGGAGCCCCCCCGACTCACCACGTCCATCAGACGCCCCTCCGCCTCCATTCGGTCCTTGGAAAGGAGGGTGACGCCACAGTGGACGGTGAGGAAATCAACGCCATCGAGGACGTGCCTCTCGATTACCTCGAACAAGGTATCTGGGTCCATGTCCACCAACCGCTCTCCCTTCGCGACCGTCTCGAGGGCGGCCTGGTAGAAAGGGACCGTTCCGATCGGAAGTGGTGTTGTCTTCATGATCTCTTTTCGGATGAGGTCGATGTCCCCGCCCGTGCTTAGGTCCATCAAGGTATCGGCCCCGGCCTTCCAGGACCGAAGGGCCTTCTCCTTTTCAGCCTCCAGATCCGCGCTGTCCCTCGAGGTTCCGATGTTTGCATTCACCTTGGTACGTAAGCCCTCGCCGATCGCAACGGGGTGGACATTACCATGTCGGGTGTTGCTCAGGAGGATGATCTTTCCTTCTGCAATACCGCTTCGAAGCTTCTCCACGTCCACCCCCTCCTCCTCCGCCACCCGCTTCATCTGATCGGTCAAAATCCCCTTTCGGGCACGCTCCAATTGTGTCAGCATGTCTACCTCCTAAAGCATCCGTGTCACAGGTTCCCCGGAAGCAATGCCCGGGCACGCTCAAGAGACCTGCGTCACAGAACGATTTGTTTTCTCGGATTCCGTGGCCGGGTAATCGATCCTCTTGTGGAGGATCCGGAGAAGCGTCTGGGCGATCGCTGACTCCATTCGAGCCAGGCTCCGCGTGGAAAACCCACACTGATCGAACTGCCCATCATCAAACTTCTTGACCACCACCCCGTGCACCTCCTGCCGAACCTCGACCGGATCCGTTGTCGTGAGGAGCCGGCCCACAGCCTCCACGACATCCGCGATCATCAGGATCCCCGACTCCACCCTTCGGGGTTTCGGGCCCCCGTACCGGAAGAAATCGGGGCTGCAATCCAACCCCGGCTGGTCCTTCTTGGCCTTTGAGTAGAAGGCCTCCTGGACGGTGGTTCCGTGGTGCTCTGCGATCAGATCGATGACGGCCTGAGGCAACCGGTACTGTTCCGCGATTTCGATGCCGTCCCGCACATGCGACTTGAGGAGCTCGCAGCTGGAGTTCGCGTCTATCGCGTCGTGCGGGTTTTCCCTGTTGTTTTGATTCTCGATGAAGAACTCCGGTTGCACGATCTTGCCGATGTCATGGTAGTAGGCACCGGCCCTGACCAGATGCACATCCGCACCGACGACTTCGGCCGCCACACATGCAAGGTTGGCCACCCCGAGGCTGTGATAATACGTGCCAGGCGCCTTTTCCTGGAGTTTCTTCAGCAGGGGATGGTTCAGGTCGGCAAGGTCACGAAGCCGATCGGCCGTAGCCAGGCCGAAGAGCTTTTCACCCAGGGGTGTAACCAACACCGCTATGAGCCATGCGCCTGGGGCGCTCAAGAAGGCCTGGGGAGCCAGGTCGATCATCAGGGCCTGGTTCGGAAGGGCGTCCCGGAGCAGGATCACGCAGCACAGGAGCAGAACGTTGACCCCTCCCACCAGAAGGGAGTAAAAGAAAAGCCCGATCCTCTTGCTCGTACGCGCTGCACACAGCACGAGGAGCGTGCCACCGATCAGGTAGTACAGGAAAAGGCCCATGTCGAAGGAGGTCAGAAACGAAGCGTAAATGGATGTCAGCGCAACGGCCAGCAAGGCCACGGGCAGGTCGAGCAGGAGGGCCACCACCAGTCCGACGGCCCCAACCGGTATGGCCACACCATCCAGATTCGTGAAAAGGTAGAGCGCTTTGGCGAGCAGCAGGACCGAAATCATGACGAAGAACAGAAGCAGATACGGTTGTGACTGCGGACGGTCCCCCCACACCCGTCCCCTCACCGCGAGCAGGAAGAGGAGCGTCAGGAGAAAGAAGGGCAGAAAAGACCCTGCTCCTGCCAACAGCGAATCCGGCCTGGACCGCTTGTCCACGCAGTCCTGCACCCGGTACTCATCCAGCGGCGTGACAACCTTTCCCCGGGGGACGAGGAGGTCGCCTCTCTGATAGACGATCCTCTTCTTCTCCGACCCTTGCAACCGGATCGCAGACTGAAGTTCCTGGTTCTCGGCCGAGTAATCGATGCTGGGCTCGACGAGGTCGTTCAGGTTCATCAACAGCGCTTCCCGCAGGACAGGGCTCAGGTCGAGCAGTTCCAGCCTTTCCTCGAGAACCCTTCGAGCATCCGAGAGGCGGGTCATCTCGGAGACGGCGACGGTTCTGATTCCGGGACTTCCGGTCGACCGGAGGCGAAGTATGGCGGATCCTTCCAACGTCTCCGTATCGGACAATATGCCGGCATCGAGCATCTCTCGCACGGAGGTCGTGAGCAGGCCCTGCACCTTATCCAGGTGGCGGTACTGGAGTATCGCCGTCTCGCCCTCCACGCTCGTCCCGGGGCTCAGTTGTTCCCGGAGGCAGGCACGCGCCTTCCTGCGGCTCTCCGCATCTGTCTCGCGGCACTGCTCGAGCCCGTTGAAGAACTCCTCCGTTCGCGCAAGGATCTGCCTGGATTTCCCGGAATCGTAAACATAGATCGGGACAAAGTCTTTCAATTCCTGTTCAACGACCTTCTGAAGGGCCGCTTCTTCGTTGAAGACGAAATCATACGGTGCGCGTATGGCCTGGGGAGAGAGTTCTCCTACGCGGGGGACACGAACCGGCAGGAAGTACTGCTCGAAAAAGGTCATGAAGACCGCCAGCAGGAGCACCAGGAGCCCGGGGACCCAGAGGACTCCCTCCGTCCTCGCGCGTGCACGAATCGGCGGGTCCTCGATTGCGTCTCTTATGCTGGGTTTCTGCGGAGGCACGGCTGACCCCGACGACGTGGGTTGGAAGGCTAGCAGGAATTATGGTGGAGATTGCTCTATCGGCTCTCCTGAATGGTAAAATATCAAGGTAAAACAACCCGTTCCAAATGTCAACGAAGACCCCCGAATCGGTCCGTATCCTGCTCGTGCGACCCTTGTACCCGGGGAACGTAGGCTCCGTGGCCAGCGTGGAGAGAAAAACCAAGGTGAAAGGGGAAAGGGGAAAGGTAAAAGGGCAGGATCAAGTATTGAAGAGGGAATCAAGGAGACTTTCGCCACTAGCTGGCCGTTTGCCTTTTAGGAATACCTCCTCAGAACGTCAACCATCCCTTGACCCTTTCACCTTTCACCTTCTTCCCTATGGCGATGCGTGCAACGCTCAGGATGGGCGTTTTGGGGTGGCCTGCTAGGGGAAGACAGCAGAAAAAACCCGCAGGCTGTTCTCGCCGAGGATCCCCCGGATCGCCTCCGGAGAGAAGCCCCGGCGGAGCATGCAGTCCGTGACCCGAACCGTGTCCGTGATGTCCTTGATCCCTTGCGGAAGGGAGGGGATCATTCCGTCCATGTCGCTTCCCAGGGCGGCATGCTGCCAGCCGATCGTCTTGCAGATGTGCTCCAAGTGGTCCACCACTGCATCCACCGGGGCGCGTAGGCGGCCCGTGAGAAACTCCGGGCTGTAGATCACCCCCACCACACCCCCTGTGTCGGCCACGGCCTTCAGTTGAACATCGTCGATGTTCCGCCAAAGCTCATGGACCCCTGTCACACCGGTGTGAGAAACGATCACAGGCGCCCTGCTCCTTCGAGCCGCCTCCATAAATCCGTCGCGACGGAGATGGGCGAGATCGACCACCATCCCCAGGTCGTTCATTCCCTCGATCAGATCGATCCCGAACCTCGTCAGGCCGCACTCCTTCTTGGCGCCCCACCCCCTGGCGGGGGCCCCGGCCTCGTTCGCCGAGAAGTGGGCCAGGGTCAGGTACCGGACCCCCCAGCGATGGTACCGGTCCAGGAGATCCAGGTTGCCGCGCAGGGCATGGGCCCCCTCGATGCCCAGGAATGCGGCAACCTGCCCGGCCTCCCTTGCCCGGAAGAAATCCTTAACCGTCCGGACCAGCCTGACCTGCCGTGTCCGATCCGCCAAATTCAACAGGTCCGAAACCGTTCGGGAAACGACACGAACGCGATGGGCGCGAGAGGTGAAGAAGGGGAACGACACGATCCCCAGGCCGACCCCGTCGATGGAGCCCTGAATCATACGAGGCAGGTCGGCGTGATTGAAGAAGGGCGAATACGGGACCCGGGGCCTGTGTCTGCGAGCCGGGTCATACCCGTAGACCCTCTGGATGTAAAGCGTGTCCACGTGCAGGTCGACCACGTAGGATTCTCTGTGCAGCCGCACCGCGTCCTGGTTGAGTGCCGGCCTGTCTTGCTTTCCCATGCGCTAGTGTCCCGGGTGGTAGGCCCAAGGCAGGAAACAAGCCCTGAACGTGCTGATTCGATGCGTCCTGCTCACGTGCGGCCTTCGTCGTCAAGGATTCTTCGTGTCAAGCCCATGCCATGCTCCGTGCCGATTCCGGTGCCGCAGAAGAAGGCATAATCCGCCAGGGCATTCAGACCCTTGAGAATCGATTCGGGATGCCGGCCCGTCAGTCGAAACTTCGCCGAACCGACGAATCCGGGCACGGCTCCTTTTTCAGCTGCGGAAAGGCGCCTCTGAATGCGGAAATCGACGAGCAGGAGGTGTTTCTCGATCGCCTCCCGCAGGCCCGGGGCAAGGGCAACCCCGGAGAAGGCGTCCCATATTCTCGAGTATCCGAGGAACATCCCGAAGGGGTCCGGGAGCGGATAGGGGCGCCCGGATCGCTCCAGGGTCGTCGGGGAGTAGAACTTCAATGTCACGTGCCTGAGGCAGTCGGAGGCCTCCTCGTACAGCCGGTCGTACGGCACCCAGCGGTTCCACCTCTGGGTGAGTGTGGGCGAAACCAACGCGTCTTCGAGCAGCATCTGACCGCCATTCGTCTCCACCCGCACCGGGTCGACCCTCAGGGACCTGGCCCAATCGAGAAGACCTTTCAGATCCGCATCGGCGAGCCAGCTCAGCCGCAGTCGAAACCGCCCCCCTTCGTCGGAACTCGCCTCGCTTGCGGGCCGGTGACCCTGTGCAGGCAGGGGAGAAGAGATCGCAAACGGGGCCGGCCTCTTCTGCAATGCCTCTTCCGGCACGCCTGCCCGAGAGGCCATCATGCCCAGCAGCCTGTCCGTCCACTCCCGATCGAAGGGCGCGGGAGGGGCCTCGCCCAATGCCTTCAAAAAAAACGTCATGCCCACCGGCATCACGGACTCCTCTCTGCGGCTCGACCTAGATATCTACCATAACCCCTCTGTCGGGACGAATCCAGGCGGCCGGCCAGCCTCCTTCCTTCTCTTTTATGAGAAGTTCTGTTAGAAGCGGCATCCAATACAGGATAGGGATTTGACAGCTATTCGCCGTTAGCCTTTAGCTATTAGCTCCCAACCTCCCCTCCCCCGAGATGCCACGGTGAAACAGGGGTGGAGAGGGGTGGGAGCTAACAGCTAATAGCCAACAGCTAACAGCCAGGAATCAAAGAGACCGGGGAGAGGGGGCAGTCGGAATGGGTGACAGAATCAAAGCCATTGGGCTCTTTTCCGGCGGGTTGGACAGCATGCTCGCGGTGAAGCTTCTCCAAGAGCAGGAGATCGAAGTGATCGGCTATGCCTTCGCCACTCCCTTCTTCGGGCCGGAACAGGCGATCAAGTCCAGCAAGGAAGTGGGAATCCAGCTCGAGGTATGGGAGATCACCGAGCGGTACATGGAACTCATGAAGGCCCCGAAATACGGGTTCGGGAAGAACATGAATCCCTGCATCGACTGTCACGCCTTGATGTTCCGCCTGGCAGGGCAGAAGCTGGCGGCCCACGGGGCCAGGTTCCTCTTCTCGGGTGAAGTCCTGGGGGAGCGACCTTTCAGCCAGACCAAGGGCGCCTTGCGTGTGGTCGGCCACCTTTCCGGCTGCGAGGACGTCATCGTGCGACCCCTGAGCGCGAAGCTCCTGGAAGAAACGCCTCCGGAAAAGGCGGGCTGGGTGGATCGATCCCGGTTGGAGGACATTCAGGGCCGCTCCAGGAAGCGACAGATGGCGCTTGCGGTCCGCTTCGGACTCACCGACTATCCCAACCCCGCCGGTGGTTGCCTCCTCACCGAACCGCACTTCTCGAAACGCCTGAAGGATCTCCTCAAGGAAAGGCCGGACCCTCGCCACCGGGACCTGGAGTTGCTCAAGGTGGGCCGACACATCCGGTGGGGGGAAGACTGCAAGGTAATCGTAGGAAGAAGAGAGGAGGAGAACAACCGACTGGAGGCCCTCTGGGAAAGGGGCGATTTCCGGTTGTGGGTGGAGGGCATCCCCGGGCCCGTGGTCCTCGTGCCTGCCCCGCCTCCCCCTTCCGAGGACGCACTCCGGTTTGCCGCTCGAGTCGCCGTCCGGTACAGCGACGCTCCACAGGGTCACGTCGCCGAGGTTTCGTGCACGGATGGGGATCGCCACGAGACGTTTCACACCGCCGCGTGCCCGGATGAAGAGATACAATCCAGGATGATCTAGCCCGCGTCTTTCGGGGCCACGCAGGCTTCTTCTCCTTTTTCGTTGACAGGCAATTCGCTCTATGCTACTTGATTAACTTTAAATCCTGGCGTTATAAAAAATAAACCCCGCTCCCACCATTGATAAAACACATATTTCTTCAAATAGAATCATTAACTAATCGTTAAAAACGTATTGAGAAATTCTCCGGTCTCGAATGTACCCGAAGAACGCGCACATTCTCCTGATCGACAGCGACCCGGCATCACAGCAAGACCTCACAGACCCGTTGATCAAGGACGACTACCACGTGTCCCACGCCCGGAGTGCCCGGGAAGGGATGGAGAAGATCTATCAGTCCCCTCCTGATGTGATCCTCCTGGCCAGAAAACTCCCGGACATGGACGGCCTCCTGTTCTGCGCCGAACTGAAGAACGACCTCGTCCTCCGGCACATCCCTCTCATCTTGATCGATTTCGAGCCCCTGCTCGAAGGCGAGCTGGCAGCCAGGGAGTCGGGTGCGGATGATTACCTGCACAAGCCCGTATCCATAAGAGAACTCGACGGAAGGATCCAGCAGATTCTCCGGCAGGGTACCATGGGGTTCAACTGCCACCCCGTAACGGGCCTGCCCGGTTACGACGCGGTCTACCACAAGGTGCAGGAAACCCTCGAGAAGGGCCGCCCCTTTGCCATCTGCTTCCTCGACATTCACGAATTCCGGCACTTCAATCAGCGATACGGGTATACTCGGGGCGACGAACTCCTGCGGAAGATTTCGAGGGGGGTCGTCGAGGTTCTCCAGGCGGGCAACCGGTATCTCGATTTCTTCGGACACCTGGGGGCAGATGACTTCATGCTCGTCACCGACCCGAATCGGGCGGAAGGCCTCTGCTCGAAGATCGTGGAGCGCTTCGAACAGTCTGTCCCGGATTTCTACGAACCCTCCGATCTGGAGAAGGGGTACATCCTCACGAGGAGCCGGAAGGGAAGCGAAACGTCTCACAAGCGGATCTTCCTCTCCATCGCCATCATCACCCACGAGGCGGGTCGACCGGGACACGTGGCCCGGATCGTGGAGCAGGGGTCGGAGCTGCTCGCCCTCGCCAAGAAGGAGCAAAGAAGCCTGTGGGTGAAAGAAAGGAGACGAGCCCTTACCTCCCTGCCGTCGATCACCCGGGAAGCCGAACGCCCCGGGCCCGAGGGGGCCCGCTCGAGGCCGGCCACCCAGCCCTTGTCCGAACATTTCAAGCGCTTTCGGGAGATCGTCCAGGCGCAGTCCCTTCAGATCCACTTCCAGCCGATCGTGCACATGGATACGGGCTATACCTTCGGTTACGAAGCCCTCGTTCGGGGACCCCTGGACACCTACTTCGAGAGCCCTGTGATCCTGTTCAGCCTGGCCCGAAAGCTGGACATGGAACTGGTCCTGGATCTGATCTGCCTCAGAAAGCTCCAGAAGGTGGCGGGACGCATCCCTGCCTCGAAGAAGGTCTTCTTCAACGTAAGTCCGAGCAGCTTCGCAAACCCCATGTTCCGGGAGTTCTGTGACAGGGCCGCCAAAGACCTCGTGCCGGAGAGGGTCGTCCTGGAGGTCACTCGAAAGAGAAGGATCCGGGAGTACCCCCGATTCCGCGAGGCGGCCGCCTATTTCAAGACAAGGGGCTACAAACTGGCCGTGGACGATGCCCGGGCAGGCACTCTGAGCCTGCGGACGATCCTGGAACTCGAGCCGGATTACATCAAGACGGATATCACGGTCACGAGAGGCATCCACAACGACGCGGCCAAGCAGCGGATCTTCCGTCAGTTCCGTGCCTTCTGCAACCGGCAGCAGATCGAGATCATCCCGGAGGGCGTGGAAACGGAACAGGAAAAGGACTACCTGAGAAAGAACGGCGCCCGGCTGGGCCAGGGCTTTCTCTTCTCACACCCTGCCCCCTTGCCGGCCTAAACGGACAACTCTCTCATCACTTCCCGCAGCCCTTCCGGGTCGTCGGTCATGATGCCCGCCACCTTCATCTCGTCGGCGAGCCAACGCATCTCTTCCGGGTCGTTCACCGTCCAGACCTGCACCTTGAGACCCGCGGCCCTCGCCTTTTCCATGAACTCCGCGCTAACGACTTGCATCGTCTCCCCGTCGAGTTCATGCTCCACAGGCACCTGCAGCAGCTTCCCCGGGGGTGCATAGTCGCCTCGGGCCATCTCCTCCAGCGGGGTCAGGAAGAAGGTGACCACCTCCTCTGCTGCGAGGGAGGTCAAGACGTTCATCCCCCTCTGGGCGGCCCTTGCCCGGACCTCCTCCAGGCAAATCTGATGAAAGGACCCGAAGACGAGCCGGTCCTCCATCTCATAGGCCTGGATAAGATCGAGCACTTTGTCCACGATCACCGGCTCCTGTTGCTTGATTTCCAGGATCATCGGGGTCCTTGCCAAGACCGGATCGCTGAAGACCTCTTCAAGGGTCGGGACTTGCAGGCCCTCTCCCCTGTAAGGATGGGTCAGGCCCCCGTCCCGGGTGAACCGGTGGCCCGCATCCAGGCCCCTCAGTTTCTCAAAGGTCATCTCCTTTATGTAGCCTCGCCCGTTGGTGGTGCGGTCCACCTTGGCATCGTGCGAGACGACCACCACGCCGTCCCGTGTCGCGTGCAGGTCGCCTTCCAAGGCCACAGCGCCGAGCGTGAGGGCATTCCGAAAGGCGAGCAGGGTGTTCTCCGGCCGGACCGCCGCGCCCCCCCTGTGGGCAATGTTAAGCAGTTTGTTCTCGTCGCGGAGGAAGAAGTTGGTCACATGACGGTTCATAATGGAAATCCGGGGGAATGACAAGGCGGTTCTCTGCGGGATGGCCCAGGAATCGGGGAAAAGTGGTCCTTTGTGGGAAAAGGGTGCCCACGGAGGGCGCAGAGGAATCAAGATTCGGGTTGAGAAGGCCCGGAAAGGCTGGTACAACCTGATTTGGTGGATGCGGGCCCAGAGGCTTCCCTGGCCGACCTGACACAGAAAGGCCCCTGAGGGAGATATGAGAACAATTGTTGAGATGGATGCTGCAACCCTGCGTCGCGCCTATTTCAAGACGGGGCTGCTTCTTGTCCCCGCCTTCCTTCTCCCCCTCCTTCTGGTCTTCCTCTTTTTCGCGAATCGCGGGGCATGGTATTTCCTCCTGTTCGCGTTTGTCGTGGCTTTGATTGCTATTTTGCCCGGCCTTGCCATCAGAACCTATCTTGACAGGAAACGGTTACTGGTCGAAGACGGCTCGATCGTCCAGATGCGGGGAGAGAAAAGGCTGGGCGAGATCCCTTTGGAGGAGATCGAGAAAATGAGGGCTTACTGTCCCAAGGGATCCTGGAGGCTTTTCAGGCTCCAGTGGGTCATGCTCACCTCCCGATCCGGAAAGCCGATCCGACGCTGAACGATGCGCGTTACCAGCTCAGCCGCACCTACTGGTGCATGGAGAGGAGGGAGGAGGCAAAGGCCCTTCTGGAGCAGTACCTGGACCTCGGCGGTGGAGACTACACATCGGCGGCCAGAAAGGCCCTCAGCGAGTACTACTGAAGCTCTCGATTGCGGATAGACTCACCGTATTCCTGCTCTCGTACCTACCGTCTCCGGATTTCACGCACCATGCCGACGATCTCATCGGCCGTCAGCTTCAGGTTGACCCCCTCAACGTCGAGCGGGGACTCCGACTTTTCCACGGACAACAGGGAATCAGCTTCCTTTTACTCCGGCACTGAGCGGGATTCCTCCCCGGGCGAGGCGTTTTGCTTCGCCTTTCGTTCCCGCACGTGAAGCTTTCCGTTCACAGGAAGAGCGTCCAGAAAAAGGGTCAGGGACCCGTCCCGGTTCTCGAAGGCAGCACCGACCTTGCACCAAACGGCCTTGTCCCAGCCTTCTTTCTCGATGATCGTGAACACATCCTTCATGGAACACCTCCCTTGTTCTTGTTAATGAAGATGGTCTGCCATTCCTCCGATGATGGATTGCCTTCCGTATCGATCCAGGATTCGGTATTGAATCGCCTCTGCGATGTGTTCCGTTCGAATGGGAGCCAACCCTTTAAGATCCGCGATCGTCCGGCTGACCTTGAGGATCCTGTGATAGGCCCTGGCGCTCAGGCCCAGCCGATCGAAGGCCGCCTCCAGGAGACGGGAACCTGCCGGCTCGGCCGAACAGTGCTGCGCCACTTCACGAGCCCCCATGCGTGCATTGCATCGTATGTCGAACCCCTGGAAGCGTTCCTCTTGTATCTTTCGAGCCTTGATGACCTGGTCGCGCAGATTCGCAGAAGAGATTTCCGAAGACCCCCGGTGGGTAAGGTCCTTGTACGGGACCCTTGCAACCTCTACGTGAAGGTCGATTCGGTCGACGAGCGGCCCGCTCAAGCGGCTCAGGTATCGCTGTATGTCCGCCTCCTTGCACGTGCAGCTCTGGTCCCGATCTCCGAGGAATCCGCAAGGGCAAGGGTTCATGGCACTCACAAACAACACGCGTGCTGGAAACTCGGCAGAGACCCCGGAACGCGCCACGGTGAGGGCGCCTTCTTCAAGGGGCTGGCGAAGCTGCTCGAGTGCCTGGCGCCGGAATTCCGGCAACTCGTCCAGAAAGAGCACCCCATTGTGAGCCAGGCTGATCTCGCCGGGACGAGGCAGGGCCCCTCCCCCGATGAGCCCGGCGTTCGTGATGTGGTGATGGGGCGCCCGGAAAGGCCGGCGAGTAATCAGAGGGGTTTTCAACGGCAATAGGCCCGCAACGCTGTGAATCCGAGTGGTCTCGAGGGCCTCCTCGAGGCACATGGGTGGCATCACGGAGGGAATCCTCCTGGCGAGCATGGTCTTGCCCGCTCCAGGTGGTCCGATGAGAAGGAGATTATGATTTCCAGCAGCGGCGATCAGAACCGCCCTCTTTGCCAGGGCCTGCCCCTTCACATCCGCGAGGTCCGTCCTCCCTATAATCGGCTCGAGAAAGATGCTTTCCCGATCCACGCTCTGCGTGGGCAACTCCGAGGCGCCCGCCATGAACTGGGTCGCTGCCAACAGGCTGGCGACATGATGCACGTTGAACTCGTCCACCACCGCGGCTTCCTGTGCATTCGGCTCCGGAACCACCACGCCCCGAAGGCCCTCCTGCTTGGCCATTATGGCCAGGGAGAGAACGCCC
>RCNC010000802.1_pt1 | contig 26331 bp, 21 predicted proteins | sample 2041301 | NCBI WGS metagenome assembly RCNC01 (sample SAMN09708231, study PRJNA481090) | Marine sediment metagenome, whole genome shotgun sequencing project. | biome: marine sediment; feature: ocean; material: sediment; isolation source: Sewage treatment plant 13A marine sediment (STP13A) ... | reverse complement strand
TAGGCAGTGGTTGTTTTGCCGTTGGTTCCCGTGATGCCGATAATGGTCAAGTGCCTGCTCGGGTTTCCAAAAAAGTGATCGGCCAGAACGGCCAGGGCCTTTCTTGAGTCAGACGCCTGGAAAACAGGTATGGGGGCCGTAGACGGTTTTTGTGAGACCACTGCCACCGCTCCCTTTTTAACGGCATTCTGGATGTAGCGGTGACCGTCGGTTGAAAACCCTTCGATGGCAACGAAAAGACCCCCGGGCTTTACATTGCGTGTGTTGTAATGAAGGGATGTCACCTCGATCTCCTGCTTGGGCGTGTTTTTTTCATGACCATTGATCTCGGCCCCATTGATTCCGGCCTCATGAATGGCCGTATATAAATCTCTCAGTTTCAACCGCTGACCCCGGTTATCAAGGCAGCCTTGATGGTGCCCTTTTTTGTTTCCGGTGGAACATTAAGGTGTTGTAATGTTTCATGGGCTATGTTTTGAAATGCCGGGGCCGCCACTGTGCCGCCGTAGTGGGCATTGACGGGTTCATCGATAACCACCAGGATTACAAGCCTGGGGTTGTCTGCCGGCGCAAACCCTAAAAACGATGAGATGTATTTGCCCCGGGCGTAATTGCCGCTTTTATCTGTTTTCTGGGCAGTGCCGGTTTTGCCGCAAACTGTATAGCCGTCGAGGAAAGCACTGGTACCGGTACCACCTTCTGTGACGACGGTTTGCATGATTCGTTTGACGATGGACGCCACTTCGGGAGATGTGGCGCGGCGGATGATTTCGGGCTCTGTGCGTTTTAAGATGCGGCCATTCTCGTTGGTGACCGACTGGACGATAAAAGGTTTCATGAGCAGGCCGCCGTTTGCGATGGCAGAGGCTGCTGAAACCAGCTGTATGGCCGAAGTCGATACTCCCTGGCCAAATGAGATAGCGCTACTGTCGATTTTGGACCATCGATTGCTGGATGTCAGGATTCCAGCAGTTTCTCCCGGGCAATCCAGACCGGTCTTGCTGCCAAAACCGAAATTTTTCAAAGTGGTATACAGCGTTTCAGAACCCACCATTTCGATAACCTTGGCAATCCCGATATTGCTCGAATATTTTACAATCTGCTGCAGAGAAAGCCATCCCCTGGGGTGTGTGTCATGGATGGTGTTGGATCCGACCTTGTAAGCACCGTTTTCACAGTAGAAAATAGTGCTGGGGCTAATGGTTCCCGATGATAAAGCAGCCGCGGCGGAGAATATTTTCATGGTGGAGCCGGGCTCAAAGGGATCGGTCAACGCCCGGTTTCGCCACAGCTGGCGTGGGTATTGTTTAAATACATTTGGATTGAAGGATGGATAGTGAGACAAGGCCAAAATTTCGCCTGTTCTGGGATCCATGACGACGGCCATGCCAGACTTGGCGGAAAATTCCTTAACCGATGTTTCAAGAGCGGTCTGGGTTATGTGCTGAATATTGCGGTCTATGGTCAGGATGATGTTTTTACCGCCGTGAATCGAATTGTATGCAGGATTTTCAGCCTCCTGATCTTTTGCGAATCCTCGCCCCAACGCATCTTTCAGCACGGTGTATTTTTCTTCCGCTCCACTCAAAACCTTGTCATAATAGTACTCGGCACCTTCAAGGCCGTTACCATCGATGCCCGTAAATCCAATCACCTGTGCTGCAACCGATTTGTTGGGATAAAAGCGGCTGTATGCGGGAATAAAACCGATACCTCTAAGATCGAGTGTCTTGATGGCGTTGACTTCTTTAGGGGTGGCCTGACGTTTTACCCAGATAAACCCCTGATTGGTCTGAAACTGCTTGAGTAATTTACGTCTGTCTTTCCGGAGGATGCCGGCAAGGGTCTTTGCGACCGATTTCTTATCCTCAATCTGGTTCAGATAGGCGGCGATGGATGTTCCTTCTATGCTGACGGCCAGTTCTTTTCCATCCCGATCGTAGATGGTTCCCCGTTTACCTGTCTGAACAAACGATTTCTCGTATTGTTTTGCCGCTTTTTTTGATAACCATGACCCACAGAAAACCTGCAGATAGACCGCCTTGGCACAGATAACCGAGATCAATAGAAAAAAACAAACGCCCATAAAGGCAATGCGAAGCCTGATGTAGTTTTTTGGTTTTTTAATCATGGCATCAGGATCGTTTTTTCGGTTGTGGGCATGATCAGGCCCAACTGTTGTTTTGCTATTTTGGCAATGCGGTCTGGGGATTTCAAACGCGCAAGCTCTATTCTCAAGCTGTTTTGATACACCAGCAATTGTTTATTGTTGTGGGCTTCCCTGGAGATTTCATACCCATTCTGTACGTTTTGAACCCGGCACCAGGTATAGAAAAATAGTTCTAGGATAAAAATGAACATCATGACCATCCACATACCTGTCGTCTTGAATCTGCGTGTTCGTGTGATTGTCATGATAATTTTTCCGCGACCCGTAAAGTGGTGCTTCTTGCCATGGGATTAGCCGATATTTCTTCCGGTGTCGGTCGTAAACCCTTTTTTAACAGAATGCGGATCTGTCGTTCCTTTTGACAGACACACACGGGGAAATCAGGCGGACACGTACAGGCTTTTTCCAGGGCTTTGAAGCCGTGTTTGACGATTCTGTCCTCGAGAGAATGAAACGTCAGGATACAGACGCGCCCGCCGGGTTTGAGGTAGTCTGCAAATGTTTCCATGAACTGTGCCAGTCGATCCAGTTCATGATTTACAGCGATTCTCAGTGCCATGAAAACCCGTGTGGCAGGATGGCGCCCGGGCTTCCATTTGGATCTTGGGATAGCCTCGGAAACGATATTTGCCAGCTGAAGACTGGAACAGACAGCTGATTTTTGCCGGGCGATTCCTATCCGCCTGGCTATCTGTTTGGCCCAACGTTCTTCTCCATATTTTTTGAAAAGATGAGCAAGCTTTTTTTCGTCCAACGAGTTCACCAACACTTCTGCCCGGGTACCTGAACGGACATCCATGCGCATGTCGAGGGGTTCTTCGCGCTTGAAACTGAATCCCCTCCCGCTCGATTCCAACTGGTGAAAGGAGACGCCCAGGTCGAGAAGCATACCGTCGACCGCCTGGATATTCAGCTGTGCTAAGAATTCGGGGAATTGAGAATAGTTTCCATGAAAGAGGTGCGTTGCCGCTGTGAAGCGCTGTAACACGGTTTTGGCGTTTTCGATTGCATCCAGGTCCTGATCGATGCCGATGAGGCGGCCACCAGGATGAATTCTATCCAGGATTGCCGATGTGTGGCCGGTGCCCCCGATTGTACCGTCTACGTATATTTTTCCCGGTTGGCAATTCAGATAATCAACGACTTCTGATAACATCACTGGAATGTGTCGATAGGGCATGAGATCAAATTCCTAATTTGGCAATTTCGTTTCGGACCTCCTCTTTTTTCATGTCTTTTTCCATGGTCGCATTCTCCTTATCCCAGTTTTCTCGAGACCATATCTCGAAATGATCAAGGACGCCCACCAGAACGATTTCTTTGTCAAGGCCGGCATATCCTCTCAGTGTTGGCGGAACAAGGATACGATCCTGTTTGTCCCAGACACACTCAAACGCACCCCCGATAAAGACCCTTCTGAACCGGCGCATGTTGTCGTTTTTTTCGGCCAGGGAAAGAATTTTTGATTCAATTTTTTCCCATTCCCTCAAAGCATAGACCACCAGACTCCTGTCCATCCGGGAAACCATCAGGCGATGGCCATCCCGGTGGGAAATGACATCCCGAAAGCGCTTAGGGATGATGATGCGCCCCTTGACATCGATGGTATGAAAAGAGCTGCCGCGATACATAGTTCACCAATAATACCCACTTTTATCCACTTTTGATGCATAAAAGTACATTTATGGTAGAAAGTCAAGTAAAAAATGAAAGATATAAATTTATTATTTATAATAATTTACGAGTGTTAATATGAAAAAGCAAGAGAATTTTTCGGTGGTGCATTGTGGAGTAAATTTAAGCATTTTTTAGATCTTTTTCATGGAGCAAGCGTGAACGGTTTTAGGGGTTGTCATAAATAGTTCCAAATAAGTTCTTCTTCGGAGCACCCTGAACAATATTTTAACAAATGTTATAGAGTCTCCATATGAGAATGGTTATCGTCCTAGGCTTCTTGTGGCTTGACAACAATTCCTCCGGGTTGATAGATATCCTGCAGCCATACTGCAGCATTCCGAGGATTTGAAGTAGGGGGCCAACGCAGAAACTGGCCAAACAACTTTTTTGAGATAGCTTCTGGTACAAAGGGGTCTTACACATTGCCAAGCAGGATGCCCGGGACGGTGAAAAGCCCATCTTCCGTGGAAAAAATCAAGATTGTTGCCGAAAAAATGTTTGCCGCCGCCAAGGGGAGCCACGATTGGGAACATACTCTCAGAGTGTTTCGTTTGTGCCGGCAAATTGGCAATGCAGAAGGGGCGGACATGGATGTGCTGCTCATTGCAGCCTGTCTTCACGACATCGGCAGGTGTTATCAGGATGCATCCCATGGCAGAATCTGCCATGCAGAAAAGGGGGCAGAACTTGCTGAACCGCTGATCAGGCCGCTTCCTTTGTCTGAAGAAAGAAAACAAAACATTTTGCATTGTATACGATCACACCGCTTTCGGGGGAACGGCAATCCAGAAACAATCGAGGCACGGGTTCTTTTTGATGCAGACAAGCTGGATGCCATCGGTGCGGTGGGTATTGGCAGGGCATTTCTTTTTGCCGGTGAGGTGGGGGCCCGACTTCACAATTCGCATGCGAATATTGATGATACCCAGCCCTATTCCAAGGAAGATACCGGGTATCGTGAGTATCGGGTGAAGCTGTCCAAGATCAAGGGTCGAATCTTGACGAATGAAGGTAAACGCCTGGCAGCGGATCGGGATGCTTATATGGTCTCTTTTTTTGACCGCTTTTTGTCTGAATATGCAGGGGAAAAATAGGGTTTTAGGTTTTAGGTAAAGCCCGCACCAAGAGCTATTAGCGGAAAGCAGCAATAAATGACGCCCGTAAGGGCTAATATCGCACAAAGTGCAAATGACATCCGAAGGATAAATGACGCCCGCAGGGCAAATGACAGCCGCAGGCGTAATGACGCGCATAGCGCAAATGTCGCACGAAGTGCAACTAGGGAGGCTGACAATGGGAATCAATGTTGTAGAAAAAATCGATGAGGCAGTTAAAGTCAATCATGTTCTTTTGAGCGTTTCCGACAAGCAAGGGCTGGACACGTTCGTTCCCCGGCTAATGCAAATCAATCCGGGTGTTCAGTTTTTATCCACCGGCGGAACCTATCAGAGGCTCAAAGAGATCCTTGGTGAAAAATCGTCTGTCTGTTTGAAGCAGGTGTCCGAATACACCGGCCAACCCGAGACCCAGGGCGGGCTTGTGAAGACACTGGATTTCAAGGTATACCTCGGACTCCTGACCGAGACTTACAATGACGCTCACCAGGGAGACCTCTCCAGGACAAACAGTGTGCCCATCGATATGGTGGTGGTGAATCTCTACCCCTTCAAGGAAACCATTTCCAGGGAAGGCGTGACCCCGGAACAGGCTCGTGGAAATATCGATATTGGCGGACCGTGTATGATCAGGGCTTCGGCCAAAAATTTTATCCGGGTTGCATCGGTGGTTGATCCCGGGGATTATGATATGATTATCGCGGAGATGGAGAAAAGTGCCGGATTTACATCTCTTGATCTTCGTTTCCGGCTTGCACAGAAAGCATTTGGGCATACGGCGGTTTATGACCGAACGATTGCAGACTTTCTTGCATCAAAAAATCAGGCAGAAGTAACCGGTTGCTATAATTCTTAAATCAGAACTTATTTATAGGAGCGCCATAAATATGTTCCGAATAAGCTTCTCGGCTCCAGGGGCTTCCAATTTTTTTCAAAATGACCTATCATAATTTTGACAAAGGCGATAGTCCATCATAAAAACACATACGAAGTACCCTTAAGAAATACATTTCAAAAAACAATGAAAATTTTCATGGGTTTTTTTCGTGGTTTCGTACTTTCGTGATATTAAAATCTTTTTCTTTTCCGGTTTGTCCGGGTTGGGAGCTTGTCATGCCTGAAGATTTAAAAAAAATGTACAGTACCATCGTCGAGGATAGCTTTCCTGCAAATATGGAGATAAGTTTTGTTGATAAGGATAAGCGTCAGACCCTGTTTTACGAAAAAGTCACCTGGGTGATCGATGGTGTACAGAAAGGCTTGCGGTATGGAGAAAACCCCGGTCAGGAAGCGGCACTTTTCAAACTGGTGAATGGCAACCTCATGCTGGGTGAAACGGAAACCATCCAACCGGGTCAGTATCTCGCGTCGGATGTTGAACTGCTCCAGTCGGGTAAACACCCCGGAAAAACCAACCTCACAGACGCGGACAATTCCCTCAACATCTTACGCTATTTTGTGGACAAGCCGACGGTCGTTATTGTCAAACACAATAATCCCTGCGGTGTTGCCCAGGCAGACACTCTGGTCGATGCCTACAACAAAGCCAATATGGCGGACAGAGTGGCGGCTTTTGGCGGTTGTATCGCGCTTAATCGACCTGTGGACAAAGCAACGGCAGAAGCCATTTCCAATCAGTATTCAGAAGTTGTCGTGGCCCCGGAGTTTGAAGAAGGCGTTATGGATATTTTTTCCTTAAAGAAAAATCTGCGCGTCATTCGGATCGACAATATCAACAGACTCCAAGACTTTGTAGGCAAGCGATGTGTTGAGTTCAAAAGTCTGATTGACGGCGGTTTCGTCGCCCAATGGTCTTTTGTCCCTGCAGCCCGTTCAAAAGAGGATTTGATGCTGGCCGAGTGTACCTATCAGGGTCAGACATATAAAATCGATCGGGTGCCCACGGAAAAAGAATACCGGGACCTGCTTTTTGGCTGGCTGGTGGAATCTGGTATCACCTCCAATTCGGTGATCTATGTCAAAGACCTGGTTACCGTGGGGATTGGAACAGGAGAGCAGGACAGGGTCGGTGTTGCTGAGATTGCACGGGATAAAGCGTATCGGAAACTGGCGGACAGGTACTGTTTTGAATCGTTCCAGACATCCTATAACGACATGAAGGATGCCGCCGCACTGTCCGAAATAGACCAGCGGGTGTCTGAAGAAAAGGGCGGTCTGGTGGGATCTGCCATGGTAAGTGATGCCTTCTTTCCTTTTCGGGACGGAATTGACGTGGGTATTCGTGAAGGTGTTTCTGCGGTTATTCAACCTGGCGGGTCCACCAATGATTATCAGTCCATCGAAGCATGCAATGCTGCCGGTGTCACCATGATGTATACCGGTCAGAGAAGCTTCAAGCATTAAACCAGGTTTTTTCGAAAATTCTGTGTCAAGATGCTTGACATTGTTATGCAAATCGAATTTTATAGGCGTTCAATAGCTGAAAGCGTTAAGCAGTAAGCAGTGAGCGGTAAGCCGCTTAAAGCTTACATCTTACAGCTTATTTATAGAGACAGCTTCTAATAAAGGTGGGTGACTATCAATGAAAGACATCATATTCAGTTCCTGGGCGGGCCAGGTCATCGATAATCGTGATGACTCAAAAACGGATTCCAGCGCAAGTCAGGAGATTCCATGGCCTGAAAAGCTGAGTGAAAACGAATCGATCAAGGCCTTTATGGGATGGGATGGGTTTGTAATTCGTTCAAAGGATGTTCATGTGGTAGACCTCTGCCGGGCATACATGGAGGCTGTCAGGAACCAGTCCTGCGGAAAGTGCATACCGTGTCAAAGCGGAACAACCGTCATGGCCAAAACATTGGAGGCGATATGCAACGGTGAAGGCAGGCCATCAGACCTTATCTATTTGAGAGATGTGGCCGATACGGTACATCGCACGGCCAAGTGCGGTATCGGAAAAACAGGCCCGCTGCCGATTCTGCATGCCTTGACCCATTTCCCGGAGCAGTTTGCGAATCTGGTTGATGAAAAGAGAGCCCTGACATCCGGTCAGTATCATGCCAATGTCACGGCGCCGTGCATGGAAGCCTGCCCGATTCATCTGGACATCCCCCGTTATGTGGAGTGTATCAAAGAAGGCCGGTTTCAGGATTCACTGGATATCATTCGTACGCGATTGCCACTTCCGGGAATTGTCGGACGTGTCTGTGTGCGACCGTGTGAGGAGAATTGCCGTAGAGCCAACCTGGATGAACCTGTGTCCATAAAATACCTTAAACGCTTTGTGGCGGACCAGGAACTGGCCATGCACAAGACACCCGCCTACAAGATCAGCCCATCGCCGAAAACAGGCAAAGTTGCCATTGTCGGGGCGGGACCGGCAGGTGTTACCTGTGCCTATCACCTAGCTCAAAAGGGGCATGCCGTCACCATCTATGAACACCTGCCTGAACCCGGGGGTATGGCGGCAATGGGTATTCCCGACTACCGGCTTCCGAGAGCCATTATAGGCAATGAGGTTGAGCAGATACAGGAAATGGGTGTCACTATTCATTACGGCACAACCATAGGCAAGGACATCACCCTTGAACAACTGGAAAGCGACTTCGATGCTGTATTTATCGGTATCGGGGCACAGGACAGCACATCCATGCGGGTTCAGGGAGAAGAAAAAGGGTACAAAGGGTTTATTCCCGGTGTTCAATATCTTCTGGATATCAATCAGGGAAGGGATCCCTACCCCGAGGGCCGCAAAGTTGTGGTGATCGGGGGTGGGAATGTTGCTATCGACTGTGTGCGAAGTTCCTTCAGGATCAATAAGGAAGATGTTCACCTGGTTTATCGCAGAACCCGTAAAGAGATGCCCGCGGATGAAGTGGAAATCCGGGATGCCGAAGAAGAAAAGGTGCAATTCAACTTCTTGACCACGCCGGTGCGTATCATTGCAGAAAACGATCGGGTGGTGGGTCTCGAATGCATCCGTCTGAAACTGGGAACACCCGACAAGAGTGGTCGCCGAAGACCAGTTCCCATCGAGGGCTCCGAATTTATATTTGATTGTGATACGGTTGTGCCGGCCATCGGCCAGCGTGTGGATCTATCCCTTATTGAGGGTATGGAAGGGATTGAAACAACAGCCTGGAAAACCTTTATTGTGGATGATGTCACCAAGCAGACATCCCGGCCCAAACTATTTTCCGCCGGAGATTGTGAAACCGGTCCGGGCGCGCTGATAACAGCCTGTGCCGGCGGCAGGAAGGCTGCTCAGAGTATCGATAGACTTATCAATGATCAGCCCCTTGATTATACCCGGGATGACTGTTTTCACCAGTTTTACAAGGATGTAAAGGTATATGATCAGGAAGAAGAGCTTGGTGATGTCGGAATGGTCAAACGCAAACATCTTGAAATGTTGTCCCCCGAGGAACGCAAGACAAGCTTTGATGAAGTGGAAAAGGGGTTTTCAACCCCCGAAGCCATTATCGAGGCGAATCGCTGCCTGAGATGTTACCGGGTAGCGGTCGTAGCGGTGTAACAAAAATTAGGTTGTTTAGGCTATTAGACTGTTAGGCTGTAGGAGAAGCTCCAGTAAAACCGTGAAACGCTTAACAACCTAATAGCCTAACAGTCTACAGTCTGAACAACCTATTTTTCTAACAGTCTAATAGCCTACAGCCTAATCCCCACCGAATTGACATGCGCATCGAGCCCTTCCACTTCAGCCAGCCGCATGATGTCTCTCGCCTCTTTTTTAAAAGCCCCTTCGGTATAGTGGATAAGACTGGTCTTTTTGACAAAGTTGTCGACAGAAAGGGCTGAAGCATAGCGTGCGGTTCCGGCTGTTGGAAGTACGTGATTTGGACCGGCGATGTAGTCACCCACAGGCTCCGGTGTATGGTTTCCCATAAATACGGCTCCCGCATGACGGATTTTCCCGATGTGACTGAAGGGATCGCGAATTTGCAGCTCCAGGTGTTCTGGTGCAATCCGGTTGGCAATGCTGATGGCTATGGTGATATTAGGCACCAACAAAATTGCACCATATTTCCTGAGAGACGCGGCGGCAATGGTTTTTCTTTCCAGGGCCTCCAGTTGTGTTTTCAGGGCAAGGGCAACTTCCTTGGCAACCTTTGCAGATGTCGTTACAAGGATCGAAGAAGACAAAGGATCATGTTCTGCCTGAGACAACAGGTCTGCGGCAATGTAATCAGGCAAGGCACTGTCATCGGCTAAAATCAGAATCTCACTGGGGCCTGCCAGCATATCGATACCCACATCCCCTGAGACCAGTTTTTTTGCGAGGGTTACATAGATATTACCGGGACCGACAATCACATCGGCTTTGGGTATGGTATCTGTTCCATAGGCAAGAGCGGCAATGGCCCAGGCACTGCCGCTTTTGTAAATTTTTTTTACACCGGCTTTTTTGGCTGCAACCAGAAGATGTGGGTTGACCGCACCATCTTTCATGGGTGGGGTTAACATGGCTATTTTACCAACACCTGCTATTGACGCGGGGATGGCGCACATCAACACAGTTGAAACAAGGGGTGTTTTCCCTGCTTGTCCGCCGGGAACATATATGCCTGCAGCATCTACCGGATTGACCATTTGTCCCAGCAGAATGCCTTCGCGATCGGTACTGATCCATGACGTTTGAAGCTGCTTCTGGTGGAAGGCCTGGATTTGTCTTGCCGCTCGATTGAGGGCACGCAAAAAGGCTGGATCAACCGTTTTTGCGGCGGCCGCAATTTCTTGGGGAGTCACCTTGAGAGATTTTTTTGTTACGACTTTGGAGTCGAATTGATGGGTATAACGGAGAAGAGCCTTGTCCCCGTTTTTTTTTACATCTTCGAGAATGCGGTTTACCGCACTGATGTCCTTTTTTTTGAATCCAATGGTTCTGTTTTCAATAATCCCAAGTCTTTTTTCAGCGGCCGAAGATGGGTAGGTATAAGTTTTCATGGTGGTATTGTCCTTGTTGTATTGGTATTTATGAGGGTATCTTTATGTTGAAACCGGCGTATTTGTCAACATCTCTGGCATATGGATGGCCACTTCGAAATTCATGTATTCGATATTGGATATTCCAGCCCCCTTCAAGGGGGCGTCCTGAGCCCAACCGCTCCGCGGGTGGAGACTCAGTATGGAATCCCTTTTCGGAGCGACGGGAAAGTTGTTTTAATAAATGCTGACTACATCAAAAAACCCAGGCAATGATTTATTGACATATGGGCTCAATTCTGTGCTAATAAGTGTCTACCTATTAAGAAATACTAAAGCCTTGTACAGGTTGCAAAGAACGGAGGAAATACGTATGACAAACAGAATCTACAATTTCAATGCAGGGCCTGCTGCGTTACCGTTACATGTGCTGGAAGAAATTCAAGCCTCTTTTCTGGATTTCCAAGGATCCGGCATGTCCATCACCGAAGTGAGCCACCGATCCAAATGGTTTGATGAAGTAATCAATGATGCCGTAGCGCGCATGAAGCGTCTCTTAAACCTGGACGACAGCTATCATGTGCTCTTTCTCCAGGGGGGAGCCAGTCAACAGTTTTGCATGATCCCCATGAATTTTCTGTCGGGTGGCGGGACCGCCGATTATGTCAATACCGGCACGTGGTCTACCAAGGCCATCAAAGAGGCCGAGATCCAGGGCAAGCCCATCCGTGTGGTGGCCTCTTCAGAGGACCAGAACTATTCATATATTCCCAAAAACATTGCTTATAATACGGATGCAGTATTTGCGCACATTACCTCCAACAATACCATCAAGGGAACCCAGTGGGAGGAATTTCCGGATACCGGCGGCGTGCCGCTGATTGCAGACATGTCATCCGATATTCTAAGCCGTTCCTTCGATGCAAGTAAATTTGGCATGTTTTATGCAGGTGCACAGAAAAACATGGGTCCCGCAGGTGTCTGTGTTGTGGTCATCCGTGATGATTTTCTTGATATGGTACCAGACTCCATACCCACCATCCTGAGATATTCGACCTTTGCGGCCAAAAACTCCATGTTCAACACACCACCCTGTTTTGCCGTCTATACGGTGCAGCTCGTCCTGAAGTGGATCGAAGAAACCATTGGCGGACTCGATAAAATGGCGAAAACCAACAGGGAAAAGGCAGCCTTGTTGTACAAGACCATTGACGAGAGTGAGTTTTACCGCGGAACGGCAGGGTTGGGCAGCCGTTCCATGATGAACGTCACCTTTCGACTTCCGGACGAGGACCTGGAAAAGGTATTTGTGGCAGAAGCATTTGAAAACCGGCTCGGCGGTCTGAAAGGGCATCGTTCGGTAGGCGGTTGCCGGGCGTCCATATACAACCCAACACCGCTTTCGGCAGTCCAGGCACTCTGTGATTTTATGAAAGCGTTTGAACAGAAAAAAGGATAACATCGAATAAACAGCCTGATAACTAGAAGCCATCTCAAAAAAAGGATTTTGGCTCAAGTTCAAGGCGGACCCGAACTTCAACCCGCAGGCGCCCAAAGGAAGTGCCCTTGGGGTGCATACTGCAGTATTCCGAGGATTTGAAGCAAGGGGCCAACACAGAAACTGGGTCAAAAAACTTTTTTGAGCTAGCTTCTAATGAGCGATAAGCTGTAAGCCGTAGGCAAGGGTCTGACAGCTTGTCGCTATGTGCTCACACCTCGCTTCGATGGCATATCCAGCTTTTTTGTATTGCCACCCGACAATCAACACCAGCTGCAAATCCTTTACTATCAAAAGCTTACAGCTTACAGTCCCAGGTTCCACTGTTTTCCTTTGTCTATCCGATGTTTTATGATAGAAATACATTCATAAAGCAACCTATACCGGGAGTGGGCGATCATGACAGGCATCCGAAATCAAATGGAAGTTGGTTTTGAAAAACTGGCCCACACGATTTTCAAGCATCGCTTCAAATCGATTGTTTGTATGATGGTTGTCGTGGCGGTCTTTATGTCACAAGTTCCCAAGATTACACTCGACTTTTCAACAGAGGGATTTCTTCATAAAAGGGACCCCTCCCTGCTTACCTACAATGCTTTTCGGGATCAGTTTGGTCGTGACGAGGTGGTCATCATCGCCCTGGAGCCACCGCAGATATTTAACACGGATTTCTTCACATGGCTGAAAGACCTGCAGGCGGATATCGAGGAGAATGTCCCCTATCTTGATGATGTCACCAGCATGATCAATGCCCGCAATACCAGGGGAAACGATGATGAACTCATTGTCGAGGACCTTCTGGAAACGTTTCCGGTTGACGAAACCTCCATGGGTTTGCTCAAAGAACGGGTCTTGAGCAACCCCATGTATAAAAATCTTCTCATTTCAGAAGACGGCAGCACTACTGCCATGGTCATCAAAACCCAGAACTATTCGAGTATCGGTAAGGAAACGGATGTACTGGCAGGGTTTGAGGAGGGTGGTGATGATATTGGGATCATGAACTCACAACCCGCCACCAGAGCCTATCTAAGCAATGAAGAGAACAGCGCCATCATTGTTGCCATCCAGTCTGTTTTGGAGAAGCATGCCCGGGACGATATCAAAACATATCTCGCGGGATCGCCTGCCGTCACTCACAGTCTCAAGGTCTCTATGATGCGGGATATGCGGAAATTCGTGATGCTGGCGGTGATAAGCATTGCTATTTTTCTGTTTGTGATGTTTCGCCGGATATCGGGGGTCGTTCTCCCATTGATTGTGGTTGTCTGCTCCCTCTTGTCCACCCTCGGTCTGATGGCTTTTTTTGGAACAGCCATCAAGCTTCCGACCCAGATCCTGCCGTCGTTTCTGTTAGCCGTTTGTGTGGGGGCGTCGGTTCACATCCTGGCCATCTTTTTTTACCGATTTCAGAAAACAGGCCATAAAGAGGCTTCCATCGCATATGCTCTTGGCCACTCCGGGCTGGCGTGCGTCATGACACACGTGACCACGGCCGCAGGCCTCCTCTCCTTTTCCACTTCCCGGATTGCCCCGATTGCGGATATCGGGCTATACGCCAGTTTCGGGGTCATGATTGCTCTTGTCTACACATTGATTCTTTTGCCGGCACTGCTGGGGATTTTGCCCTTGAAACACCGCCGGCCCTGCACTGCCGGGAATGAACCGACAGCCATGGATAAGATCATGAAGTGGGTTGCCCGCTTATCAACCCAAAAACCTGTATCTGTCCTGGTGGTATCGTTTCTGATCATAGCAGTCTCCATTCCCATGATATTCAGGATACGTTTCGGCCATGATCCCTTACGCTGGTTTCCAAAGGACAGTCCTGTGAGGATGGCAACAGAGCAGATCGACCGGAAGATGCGCGGCACCGTCAATTTGGAAATTGTCATTGATACAGGTAGAGAAAACGGCCTGTATGACCCCCTGATTCTCAAACGCCTGGAAGCGGCGGCAACATACATTGAAACCCTCGATTATGGCGAAGTATTTGCAGGAAAGGCCTGGTCTTTGACGGCAATTCTCAAGGAGATCAACCAGGCACTGAATGAAAATCGATCCGTCTATTACAATATACCGCAGAACCGTGACATTGTTGCCCAGGAATTTCTTCTGTTTGAAAACAGCGGGTCAGATGATCTGGAAGATGTGGTGGACAGCCAGTTTTCCATGGCAAGATTTACGGTGAAAGCACCCTTTACAGACGCCCTCAAATATCAGCAGCTCATGATGGACGTCGATCGCTATTTTGACAAGATGTTTCCGGGGGTTACTTTTCAGATTACCGGTATGATGCCGTTGTTGTTCAGAACACTCGCGAATGTAGTCGTCAGCATGACCAGGAGTTATGGCATCGCTATTCTTGTCATCACCTTGTTGATGATAGTGCTGATTGGTCGTTTCCGGATCGGCCTTTTGAGTATGATCCCTAACATTGCCCCGATCCTCGTCATGCTGGGTGTTATGGGAGCCCTCTCATTCCCCATGGATGCTTTTACGATGATGGTTGGGAGTATTGCCATTGGTCTGGCCGTGGATGACACCATCCATTTCATGCACAATTTCCGGCGATACTATGAAGAGAAAGGGGATCCTGTCCGGGCTGTTCAGGAAACACTTCATACCACAGGCAGGGCCATGCTGGTGACGACGGTGGTTTTATCCATCGGTTTTTTCATTTTTATGTTTGCTGATATGAAAAATATTTTCAATTTTGGATTTCTAACGGGGATCACCATCATTATGGCGCTTCTGTCTGACTATTTCGTGGCTCCGGCTCTCATGGTGTTGGCGAATAAAGCAGTAAGTAGTAAGCAGTAAGCAGTAAGCGATAAGCCATAAGCTCTAAGCGGTTGACTGCTTACCGCTTATTGCTTACTGCTTATAGTTTAGCGCCGAGAGTTGCAACAAATCTGGCCATGTCGTCTCCTGGCTCAAGGAAGATGATGCCGGTGTGATAGCGATTGTCAGGCATGGGAATGGAGTATATGATATTTCCCATGACTTCCATGGTGTCTTTTTCTTTGACCGGCACCACCACCTTGATGGTGGATGCGTGAATCGGGGCTCTGCTTTCCAGGAGCATACCTTTTTCGCTGATGTCTATGGCTATGCCCATGTCCTGTGCCACTTGGCCTTGTGTGTCGCTACTTTCGAAAAAGACACGAAAGTTGATCTTTACACGAGGATGTTTTCTGCGGTTAATCATATTTTCCCTCCAGCTTTGCCTTGACAAGGCGGATGATCTTCGTGGTGATATTTCCGGCTTTTCCCTCGATACGGATATGTGCCAGGTGATCCAGTTCGGTGGGGCCTATGTTGATGATTACCAGTTTCGCACCTGTCTGAGCAGCATATTGAGGGATGAGACAGGCCGGGTAGACTGAAAGCGTTGACCCAAGCACCATGCAGACGTCGCATTTCCTGGAGCGGCGTTCCGATTCCATAAGAACCTTTGTGGGTAGCTGTTCTCCAAACAGTACGGCGTCAGGTTTCAGCATCCCCATGCATAAATGGCATACGGGGTCTTCCATTCCCTGGTTTAACCACTCGGCCACCATGTCCATGGAATACCGGTGTCCACAACCCAGGCAGACGGCATGGCTCAGGTCGCCGTGGAGCTGGAATACCTTTTCTTCGGATACGCCGGCTTTTTGATGGAGACCGTCCACATTCTGCGTAACAACCCCATAAAGTTTTCCTATGTTTTCCAGTTCAGTGATGGCGTAATGGGCCGGGTTGGGCTTAGCATTTAGCATGGAAAGATCGCCGCTGGAAAGCAGTTGCCACTGTGTTTTCCTGACCTGCGTATCGGACAGAAACTTCTGAATGGTAAAATCTTCGGGATTGTACTTCTGCCATATGCCATCCGTTCCCCTGAAATCGGGAATTCCGGATTCCGTGCTGACACCGGCACCGGTAAAAACCAGCACGCGTTCTGCATCTGCAATGAGGCTTGCAGTTTCTTCGACCTGGTGCTCCAAATTGGTCATGGCGGGATTCTCCTAATAATAAGCTGTAAGCAATAAGCAGTACGCAAATAGCAGCTTAGCGCTTACTGCTTGTAACTTTAGAGACATTCGGCACCGTCTCCGGCTTTCCCCGCTCCATATACCGGCTATCCCCATTTCTGGCGGTAACATTTTCATAGATACCGTCATCTCGTTTGACCAGTTTTGTAAACCCCAGATCCCGGAGTTCGCTGTTGGTCTTAGGTGTGCTGACCCCCACCAGCGAGATCAATTTTTTTACTGGACGGCCGCATTGAGGGCATTTGCTTAGAGGGCGCTCTTCCATAGATTGGCTAACTTCAAATATACGACCAATGGAACAGGCATGTTCTGTATGTTCATATTCGTATACAGGCATAGTGGGTATATACCATGGGATGCTATTCGGTGGAAAGCTAGTTTTTTCTTGAGCAACATTATTGCATGCTGGGATGCTATAGTGCTTGAAAGCTGGAATGCTGCTAATTGCCGATAGCTTTTAGCCACCCGCCACCCCTCCAAACCTCAACCCCTTGAACCCTGTATTTGTCTTAGAAGCCATCTCAAAAAAAGGGTTTTGGTTCAAGTTCAAGGCGGGACCGAGTTTCAACCCGCAGGCATACTGTAGTATTCCGAGGAGTTGAAACAAGGGGCCAACACAGAAATTGGGCCAAAAAACCTTTTTGAGATAGCTTCTAGTGAAATTGACGGTCAATCAGCCGCAGGGGATCCAGGGGGGTCCGGCCGGCACTGATACCCCAATGAAGATGCGGGCCTGTTGCCCGGCCTGTTTTTCCCACGTGTGCAATGAGTTCTCCCTGCCTGACCAGATCTCCGGTACTGACCGTTATGGTGTTCAGGTGAATAAAAATGGATGTAACGCCCAGGCCGTGATCGATCATCAGGGTTTTTCCCATCAAAAACATGTTCGAATCAACCAGCCTGACAATTCCGTCAGCCGGGCAACGTACCGGGTGGCCAAGGGGTGCTGCAAGGTCCACGCCTGAATGGAAGCTTTTGGGTTTGTTGTTCAAAACCCTGTTCAGACCAAAAGGACTGGTTACGGTTCCGTTGACAGGTCTGATAAATCCTTCGCGGATGAAAAAAGGGACCGGGTAGGGATGGCCGCCCCGAACGTTTTGGACCTTGCGGTTGTCCGATACGACTCTTGCCTGCTGTTCAGGCTGGGGCGTGACATACTTCTGGGGCAGGCCCTTGATTTTCTGGATGCGCCAGGGGTAGGCCAATATGCGGATGATGCGTGACCGGTTTTCGGTCTTTGACTTCACGGTTACCCTAAAATCCGTTTTCTGTCCGCGTGGAACCGGCAGTACAAAATACCCTTGTGGTCCCACTATATAGCGTTTTTCTTTTACCCAGACCTCGGCTGTCGGTTCAGATCTGCCGACGACCATATCCCCCTGGTAGGCAGTTTCCGGAAGGTCCAGATCCAGGGACCAGCCACAAGAGATATCCCAGAAAATAAGAACCGAAAAAAAACAGATACCTATCCATCTTGTCATGTCAAAAAGCCTCCTAAAATAAAAAAAATTCATAACACATCGGAATATGTATGTCCATCGACTTAGGAAAAGCGGATTAAGATGCTTGACCCCGTCTACAGGGGTGGGATACTATTTTATTGTCCAAGGAAATTGCTAACCTGTTTCACTAGGGAGCTTACTGTGACGAGCTTACGTAAGACAGATACTTTTGGGTTTCTTGTCAGCCTCTTTGCACTGGCGGTAGTTATTTATGCTGTCTACAAAGGAGATCTGGTGGAAAGAGTACGGTCTTATATTCGATCCGATCTGCTGATAACCAATACAAAGCTCAGGGCCGAGAATGAAAAACTTAAAGATGAGATCGAGGGGCTTATAAAACAGAGTCATCGCATGGAAAAGGCCCTGGTGGGTCGGACCATTCAGTTTTCAATGTTGAATGGAACCGCTATGGCGCCCTGGCAATCAATAATCAGTCCTTCTCAGGATACCCCGGTAAGCCTGGATAAAGAATCGTTTTTAAACCAGCAGATTTATCGGGCCTTGCTGGCGGAAAAGAAACGCTGGGATGGTTATCAGCAGGCACAATATCGAGATCTTCTGGAGAGTACGCTTGAGCCTGCCGTGGTGGACAGTCAGTATTTAATTTTTCAAGATGAAGATAGCCGGGAAACTTTTTTTGAGGTAGAAAATGCCTTGAATCTGCACAAGAGACTTATCAGGGATATTCGATTGTTTCATGACGAAGTCCAATACCGGCAAAAACGACTCCAAGAGGATCCGTCCTACCAGCTGTATGACTTGAAATTCAACTTAGAACCATTTGCCAGGGAGTCGGCCATGGCCGACTCTCTTCAGCAGGCCATGTCCGCTATGGGGGCCGGTATATATCCCCAGGAATCGGCACAGGTTCTCGATCGGCTAGGGAAAGCCATTATAGAACCCATTCAGGAATTGGCCGGGTGGCTGGAAGGCCCTGCGGACTTAGCAAGGCCCGGGCCTTATAATTACAACTTTTATATCGTGTTCGGAAAAAAACTGATAAATTACGCAGACACCCTGGCCCGGCAATCATTGATTCCCTTGGCACCCCTGGCTCTCGGGGAATTGGACTTTTTCAGCCGGAGAATTAACCAGGGTCTCGTGCAGTTGTATGAAGCCGGTGGTCAGGGCAACATCGATTCGACGCTTCTTGACATGGATACACTGGGGCAGGATGTTCACTGACGATATTCAGTATCAACAAGTGGGTTCTTTGGATCAGGTCTGAGATAGTTGAGTCAGCCGGAATTATTCAGAGAAAGAAGGCAGGAGACAGAATCCAGAATCCAGAATAAGGAACTTGCTTTTGGCTGAGCTAAACAAGACCGAATACCGGAGAGACCCGCGGCACAAACGCCAGCATTGCGCAAGCAATATCCGAACACTTCTGTATCCTGTCTTCTGTCTTCTAATTCTTATTGTTAACAGACTGGATGATAAAGCACCCTATTAGGGTAACCCAGTGCAGGATCATTTGACTCTGGATATCGTTCACAATGAGGCATTCAGATCGGACAGGTATGAGCGCCAACGATCAAACTCGCTTTTCAGGGTTTCATAGCTCTCATCGTTGTCAATGTCCAGGGCTGCCCCGGGAAACTGAGTTGCCTGGCTCGCGAAGCGTGTATTCAAGATATGCGAGATGGCTTTTTCCAAGTCCCTTCGGGGAACCCATCGTTTGAATATGGCCGTAAGCCATGGCCGGCCGAGCTTGGCGGACAACAGGGAAAATTGCAGACCCAAAAGAAGTTTGAAACTTTTAAGTTTTTGGAATCGAAGAAGATAGATAACCAAAAGGATCATATTTAAGATTTGTTTCTGGTACCGGTATGCATACATTTTGTTGATGTGGATGCGATGTTCAACCCTTGCCGGTCGGACCATGTGCAGGTTGTTGATCCGATAGTTTTTTTCCCTCATGTGCAGATAGGCCATTTTAATTCCAGGCCGATTACCCGATGGATAAAAATACTGCATGCTTTTTTCAGGGGTCAAGCCAAGGATATAGTCGTGGCGGCTCAGATCGCATTGTGCGATAAAGTGTTCCACTTCATGAGTCGTGATCAGGGGTGAATCACAGGGTACCACCAGGACGGCCTTGTTCACGAATACCGCAATCTCAGAATCTTTCCGGTCATTCAGCGGTGGTAATGATTCGAGGAACGCATACCAGACATTCTCTATCAAGTTGGATTTCTGTTCGAGAATGTGAATCTTCTTTGGCTGGGTCAAGTCGATGCGGGTATTTTTCAGTGCGGACGTCAGTTTCTTTTTGGGTCCAACAATATAGATATCTCCGATGGCAGGCGCTTTCTGAAGGGCTTCGATCACGTACTGAATGCAATACCGATCGTTCAGTTTTAGCAGGGCTTTGTACTGGTCGCAGACAGTGCGACTGTCTTCATCCTCTCCCGCAACTAAAATCGCATCATATTTCATAAGGTTTTTCATCAATTTTAAATGGTTGCCGGGAGGTGATTGCCGGCAAAGAAAACGTAAGGCCTTGTTATTCTGCCGAACAACTTTGGACAGGTATCAAACTCAGGGATGGAAAGTCAATAAAAATGAAAACATAGGGGCAAATCCATCTTCTTAATTTTGTTATTAAGCGTATTGGCAAGACCAAGTGGCTCTGGCCTGGTTCAAGGGTCTATTTTTTATTGCTGGAATAAAATGTACTATATAGCAATGCTATGCCCATAATATGCTATAAACATATAGTATATCAATATTGACAATTGATTTGAAAGAATATATTTTAAATAGATAAGAATAGGCAACACAATCAGATAATACCAAGGTACAAACGTAACCATACAGATGGTTATCAGGGAGGAGAACCCATTTCATGTTTAAATTCAACCCGCAAGAGCAGTATATCATGCCGGCTCACTTTGGACCCCGGACCAGTAAGACACCATCGGGCTGGTATCATAATGTTACCAATCTGGTGGTATCCTATCGGACCGACAGAGACAAGCTGGCGGCATACTTGCCGGAACCCTTTGAAGTTGCCGAAGATGCCATTGTATCAGTGACCTATGCCTGCAATAAGGAAGTGGACTGGCTGGCCGGGCATGGCTACAATCTGATCGGTGTCAACGCTGCCGTGAATTTCAAGGGTGAGGTTGATCGCCTGCAGGGTTTTTATACCCTGGTCATGTGGGAAAATCTCACCGACCCGATCCTGATGGGCCGAGAAGTCCAGGGCATACCAAAGATTTATGCGGATATCCCGGATCATGCCATTGTTAACGGAAATTGGCGTGTCAAGCCCAGTCACTATTCCCATGGCATTATGGAAATGACGATTTCCAACCTTGTGGATCCTACTGCCGAAGAGATTGTCGAACTTCAGAAGTCCATTGAAGGCAAGGATAACTGGATGGGATGGAAATACATACCCAACCCGGATGGTGTGGGCCCATCGGTTTCCACAGTGACGCTTTTTCCGGCCGAAACCGTTTACACTGCCGTTCAGATCGGAACCGGATCTGTTGCCTGGGAGCATCTTGAATGGGAGCAGAATCCCACCCAGTATCATATTGTCAACGCCCTGGCAGACCTTCCGGTATTGGAGTATCTTCCCGCCGTGATGACCAGGGGCAGCACAAACCTGGCCGTTGAAGGTAAACCTGTACGGGAGCTAAAATAACGATAATGAGGGTTCAGGCACAGGGGAGATAAAACGATGGGTATCAGCGAAATAAAAAAGGTCTGTTTTGTGGGCGCCGGAACCATGGGTTGCTACAATTCACTCCTGGCCGGCATTGCCGGTTATGAAGCAGTGGTTTATGATATCTCCCAGGAGGCCTTGAAAGGGGTTGCCAATGGCCAGGAACAGTTGGGTGACTTCCTGGCAACCATGGGGATTTTTGATAAGGAGAGCGTTACAAGAGGGCGCAGGCGAGTCCGCTTGGAAGCAGACCCCAAAGAGGCTGTCAAAAATACCGATCTGCTCAGCGAATCGGTGTTTGAGAAGCTGGATCTCAAACGGCAGATCCATCGTCAGTTTGATGGATTATGTCCCCCCAAGACAATCCTGACCACCAATACCTCCACGTATATGGCTTCCGAGATTGAAGGTGTCGTCAGACGGGGTGATCGTTTTGCTGCCATGCATTTTCACCTGGGGACGCTCCTGGTGGATGTTGTTGCCGGGCCACGCACCTCGGCAGAGACCATGGATATCATTACCCGTTTTGTCAGCAGCATGACCTGTGTTCCTTTTACGTCTGCCAGGGAAAACAGGGGCTATGTGTTCAACAACCTGAGTACGGGTTTGAACTGTGCCGCAGCGGCCCTGGTGGCCAAGTATCATGAGCGTTTAGAGGACATCGACCGTGCCTGGGTGACCTTTCACAATGCGTTCATCGGCCCCTTTGCCATCATGGACTGGATCGGGCTGAATGTTTATTATGACAGTTTTCTGGATATGCTGCGTCACGATGGTGAAGACCGGTCTTTCCAGTTGGTCATCGATTTGTTGCAGCCGTATATGGATCGCGGTGAATTGGGGATTAAAACCGGAAAAGGGTTTTATTCCTATCCGGATCCCGCTTATGGCAAAGCGGGGTTTCTGGCAGATGTTGAGGCAAGACAGGATATTTACACGGTCCTGGCCAATGCTATTATTATCCGGGCCGTTCAACTGGCCGCCGAGGGAATTGCCGAGGTTGTTGATATTGACAAGGTCTGGATGATCAATATGCAGTTGAATTCCGGTCCCTTTGGCTGGCTGGACCAGAAGGGCATCGATATTTTTTTAGCGGAAATTGAATCTGAAACACGGGATGTTTTGTTCTCCAAGTATGACCGTGATCTGGTGAGATCTTATCTGGATCCTTATATCAAAAAGGGTCACACGGGGACACACTCCGGAAAAGGATTTTACACCTATCCCAAACCAACTTATGAATCAGCCGATTTTCTGGTAAATCCCTTTAGCTCACCCATTGTGAGCATTAAGATGGCTTGATACTGCTGGCCATTCTAAATTTGAACCGAAATAGCGAGCGCATTCCCCGCAGCTTGTTGCAGGGATAGAAACTTTAGCCTTTGCATCGGAGCGACACTGTTGCGTTTTATAAAATCGTGCTACGATTTTATTGTGAGAACTCTTTAATTCTCTCTTTTGGCAACCTCTTCATCCCGTAAAATTTTTCTCAGGATTTTCCCCACGGCGGATTTGGGTAGCTCTTCACGAAATTCTATTATTTTCGGCACTTTGTAGATGGCTAATTTTGATTTGCAGAAGTCAATAATCTCTTCGGCCGTGGCTGTTTCTCCCGGTCGCAGGACCACAAAGGCCTTTACGGTTTCTCCTCTGTAATCATGGGGTATCCCCACAGATACCGCATCCAGTATTTTGGGATGCTGGTAGAGCACTTCATCGATGTCACGTGGGTATATGTTATAGCCCCCGGCAATTATCATGTCTTTCTTTCTATCCACGATATAAAAATAGCCCTCTTCGTCCATCTTGGCGATATCACCGCTGTGCAGCCAGCCATCTTGGAGGGTTTTGGCTGTTTTTTCCGGGTTATTCCAGTATTCTTTCATGACCAAGGGGCCTTTTACCAACAATTCTCCAGGCTCACCCTGGGGAACTTCTGTTGTGCCGTTCTCTAAATCCATCAGCTTTACATCCATCCCGGGAAAAGGGATGCCGATGGAGCCGAATTTCTTGAGTCCCATGACAGGATTGGCAATACCCAGGGAGGTGGTTTCGCTCATTCCCCATCCTTCACTGTAGGCGATACCCAGATCCTCCACTTGGTCGATGAGTTCCACAGGAATTGGCCCACCACCACTGTTCAACAAGTCCAGCTTTTTGGGCAGGTCTATTTCCGCGGCTCGGGGGTGGTTGACAATGGCATTGATCATGGTGGGAACCGCCGGCATGAAGAAACTGATTTCAAGCCCTGCTACCAGATCCATGAAAGGATCTATTTCAAAACGGGGGACAAGAATCATGGTGGCACAGTTTAGCATGCCCCAGTTCAAACAGACCATATTGGCATACACATGAAAGAAGGGTAGCGCACACATGACAGCCCTGTCCCGGGGCGACGAATACTGCATGGATGCGGAACCCCATAGAAAACAGCTGTATGCACCGGCCACCATGTTGGCATGGGTCAGAACGGCTCCCTTGGGAATCCCGGTGGTGCCGCCGGTAAACTGAATCATGGCAGCATCTTCAAGGTTTATATCCACCTTGGGTCTTTTTAGATTCTGACTACCGTCCAGCAGCTGGGAGAAATGGTGCCAATGATCATCCATCTGCATGGTTTCCGGTGTACTGATATCCACGCCATCCATAAAATCAAAGACAGATGTGGCAATCACCCTGGGAATTTCCACTTCCGCGGTAACGGCCTTGACATTGGGGATCACCATCTCAAAGGTGATAAAGGTCGAAACCCCTGTTTGTTTGACCAGAGCCGTCAGTTCCTCCGGTGTGTAAAGGGGATTAAAATTGACCACGATGGCACCCACATAGAGCGTGGCATAATAGGAAATCAGGTACTGGGGGATATTGGGCAGGTGCAGTCCCACCCGATCTCCTTTTTTGATACCCAGTTCAGAAAAAGCATTGGCCAGTCTCACGGCCATTTCACGTAATTCCCAGAAGGTAATCTCCGACCCATAATAATTGATGGCCGGTTTATCCGGAAACTGGTTGCAGGGTATATCCAGCAAGGCCTGAAGCGGTATGCGAGGGAATCGATAACTGGTCTGAACGTTATAATCATAATGTTGATGCCATATGCGATCTTCCATAGCTTTTTCTCCCATTTTAAATTTGAATTCCCCGCTGCTTGCAGTGCGGGATGAATTCAAATTACAGATACAGATTAGTTTTTTTGTCCAAGTTACCGAGCCTTAATCCCATGGGATTGAGGCAAGAATTCCGAAATACCTTGTAGCTTGCTGCAGGGATAGGAATTCTTGTTTTTCGTTCTGGAGCGACAACGTCGTGTTCGATAAAATCGTCTTACGATTTTATTGACTTTTATTCTCCCGTGAAAACGGGATTTCTCTTTTCCAGAAAGGCTGTAAAACCTTCAATACAGTCTTTGGACTGGCCGACGATTGTCGATCCCTGGGTTTCAACCTCGAGACCCTGGTCGATTCCCTGGTACGCACCGGCAGAAATGGCTTTTAAAACACAACTGACGGCAACCGGAGGTCTCTGGGCAAGTTTTTCGGCAAAATCAAAGACATCTTCCATCAGTTTTTCCGGTGGGGATATTTGATTGACCAGCCCGATTGCAAGGGCTTCTTTGGCACCCATTTTTTTGCTGAACAGTATCATGTCAAGCGCCTTGGCTTTCCCGACAATCAGAGGGAGACGCTGTGTCCCGCCCCACCCGGGAATAATGCCCAGATTCAGCTCGGTAAGACCCAGCATGACCTTTGGGGCATCTGCCATGATGCGGAAGTGGCAGCACATGGCCAGTTCAAGACCGCCGCCCAAAGCAAAACCGTTAATGGCTGCTATGAAAGGTTTGGGAAAGCGGTCGATTCGCCGCCACAGCTCCCGGCCTTTGGGACTGGTTTCATGCCTGTTGGCAGCATCGCTTACATCGAAGCCGGCTGAAAAACATTTTTCGCCGGCACCGGTGAGAACGATGGTCCGGACATCCTTGTCGCTTTCAACATCATCCACCACTTTCTCAAAATCCAGCATGGTGGCCAGGTTCCATGCATTTGCAGGGGGGTGGTTAATGGTAATAACAGCGATGTGGCCTTTTTTATCAAGGTTGATATTTTCGAGTTCCATATTCAACTCCTAACCCGGATGAACCGGTAAAGAAAAAAAATCACGAAAACACGAAAATGTGAAACCATGAAAAACTGCACTAATAATTTCGTTCTTTTAAGATTTCGTGTTTTCGTAATTTGATTATTTATATGCCCCATCCTTGATCATCTGGGTGGGTTTGAAAATCTCCTTACCAAATTTTTCTGCCAGACCTTCAAGCCGTTGGCTCAGATCTGCAGGCTCCATGCCCTTGATCAGGGCCATGGGACCGAAAGGGCTTCCGGTGGCGTTCATGATTGCTGTATCCACATCTTCGAGGGCACAGGCTCCCTGGGCAATTATTTTCGTGGCCTCGTTGGCATTGACGGCAACCAGGTCCATGGGGTCCAGTTTGTCGGTGGCCTTGGACATATCGATTTCCGGTCGACCCGCTGACCAGTCAAACAGGCCCTTACCGGTTTTTTTACCCAGTTCGTTGGCTTTAAATTTTGCACTCAGGGTTTCCCCGGCACGGAAATCTTCGTGGATGGCCTCTGCAAAATAGGCACTGCCGTGATAGCTGATATCGAGCCCGGTATAGTCCATGGTTTCATAAGGCCCCATGGGTGAGCCCATATTCCTGAAGATGGCGTCCACAGCTTCCGGTTCTGCAATTTTTTT
>RCNC010000440.1_pt1 | contig 26369 bp, 19 predicted proteins | sample 2041301 | NCBI WGS metagenome assembly RCNC01 (sample SAMN09708231, study PRJNA481090) | Marine sediment metagenome, whole genome shotgun sequencing project. | biome: marine sediment; feature: ocean; material: sediment; isolation source: Sewage treatment plant 13A marine sediment (STP13A) ... | reverse complement strand
TTCAACCTTTCGCGATCATCTTGCCGCCGCCGACCGGTTGCAGCGAGGCGGTGAAATGGCGAAGCGCCGGGGGTTGGTAGGTGATTTCCAGCCCGCGCAGCTTGGCCCCGATGGCCATGACCCGGGCGCAGGATTCGGCCACGTAGTCCAGCTGGGTGTGGGTGTAGACCCGGCGGGGGATCGCCAGCCGGACCAGTTCCATGGCGGGATTAACCATTTCCCCCGTATCGGGATCCTGGTGTTCGAACATCAGGCTGCCAATCTCGACCCCACGCACCCCGCCTTCCAGGTAAAGGGCCGCGGTGAAAACCTGGGCCGGAAACTGCGATTGCGGGATGTGCGGCAGGGCCCGCAGGGCGTCCAGGTAGACGGCGTGGCCCCCGGTGGGCCGCAGGTAAGGCACCCCCAGTTCGTCGAGGCGCCGGCCCAGACGGGCCACCTGGCCGATGCGATAGGCCAGGTAATCCGGGTCCAGAACCTCCCGCAATCCCTGGGCAACGGCGGCCAGATCGCGACCCGCCAGACCTCCGTAGGTGGGAAAGCCTTCCCTCAGGATCAGGAGATTCGTTGCGTTCTGCGCCCATTCCGAGTCGTTCAGGCAAAGGAAGCCGCCAATGTTCACCAGGCCGTCTTTCTTGGCGCTCATGGTGCAGCCCTGGCCCAGGGCAAACATCTCGTGGCAGATTTCCTTGATGTCCTTCTCGGCGTATCCGGATTCCCGCTGCTGGATGAACCAGGCGTTTTCCGCGAAGCGGCAGGCGTCGAATATCAGAGGCACACCCACCTCGGCGCAGAAAGCGGAAACTTCCTTGATATTGGCCAGGGAAACGGGTTGGCCACCGCCGCTGTTGTTGGTGATGGTCAGCATGACAAAGGGTATGCGGGCGGTCCCGTATTTTTCGAAAGCCGTCCTCAATTTTTTCAGGGACATGTTCCCTTTGAAGGGAGCTTCGGTGCCCGGGTCCAAGCCCGCGTCATCGATGCAGTCCAGGGCGATGGCCCCGACGTGCTCGACGTTGGCCCGGGTGGTATCGAAGTGGATGTTGTTGGGAACCACGTCACCGGGCTTGAGGGTCACCGAGAAAAGCAGGCCCTCCGCGGCGCGGCCCTGGTGGGTGGGGATGACGTGTTGGTAACCGAAGATGTCCTTGATGGTGTTTTCGAATTCGGCGAAGGATTTGCTGCAGGCATAGGCTTCGTCGCCGCTCATGAGCGCGGCCCACTGCAGATCGCTCATGGCGCTGGTCCCGCTGTCGGTCAACAGGTCGATGTAGATGGCCTCAGACGGAATCTTGAAAAGGTTGTACCCGGCGGCCCGCAGGTGACGAACCCGCTCTTCGCGACTGACTCTCTGGATCTTTTCAACGACCTTGATGCGGTAGGGTTCGAAAGGCAGGTCCATGGTCGATTCTCCTTGGCAGGCTGAAGATTCACACAACACCGCAAGATATCGAAACTAGTCATTGCCCCGGTCCGAGACAAGCAGGTAACCGGATCAAATCCGAATCAAACCCGGATCAAATCGGGATCAATCAGGGGCCTCCGAGGGCAAGGGAGATCTCTCCTGGTAAAGGACCAGCAAACTGTCAGTGACCCGGACCAGAGACTCGTAATGCTGCCGGATCGGCTCCGTCCCCAGGCATAGGTACGCGGCGCCCGGCTGGGCTCCTCCCAGGGGCCGGGCGGCCGAGGTCAGCACCGCCAAAGGACGGCGATACAAAGGCCCCTTGATGGCCAGATCATCCACCATGCTGTACCGCCAAGCCTCCCACAGGGGAATCCCCGGCAGAGAATCCAAAGGTTCCTCACCGTAGTGTTCGAGCAGGCGTAAGATCCGCCCCCGGGCCGCAGGATGAGCCAGGAATGTGTTGGCCCAGCTGGAAGGCGCCGCCATCTGGGCAAATTCGTTCAGGGTGATGTCCCCGGAGAAATCCTGGCCGGCCACCCATTCCTGCCAGGCGGCGGCCCCCTCGGGCCCCAGCAACCGCGGGGTCAACAGGTCGGGCCGAGGCGGGTCCTGGTCCGTCCCGGCCGGCGCGGGTTCGACGTTGGTCTCCGCCTTATGGGCGGAGGGCTCCGCCTCGGCCAGATATCCCCCCAAGACAAGATGATCCGTGGCCGCGGCCAATAATTCCCGAGGACCGGGCAACAGCAGGCTCTCCAGCCTCGTTTCCAGAACGGCCAGCCAGCCCCGGCTCCTGATGGAAGACCCCAGATACTCCAGGTCCCCGGGCATGGGGGCAGTTACCCGCAGCGGAGTCACCAGTTTCCCTGCCTCGTGTTCATGGACAACCCGTGAAAGGCACTGATCAAGGTTGGCGGCATAATCCGAGATGAGGATCCCTTTGTCCCGGCGAAATACCCCTCCGCCTTGATACTCGGGCGGCAGTAGCCTTCGGGTTTCGGACCACAATTTCTTGGCCGCCCGGCGCTGGCCAGGCAAGTCGACGATATCCCTGGTCCGGGGAGTAGTCAGGAAGAGGTGTTCCCAGGGTTCGATCGAGGCAGCCGGATCCACGGTCATGATCAGGCGTCGTCCACGACCCGTCTGAGCGATGCGGTATCGGGTTTCCGAAGCGAATCGCTGCGCTTCACACATGACCACCAGGGCGGACGAGGTATCGGCCAGAGCGGTCCTGGTGGTTTGGGTCTCAGAACGAGATACCTCATCATGGGGCACTCTGACATCCACCGGACCGGTCAGGCCCAGACGCAGAAACTCCCGGCAAACCATGGCCGCCACCGCTTCGTCCGGGCAGTAGATGGTCATTTCGGGAAGATCGCCCATGGCCAACCCGGCTTGCCAGAGACCTCGGCCCAGGGCCTCGTGACGGCCTGATCCGAACACGCCCTTGAGGACCAGCAAAGACGAATCATCCCCGCCGCGAACCAGATCCGCCACCCGGGAGACCATCGCGTCCAGGTCGTCCCGTTTTTCCGCACCACCGGCCAGCAATGATCGGAGGCTGCGTAATCCCCGTCCCGCCTGGGCACCCGGAGATTCCAGGGCGCCCGCGGAGGTTCCGAACGCACCGATGCCGGGATGGCGGGCTGCCGCTTCAGCCCGGACCAGTTCCCAGCCCTCGGGCCGGTCCAGCACTGTCCGACTTTCGGCCAGGGTCAACAAGTCCACCAGGTGAATCGCTCCCGGGCAGGGTGGCCCGATCCAGCGCCAGAATCCCAAGGCGGCGCCGAGCCCGAGAAAAGACCTTTCTTCGTGTCGCAATACCGTCAGTCCGGTTTCGACCAGGAAGCCCTCCCCTGTTTCCAGGGCCCCGGCCATGACCTCCTCAATCCGGGAACGGAATATTTTCAGACGGCGATCCAATTCCCGAAGCACTTCACCGGAAGGTCCGCGACAACCCAACAGGCGCCGGTTGGAATGGAGCAGACCCCGGGGACAAGAGTAGATCAATCCGCAGGGAGATTCGCTTGGGCCCGGGTGCCCGGAATCCTCAGTTGATCCGTTCCACATGAGGAAACAATCCAGAAGAGTCAGTTCGCTTTCGTCGATCCGGGCGGGGGGATTTTCCAGGTCCACCCAGTTGAGGAAACCGGGCTGGCCGCCTGCCAGCCACAGGGGAAGCAGCACACCCAGGTTTCCCTCCATACGCTCGAGGGCATTTTCCAGGTCGGCGAAGCGGCCGGCAATGAGCAGGGAATGTCCCCGATCGTCGCGTGCGGAGGCGGGGCCTCCGGAGCCGGCGGCCGAAAGGGAATCGCCGGCCAGACGGGCCGCCCACCGCAGCAAGCGGACACCCTCACTTAATTCCGTCGCGGGAATTCCCGCCAGATGACCCAGCCAGGTCGGCGCCATCAACTGGCGTCCCGCCGGCGCGGGCGAGGGGGCGTCAGGATCGTTTTCGGTCCTGGCCAAAGGCCGCAACAGGTCAGGCAAACGAGGCAACAGGGCGCGCAGCCTCCGGACAATCTGGGTGGCGTCACGGGCGGCCCCACAATCCAGACAGTGGGGTTCGGGAGCCAGGACACCGGGCACAGCGGGCCGGGAAGAACCGCCCTGATTGGCCGTAACCAGTTCGGCTCCGCAGGCGGTGACCAGGAAACGGATCCACGAGTCGTCGAGCTCAAGCGAATGCAGCAGGACCGACGGTGCTCCGCAATCCAGGATCGCTCTCAAGGCGAGGGCGGTTTCCTGGGCCTGGCGATCGGGCCCCGGCAGCCAGTCGGCCACATCACCGGCCACAACCACCGTCGGCGGATGGGCCGCCAAAAAATCCTTCAGAGCCGCATCGCCCAGGTCTTCCGGCTCCACCCAGACCACCGGAGAAGAGATTTCCGTCTCCTGCGGGCCGCTCCAAACCGATACACCCGCCAAGCCCGAGGTAGCCACCAGATCCGCCGCCCCGGCCGGCACCGCATCGGCCACCAGCAGAATCCATTCGTCAACCCGGCCCCTCTCCCAGGCCTCGGTGATACGGCGGGCCAGTTCTTGCCAAGTAGCCGACTCATCCCCAACCAGAAGACGCACCCCGCGGGCGGTCAATGCAGAAGTCGGACCGACCGCCGCGGTAGCGGAAGGCCGCGTCACCGGTTTTTCCGGAGAATGGGCGGTCAGCCAATCGTCCACCAACGACTGGATTCTCCCATCCACAGGATTGCTGCCGCCGGGAACCGAACCCGGCAGGTCAAGAGCCCGCCCCGCCCCTTCGGTGGCCCACCGTATCGCCTCCTGTCCGGAGGTGGTTTGGGGGACATTGAATTTCATGGTGGATCGGTTCTGGGCCACCAATGGTCGCCACCAGCGAGTGTCCAGGATGGCCACCGTCTCCCACGGCCCGGCCATATAGGCCGCGATCTCCAGAGAACAGACTTTGCGCCGCAACGCAAAAAAAGCGGCCCGTTCGGTATCGGCCCGCGCCCAGTCCGCCCGCGTATCGGACCGCGCCACCGGCAACGACCCCGTTTCGAGGCTATCCAGGGAAACAACCGCCAGCAATTCCCCACCCAAAGGTATATCTCGATGTTCGTCGCTGGCCGGCGGGAGAAATTTCCAGTTATTGCCCGCCAGGGCCATCTCACGGTTGCTGACCGAGGCCCAGAAATCCGCGAACCGACCGGCGGCCGGCAATTGCACAAATCCCTCCACCGAATCGGCGAAGGAGCGATCCAGCCAGGTCACCTGGCTGGCCAGGGCCTCGCGGGCCAGGATCCAGGCTTCGGGCTGGATACCTCGATCAACCAGGCGCAGAGCGGGCGGGCGGCCGTCGGTCAGGGACAGGCAGTAGGGGCTGCCGAAAATCCCCAACCAGGTTCCCAAAAGGGATTCCAACTCGGACCGCAACCAGACCGCACCGGTCAGCAAGGACAGATGGCGGCGGCCGCGGCTATGGAGCAGCGCGTGAATTTCCTGGATGCCCACCGATCCCCTTTGCAGCAGGGACCAGTGGACCGCGGCGCTGTCCAGAAATACCCAGGAGGCGTCACTGCCCTCGAACACACCCCACAGGCTGTCGAGCTTTTCCGGGGTCACGGCCAGGTGTTCCACCGGCCCGGCCACCAGACCCGCCTTGCGCACCCGTTGGCTGAACTGGCCGGCCCAGGTATCCAGGTATCGGTCGGGATCGAGCCGAGGTTCCTCACGTCCGATCCCCGCGATCTCGGCAACATAACAGTCGTACAGGGGAAACTGCCCGGCAGGGCGCGGCCTGACCTGCCGGAAGTCCAGCAAATCACCGTTGTGGGTTTCGACCAACCGCTGCCAGTGGAAAAGGGGCAGCAGGGCATCCTGATCGCTGGCCGCATCGGTAAGCAGCGACTCCAGAAAATCAAGAGCCTCGGCCAGGCAGTGAACGGTGCCAGCAGGTGGAATCAAGGTTACCGGGCCGATGACTCCCGGGGCCACGCCCGCCAGGGAATCCAGTCTGTCGAGACGGTCCAGAACCACCCTCCACTTCTGGCGGCCATCGCCCCAGGCGGCCAGGACCGCGGAAGGTTCCCCGGTGGATACGATGGCCAAATCGTTCCGCCCCAGGTCCAGGCGAATCCCCTGATCCGTCGCCGCGGGCGTCTCGGCCCGAACCGGAGCGCCGGCTGCGGACCAGCCGAAGGGATCCGGCCGGGTCCACAAAAGGGGCAGGGTCCAGGGTTCAAAAGCGGAATCCAGATTGACGTCACCGTCAGAATCCAGAGTGATGAATCCGTATAGGAAACGGCAGGCCTCCTCCCCTCGGCGCGCCATTTCTCCGATGCCCGCTCGCAACGCCGGGTCCCCTGCCGTCACCCGGTTGCGAACCGCCAGCCAGGAAAGCCCGGCCAGCAGGGCGTCGGCCACGGGTCCGGCTTCCCAGGTCTCCAGCAGAGAGGAACTGCGCGGTGGTTCGAGCTCCGGGTGTCCCGCCGCGGGGTTCCACCCGGCCCGCCAGGGACCGGTTTCAGCCAGACACAGCCCACGCAAGGTGTCCTGGTCAAGTCCACTTTCCGGCAACCGACTTTCCATGACCGCCACCAGAAAATCGCGGACCGTCCACGGGGCGGGCAGGATTTTCCACTCGGATCGAACTGAGGGGAAAACTGTCTCATCGAAGGCCACCAGGCGACCGGCGCAGGGAGCCAGAAACTCTTCCACCGGACCGGTGTCTTCACCCTGCCGCCAGAAGGCCACGTCCCGGGGTTCGTTATCCCACCAGAAGACGATCGTGACCCGGCCATCGGAACCCAAGGCCAGCGAAGCCCAGGCCAAGGACCGGGCGCGGTGACCGGCGGCCACCGGGCGCCGAAAACCGATCCGTTCCCGGTTGGATATCAGGCGGGGGGCCAGAACACTGTCGGGTGAAATCCCCTCCGGTGGCATGGCGGCCAGTGCCTCTACATAACGGGGAACGGGAAAATGGTCGGCATCGGTATTGCCCAACAGTTCCACCAGGCGCATGCGGGCCTCTTCGACCCGGGGTTCGGAAACCTGCCCCACTCCGAGATAAGCCCGGTAGAGTTCCACACTATCGGCGGCCCGGCTCAACAGCCGGTCCGCAGTCACCGCTTCGAGCCAACTTCTTTCCTCTTCCAGGCGACCTGTGGAACCGAAGTAGCGGGGCTGCAACAACTGGAGAACCACCCGAGCCCAATCGGCCGCTTCCCGGGACCCGGGTTCCAGCTCTTCGGCCACCATGAATACTTCGCACAGGTCCCCGCCCTTGCGGGCCAGCCAGAGCCTGTCCTGTTCGGTCAGCGGCAGGTCGTGCCTGACGAGATGGAAATCGAAGGGGCGTCCGGTGCGGCACCCCGTACGAAAAAGGCCCTTGAGCAGAGGCACCGCGGAGGAAGGTTCTTCCGGGAAAATGCGGCTGCGGGCGACCAGAAACAGGGCCGCCTCAAGTACAGGTTGATTGGTGTCAGGATCGTCTTCGGGACGCAACCCAGCCACCCGCACACCCTCGCGGACTACCTGTTCCCCTTGAGCCAAAAAACGGGATCGGAATTCTTCGTTGCGCCTCGGCCACCTGCCGGACGCCGTGGTCTTCCTTTCCTGGCGGGCGGCTGATGAGGAGAGCAGGCTTTTCAGGCTGTCGGTAAGTTTTTCGGAAAAGAACACCCGTCCGGGCGATTGGTCGCGACGTTCAGCCGCCTCATGGTACAGACGTTCTGCTCGTGCAAAATCGCCCTGGTCCAGGGACTTTTGGGCCGTGGCCAGGATTTTCCAGTAATTGGGTTCGCTCAGGTGATCATTTTCCATGGCGGAAATCTATCATGGATATCCGCCGGAAGGGAGGGAGAATTATACTGGGGGAGAATGGGGCCCCGCATCTGGGGTTAAAACCGGACAGACCCCTGCCGTCCGGTGGGTCAACGGGTCAGTACAACCCGGGTCACCAGTGGGAGTCCGGTACCTCTGGTGACCGCGAGATAAGTGCCTGCGGCCAGGGGGCGTCCCAGACGATCGGTTCCGTCCCACCGGATCAAATCCTGCCCCGAAACGAATCTCAGTTCCCGGACCCGACGGCCGCGAAGATCGAAGATCTCCAGGCCGAAGCCCGCGGCAGGCAAATTACCGGATACCCGGAATTGGAACTGGCCGCTGCCGGGATTGGGATATACAACCAGCTGTCCCTGGCCCGCGCCGGGAGGTCGCACCGAGGACACGGGTTGATCAATGGGATAGGACCCGCTGTTGCGTCCATCCGACCGTGCGGCCGGCCAGGGAGAAACCGAACCATTGATTGCCGGGACCGGCAATATCCGTACCAGGTTTTCCAGGACATCCACCCGCAACGGGGCATCCGAAACCAGGGGCACAAGCATGGATCCACAGCTGGGGAACATATCCCCCGTCCTGCCTCCAGGAATCAGGGCCCGCCTTTCGACCAGAGGGCGATCCGCATCGCCGGGTCCGATCCAGCCGGTGAATGCTCCGGGCAGGGACGTAAGGCCAATGAGGACTTCGGACCAATTAAAACTCACCAGGGAGTGGATTTCCGTCTCGCTTCTACCCAGGAAATTCCAGGTCAGCGGCGAAGGCAAAAGCAGGTTGTCAACCGTCAGAATCCCCTGGGAAGAGATGGCCTTGACTCCAAATCCCGGTAGGGTGGAACTGCTGGTCACGCCTTCGGCTATTAAGGTCCCCTGACCCAGCACCCACTCCGCCTGATCACCGAACTGCCCGTTGTCGGCCAATCCCGTGATCGCGACGCTCAGATCGGACGATCCGTACCTGCCAGCAATGGCCGCGGGTGAAATCCTCAGCCAGCGGCCACCTGTTGGGGAGGGAACAACGGCACCATCGGCGACACCGGGCAGACCTTGGGAATCCAGGACCCGCATGGTCAGCTGGCCGGACACAACATCCAAGACAGGCTGAACGATTTCGTGAAATCCGTCCCCGTTCAGGTCACACATCACCGGGGCCACGACCAAGGACACGCCCAGATCACGGGGCCAACCCGGTAGCGGATTCAGATCTGAATCCAAAGCCGCCACATGTCCATCCGCAAAGGCCACCACCAACGATTCTCCGGCGCCCGGAAGCAACCGCCCCACCGCCGGAGCCAGAGGCAGGTTGTGATCCAGTTCAATCTCGGCTTCGAGCACCGGACCGTGTGACCAGGCCCGCGCCGTTCCCAGCTTGTCCACCACAGCAACCCGGCGGTTTCCACCGGCCGTTTCAATACCCACCGGCGTGGTCAGGGACCGGTTTAGAGTCAGGGTGATCTCCTGGTAGGAGCCCGACCCGGAGAAGAAATAAACCGACCCGAAATCGGAAGCCACCACGATCTCGTCCCCTGGGATCCCATCCAGATCCCAGACCAGGGGCTGGGACAATCCCCCCTGGCTGGAAGGATGCGGGAAGACAAAGATCGGCCAACCCGGCCGAAAAACCCCGGCGCTGTCCAGAACATTCAGGGAACGGGCCCCCAGGTCGACGACCACCCGAGAGGGAATCACCAGGGAGGGACCACTGAAACCGGTCAACTGACCGAAGTTGGGCGCCCCGGTGATCAAGCCCGGCAAAAGAGAGGCGGTTCCCTGAGCCTGGAAAGAATCGGCTTCCCTGATCCTGAGAGTTACGGTTCCCTGTCCGGATTTCCGCTTGACGACCAGCGCAAGCCAGCTGTGGTTGTCGGGTCGAATGTAGGTGAATTCGGATACACCTGATCCATTGGCGTCCTGACGCCGGATCAGGCCTTGGGAGGCCTGGTCGTCCAGCCAGCGGAGGTCGGCAACTTCCAGGACAACATCCAGATTCCCGGAAGGGACCGCCTCGATCAGATATCGAATCCCGGCGCTGGTGATCAGTCGGCGCGCCACCACCGGTTGATTGAGAATAGTCGACAGCGTATCCAGCTGATCTTGGCCAGGGATAAGGGGGTTGAGCATGGCTTCAACTGCGGCATCGATGCGCACCAGGCCCCAGCCCCGGAAGGCGTCCGGTCCCATGGGGAAATCCAGGTCATGATGGCCGGTGCCGTCGGAATTTTCGGCCTGGACCACAGGGGCGGCGGTGAGTTTCAGCACAGCCGCTCGCGTCTGCGCCGCAGCCCGATTGGCGGGCAGGATAACACCGTTTTCCCGAAGAGCTTCGTCCAGAAGATGGATGGCCCCCGCCGCGTGGGCCGCCGCCAGGCTCGTGCCGAAACGTCCGCTGTAAGAATCGTTGGGTTCGTTGTCCGCCGCGGTGATGCGTCCCCCACTTATCAGCAAACCGCCACCGGGAGCCAGAAGGTCGGGCTTGCCGGGTGCAACCATTCCCCGACCGCTGTAGGTGGCCAGAGCGCCCTGGTCATCCACACTCCCGACGGCCAACACATCCGGCAATACCGCTGGGAAACCCGGCCCGGCCGGATCGCTCCCATAGTTGCCCACTGCGGCCACGGGCACCAGCCCAACCGACACCATATCGGCCATGGCCATACTGATCCCGGCATCGACATCCCAATTGACGGCCATCAAGACGGTTCGAATCCGGTAGATTTCGCGATGGTCCAGGGTCCAGGCGCAGGCGGCCAGGAAGTCGCCCGCCCAGGCATGCCACGTCTGGTCGAAATCGTAGAACTTGACCACCGTCAAACGGGCGCCCGAGGAAATACCCCGGTAGGCCGGATCGACCAGACCGTTCCCGGCGACCACCGAAGCCAGGGCGGTTCCGTGGTGGTGATAATCCCACGGCCCGGCGGCTTCGGGAAAATCGTCGGTCACGTCCTGCCAGCCGACAACCTTGTATCCCTCGAACAGTGGCCAACCGTTGTCGGCGGGGTACCAATCCTGGGCGTCGCCCACCTCTGGCGGGGGGCCGTCCCGATCATCATCGGTAGAATCTCCCAGATCCCCATGGGCGGTGTCGCAACCGGAATCGAGAATGGCAACCGTGGATGACCAGTCATCACCCAGTTGCCACTGGTTGGTTTCGACCTTGGCCACGCCAATCATTTTTCGACTGTCATCGAGAGCCGGCACGCCGTCCCTGTCCAACATGATGCGGCAGGAAGGGTCGCTGGTGAGAAAGGCGTAAAGACCGTCCTCATCCAGATCCAGAACGGCCACTCCACCGAAACGATCCACCGAATGGAGAACCCGGCAAGTTCCTGCATTGGCTGCGGCCTTGGTCGCTCCAGCTATTCCCCGCGCCGCCGAGCCCAGACAAATAAGACGCAGGCGGCCGGCCTGCCACCCGCCACCGGCGGGTTCGGCCCCGGCTAAAAGATCATCAACCGGAAAGGGGCTCCGGGATTTTTCTGCCGCTGCTATTTGAGCCACCGCCACGGTCGCCTGCCGCAGGTCCCCAAAAGACCGCCGGCCGGCGAGCCAGGCATCGAGGATATCCTCCACGCCATTGCCATCGTGGTCGAGTTCGGAAGCGAATCTGGAAGCGAATTCAGAAGAGAAGGCCTGAGGAACAGCCCAGGAAGCGGTATCCCCAACCGCCGGCAGGATCCCCACCAGCATCAGATATATTATGGCGAACCCGATGCTCCATGGGGATCCCAACCGACAGATCCAGGCAGCGCGAGGGGCCTTTGGTTGGCTCGAGCGGAAGCCGAAGCCATCAAGGTCCAGTTGTGGTGCCGAAACTGTGCGGTTTGCGAGCATGTCCGTCCTTATGGGATCGAAGTGTCTCCCCGGATCCTCATCCGGGCCAGGGACGCCAATCAAGGTTGACTCCCCTACGCAACCGCGCGGTCGAGGTTTCGACCCGGAATAGCCATCAACGGCCGGGAATGGTGCAAGTGCATGGGGTGCCAGCCCAAACCTGGGCCTTTCCGAATCCCCTGAAGGTAAGGAGCACCGGTAATGCCCGCAATACTCAGCTGGAAACCTGAAATTATCCCTGGCAGCCTGATCAACCGACCCCGGTCAGATGACGGATTTCACAACCGCGATCGTTTCCTCCATAGGCCACCAACACCACGTCGAAACGAAAACTGTGCCAGATGGTGTCGGGATGTTCCGCCAACCAGATACGAGCCATCCGGCGCAGCCGCACCAGTTGTTGCGGTGTCACCGAATCGGCCAGGGGCACCGGGCACCGCGGTCCCCGGGTCTTGACCTCCGTGAATACCAGCATCCGGTCCCGGGCCAGGACCAGGTCGATTTCTCCGCCCGGGCGGCGAAACCGGTGATCCAAACACCGGTAACCACACTTCTCCAGAAATAGGCGGGCTGTTTCTTCTCCCCATTCTCCCAGGGCATGCTTTTGAAGCATCAATCGAACTCACTCTCGGGGAGGATTTCGGGCGGGACCAACCACCGGTGATGCGGAGGTCCAGCAAGGTAGATGCCGACAAGCGGGGCGTGATGGTTTAGAAAAGCTGGCCTTGATCGAGTTCGGCCACGGGGCGGTAACTGAAGCGGTGCAGCCGGCAGGGGCCCAGGCGGGCCAGGGCTTGACGGTGGGCGGCCGCGCCGTAGCCCTTGTGGGAGGCGAATCCATAACCGGGATAGTGGCGGTCCCAGGCGGCCATGACCCGGTCCCGCAGGACCTTGGCCACCACACTGGCCGCCGCGATCGCGGCGCTGGTGGCGTCGCCCTTGACCAGTGCTTCGGCGGGAAAGGGAATATCAGGCACCTGCAGGCCGTCCACCAGGACCAGATCCGGTTCCAGGTTCAGCCGGTGCACCGCGCGGGCCATGGCGCACAGGGTCGCCCGCAGGATATTGGTTTGATCGATTTCCACCGAAGAAACAGCACAAGCGCCCCAGCTGAGGGCGCTTGCCTGGATTTCTTTATAAAAAACTTCACGTTTCCTGGCGGTCAGCTTCTTGCTGTCGTCCAACCCATCGGGACACCAGCCGTCCGGCAGGATGACCGCCGCGGCCACCACGGGACCCGCCCAGCAACCGCGACCGGCCTCATCGACGCCCGCAAGCAACCGCTGGCCCCGGCCGGACTTGCCCCGGTCGAAATCCGCCAGGGAAACTACCGGACCCGGCACCGTGGGCTACCGGCGCGCTTCGCGGATTCTGGCCTTACGGCCGGTCCGGCCACGCAGGTAGTAGAGCTTGGAGCGGCGAATACGGCCCCTCTTCTTGATGGAGATGGAATCCAGGTTGGGGGATTCCAGAGGGAATATCCGCTCGACCGCGATACCACCGGAAATCTTGCGCACCGTGATCGAAGCCTCGAGTCCGGTGCCCCGCCGGGCGATCACCGAGCCGATGAAGTTCTGGATACGACTCTTGTCGCCCTCTTTGATGCGCACGGCCACGGTAATGGTATCCCCGATCTTGAAATCCGGGAGATCGTCCCGCAGGCTTTCGGCCCGCATCTTTTCGACGATGTTCATCTCTGCCTCCAGTTCAAGCCGTCCCGGGGTCGCGCGAACCATCTTGGCACGCTACCCGTGGGAGGGCGTTCCACTCGACCTTTGCTCTATCCCGTTTCGGTCCGGCCTCGAAAAGTCCCGGACGAACGGCCCTGCTATTCGGACTATTTGAAATCGTTTTCGGGGTCCGGGTCCAGCAGATCCGGACGCCGCAAACGAGTTCTGCCGGCGGCTTGTTCGGCCCGCCATTTTTCGATGTTGCCGTGGTGCCCGGACAACAGGACCTCCGGCACCGCGAGTCCGCGATATTCCGGCGGCTTGGTGTACCACTGGCAATCCAGACCGCCGCCACGTGAGGCGGTGAAGCTGTCATTGTCCGCCGAATCGCCGTTGTGCAGCACCCCTTCGATCCGCCGCACCAGTGCGTCGGCAATCACCAACGCCGGTAATTCGCCACCCGACAGGACGTAGTCCCCAATGGACACTTCACGGGTGACAACCAGTTCCCGAGCCCGCTCGTCGATACCCTTGTACCGCCCACAGATCAGGATCAGTTCGCCCTTGGCCAGGACATCGTCCAGCAGCTCCAGAGTCAGGGCCTCGTCGAAGGTCTCACCCTGGGGCGTGGTCAGGATCACCGTGGCGTCGTCGCGAACCCGAACCGACTCCACTGCCTCGACAACCGGCGGCGCCTTCATGATCATCCCGGCCCCGCCGCCGTAGGCCGTATCATCCACGGTGCGATGTTTGTCGACCGTGAAATCCCTGATGTCGACCACTTCGTACCGGACCAGACCCTGCCTGGCCCCCCGCCCCGGGATGCTGGTTTCCAACACGGCGCGAACCATGTCCGGAAAGAGGGTCAGCACCTTGATGACCGGTGCTTCAGCCGGCTTGGACATCGAGCAGTCCTTCCGGGGGATCGATCACCAGGTCGCCTTCCAGGCCCTCGTCGGGCTTCAGAATCGGAGCGACCGCGGGAACCAGTATTTCGCGCCCCGACATGCGGGGATCAGGAATCACCAGCAGGTAACCACCGCCGGTGAACCGTACTTCATCGACCGTACCAACCTTGCTGCCGGTCACCGTCACGACCTTTCGGTCCAGGTACCGGAAGGGAAGCCCACCGGCCGGCCGGGGAAAATCGTCGGCCAGGTAGCTGCCGCTCATGAAGCCCAGCTCCCGGCCCACCTGACTTTCGGCGGCGGTCCGGTCGTCGACGCCATCAATCTTCACGGCCTCGCAACTGCCAGCCTGTCGGTGCCGCTGCACCTGAGCAGCGGTTCCGTCATTCCAGACCAGGTAGCCGCTGTCCAGCAACGGTTCGAAGAAGTCCAGCAGCGGGTAGAGCTTGAACTCGCCCTTAAGCCCGACGGCCTTGACGACTTCCCCGATGACGACAAATCGGCTCATGACCGCGTCACTCGACGATTTCCAGACCGATCCTCTGGTCCGTATGGGCACTGACGGCGGTCAACAGGACCCGCATGGCCTGGGCGGTCTGCCCACCCTTGCCGATGACCTTGCCCAGATCCGCCTCGTTGACCCGAACCTGGTAGACGTCTCGGTCCTGGCGCCTGACGATGTCGACCGTCACGTCATCGGGATTTTCCACCAGATTGACCACCAGGTAGGAGATGAGTTCGAGAACCCTCTCCTGGCCGATGTTCAGCAGGTCATCCTCCTGGTCGGTCGTCACATCCTCTTGACTGGTTTCCGGCTCTTCGGCAATGAATTCATCCGGGCCGTTCATTTTTCCTCTTCCTTCGTCTCTTCTTCAGCAACTTCTTCGGTGGCGCCGGCTTCCGGCTCGTCGCTATCAGGAGCCGCTTCCTCAGCGGATTCGGCGGCGGCTTCGGCGGCGGCTTCGGCTTCTTCAGCGGCCTTTTTGGCGGCTTCAGCCTCGGCGGTAGCCTTGGCTTCGGCGGCAGCGGCGGCCTTTTCGGCGGCCTCGGCTTCGGCGGCAACCTTGGCTTCGGCTTCGGCGACAACCTTGGCCTCAGCTTCGGCGGCGGCGATCTTGGCGGCCTTGGCATCCGCACGTTTCTGCACGTTGGCGTCGGCGTTGGCCTGCCATTCATTCATGCGGGACTCGATCTCGGCGGCCTCCAGGCCCTGCTTGACCAGGGAATACCTGTACAGGACGCCCTGGCTTCTGAGCAGGCTGCGCGCGGTATCGCTCACGGTCGCGCCTTTGCCCAGCCAGGCGATGATCTCGTCGGACTGAATGTTGATTTCATGGGGTTCGGTGAACGGGTTGTAAAAACCCAGGTTCGCCAGGTAGGCGCCGTCACGCCGTTTGCGGCTGTCCAGCACGACCAGCCGGTAGAAAGGACGCTTCTTGCGGCCCATTCGGGTGAGTCTGATTGTCGTCGACACTATCAACCTCCACTTCGTGTGGTGTCGCGACACGCACCATGCGCGCCGCGTGCAATATCAAGCTATCCACCCAGTACGTTCTTGCCGAACTGTTCGAGACCGCCGGCGGAATTGATTTGTCGCATCATCCGCTTCATGTCCCGGTACTGCTTGAGCAACTTGTTGACCTGCGAGACCGTGGTCCCGCTTCCGCGCGCAATCCGTTTGCGGCGCGAACCGTTGATGATGTCCGGCTTCCGACGTTCGGCGAAAGTCATCGAATTGATGATCGCCTCGACCTTGACGAACTGCTTGTCGTCCACCTTGGCCTTGTCCAGAACGTCGCTGTTCATTCCGGGCAGCATCTTCAGGATCCCCTTCATGGGACCCAGTTTTTTCATCTGCTTGATCTGACCCTGGAAATCCTCCAGGGTGAATTCCCCCCGGGAGAAACGGCCGGCCAGGTGCTCGGCGGCTTCCAGGTCCATTTTATCTTCGGCCTGTTCGATGAGGGTCAACATGTCCCCCATCCCCAGGATCCGTCCGGCCATGCGGTCGGGGTGGAAAACCTCCAGGTCTTCCAGTTTTTCCCCCACGCCGACCATCTTCACCGGCTTGCCGGTGACCTCGAGCACGCTCAAGGCCGCGCCGCCACGGGCGTCGCCGTCCATCTTGGTCAGGATCGCGCCGTCGAAATCCAACCGAGCGGCGAAGGTCTCGGCGATGTTCACGGCCTCCTGGCCGGTCATCGCGTCGAGCACGAGCAGCTTCTCGTCCATCGGCACGGTCTTGACGATGGTCTCGAGCTCGTTCATCAGCGTTTCGTCGATGTGCAGTCGTCCCGCCGTATCGACGATCAGGCAATCACACTTGTTGTCCTTGGCGCGCCGCATTCCCAGCTTGACGATCTGGGCCGCATTCTTGCGCTCGCGGTCGCTGTGCACCGGAACGCCGATGCTGTCGGCGATCACCTGCAGCTGGTCGATGGCGGCCGGACGGTAGATGTCCGCCGCCACCAGCATGGGCGAGCGACCTTCTTTCTTGAGCTGGAGTGCCAGCTTGCCACAGAAGGTCGTCTTGCCCGATCCCTGCAGACCCATGACCATGACCGTGCTCAGGCCCTTGGTCTGGGCTTTGGCCGGATCCAGGTTCAGCTCCGCCGCCTGCCCGCCCAGAAGCGTCGTCAACTCCTCGTTGACGATCTTGACCACCTGCTGGGCCGGGGTCAGGCTGCCGAGCACCTCCTGACCGGTCGCCTTTTCCTTGATGGCCGCGACAAGCTTTTTGGCCACCGTGAAGTTCACGTCGGCCTCGAGCAGGGCCAGACGGACCTCACGTAATGCTTCGGCGATATTCTCTTCGGTCAGACGGTCCTGGCCGGCCAGTTTTTTCATGGTCCGGTCGAGACGTCTGGTCAGTTCCTGAAACAAAACCGGCTCCCGGTCCGCGGTTTTTGCAAATCGGCGGACAATTCACGGGGCAAACACACAAAGGCACACCGAACCAACCGGAGGCTTTTGACAGCCCACCCTATTGTCTCGCCAGTGCAGCCTATTGGACCACAACAACTTACAGCCCCAGGGAGATAAAAAGACCGAACCTGGCCCGCTCCCCGGCTTTTCGCAAGAGGAGAAACCTAACATTTTGTCCCCAAATGCGCAAGGAATAGAGGATTGGGGCGTTTTTTCGATGACCGGCGGCCGGTCAGTAGGTGACAAAAAACAAATCCGCCTGGACGGGCTTGTAATTCAGAAAGGCCTGACCCTCCGGATAGAAATCCTGGAACAGGGGATATTCCTCGTTGGACTTGTTCCAGAGCAGATTGAAGGGCCGGGTTCCCTGGGGATCGGCGGTAATTTCCAGGAGCAGGATCTTGCCTTTCGTCCCGACCAGAGGAGGAAAGGAGAACAGAATTTTCTTGGTGCGTTTTTCCAGGGGAACCTGGATGGGGATCTGCTGGATCCGCCTGGTCCCCCGGGATCCGCCAAGCTCTTGAAAGGTCAGGACGAAGGAAACCGGATAGGGATACGGACCGGGTGACCGGAACAGCAGTTCCACCCCCCCGAGATCGAAATCCTGAACTCGGAATGACTGGGCCACCGAAACACCCGGACCCAGCTCCGGGCTGGTACCGCTGGCCATTTCCTGGGACGCGCCTGGCAGACGCGACTCGATCTCAGGACCGCCGATGCCTGCGTCCGGTGTGCGCGTCGTCACCAGGTACGCCTCCCCTTCGGGAAGATACTCCTTAACCCGTGCGAAATTTCGGCGCAGATGGCTCCACAGGGTCGGCTCCAGCCCACGAAGGTTGGTCACCCCTTCCACGAGCCCCCGGGCGCTGCCCAGGACCATCACCGGCGGCCGACTTTTTTCCAGATCCGCGAGGACTACATCGGTGTCCCGCACCTCGCCCCCCAGAAGAGTAGACTGCGGCGTGGCCAGCGGAGCCCCCAGGACGAACTGCAGACCTGGATGGGCGGGCCAGACCAGCACCGCAGAAGCGCCGTCCCAGGGAAGTTCCGCGCAAAGGGCTTCCAGTATTTCGGCTCTCTGGGCTTCCAGGTAGACCCTGGCCGAAGCCCGTTCCCAGCGCGCAAGGCTGGGCCGGTGAACATGACTCGCCAGCCAGATCTGTTCCCCCAGCAGGGGCCCCAAGGCAACCAGCAAAAGGGGGACGGCCAAGGCCCCCCGCACGATGGGACGGCCTGGCCAGCGGGAAAAAAGCACCGGCAACAGCAACAGGGTCCCGAACCAGACCAGACGCAGGTGGGCCACATCCCCCCTGGCCAAAAGGGTAGCCCAACCCGCAATGGCCAACGCCAGCAACGGGCCCAACCGGGGGTCGCCGTCGCCGCGGCGCAGCCGTACCAAAAACGCCAAGGGAATCAACCACACCAAAAGGAACATCGCCCGAAACCCGAGCACCCTTTGCCAGGCGTGCCCCGGCCAGCCCGGCGCCAGGATTTCCCCGGTGAAATGCCCCGCGAACGGATCGCGCAACATCGGATCCCGCATAAAACTCTCGAACCAGGATACCCCCATGGCGTCGCTGAATCGGGTCACCGGGTAGACGACCGTGTCCCAGAAGGCAGGTCCCAGGACGCCCAGTGCCAGTGACACCAAAACCGTGACGGCCAGCACGGCGCCAAGTCCAGCGGCCAAGTCGCCAATCGCCAAGGCCGGCAACGGACTTGTCCGGCTGGTGCTCAGACGGGACGCCAGCCATCCGCCAACCAGGATTACCGAACCGTATCCGGCCATATCCAGGCCGAACAGGCAGAGCCCGCCCCAAGCCATTCCCAGCAACCACCTTCGTCGCCGATTCATGGGGTGCGTCAGGACCTCGCCGGCAAACGCGGCAAAAACCGCCGCGGCAAGGTAACGCGGATAAACGGGGCCCAGCGCCACCACACCCAGGGGCACCAGCCATGCCCAGCGACCAGCGTCCAGCCGGCGTGTGTACCAGAAACCGAACAGGGACGCGGTTCCGTCCAGGACGGCCTTGAAGATGGCCAGGGATAAAGCGCTCTTGCCCAGGACCAGGAAAAAAGGAGCCAGCAGGAGATAACGAGCCGGTCCATAGATCGAAAAAACATCCCCGTAAAGGGTACCGCCTTCAAGCAGGATCCGGGTTCCCAGCAGCCACAGCCCGTCGTCGAGCAGGTTAAAGCCCTGCCGGTGAACCTGCATACCCACCAGAAAAGGAATCAAAAAGGGAATCAGAATCTGAGGGAAACTTCTGGCGTGAAGCCTCATGCCCGCTGCCCGAGGAGGGCAATCCTGTCGGCGCGATCAGTGGCACCGAACAGCCAGGAACCGGACACCAGGATATCCGCGCCGGCGGTGCGGCACAAGGCGCCGGTCTCGTCGTTGATGCCCCCGTCCACCGAGATCAGGAAATCAAGGCCCTCCTGGCGGCGTCGGTCAGCCAGGTCATGAATCTTGTCGATGGCGGACGCATCGAATTTCTGACCGCCGAAACCCGGTTCCACGCTCATGACCAGGACCAGGTCCAGCCGGTCGAGCCAGCCCAGGATTTTCTCCACCGGGGTGCCCGGCCTCAGGGAGATGCCACGCTTCAAACCAAGCGTTCGGATCCGGTCCAGGACCGGGCCCACCTCGCCGGGAATTTCTTCGTGGATGGTGATCGCGTCCACCCCCGCTTCGGCAAAGGAATCGAGGTAACGCTCGGGATGGGTGATCATCAAGTGCGCGTCCAGCGGCAGCTCTGTAAGCGCGCGGATCGCCCGGCAGATGAAAGGACCAAACGTGAGGTTGGGAACGAAATGGCCGTCCATGATATCCAGATGAAGCAGGTCCGCCCCGGCGGCCGTCATGCTGTCGATATCGGACCTCAGGTCGGCGAAATCGGCCGACAACAAGGAGGGCGCCACGTGGGCGCGGCCGTTAACGGGACGAGGCAACCAGTTCAAGGCGCTCTCCTTTGCGGATCCGCTTTCCGGCGCGTGGTTGTTGGGACAGAACCAGATTGGGCGCCGACCGGGAATGGCGTTCATAGGTGACCGGGGCCAGGATAAAACCGGCGTCGGAAATGGCCTGCCGGGCCTTGAACAAAGGCATGCCCCTGAGGTCCGGCATTCGCAGCAGTTCGGCCGCCGCGGGTTCGGCCACCACCAGGTTCACGACCGCTCCCTTGTACAGATCCGTTCCCGCCACGGGATTCTGGTAAGCGACCACCGGCTGGGTGACCCCCTGGCGTCGAATCTTCAGCACCCGGCCCATGCGGAAATTCTCCCTTTGCAGAGTGATTTCCGCCTGACGCAAACTCAGTCCCGCCAGGTGCGGCAGCAAACCCGCCGGTGGGCCGCTGCTGGTCACCACCCGCACGGTGCGCCCGCCGCGAACACGGGATTCCGGGGAGGGGATCTGGTCCAGGATCATTCCCTGGGGAATGGAAGGATGGGCCCGTTGCCGGACGGCCTCCACGCCAAGATCCAGACTTTTCAGCTGGGTTTCCGCCCCCGTCACGGTCATCCCCCGGATATCGGGCATGGTCACGACCTTGTTGCTGTGAACCAGTGAGGGTAAAACCAGGAAGTTCACCAGCAACAGGAGGACGCCCCCGGTAACCAGCAGGGATGTCAGCAGCAGTAGGAGTTTCCACAACTTCACGGGATCATCCCTTCTTCCGCAATCTTCCGCAAACGGGCGGCGAAAAATCCGTCCCCGGAAACTTCGCCGGGCAACCAGAGCCGCCGCCAATGACCGTCGCGGTCTGGAGCTGTTTCCAGATCCGCACGTTGGGCCAGCAGTCGCTCCACCACCTCTTCGTTTTCCTCGGGTTCCACCGAGCAGGTGGCGTACATCAACAGGCCTCCCGGCATCAGCAAATCGGCCGCTTTTTCGGCCAGGCGCCCCAGTGCAACACCCTTGCGGGCCGGAACACCCTTTTTCAGCCTCCAGCGACCCTCCGGGTGGTGCCGCAGGACCCCGGTTCCGCTGCACGGTCCGTCCAGGAGCACCGCACCGAACTCTCCGTGGCCAAATGGAGCCTGGTTACCATCCGCTAATAACACGTCCACCCGGTCAGTCTCAATCCTTTTCATGGTGGCGGCCAGCATCCGGATACGTTCAGGATGGGGATCCATGGCCACGATCCTGCCGTTTGACTGCCAGTTGGCGGCCAGATAAGCCGTTTTCCCTCCCGGGGCCGCGCACATGTCCAGCAAGGGCGCGGTCCCGGCGCCGATCGTGGCGGGAACCTCGCCGGCCAGCCAGGCGGTCGCCCGCTGGACCGTTGGGTCCTGGACAATGAGCCAGGGAAACCGTTTCAGGATCTCATCAAGATGTTTCCGCCCGATCCGGTTTTCTGCGACCAAAGTCCTATCCATTGATGTGGAGGTAACCGGACAACCGGCATCACTCAATTCACGGGCCGCTGTCGCCGGATCGACCGGAGCCAGGGCATGGAATACAAGGGGGACGGGGCGGTTGTTCCAGGTACATATGGTCTCCGCCATTTCCCAACCGAACTGGTCGACCCATTTTTTTACCAGCCACAAGGGGTGGGACTGCCAGGCGGCCAGTTCGGCGCACCGGTCGGCGCCCGGCATGGCGAAAAAGGGACGCAGAAAATTATCGCGTTGGGCAGGATCACCGGAGCCCTGGTCCATCTTCCCCAGAACTTCACGCTTCACACTCTGCAACATCCCGTTGACAAAGGGCAGTTTGCGTTTTCCCGGCTGAAGCCGGCAGAGTTCTCCGGCCTGGTGGATGGCCGCATAGGCAGGAACCGTCTGCTGGCCGATCATCTGGTGCAAGGACATGCGCAACAGGGTCAAGGTGGGGGCATCGTCCGGAGCTTTTTTTCTGGAGAACCGCTTGATGAGATGGTCGTATCGACCCTGCCACTGTACGGTCCCGAGCACAAGTTCGGCCAGGAAGGCCCGGTCCCGCCCATCGGCCGTCAGGTCAAGCCCTTCGGCCAGCACCCGATCCAGGGGTTTTCCACCGGCGACCTCGATCAGGATCTCATGGGCTCGCCGGCGAACCGGGTCGGCCTTCATGAGCGGAACACGTCCCCGGCGGAAATCTGGAAACCGCGCAAAAATTCATCCACACGCAGGGGTTTGCGGCCCGGGCACTGCAGACCGGTTAATAGCAGCGATCCTTCGCCACAGGCCACGACCACGCCCTCTGCGGTCACGTCCAGGACCGTGCCGGGTGCCTGGCCGAGACAATTGAAAGACATGGGGCGGGCTTCGGTGATTTTGAGGCTCTTTTCCCCCAGGTAGGTTGTGGTGCCGGGCCAGGGAATCAGGGATCGAATCTGGTTGTGGACGGTGACGACATCCCGGTCCCACCGAACGGCCGACAGGGCTCGGGTCAGCTTGGGCGCGTAAACCGCGCCTTCGGAGCCCTGGGTAACGGGTGCGACCTGGCAGTTTTCCAGACCACGAAGCGTATGGATCAAAAGGTCGGCACCTTGCCCGGCCAGCCTGTCCAGGAGTTCGCCCCCGGTATCCTCCGGACCGATGGCCACCGAACGCTGGGCCAGGATGGGTCCGGTATCGACGCCGGCGTCCATCTGCATGATGGTCACTCCGGTCCAGGAATCGCCGTGGAGGATGGAATACTGTACGGGCGAAACGCCCCGCCAGCGGGGCAGCAGACTCGCGTGGACGTTGATGCAGCCGAACCGGGGCGCGGTCAGGAGGGGCTCGCGAAGGATGTGTCCAAAAGCGGCCACCACCACGGCGTCGGGCTCGAGGGCCATGACCTCGGCACTTACGGCCTTACCCTGGCCCTTCCCGAAATCGATGCATCTTAATTGATGTTCGCCGGCGGTGGCTTTCACGGCGGTGGGGAGCATTTTGCGGCCGCGACCGGCGCGACGGTCTGGCTGGGTGACGACCAGTTGCACGTCGAACCGGGCCTCGATCAAAGCTTCGAGACTCGGAACGGCAAAATCCGGTGACCCCATGAAAACTACTTTCATCAGCCGCCCCTCTCCTTACCGCGAACTTTTCGCCAGAATTCGAACATGACGTATGATATCAACCTCGGCAGCAGGAAAAACTTCTTCCAGCCCGACAGATGATCGACAAACAGGACCCCGTCCAGATGATCGACTTCGTGCTGGATGATCCTGCCGGCCAATCCCTCTTCTCGCAGGGTGCACTTTCCTTTTGGCCCGTCGTATGTAACCACCGCACCCTGGTTGCGCCACACCATGGTGTACAAGCCCGGAAAAGAAAGGCAGCCCTCTTCAAAGGGAACCCGCGGGCCGAAGGTTTTGGTGATGACCGGATTCACAAGTTCCAGTTTTCGCCGGCCGCGAGGACGCTCGGGGTCGACCACGATCACCACCCGGCTGAGGCACCCTATCTGGGGAGCCGCCAGGCCAACCCCCCCATCGCTGTCCAGGGTTGACCAGAGGGTGTCCAGCAGGACTCGGGTTTTCGGGTCGGCCGGATCCACGGGCCGGGCCTTGCGCCGCAGACATCCGTGACCGTAACGGCGAATCCGGGCCACCTGGGCCTTCATGGAACTAGGCGCCTTCTTCCACCACGGCGCTGACGGACGACTTGCTGATTTCCACCTTGACGCCATCGGCGATGGTGGCGGTCACCCGGTCGGCTTTGACGTCCTTGACGGTGGCGAACAATCCACCGCTGGTGACGATAATATCGCCCCGTTTGAGGGCGCTAATCATGGTCTTGCGCTGATCCTGTTGCTTTTTCTGTGGCCTGATGATCATGAACCAGAACACGATAAAAATCAGGACGAGGGGCAAAAAACTCAGCATCGAACTGGCTCCGCCCTCACCGCCGCCACCGGGGGAAGCCATGGCCAGCAGGTTCATGAAAGGCATGAACGTCTCCTTGCTCTTCGGTTCAGGGATGGTCCGGACCGGAAACCGCGGTCCGGAGTGGTCGCAACTCGCCCCCACAAAATGGGCTCCAGGTTGGGTTCGGTCAACTTTCCAGCGGTGTGAATGGATCTAGGTCCGGCGGCGGGCTTCTTCCAGCCGGATGGCCTCACCGGTTTGCCAACGCCCGGACATCTCCGCGGCGAAGGCCGGGAACCTCTCCTGGCGGATCGCTGTCCGGATGCCGGCCATCAATTCCTGGTAAAAATGCAGGTTGTGGATGGTGGCCAGGGTACTGCCCAGGATTTCCCGGGCCTGGAAAAGGTGACGGATATAGGACCGGCTGTGCCGGGCGCAGACCGGGCAGCCGCACTCTGGATCGATGGGTCCGGTGTCTTCGGCGTACTCCCGATTCTTGATGACCAGACGGCCGTCCCGCGCCAGCACGGTTCCGGTGCGGGCCATCCGGGTGGGCAGAACACAATCGAACATGTCGACACCCGCGCTGACACTCGCCAGAATATCGTCAGGGAACCCGACGCCCATCAGGTAGCGTGGTTTGTCGGCGGGCAGCAACCCGGCGGACAGTTCGGTCATCTCGCGCATGGCCGCCGTCGGTTCTCCGACCGACAGACCGCCGATGGCGTAACCAGGCAAATCCAGCTCCACGATTTCGGCGGCCGAACGACGGCGCAGGGTTTCATCCACCCCACCCTGCATGATTCCGAACAGCACGCGTTCCCACCCGGTCCTGAAATCGCGCCCGCCGAAAACATCGCGACAACGTTTCAGCCAGGCGGTTGTGCGATCCACCGCGGCAGTCACTTCGGACGAGTCCGCTCCGTAGGCAGCGCACTGGTCGAAAGCCATGACGATGTCCGCACCCAAAGCCAGTTGCACCTCCATGCTCAGCTCCGGATTGAAAAAATGGCGGCTGCCGTCCAGGTGGGAGCGGAACTCCACGCCGTCCTCGGTGATCCGGTTCAGCTTGCTGAGGGAAAAAACCTGAAAGCCGGCGCTGTCGGTCAACAGGGCTCCGTCCCAGCCCTGGAACCGGTGCAGCCCCCCCTGGCGGCCGATCAGTTCATGGCCGGGGCGCAGGTACAAATGGTAGGTGTTGCCCAGGATGAGCCGGGCCCCGGTGGCCCAGACCTGTTCGAAGGTGACGGCCTTGACCGACCCAACAGTTCCCACCGGCATGAAGACCGGGGTTTCTATTCGGCCATGACCGGTGGTCAACAACCCCGTCCGGGCGGCGCTGCCGGGGTCGGTCTTCTCCACCGCGAAGCCGAAAGGTGTGGCCAGGTCGCAAGGCTGTTTGTCGCCGGTCACTTTTCAGGGTCCTTTCATCCGGGCCGGCCCGGACAAGCCGGGCAGGATGAGCATGCAATCGCCGTAACTGTAGAACCTCAGGCGAGAGGCCACCGCATGAGCATACACTTCCGGCCAGGTATTTTCTCCCATCAGGGTGGCCACCAGCATCAACAGGGAGGATCCCGGCAGATGGAAGTTGGTCAGCAGCCCGTCGACCGATGATATCCGGTCCGGCGGCCGCAAGAACAACCTGGTCTCGCCACGGACTTCCCAGGAACCATGGCGCCTTTGGGCCACGCCCCGAAACTCCGGCGCTTCGGACCCTGCGACGGTGGGGAATTCCAACCGATCGGGACCCTTGCCTGGCAGATCCAACCGGGCCACGGTTTCGAGCACTCGCAGGGACGTGGTGCCGACGGCGATGACCCGCCCTCCGGCCTTCCTGGCCTCGGTGATGCTGGACGCAACATCCGCGGGCAGGTGAAAAACTTCCCGATGCAGACGACGTGCGGCCACCTGATCCTTGGTGGGCTCCCGGAAAGTGCCGGGGCCGACGTGCAAGCAAAGGCGGGCCACCTTCACTTTCGCAGAGGCGAGGGCTTCCAGGACTGCTTCCGAAAAATGGAGCCCGGCCGTCGGGGCCGCCACCGACCCGGCCCCGCTCTGGTCGTCCACCGCGAATACGGTCTGGTACCGTTTACGATCCCTGCGGCCCCGCTCGGATATCAAATCCTCAGGGTCCCGCTTGATGTACGGCGGCAGGGGCATCACCCCCCATTCCAAGGCCAGGAGGCCAGGATCCTTGACGGCGGTGACCAGGAACTGACCCTGCTCAAGGCGCTCGGTCACTTCCAACAGGGGCCCGTGCGCACCGGATCCGGGGGCGCCATCGCCTAACTCCAGTTTTGTGCCCGGGCGCAGACGGCGTCCGGGCCGGGCCAGGGCCAGCCAGGTCCTGGCGGCGGGGACCGGTCTGACCAGCAGGATCTCTACCTTGCCGCCAGTATCTGCGCGTGTGGTCATAAGGCGCGCGGGCAGGACCCGGCTTTCATTCAACACCAGCAGATCACCCGCCCGCAGGATCTCGGAAAGTTGCCGGAATTCCCGTTCCCCACAAACCCCTGCTTGCGGCTCCACCAGCAGCAACCGCGAAT
>RCNC010000439.1_pt1 | contig 26408 bp, 17 predicted proteins | sample 2041301 | NCBI WGS metagenome assembly RCNC01 (sample SAMN09708231, study PRJNA481090) | Marine sediment metagenome, whole genome shotgun sequencing project. | biome: marine sediment; feature: ocean; material: sediment; isolation source: Sewage treatment plant 13A marine sediment (STP13A) ... | reverse complement strand
ATGTTCAATTTTGTTCGAGATCAAGGAAGGCGAAAATTTTAACCACAGGAATACATGTAGTATTTCGAGGATTAAAATTTGAGCCTGACGCCGATATCGGACAAAAGGGGACGTTTTGAAACTGGCTCTACAGTCATAATACCGTTGCAGGCAATCTGGGAATCAACCATTATCTGAAACGTATACAGGCTGTTATCGTCGTTTTTCTCTCTTGCAATAATTTGTATTTTATCACCGGGCTTTATAATCTGTTTAAATTTAACACGTTTTACTCCGGAAATTTTAATATTTTTGCCGCATGCTTGCTTAATTGCATCAAAAACCATCCCAAGCATTGCAACTCCGGGAAGAATCGGCTCACCGGGAAAATGCCCTGAAAACCACGGTGATTTACCAGACGCCATGGCATCTGCAAGAATTTCATTTGAAGAAGATCGCTTGATATTTGATAGAGAATACCAGCTTTCCTGCTCATTATTTGTCATTGAATTAAGTGTTCCCAGAGGAGACCGGAATACCCAAGGTCATACATTCTGGATACTATTTTAGCTGTTTGTTCGCCACCGGCTCCGATTATCCAGTTCATACGTCCTTTTGCATACCGGCTGACCCTGTTGATAATCTCTTCACTGCTCAGCGATCCGGATTGATAAAAAATCGGTTCAAGTATATTCTGGTCTTTTGATATCTGTCCTTCTGACAGTGCAATATCATAAAGGGCGGTGTATGGATATATTCTTAAGCCGCAGAAAAAAAATAGAACAGTTTTATCCAGTTTGTCAATATTTGAAAGTGTTTCCTTGAGCGAATCGGCGTTCTCTCCGGGACCTCCCAGGAGAAAATAATGCGCAACGTATAGACCTGCATCATTTGCCAATTTATGCGCATCAAAAACATTATTTATCTTAAACGGTTTCCTATAAGATGCCAGCATTTTATTAGACATGGATTCCGTGCCAAATTCAACATGGGTAAGCCCGGCACCTGTCATTATTTTAAAATAATCTTTCGGTGGACTTTTCGGAGCAAAAAAAGCTCCCCATGGAATAGAAACCCCATATTTTATAAATGCCTGCGCAACTTCCGTGCTGTGGGAAAAATCACCATTAAATGCCGAATCGGTTATAAAAAAATATTTGGCTCCTGCTTCCTGGAGCTTTAGAGCCGTATTGGCAACCTCTTTTGGAGGAATAAGACGCAGCTTGCTTCCTTCAATATGAGGATAGGTGCAATAGATACATTTAAAATTACAGCCTCGCTTTGTTTGCAGATTGAGCATTCCCCCTCTTTTAAGGTAAAATTGGAGATGGGAATTATTTATATCTATTCGTGAGGCAAATGATTTGTCCAGGGGTATGGGTATTTGTGCCTTATTTTTCCTGGTAATTACTCCGGGTATAGATGATACATCTTCCTTTTTTTCAAGAGCATTGAGAAGAAGGGAAAATCTTTCTCCTTCACCAATTATACCGTAATCAGCCTGTAAAGCTTCCAGAACTTCGGCGGGAAATATAGTAAACCCGCTTCCTCCCAAAACAATCGGTGATTTCGAATAGTTTCTTATTAAATCAATAATTATTTTATAGCTGCCAATAAAGCCTTTTGGATCGATTGTGTCAGTATTATCTATATTTCGAATAGAAATCCCGATAATATCGGGCAAAAATTTTCTGATTACTTCTTTAATTGAGTCAAAATCTTTTAAATCGTTTAGATCGGATATTTTTACCGTATGACTTCCAGCAATTGCTTCAGCCACATAATCAAGCCCCAGTGGATATACCGGATAGGGTTCAGTTAAAGTATTTGCCGAAATAAGTAATACTTTCATAACAGTTCATGGCATTATCCCACTTGCAGTTGCGAATTTGATGGCGTCGTAGAAAGTTCCATCTACTGCGTTGCAGCGGTTTTTCAGACACTCGGCATACTACTTGTATTGCCTCGTCCCTAAAAAAGTTGATTTTTGCACCCCAAGGGCACTTCCTGCGGGGCGCATATGAAACTTTCTACTTAGCACCCCAAGGGTATTTCCTGTGGGCACCATCGGTGAGACTTTTTGCGAGATCATCAATTTTAACGGACCGGTCAATTAGACATTGTCGGTAGACATCGCCGGGGCTTTCTCGCGGATATAGTTGGCCATTGCTCTAAGGGATGAAAAAACCTTTGCACCCAGTTCCTTATTATTTACTATAACGGAATAATCTTTTTCCATCATTAATACAAGTTCCAGGACATCAATGGAATCTATGTCCAGTTCTCCACCAACCAACTGACTGTCCTCATCAATATCATTTGGAGTGACACCCTCAAGGTTAAGCGTTTCGATGATTTTTACTTTCAGGTCATTTATTAATTGTTCCATAATTTTTACCGACACACCATTATCTTACTTTGTTAGGGTTAATAAAACCATAAAAAAAGTTGCATCTTTACATAATACTAAATTTGTTGTACCGTCCAATCAAATCTTCTTTTTTATATATTTATTTTATTTTTTTCAACCTTTTTTTTAAAATAAAACAGGTTTATAGCAATGATTGATACTAATATAGATATTGAACAACTCATTCCACATCGTGATCGAATGAAACTTATCGGTGAAATCATCGAATCAGATGATGAAAAGGCTGTCACGGAATCATTGGTAACTGAAAAGTGGCCTCTTTTTAAAGAAACTTATGTAAATTCCATTATCATTATTGAGCTCGTAGCGCAAACGGCAAGTGTTTGTATCGGATATAAAGAGCTTAAAAAAAATGATGAGAAACTTGAGGGAAAGGGCTGGCTTGTCGGAATAAAGAATGCATCTTTTATTTTAGATAAAATTGCTCTAAACTCCAGGATAACGACTTGCTCAAGAATTAATTTTAACTTTGACAATTACACACAAATCCTTGGAACAGCAAAAACTGGGTCAAAACTTATAGGCGAAGTCAACCTTCAGGTTTTAAGGTCTGAATCAGGTTCAGTCCTGGGGGACTGAGGAGCGCCACTTCGTGGCTTGAGGAGCGCTTCGCTTGATGAGCACTGCGTTTGAAGAACGCTACGCTTTAGGCTTTAAATCCGCCGCAGGCGGATGCTCATTAAAGCCCAAAGGGCTGCTCTTCAAGCGAAGCGCTCTTTATAGGAGTTAAAAACATGCATGACAACAAAAAAATAGCAATTGTTACCGGAGGGGGCAGAGGCATCGGTCGGGCAATTTCAATCGAACTTGCAGATGCGGGGTATTTTATCATCATCAATTATAAATCAAATGCCAAATCGGCAGAAGATACCCTTAAGACAATAAAGGACAGGGGAAATGATGGTGAGGTTATTCAATTTGATGTTTCAGATTCAAAAGAATCAGAAAGAGCAATAGAAGATATTGCCTCTCGTAATAATAATATTGAAGTTTTGGTGAACAATGCCGGCATAACGGCAGACGGGTTATTTGTTTTCATGCCGGAAGATGACTGGGATTCGGTAATCAGCACTACTTTGAAGGGTTTTTATAATGTTACAAAACCGGTTTTAGGGAAAATGGTTCCAAATAAACGAGGGGCTATCGTATCGATATCGTCTGTTTCCGCCCTTATCAGCAACAGAGGGCAGGCAAACTACTCTGCTGCAAAGGCGGGTCTGATCGGAGCAAGCCGTGGTGTCTCATCTGAGGTCGCAAGGCTTGGTATTCGTGTTAATGTTGTAGCTCCCGGACTAATCGAAACAGAAATGTTACAGGATACCCATGCAGGCAATATCAAGCAGTTGATTCCAATGGCAAGAATCGGCCAGCCTGAAGAGGTCGCAAAGGTTGTCAGGTTCCTTTGTTCAGAGGACGCTTCCTATATGACAGGGCAGGTTATATCAGTAAATGGTGGGATGTTCTAGAAAATGAAAAAGAGTTACAGCACACTTTTAATGTTTGTCATGATTGCAGCAAGCTGTTTGACTATCGGCTGGGCTGACAACTGGGACCAGATAAAAAATGCTGCCGGGCAGGTTGATACTGTCAGGTGTGATTTCGTTCAGGAAAAGCATATGAAAATTTTCGCGAATCCTCTGATATCAAAGGGAGTCTTATACTTTAAAGTTCCAGGATCACTCAGATGGGAATATATGTCACCGGTTAGAAGTATTTTGCTAATGCACAATGGTAAAACAAAGCGTTTTATAATGAGAAAGGACGGTTTTATTGAGGACAACAGTGCTAATCTTCAGTCAATGGGGTTTGTTTTAAAGGAAATCACCATGTGGCTCAATGGCCGTTTTGATGAGAATCCACAATTTACAGCTACCTTGAAAGCCGGCCACAAAATACTTCTTTTACCTAAAGAAAAATCTTTTTCGATGATGATACAAAAAATAGAATTGATACTTTCAGACCGGCCGGGAATAATAAAATCGGTTATAATATATGAAAGCGACAACTCTTTTACAAAGCTTGTTTTTAAAAAATCAATACTGAACGGTAAAATAGACGATTCCATGTTTCGGAAGATTTAATGAAGATGGCGTCGTAGAAAGTCCCATCTACTGCGTTGCAGCGGTTTTCCAGACACTCGGCAGGCTACAGGTATTGCCTTGAGACCTTTGCAAAATAACACTTTTTGTCCGATTTCTGCGTCAAGCTCAAATTTCAATCTTCGAAATATTCCATATATTCCTGTGGTTGAAATTTTTGCCTTCCTTGAACTCCAACAAAAATTACCATTTTTCAAAGGTCTCGCTTCGTCCCTGAAAAATTACTGCGCCTTTTTATCCCGCTGATTTTTAGCGAAGCATGGATGTTTTAAATAATTTTATTATATTTTTATACCCCGCCGCAAGCGGACGGGGTATAAAAATATAATCAAGACAACCCTGTATAGACTGCCGGTTGATTGTTATTCAATCTCAGATTGCCTCCTGTGTGAACTGGTAATGCTGTTTAACGCCTTGACCGAAGCCATCTCCAGGCTGTCTACGATCTGCCCTGTGGTCGACATCAACATGGCATGGCAAAGCAGAAGCGGAATCGCGGACATCAGGCCAAAGGCCGTCGTGTTCATGGCCACCGAGATACTGGCCGACAGCATGTCGGCCTTTTCGGCGGGGTTTGCGTTGGCAACGGCAGTAAAGGCCTCGATCAAGCCCATGATGGTGCCGAGCAGCCCAAGCAAGGTGGCAATATTCGAAAGCAGTGCCACATAGGGTGTCCGTTTTTCCAGTCGGGGGATGATCTCCATCATGCTTTCTTCCATGGCAATTTCTACGTCTTCGCGACGCCGGAGCTTACCCTGGCGCGCCAGCCCCATACCCAGCATTTGTGAGATCGTGGATTTATCCTTGTTTACGATTGTTTTCACTTTATCGAACTCACCTTTGGCCAGCATTGGATAAAAGGTGTTCCACATTTTGCGGTTCAAACTGCGGATACGACTCAACTGAAACCAGCGTTCGACCGCAATGACCATGCCGGTCAAAAACACAAACAATATAGGGTACATGAACACCCCGCCCTTTTGGAAAAATGCCAGCATTGAATGAAAATCCATTACTCTTCTCCTAAAATATTTCGATCACTGACTATAAAAACCAGCATTGCACCGAAACGGCTCACAGCTCTATCCGGCGGGCAAAAAGTCGATGGGATACAGGATGGTCAACTTCTGGACGCCCTCCTTTGGGCCGAAGTTAAACCTTTTAATCCGCTTGACAATCTTTGCAACCAGTTCAGGTGAACCCAGATCGGTAGACTCCACTTTACACAGGGAAACCGATCCATCCGTTTCGATGGCAATTCGCAGCAAGATCTTACCGCGCAGGGTCGGATCCTTACGCAATTCCTTGTTGTAGATTCTATAAAGCGCGGCCTTGTATCGGTCAAACACGATCTGAATTTCCTCGTCGGTTCTGCCGGGACCTGGGCCATCACTCAACGGTCTGCCGGATTCCTCAATATCTGCTATAGTGCTTTCCACCTGCGCGAATCCAGCACCGTTGCCACTGCCGCCGCCTCTGCCGACGCCAGAGCCACCGAATCGGTTGCCATTGCCGCTTCCAACGTTGCGGCTGACCCCGGAATTGCTGATGCCGCTGGAGCCGCCTTTTGCCTGAATGGCAACCAGCGACCGTTGGGCCACCGCCTGGCCTGCAACCCTCTGGCTTGTTTTTCTCAGACGGGCTTCTGTGCCAAGCCTGGCGATGGGGGTTTCTTCCATCAGATCCGCAAAACTCTTTTTAAAGGCCAGAACACCAACCCGCTCGGCCTTTTTCCGGGCAGCTTTTTTATCAGCGCCGGCAGCAGCCACTTTTGTCTGCTTTGGCTTCGGCGATGCCTTTTTCTTCAACTTATCCGGTTCTTTTTCCTGGGGCTTTGGTTTGGTCTCCTCCTCGACTAATTTCGGCTCAGGTTTGGGCTGAGGAGCCGGTCTTGGCGGCTCTTTTTTCACCAACCTGGCTAACCGATCAGGTATTTTGACGACTTCGGCCGTCCGATCAGGTATGGGGACGTTGACCATGGGTATGAGGCCGCCAAGGAGAAAGCAGATGAGCAACGCCACCAGAACGGCTAGGCGAAAGCGCTTTTCACTTCCCGCCTCCTTGTCCCAGGGCATGACCATCTTGCGATAGGAAACCGATGAAATCTCACGCTCGACGACGAACTCTTTCTTGCGACTCTCTTCACGCTCTTGCACGTCACGGACTTCTTCATGGAGGAAGTCCAGCTCGTCAAGCTGCTGATTGATTTGCGACTTAAGCGATTCCTGTTTTTCCAGGACTCTTCGGGTCTTGTCCTCAAAGCCCACAACGCGGCCCCGTGCCTGCTCAAGGTATCCATTTGCATTTTCGCCCCCGGGGATCCCTTTCCAGAAGAGAACACTCGCGTTCAGTTCCCCCAGCTTGTCGAGTGCATTGCACACGTCCCTCAAAGCATCAATCTTTTGACTGGCGATGGAAAGCTTTTCGAGCTCTGCTTCTACAACGTGCAACTTATCTTCAAGCGCCTTGCACTTTTGTTGAATTTGCTCAATCTGCGCGTTTAGAAGCGCCATTTTTTGTTCTAATTTAGAAGTATTCACGATAGTTTAGCTATTCCTGGGCGGCTTTCTGGATAACAGCGAGGGAAATCCTCCCGTATCCGGAGCCAGTGCATGTTGACATTATTTTTTTAAGCGCACTGAACGGAATCGATTTATCGGCAAGGATAGTGACCTCCTTGCTCCCGACCGCCGTCTTAGTGCTTATCCCGATAATATTGCGTTCAAGCAGCTTTAGTCCCTCGGTGATTTCCAGAATCGTCTCATCCTTGGCTTCAAGAAGTTCGATCGTGCTAATTACGGCTTTGCCCTGAACGATCACCACTTCGGGGGTTACCATGATCACCACTGTTTCTCTCGGCTTGGTTTCGACAACGGATTCCGGCAATTTGATCTGCTTGGGCGCTTCCACAGCTTCACCGCCCGATGAGTGGAAAAGCAGGAAGAACACCAGAATCGTAAAAACATCCATCAGCGATGTCAGGTTCAGAGTCTGCACCTTTTTTTTGTTACGACCCATCCGTCTAATACGTCTACTATTTTTCATGGTGCATCTCCTATGGATATGTCGGGAAAAAGGACTATCCTCTGAATCTCTTTATCATCTTCATCATCTTCACCATAAACGGCCTCTTCGGCCTTTATTTCAGCGCCCCGCACCGCGTCCATAACCTGAATCAGATAATTGTACTCTATATCCGGTTCCATAAGGACCGTCGCATCTTCTTTGTCAGGGTATTGAGCCTTGAGACGAATGAGCATTTCGGACAGCATCTTCATGTCGTACTCATCGTTTTTTTTCGGAATGGCGGCCTCCACGGATGTTCCGTTGGCAATCTCGAACCCTGCTTTGCGAACGATTACCTCGATAGCAAAATTAGGTGTGTTGGAAGCTGCTCCGCCGGCGCTGGTCGGAACGCTCAACTCCAAAATCACAACGCGTGAAAAAACAGCGCTGATAAGCAGAAACGGTATGAGAACCACCATCAGGTTCAGAAAAGTAGTGATGTTTAGTTCAGGTGTTTCCACCATTCGTTTTTTATATTGATGTCGTCTGCTCATAATTAACTCTTTTCAAATTTGCGTTTTGTGAAATTGGAAATAGTGTTCAGCGCCTTAATAGAAGCCATCTCCAGATTATCTACGATTTCACCTGTAGTCGATGTCAGCTTGGCATGGAAAAGAAGAAGCGGAATCGCGGACATCAGGCCAAAGGCCGTCGTATTCATGGCCACCGAGATGCTGGCTGACAGCAGGTCGGCCTTTTCAGCAGGGTTGGCGTTAGCCACCGCGGTAAAGGCTGCGATCAGTCCCATGATGGTGCCGAGCAGGCCCAGCAATGTGGCGATATTGGAGAGCAGGGCCACATACGGTGTACGTTTCTCCAATTGGGGAATGATCTCCATCATGCTCTCTTCCATGGCAATTTCGATGTCGTCGCGCCGCCGGACGGCTCCCTGACGCGCCAGTCCCATTCCCAGCATCTGAGCAATAACGGATTTGTCCTTGTTAGCCATTTGCCGCGCTTTTTCGAACTCTCCCTTGCGCAGTAGGGGATACAGCTGCTTCCACATTTTGTGGTTTCCACTGCGGATACGGACCAACTGAATCCAGCGCTCAATCGATATGGCTAAACCGATGGCAAACACGAGCAGAATGGGATACATAAACGCTCCACCCTTCTGAAAAAAAGCTATTATTGAATAAAAATCCATTGCATTCCTCCTATAAAGTACGGCGGAATTACTCCGCTGTACTAATTTGGTAAAAATCAAGCTGTCGCTTGAAAACGTCTCGATCCACAGGTACATCTCCCTCGTTCAAAAACATGGTCAAGTCGGCCTCAACACCGAGTTCGGAACTTTTCCAGGGAACGATGTACAAAGATTTCGGGGCTTCATCATTTCCCACGATAGACATACCGGATAACTCCTTGGCCCCTGATTTCTTTGTACCCGTTTCCTTTGTTTCGGATTTTTCTGCTTTCGTTTTCCTGGCTGTTTCATCATCCTGAGCCATAACCATAACGGCAGGCCACAGGATCAAGCAAAGGCAAAGAGTCAAAATCCGATACATATCATCTCCTATTCTTATTTTATTTAACGTTTCAAATTTCCGGCTTTGCCGTTCTAATTAGTCCCAAGACGGCTACGCAAATCAGCAATCCACATTTTTACCTGGCTATCTTCGGGCTTGTATTGACGGTAAATCTCATAATGCTTGAGAGCGCATGCCGGGTCATTCAAATACAGATCGCAGAGAATTCCCAGGTTTCTGTGCGCAGGATAATACTCCGGAAAACCTTTAAGCGCCTTTTCATAAATCTTCCGTGCTTCTTTAAATCGTCCGCTTCTACGATACAGCAAACCATATTGGTTACAAGCTACCGGATGCCCGGGAACAATGCCCAGCGCAGTTTTAAGATGCTCTTCGGCCTGTTCGGCTTTGCCCGTGTGCTGATAGGCAATGGCAATATTAATATAGGGCGCCGCGACGCCCGGCGACTGTTCGATAATCTTTTGCAGAAGGTCGATGGCATTGACATAGTCCTGGTCATTGAGCATGGCCACAGCGCTGGCAAAGTCCTTGCGCAATGCATCATTAATGCTGCAAACTTCCGTTATGACGAATCCTTTACGGCCATCGGCCAGTCGAACGACTGAAGCGCCCTTGCCAGCAGGAACCTTTTGAACGATAGGTGTATGCCTGGCCCTGGTTACATCGGTGCCGGTCACACACCCGGCAAGAAGCCACAACGCAATTGCCGGCGCGACCAGCCCGGCGGATATTTTTATTTTTAAAAAGCATGTCATTTTCATATGCATGTCCTTTATTGCACAGCAGTGTCAGGCGTATCGTCCCCGGACCCGCCCGGGTCACCTGCGACAGGCTGCGGTCCTTTAACCGGCATCGTCGGCTCAGTTGTTTTGGTCTCAGAAACAGCCCCGCGGTCGTCAAGGGGCACCGATTCAACCGTCTTATCATCTGTAATCCGAGCTGCCCCGGCGGGCTTTTTAGACCCGGGCAATGGCTGTCCGTCAATTTTAAAGATGTATGTTTCCAGTGAGCTGATGATACTGCTGGTCTCCTCAGGCTTTGCATAACGGGCAGGGAAAAATTCAGCCAATTTGCCCAGGCTTTTGTCAATCCAATCGTTGTAGACGCCCATGCCGATCAGAGTTAGATTGCTTTCATGGACCTCGATGGCTTTTTCTTCGAACGGGTAGGCCTGCTCTTCGATGGCCAGGTCGTACTCTTCCAGTTCCATGGCGTTCAGCCCTTCGGGACGCTCGGATGTCATCAGGGCTCTGCTGAAATGGGCGTACATTTCTGCCAGGTAAAATGTCGCTGCTGCAGTCGTTTCTCCGAGCTCATAATCAATAAGCCTGTTAAACGCTTTAGTGACCTGCTTCATCAATTTGCGCTTTTTCTCCAGATTCAAGTCAAACGGTTTTACCAGCCTGATGGCCACAAACCTTTCATATGTCACCTCGCCCAGCACCAGAAACGCATTAGCCGCAAGATAACGGGTCCGGTCAGTACGCAAGCTGCCCGCGGAGGCGTCGATGGCGACAATCATTCTGAGTTCCTTGTGATAGGAATTGAGATCATTCTGCGCCTTAAGAATGTCAGCGATTTTATTGCGTGTCTCCAGATTGATATCCACCGGTTTCGGAAAATAGTTCACATAGCGGCGATAAACTGCAAGGGCGCGGATGGGATCGTTGTCCTCGCCATACAATTGTGCAGCTAACAGCAAAGCTTCCTGTCTTATTTCATCGTTTTCCGATTCCCTTTCAATGCGTTCATATTCATTGGCTGCCAGGGAAAGCTGATCGTTTTGCCGGTAAACATGAGCGATTTTCTTGGTCACCTCGGGTTGCAAGTCATGATCGGGGAAGTTGCTACGAAATCTAAGCAGCACAGTTGCCGCCATGTTCCAGTCTTTAAGCTGGATCAGGGCTGTGGCACCATCATATTCAGCGCTCGGTCTTATTTTTGACGTAGGTGCCAGGCGGCTCACCCGCAGAAAATGATCTGCCGCAACCCGATACTGCTGAGCAGCATTGGCCTGTTCGCCTTGCTTGTAAATCGACGCCGCCAGATTGTCGATGAGCTTATCGCGGGTTTTATCTCCTTTTGGAAGCAGGGTTATCACTTTCAGGTAAGCGGCTTCAGCCTCGCTGTAACTTGACAGTTCGTAAGAAGAATGTCCAACCACCAGCCAGGCAGCGCGAAGGATATCAATATCGGTGTCGGGGAAACGCTCTAAAAGCTTTTTTGCTGCGGCCAGCGCACGTTCAAATGCATTCATAACGTACAAATCATCCGCAGCAGCTCCCAGGACAAGGGCCGCCTTCTCATGTTTGGGGAAGATATCGGCAAACTTCAACGAGCTGCGGACAACATCCTGCTTGACCGAATTCTTGCGCTCCTGCGCAGCAATGGCAAGTTCTTTCCGAAGAGAGTAGACTGCTGCGTAGCCGGCTTCGGAGGATTTTCCGTGAGAGGGGTAGTCATAAGCTGTCTTCTCGTATTCTACAGCCGCCTGGCCAAAGGCGCGGTTTTCCAAAAGCAGATCGGCCAACTGGTAATTGATTACCGGCGATTCTTCGTCCTTCGGAAACGAAGTCAAAATTGCTCTGTACCAGTGCGATGCTTCTTTGAAATAGCCCGGTTTATCTCCCGGTTTAGCCGGTTTTTGATATGCGGCGTGATAGTGATTCGCCAGATCGGTCAAATTGGTTTTCAAATGACCCAGGACATCCTGACGTTCATTTGGCGCGAAATACTTCCAATAATCAGCTTTCAGTCCATAATTGATGGCAAATGATTTTTTGGCGTCAAGTACCAGGGTGGGAAACCCACCGGCAGCATGGATTTCGATTACCCGCATATGGAAGTTAGGGGAGTCCTTATGAAAAGGATTGCGACTTACAAAGGCTTTATAGGAGGCACTGGCATCGGCGTAACGACGTTTGTCAAAATAGAATTCAGCCAGGTTGCTGTAGACCTTGTCCTCGTAACTGCGTTTGCCATGACTGGAAAAGTATTTTACCACTGAATCGGCACCGCCGAGGTTTGAAAAACCCAAACTGATGACGCGAAATGTATCTTTCGTCCGCTTGCGTTCCGTCTCGTCTTCGGTCTGGGAAAAGTCGTATCCCGCAGACACCTTGTAATCCAGCAAAGTGATAAATTGATGCAGGGCGTCTTCGTATAGCTCCTGTTTGTAGTAAGTCCAGCCCAGTTTATACACCGATAGCTCGTAATAAGATGATGCCACACCCATTTTTACGATGGTGGCATAGGCGTCCTCGGCATCCATGTACCGCTTGCGGGTGAAGAAGTATTCAGCACGCCGGAACTGCACTTCGTCGATGTAACGGGAGTTAGGATAATTGCGAACCAGCTTTTCCATGACCGCCATGGCCTCTTTGATCCGCCCGAGTTCCTCGTAGGCGCGGGACATCTGGTAGAGCACCTGGTCGTTGCGGTCGTACAGGGGGTAATCTTTAAGTAATCGCTTGTATAGTGCAATGGCCTCAACAGGACCGGCCCTTTCAAGATCATCCACCGGGGCGGAAAGATCATCCGATGCCGCTGTTGTGGGAAGTGTCTGCGGCTGTTGGGTAGCACGCTGCTCAAAGTCCGTTTCTGACTCGTCGCTTTTCGAGTGAGATCCCAAGGCTTGCTCTGGCGTTGCGGCGGTTGCTCCAATTTCTATGATTTTCGGTTGCTTAGCTTGTTTTGGAGCGGTCATTACCCTTTCTGCAGGGGCCGCACTCCGTTTATCCTCGGTAAGGGTGTCGTATTCATTCTCGATCTTCAGATCGGCCAGACGACGGATGGCCTCAGGAGTCAAAGCGGTGTCCGGCGTTTCTGCCAGAAAGCGTTGATAGCTCGCCATTGCTTTATCCAACCCGCCTTCGATCTTAACCTCTTTGATTTCGATCTTCTTGTGCCGTAACCCGGCAATCGTATCCTTCTGATTCATAGACCGGCATGCGACCAGCGCCAGCGTTACCGCTATAAAGAATAATCCGGTCCGGTTCATTGGTCAAGTCCTTCCCGGGTCTTCGCCCTTGTGGCACGGTCATAACTGTCCGCCATGGCAAAACGCGCCTTGATTTGAAATTTGGCAAGGCGCTCACGACGCCTGCTGAGTTCGCCCACAGCCATGACTTCAATCATATGCCCCTGCCGTGCCATCAGTTCAGCGACTGTTTTACCGGCCGTTCTGATCAAATGCCGATGGCGACGGATCGCATCATCGTATCCTTCGTAGCTTTGCGTGGCGGCCTGGCGGGTCCGCACAAAGGCAGCATACTGTTTTTTTAATAGATTCACTTCACGGTTCAAGCCTCGCAGATGTTTGTGAGCTTTAGTAAAACGCAGGTCGTATTGCGTATGGATGTTCCAGTGCAGTACTCCCCGTAAACGCTTGATCCGGGTTCTAATTCCGGTGGTTGAGGCAGAACCGGCAGCAGCAATCTTTTGTTCAAGAAAGGAAATTTGTTCACTGACAATGCGTTCCTTCGATGTAGCCAGATAATCCGGCCTCGGAGCCGTCAGCATAGCGTTCAGGCGTTGGTCAATTCGGTCTCGCTGCTCGATCCGCAGGCGCATCTGCGAGTCGAGTCGCCGGAATTCAAGGTCAATGGCGGGAAGCAGTGGCTTGTAGTAGGCCCGACGCCGGGCGATAATTTCCTCGAAAGCGTCCAGATCCCCCAGCCAGGTCTCCAGCCTCTTGCGCAATGCATCCAGGTCAAAATAGTTTTTCAGGGACTCCTGGAAATCGTGTGAAGCCATCAATTCAAGCAAGTAGTAAGTTTCCGGAGTTTGGGGAAGCTTGCGCAGCTTGACCACCCAATTGGCATCCTTTTTGAGTTCCTCCCGTACCAGGGCTTTTAAGAAATGCCCCTTACGGATGCTCTTAATGGATTCGTCGAGTCTGTCTGATTCGGCTTCAAACTTCTCCAAACCGCTGCCGTACATCAATGCCGCCTTGCTGTAAACATTTAACTTGCCGTACGCATAGGCAACGGCAAGCATGGCTTCCTGAACGGAAGCATCCGTTACCTCTCTGGTCCTAAGGATGCTCCAGGGCACCAATGCCCTTTCAAAATTCTCCCGGAAAGCATCCGCCCATCCCGAAGCCAGCAGAGCCCGGTTGGAAAACGGGCCTTTTAGACGCACCCGATCAAGCAGCTCTTTGGCGCTCTCGAAATTTTTCTCATCCAGTAATTTTGTACCAAGCACCAGGTTGGATTTGTCTCTGATCGCAAGTGTGAGCCGTTGATTGCCGACAATCTGACCCGTACGATCAAGATACTGGCGCCCCTCCTGCTCTTTTCCGTCCCTGAGCAGTGCAATACCGAGGTTATACGTGCTGAAGCCTTCAAGGCTTTTAATATTCTGTAGTTTTCTAAGAATCTTCACAGCCTCGGCAAAACGGCCGTTGGCCATGAGAATATTTGCGTGCAGAAAAGCCAGATCGTCGCGAATATTGTAAGGAACCTGCCCTTTGATACGCTCAATGGCAAAAAGAGCATTCAGTGGCTGGTTCTTTTGAAAGTAGAGCCTGGCCAGGCGAAAAATGGCCTCGTTGCGCACCTGCTCTTCGACGTTGCCCTCGATGACTGCCGTGATGGCGCGTCCTGCACGAAGGTGCATGCGGTAGGCCAGTTCGAAATCACCTACGGAAAATTCGGCGTGGTTGATATGGTAATAGAGTGTGTCGAGCTTAGGTTCATCAAGCCCGCGGTGCTGCATCAGTTCGGTGTCGAGCCTGGCGATAGCATTGAACCACTCCCCCTGAAAGGCGTAGTACAAGGCTTCTCCGAAATAAAGGTCTTTCAGTTCCCTGGGAGCCTGCGTTCCGGCCGTCGCTGATGATATCGCGAAAAATACGCTTATTAATATGACAAACAATCTGGACATGAACTACCTATCCTTGATTTTAATACTTTGGGATGTCAGTGTTATTTCCACGATCCTGGGGCCGACATCTTTTTTCACCGTAAAACTCTTCTGTTTCCGAAACTCACTGCCGCCGGCAGATTTGCCGGTGACCGATACTTGCATAATATGTTCACCAATCCGAACATTGCCCGTGTAGATACGTTGCACCCCTCCACTCTTTAAAGCTTCGAGCTCTTTAAAAGTGTAGATGTGGTGTGCGATCGGCTTGTCGCTCAACTCGATACCCACCGAGTCGAGGCGAAAGGTTTCGCCGCTGCCCAGCGCTATAAATACTGCGATCTGGGTATTCGAGGGATACAACAGCTTTTCTTCAAGCTGATTAAGTTCCGCCGCAATGGCCAGAATATCAGTTTTTATTTCCTGCACTTGTTCATCCAGCCCCTTGATCTGTTCCCTGGAAACATCCTGCCCATAAGCGGCAACGCTCAACGCCAGCACTAAAATCCCTGTGATAAACACTTTAATCCAGCAGTACATGTGGCCTCCTCATATAAATTCATACTAAAACGCCATCCTTAATTCTGTTTCTTCTTATAATTTCATAACAGGCTTTTTAATTGTATACAAGCTTCAGCTACATCTTTCCGATAATATTAATAAACAGCCCCTGGTGTCGGTAATCAAACTGGGTCAGATCATCCGAAAAATCACTGAAATTGTAGCCCACGCCAATTTTAAGGTGATTGCCCAGGTGGCGGTATAGCCCTATTAATACTCCGCTGCGGCTGTCCTGCGCGTCAGGCAGGTCAAGCTTGCGCACCTCGAAAAGCGCATCCCAGCAATGTACGAAGTGGTAGTCCGCACGCAGCACATACAGGTGGGCCCGGCTTTCAAAAAACTCCGGGTTTGTACGCTCAAGAGCCACCTGGCCTTGGCGATAGGCATACTTGCCTCCTATGGTCCAATGTTCCGTCAGATCATACATGAGATCCAACGATCCGATGTGACTGCGTTGGATAACTCCCGTATCAGTTCCCGCCTCCTGTTCACTCGGAGGAAGATTGTAAAAGTAAGTGTACTTAAGCAGCGCATTGAGACGGTCATGTTGAACGGGACGATAGGCGTAGCCTACGACCGCCTCCGTGTAATCGCCGTCATAGGATTGGCCCAGGGAGCTTTTACTCAGGGAATGATTGAATTTTCCGATGAGCCTCCAGCTGTCGGAAAGCTGATACTTGAGGTTGTTTTTAAACAGCCATGTCGTACGTTTGGCAAAACTGGTATCCGGCTGCTCGGTGTTGTCAAGCCGATATTCCACCGCGCTCGCGAGCGTTAAGTTGTCCAGCTGATAGCCGGCGTTAACACCAAACGCCGTTCTCTCGATTTCAGCTGCGGTCTGATGATCCGTGAGGGTTCCGTAATCGAGATTGGCGCCGAAATTGAGATGGTCGGTGGGCGCAAGATCAACGCCGGTGGAATGCACCAGTCCGGTTGGCACGTCTCCGTGGGTATACCGTTCTTCCAGGTAAACACTTGCGCTGTCCGAATAACGCGTACGGAAACCGGAAGCCATGTTGCCCTTTCTGGCAAGTTGGCCATTGTCGGTGCGCTCGTTCTCAAGGGTATACGACTGATACAGGGTTGTCCGGTCGGAATACAGGTAGTCGGTTTCAAGGCGTGCGCCGGTACCGAGGTCTCCTGCGGAAATCTCACCGCCAACCTTTAACCGGTCGGTCAACCGCAAGCTGCCACCGGCTCCGAACCGGTTGTTTTCCTCACGGTTGCCGCTTGTCTGAATCGTTCCCTGCATAAAACCATAGGTGCTCCATCGGGCAAGCGAATCGTATTGCAGTCTGGCCACGGTGTCAGTTCTCTCGCCCTCTTCCTGAGTCGCGGGCACAACCGCCGAGTTGTCCTTGCGGTTGTCATGACGGACACCCGTGCTCACGGTCCAGTTCCGGCTCAATCGGTAATCGAGATCCATCTCGCCGGCCTCTGTCTCAAGGCCATCGGTTTGAACCTGCTTGTCACCTTTTAAGCGTACATGAATGGTGTCGCTGAAAGGCAGATCAACGGATGTGCCATACTGGGTTTGATCCCGGTCGGTGGTCAAACCCGGCGCGGCATACCCCGCTTCCAGATTCTGCGAGTATAGAGTCAAGCGGCCGCGTCCGTTTTCAAAAAAATCTTTAAAGCCGATACTCGCATCGATACGATAGGCCGAAGCATCGACTTCGTTGTCATTAAACGTATCTTCGGTGCCGAAATTGAAACCGCCGTCCAGGGAAGTCGTTGTGGTCAAGCCAGGACCTTTAGTGCCGGCCGCTTCGAGCTTAAGCCACGTTTCCGACGATTTACGCAGGGTCAAATCCGCACCGGCCAGGCTTTTTTCGATATCTGCTTCCTCTTCCTGGCTGTAGGTTCCGCCAATTTTGACATGGTCATTGAACCAGTAATGAGCTCTGCCGCCAGTCGCCAGCGTGTCCGGGTCATCAAACCCCGGTGTAAATTCATAACGAACCACCAGGTAAACTGGATGCCCGCTGATGGAACCGCTGTGAACCAGCAAGTCGTCGTCGGCCGTTGGCGACAGAGGCTGGATCAGCAGGATGCGTCCCTGCAGGGAATCAAAGTCGTAATCGAGCTCAGGCATAAGGTTTTTAACGCCAAGAACCATGCCGGAATCCTTGTCGCGGACTTCAATGCGCAATCGCTCGGAACCTTGTAAAATGTCCTGCCGTCGCATGAAATAGAGCGAACCGCCGGTCCCGCGGAACTCATCGCGTCCTGCCACGGTACCCGGGTCCGCAGCATACCCGTCTATCATGAATCGCGACTCGCCGAAACTGGTGGTATCAAGGGGTTGGTAATGCAGGTTGGCGCCGTATAGTCCGCGGTCCACATGGGCAAGATCGCTATCGGTATAACCTATCTTGAAGTTGCCCCAAAGCCCGTAGGTTTCATCTTTTTTCATTTTGGCGTAGAATTTGCCCATGGTCGGCGCATCTTCCGTCACGGTACTGTCGTCACCGTAGGTCGGGTAGTGGTAATCCGGATTCATACGCCGGAACAGCGCGTCGGGAGACTTGTCCATGAAATTGGAAAAGATCTCGTCAACAGGTCCTTCACGCGTATCAGCGCTGGCAGTTAACGACCAGCCATTTTCGAATTTCCCGTCCGTATAAAAGGCCATACGACCATGGATGCTCATATCTTCACTGTACTGGGGTTTATCTTCTGCAAGCAGCTCGGCCGGCCCGTTGGTCTTGTTGCCGGACAGGGTCAGATCGGCGATCCCCACCGTGAACCAGTCGCTTTTCTTTAATGACAGGTCACGCAGGAAAAGCTCGCCGTTGCCGAACTGATCCAGGACAGCCACTTCTACGGTATGCAAACCCTCCGGCAGTATCTCTTCGGCCACAAAACAGCCTTTTTCGTCAACGGGAACTGCATATCCGGCGAACCACACGTTATGACCTTTCGGAATATCAGTGCCGTGGACTTGCACCGTACCGCCGCGTAGCGGTATATTGCGGTAAGCGATACGGCTTTCTCCATACCCGACAAGCAACTCCCGGCTGACAGCGGTTTCGGCAACGGTTTGATCAATATCGTCAACCACCCACAGTAGCTGGGGTTTTGTTTCGTCGAAACTCTCCTTTTCATCATACACCCGCACCAGGTATTGGAGTTTTCGTACCGGGGTGGTGTGGTTTTCGAACCCGGCCCGCCATTGGGCCGTACCGTCGGCATCCATGGGAACAACAGCAATGGGAATATCGCGAACGGATTGTTGCTCCTCGAAAATTCTGACCTCCGCCCGCCGAATGTAATGACGGTAGTTCGCATAAAGGCGAAAACGAACCAGGTTTTCGGCAAAGGCCGTGTCCTCCAAGTCCCGGTAACGGATAGTGCATGGCCAGGCAGTCACGTTCAACCGCGGTTCCAGCTTTAAACTGTCGTGTTTGAACTGGATATTGGCCTTTTCCAGCGCCACGTCGGTACAGCGCTGTATGTCCGAACTACACTTGCCCGGATCGTCCAGCGGTTTTCCGTCGACGGTGATACGCATTTGATTTAAAGCAAAAGGATCGGCCGTACGCACCTCACGGGTTATGGGCGTAACTTCCACCCCCTCGTAATCATCGAGCAAGGCCAGTTCATCATAGACCACCTGCGCTTTGACGCGCGAGGTATCGGATTCGATAAAGCCGGCGTTGATAACGTCGTCGGACTGGACATAGCCACGGCCGTCGAATTCCACCTGCTTTTCCGTAAGCCCCATCTGCTCGCGGACAGCCTCCATGGCTCGTCGCGCACGGGCCATGGACAAACCAACATCATCACCGTAAACTGCTGCCGTACGGCGATTAAGACGTTTGTTGCTGGTATAGCCGATAAATCGCAAACGGACATTGGCCTTGTCGCTGATCTCATCCATGACGCGACGCAACTGATCCGTATACCCGGCAGCTATTACCGGTTTTCCTTTTTCAAACAAAATGGGATCGATACCACCCGAGGAGGCGTTATACACACGGGAGACGGTGGCGGCACCGGCGGCATCAGGACACAGTTGAGGCTCATCGGGCAGATCCTGCAGTGGATCATCGTACCAGAACTCCACCTCAATACGTCGATTAAGCGCACGTCCCTGTTGAGTGTCGTTTGAGGCCATTGGCCTGGACGATCCCCGGCCCTGGCTGTCAGTCTCACCATCGACCAAACCCAGATCCTCTTGAACGGCCAGGGATACACGCCGCGCAACCGCTTTGGAAAGCCCAAAATGATCGCCGTAAATTCTTTTGTCACGTTCGTCCAGCGGAAAGTTATCCGTATAGGCCGTGAACTTGACCACGAGATTCTGCTTGCTGCGCAGGTTGTTCATCGCCTGTCGGACTTGCTGTAAAAATTTTGATGGCACCTTTGCCATGCCTTCATCGTAATGTAAGGGCATAATCAGGTTCTTGACGCGGGCTCGCTGGGAGTGACCTTCCTTGTAACGCAGTTTACAGACCGTTTCGGTACGGCAAACCTTAATTCGCTTGACCACGCGAGGGACAAACACTTCCTTTTCGACCTGTTTCTCACCGATCTTGTCGTACCAGACCTGGACTTCTACGCGCCGGTTTATCTGACGCCCTTTCTCAGTGGCATTCTCGGCCAACGGCTGACTGTCGCCAAGGCCTTCGTAAGAGATGGCTTCCGGAGGCAGATTCAACTCGCGCTGGCAATATTCGGCTGTAGTGCCGGCCCGTTCACGGGATAATCCGACATTGTCGCCGTACATGGCAGCCAGGGATTTGCTGAGCGGCAGGGAATCGGTATGGCCGATAAAATGCAGTCTCACATTGACTCGATCACGCATGCGGTCGAGGACCTTTCTCAAAAGGATGAGATAGTTGTCGGGGATTTCCACCTCTCCCAGACCGAAGTGGATGGGTGGAACCAGGTTGTCAAGCTTAACCGTTTTGACATCCGGCTCAACAGCATTGCGCACCTCCCTGCGATCACCCTCATCCACTTCGAATATGGCAGGGTCATGAATCCAGGGTATCGAGGGCTGGTCGGCAGGCAGATGCACCTCAGCCGACTCTCCACTGGTATCGGCGTCTCTTGCTACCGTTTGCGCGAATGAAGAAGCCACTGTCCCTGTTGCGGTAATGACGCACCAACACAGAATGGCGATACCGCACTTAAATACAGTTCGTTTTAATAAATATTTCAGGGACATGGTCTCAATCATTATTATTTTTTGCGGCCGTTAACCGGCGCACCGCGACGCCAATAAATTTCTGTTTCAATGGCCAGTGGATAACCGTCTTTTGACTTTTTCCACTGGCGTGCGATAGTCTTCTTCAATGCGTTCAGGCGTTCGTTGACCAGGCTTTTTGGTTCAATGTCGGCTAAGTAGGAAAGACGCAGAACAGACGGCGCTTTTTTCAGCTCTTTAAGTAACTGGTTAATCTTGGGTTTCCATTGCAGGCGCAAATCGCAGGTATCGGGTTCAAATACGCCATCGGCGATATCGATACGCACCACGCGATGAATGGTTGCGCCGAAGTTGAATCGAATCATCTTGCCGCGTGTGGCACGCTGGACCCTCGGGTTTTCAGTGGTCAGGCGATAACCTGTCGGCAGGCTGCGTTCATCCAGTTTGAGAATGAAATTGCTGCCGCGATCGGCATCGGGTACGACCGCACAGGTAATATGGAAACGCCCATGTTTATCTGCGGTGGCAATCAGACCGCGCACGGTCACCACGCGGGCGCCGGCGAGGCCCTTTTCACCCGGGTCCTGCCGTCCGTTCATATTAAGGTCGTCGAACACCTTGCCGATCACATCGGTGCAATCGAAATCCGGATCAGGAACGACCCGCACGGTAGCCGTCGCTTCGCCCGAAATGTACTCGCCGATGGCATTGTTGCGCACCTGGGCGCGGTTGACATAGTCTCCTTCGGAAACGCCAGAACCGACCACCAGCAAAAACTTGATTATGACTTTGTGGTCCACCTGCATTTCAAGGCCATCCCAGGCCAGTTGGAGACCGTCGATCCGGGGCTCAGTCGGTATGCCGTTCAGGCGGGCTGAACCGGCCACATACTTGAAACCGGCCGGGAAGCGGTCGACAATGCCCAGGTCGTAGAGGGGCACGCCGAACACATTGGTCACGGTAATCGTATAGGGTACCAGGACACCCCGGGTCACATTTTTTTTGGAGGAAGTCTTGGTAATGGCCACGGCCCCGTCCATTTCAGGGTCAATAGGAATAGGGTTGTTGAAAATTTGACTACTACCGGGCATGCTCCCATTGTTTAGCAAAAGATGCAGATAATAGATTGTCCCGTCCGTGCGTGGTGGCACGGATACGGGAGGCACTGCCGGAGAGACCACAATTTCGCAATAGCCGGGCGGAGCCGGTATCGCATCGCCGGAGCAGGCCGGTACAGAGAAGGGTGGCGTGGTTGCGTCATTTGCGGGTGGAATAATCAAAGAAGGCATACTCATGTAGCCGGTGGCCGGCGGTGTCACCTGAATGAGATAAGCGCTGCCTGTGGGGCACCCCCCATTACTGAAATTAATATCGAATTTGTAATAGCCTTCCGCGGCCGTAACCTGATTTTGTTGAAACGGATCATCAAAACACCCACCTGGACACGGCGCACCCGTGGCTGCATTGAGCATGGTCACTGTGGCACCGGCAATGGGCACACGCAAAACCGAGTTATAGACAGTGCCATTAGGCGTGATCGGAAGGTTGAGGTTTTGCAGATTGCCGCCGTCCGAAACAATGATGTCACTGATCCGGTGAAGGCCATCTGTAAAGACCGAGTCAGCATATCCTAAGGAAGCGGCATTTGGACCTGCGCCCCGGGCACGAAAACGTATTTCATATTGATCGGATGTACCTGCATTGGGCAGCAATCCGCTTAACCGGTAGGTACCGCTGTCATCCGTCAACACGGTGGTCACCGGCACATTGTTGCGATAAAGGGTGACCGTCCAGCCCGTAAGGCGTATTTCGCCACTATCTAAAATCGTGTCAAAATTAGTATCGTGCCATACATTGCCGTTAAGGGTGGCGCTACCCGGCGTGCCGCCCACATCGATGGATACACTGGCGGAAGCGGTCTGAGTGGAGCTGTTCCAACTCACCTCACCGGTGTTGGTGATAGTGGTACCGATGGCTACAGTGGCATTGATCTGAACCCGGAAGCGCACCACCGTGGTTGCGCCGGTGGGCAGATCCCCATAGGTGGTGTCATAGTCTGCTGTGAGCATGGAACCGAGATAGGTGACGCCGGTCGGGGCGCCGTTCATGGTGCCCGATCCGGGCACATAGGTCACCAAAGCGTTCAGAGGTGGCCCCAGATCATCGGTGACCACCACGTTGGTAGCCGCCACGCTGCCCACATTGCTAACCCGGATGGTGTACTCTAATTGACTGCCCACCAGGGCGGGACCACCGCCCACAACAGCCACATTTTTGGTGATGGTGAGCAGTTGGGCCGCGCCCACCACAATGATGGTGGGCTGGTAACCGTTGGAGGGCAGACCGTCCGCATCGGTGAGGCCCGGCGGCAACTCAATGGAAGTCAAATCACCTTGATTGCTGATGATGGTGCCGGCGGGCAATAACGCGTTTACGGTGACGTCAAAGATCACCACACCACTCTCACCGGCCGAAATAATGCCGGGTCCTGGGTTGTCGGAAGATTGCACCGTCAAACCACCCACCAGGGGCGACAGACCGCCGACATCCGCCTGCGCAACGCCGTTTAATTGGGTCGATGCCAGCACATAGTCGGTATTGGTGGGCATGGCGTCGGTGAGCACCACGCCGGTGGCCGCTATGGCGCCGGAGTTGCTAATATCGATGGTGTAGCGCAGGGTATCACCCGGGTCCACAATTCCCACTGTGCCGTTGTCCACTGAAATCTCCACGGTTTTAAGGGCATACAACAAGGGCACGTTGCCCACCACGTCGCGGGTGGGATCGTCGGGCACCGCTGTGTCGGGATCATCCGAGGGCAGGTCGGGTTGCGTCCCACTGCCCTGCCCGTCGCTGCTCACAAAGCCTTGGTTCTCTATAATCAAGCCATTCATGGCTGCCGGATCCACCACCACGTCAAAGATTACGGTGGCGACGTTGTTGGCCCCCGCGGCCGTATCCGCGCGCATGTACCCCGGGCTCAAATTTTCAGGCGCATTGATCAAGATGCCGGTCGTTAAAGGGTTAAGGCCAGGGCCGGGATCGGGTACGGCCGAGCCGTTGAGGGTGGTGCTGTTGGCCACGTAAGTGGTATTGGCCGGCGTGGAGTCACGTAACTGTACATTGACGGCATCCTCATCGCCGATGTTTTTAATGGTGAGGGTGTAGCGCAGGGTGTCGCCGGCCATGAGTACGGCCGGATCGTCGGTCATGTCCGTTGAGATCTTTTGGACCTGAAACTGGGGCGCCGAGGCGATCAGGGTCTCGGTGGGATCGGGACCGCCGCCCACATTGGGGTCGTCACTGGGTATGGTTGTGGGAATGATGGAGACCAGTCCCGCCTGATTGAGCACCACGGTGCCACTGACGATCACCGGCACAAGGTCGACTTCAAACTCTACCACCAGGCGGTCATTGGCGCCCCCTGCAGCATCAATGTTGAGGTTGGCAACATTGATCAAGCCGGTACCGTTGGTGCCACCAAAAGGATCGGTGCCGATGGTGACCGCGCCACCAGGCACAATGGTTAAAATCAGGCTGCCGGCAACAAACAACGGTGGACTGTTGAGGGCGTCCACTTCATCCACTACGGAGAAGTTGGTCAGTCCGCCCAAACCGTTGTTAATGATTTCGAGGGTGTAGTGCAGGGTATCGCCGGGGCTGGCGTTCAGGCCCGGATCCTGGCTGGTGGTAACGTTTATGACGCTCTTGTTAAATGTCAGCACCGGCGCTTCGGTGTTGATGGTGTGGTCATCCTCTTGATCATTGGGGTTGCCCGGGGTGCCATCGGTGAGCGCATAGGTGTATTGATGGGGATCGGCGTCGGCCGCATTGGGGTCATAGCCATACCAACTGGTGACGCCGGCCACATTGATTAGCGGGACGGCATTGACAGTATCCGGGTCCAACTCGGTGTCGTAATTAATGATGAGATGCTCGCTGGGCTGCAAGGCCCCAGCAGCCGACAGCAGCTGCAGGGTCCATTCGCACGAGGGGACGTCAAAACTCACCGTATAGTCGGTGCCCGCCACCAGCACGCCGGAGGTCGGTGTACCGCCATTATCGAAGAACTGGGCGGTGATGTTGCTGGGGCCGGCGCCGCAGGTGCCGCCATTGACGGGGTCATCGGGCAGCCGGTCCACGATGGTGAGGTTCCAGGCCGGACCGGACCAGGTGTTTTCAATGTCCAGTACGAAACCGGCCGGGATGCCCACACTCATGGCGGCCGGACCGCTCTTGTCCATGACGAGCATGTCCGGTCCGACGATGGTGATATTCGGGGATGCATCTGAACCACCGGGTTGCTGGGTGGCGCCATCCCCGTTGATCTGATTATACGTGTAGTCGGCCGTGTTGCTGAAAAGCGCGTTTGTATTGTTGGGCGGCGGTGGCGGATCAACCGCAGGTTGGGTATCCACCAGTCGCACGGTGATATAGATCTCGATCTGCCCGCCGGCCGGAATGTCGATGCCCGTGGTGGTGTCTTCGATCACCAAATTGGTGGCGGTGCCGGTATTGACCGGGGTCCAGGGCTCTGAACCGGAAACTTTGGCCACACTGATGAATGTCAGGCTCGCTGCCGAGGCGCCCAAATCGTCAAGGATGCGCACATCATGCAGCGCCGTGGTCTGGGGTGTTGCCGGCGCAGTGATGCGATAGGTAAAGGGCTGGCCAATGGCCGCAGAAGCGACGGTGTTGGCTTTGTCCAGGGCGGCGGCGCCAGCGGTGGTAAAGGTGACGCTGGCCGTGTTGCTGGGCACGTAAATCTCTCGCACCCCAACGGCCGCGCCCAGGGTGGGCACGGCATCATCGTCAAAGGAGTAATAGAGCCGAACCTGGGCCTGGTTGGTGAGGGTCATGCCCGGAGCCAGGCCCGTGTCGGTCTGAGTCTGGTAGACCACACGCAGGGTATCGCCGGCCGGAATATTATATTGATTGGCTGTGCCGCTATCAAAGTCCCAGGTGGCAATGCCGGTAGCTGCATCGTACACCGGTGCCAGGTTGGGCAACGCAGGACCGCCGGAAAGCAGTTGGATGCTCACCATGGTGATGGTGGCCGCACCGTTGCGCATGCCCACGGGGATGATATCCCTGAGCACGGTATCGTAGGCCGGTGCCGTGCCGTTGTTGGCAATGTCGACGGTGTAGGTGATAAGTTCATTGGCGTCCAGCACGGCATCGCCACCGGCGGCTACGGCAGATTTGGCTACCGTGAGATTGGGTTGGCGCACATCGATGATCTCCGTGTCCGTGAACGTGGTGGCCGGTCCGCTGATGGTGTCATAGCCCATGGCCGCCGTGTTGGTCAGGGCGATGTTGTTCACCTGGAGGTGAACCAGATTGAGCACCCGGGCCCGGTAGATGATGATGAAGTCATCATTGGTGATATTGCCATCGGCCTGGTTGACAATGTCGCCCAGGGTCATGGTGACCGTATGGGGGATGGTGGTGGCATCGCCCGCCACAACAATATTGGCGGCCGGAATATCGGCATGCGCAAAGGGCGCTGCAGCCGCATACGGTGCGGCGGTATCCCCGTTGATGCTGGCAATCTCTTCAAACATCAAACCCAGGGGCAACGCGTCGGTGACCGAGACATTATTGTAGGTCCCCTCCTGGAGGGAAAGACGCAGTTGATATTCCAGGATGTCGCCGATACGCACTACATTGTCCCCGGCACCATAGGTATCCAGCAGGCGGGTTTTCGTGGTGGCGGTATTGTCTCCCACCACCACGGTGGCGGAGATCGGACCGATGAAGTA